>Ga0335074_10010684_pt1 | contig 12842 bp, 10 predicted proteins | sample Lox_Sample_23_FD_206715 | JGI IMG/M metagenome (GOLD analysis project Ga0335074, IMG submission 206715) | Soil microbial communities from Loxahatchee National Wildlife Refuge, Florida, United States - Lox_Sample_2.3 | ecosystem: Environmental > Terrestrial > Soil > Wetlands | place: USA...
GCCACGTAGGGTTTGACCATTCTTGCCGGATCGACGACCCGGTCGAACGTCGCCTCATCGATAAAGCCCAACTGCAGCGCCGCCTGCTTCAAGGTCAGGTCGTGATCCATCGCGTAGTGGGCGATTTTTGACGCTTTGTCGTAGCCGATAACCGGCGCCAGTGCCGTCACCAGCATCAGCGAACGCTCCACATATTCGGCGATCTTCTTCTTGTTGGGTCGCGTGCCTTCGACAAGGAACTTGCGGAAATTGGTGCAGCCGTCGCTAAGGATCGTGATCGAGTGCGCGATGTTGAAGATCATCAGCGGCTTATAGACGTTCATCTCCAGATAGCCGCCGGCCCCGCCAAAGCCGACCGCGACATCATTGGCCATGACCTGCAACGCGACCATCGTCAGCGCTTCGGCCTGGGTCGGATTGACCTTGCCTGGCATGATGGACGAGCCGGGCTCGTTCTCCGGAATCAGCAGCTCGGCGAAACCGGCGCGCGGACCGCACGACATCAGTCGGATGTCATTGGCGATCTTGTACAGCGAGACCGCAAACGTGCGCAGCGTGCCCGATAGCTGGACCAGCGCGTCGTGCGCGCCTTGGACCGCGAACTTGTTTGCCGCATTAATGCCGGTACCGACGGCGGTGCCGCCAAGCGCCAGCCGATAGATGCCCTTCAGCGCATCCTCGATACGTTCGAGATCATCGGACAGCATGCCCGCATAGCCTGACCATTCCTGACCCAATGTCAGCGGTGTGGCGTCCTGCATGTGGGTCCGGCCGATCTTGACGATGTCGTCCCATTCCTTGGCCTTGGCAGCAATCGCGTCCCTCAGCGCCACCACCGCCGGGATCAGCCGCTCTTTGATGTTGACCGCGGCGGCGATGTGCATCGCCGACGGGAAGCTGTCGTTCGACGATTGCGACATGTTGACATGGTCGTTGGGATGGACCGGCTCTTTGCTGCCGAGCGGTGTGCCCGCCAGCTGGCAGCAGCGGTTGGAGATGACCTCGTTCACATTCATGTTGAACTGGGTACCGCTGCCGGTCATCCACACATGCAGCGGGAACATGTCATGGTGTTGACCGGCGAGGATTTCGTCGCAGGCCTGCACGATAAGGCGGTGAGCTCGATTGTCCAGCCGCCCGCCTGCATGGTTGGCGTTGGCCGTCGCCTTCTTTAGCGTTGCATACGCAGTAATCATCTCGCTCGGGATCAGGTCGCGGCCGATACTGAAATGCTGCAATGAGCGCTGGGTCTGCGCCCCCCAGAGCTTGTCGGCCGGCACCTCGACCTGGCCGAGACTGTCGGTTTCTCTGCGAAGTTCGCTCACAGCTCCGCCCTCCCGGGAAAAGTCAGATATTCTCTACCTTCAAGATGGCCGCGGTATCTGCGCGGGTCTTGCGGCAGGCGTCAGCGTCCCGAGTGAGATCGATGCCGTATGTCGGAATGATCTCCCTCAGCTTGGGGAGCCAGCCGCTATCGGTGAGTTCGCTCGCGAAACACTTTTCGAGCACGCTGACAGCGATGAAAGCTGCCGTTGAGGCGCCTGGCGAGCCGCCGAGCAGGGCGACCAGGGATTTGTCCTCGGCTGCGACCAGTTCGGTGCCGAACTCCAGTACGCCGCCCCTCTGTTGGTCAGGCTTGATGATCTGGACGCGCTGCCCTGCGACCGCTGCCAGTCCTTTCGGGCGGCCTTGGGAAAGAATTGGCGAAGAGCCGCAAACTGGTGTGCCGAGCTCTGGAAGACCTGACCAATCAGATATTCGGTCAGCGCGAAATTGTCGCGCGCCACGGCCAGCAGCGGCGTGATGTTGCCGGGTGCGATCGACTCGAAAAGGTCGGTCAGCGAACCGTGATTCAGAAACCTGCTGGAAAAGCCGGCGCAGGGTCCGAACAGCAGCGACTTCTTGCCGTCGATTATGCGGGTGTCGAGGTGCGGCATCGACATCGGCGGCGATCCGACGGCGGCTTTGCCATAGACCTTGGCGTAATGACGGTCGCTCACCGCGCTCTCGTCGCACCGCAACCAGATTCCGCTGACCGGGAAGCCGCCATAGCCACGGCCCTCAGGGATGTGCGACTTCTGCAGCAGCTCGATGGAATCTCCACCGGCCCCGATGAACACAAATCTGGCCAACACTGCATCGCGCCCCGAGGTGTCGACATCCTCGATGCCCACCAGCCAGGCGCCGTTGGCCACACGCTCCAGATCGACGACCCGGTGTTTGTAACGCACCGAGACGCCGGGCTGGGCGGATAGATGATTGATCAGCAAGTGGGTCAACGCGCCGTAGTCGACATCCGTACCAGTGATAATTCGGGTTGCCGCAAACGGCTCCTCGTCGCCGCGGCCGTCCATGATCAGCGGCACCCATTCGGTGATCTTGGCTCGATTCTCGCTGTACTCCATTCCGTGGTAGCAATGGCTTGCGGACATTGCTTCGAAGCGCTTGCGCAAGAAGGCAACGTTGTCCCTCCCCCAGACGAAGCTCATATGCGGGCAGGGATGGATGAAGGCGCGCGGGTCCGCGATCGCACCCTTGCGGATCAGGTAGGACCACAGTTGACGCGATAGATCGAACTCTGTGTTGACCTTGAGTGCCTCGGAGATGTCGACGCTTGCGTCTGAGCGCTGAGGCGTGTAGTTCAACTCACAATTGGCCGCGTGGCCGGTACCCGCATTGTTCCAGGCCTGTGAGCTCTCCTGCGCGCAATCCTCAAGCGTCTCGAATATGATAATGCTGAGCGAGGGCTCGAGCTCCTTGAGCACGGCGCCCAAGTTGGCGCTCATGATGCCGGCGCCGATCAGCACGACATCTTGTGCGCCAGGGTTTTGGGTCTGGTTCATACGGGCCTCTTGATCAGCTCGGCGATGAGCTGGGCGAGTTGGCGACGAACGGCACCTCAGCGCCGGGACGAAGGATCACGTAGCCGCGGCGCCAGGGATTCTCGTCGACCAGCTTCCAGCTGTGCCCACTTCCTGCGGTGCCCTCAGCAAGCAGGATGTCGCCCGGGTGCAGCATGAAATGCTCGCCCTTGCGCGTCTGGAAGTCGAGTGTTCCACTCAGCGTGATGACAAACTGGCGGGCCGGCGCATCGTGCCACTCGAAGGCTCCCCGGCTATCGTCTCGCGGAACGAGATGCTGAGGACGTCGACGGTGCCGCTGAGAATGTCACCGCGTTCGCCTTTGGGAAGGTCAATGTCGTCGCGTGACAGTTTCAAATTGCGATACGCGGCAAAGTAGTCAGCTTGAAGCGTTTGCATGGAGTTCTCCTCAGTTAATCAAGTAACTCCCCTTTTCAGCGTGCCCGTCTCATGCCGATGGACCGCAGTGAGCGCCAATAATCAACCGCCAGTAACGGCCAACACCGCCTCTTTGATCTTGGCGCGCGCGACCTGCCCGAGCAGCTCGAGGTCGAGGTGCGGCAGGTTGGGCAGTTCGTTGGCAACGACCATGGCGTCGACGATCGCCGGTCCGTCAACCGCGAGCGCATCACTGATCGCCTTCTTCAGCTCGTCGGGCTTGCGCGCCACAAAGCCGTGGCCACCGCAGGAGCGCGCGAAAGCGGCAAAATCCGGATTGGGAAAGTCAATGCCCTGCCGGTAGGGCGCCACCCCGATCGACTCGGCCTCCAGCGTGATCAAGCCAAACGCGGCGTTATTGTAGATGACAACCTTGACCGGCAGCTTGTGGTGAACCGCGGTGAGGAACTCGCACATCAACATGTTGAAGCCGCCGTCACCGGCCAGCGCGATTACCTGCCGCGAGCGGTCGAGCGCCTGGATGCCGTTGGCCTGCCCGAGTGCGGTTCCGACGGCACCATTGTTGAAGGACCCGATGATGCGCTGCGATCCGCTTTGCCGGATCCAGTTGGCGGACCACAGCGTATTGAGGCCGGTGTCGAGCACAAAGACCGCGTCCCGGTGGGCGAGATCACTGACCGCGCGGGCGACTGCCTGTGGATGGATGCGATCGGCGTTGCGCGCGAGATCAGCCTGCTGGTCGAGCTTGCGGTCCCAGGCGCGGCGCTCCTCCGTGAGCCGGTCCCAGTGGCCCGTGTCGGTTTTCGGCGCGACCTGCTCGATCAGGAGTTTGAGCGTCGGCCGCGCCGAGCCAAGCACGCCGAGTGCGGTTGGAGCACGGCGGCCCAGCACGTCGGGCCGCTCGTCGATCTGCACAACCACCGGCCGGTTCGGCAGGAAATTCGAATACGGATAATCGGTGCCCACCATCAGCAGCAAATCAGCACCCATGACCGCACTGTAGACCGGCTTTGAGCCGATAAAGCCGATGCCACCCATCCAGTGTGGATCATCATAAGGCATGATGTCCTGGCCCTTGACGGAATGGATCAGCGGCGCCTTGAGACGGTCGGATAGGGCCTGCAGCTCCGCTGCAGCTCCATGGCAGCCGTTACCGCACATGATGAGAACATCGCCGGCCGCGTCAATCCGGCTCGCGATACGGGCTACGTCCTCCGCATTCGCCGCGAACTCTGGGCGTGGTCGCAGAGTATCCACGCTGGCGACGCCGCCGTCGGTCCGTGCCGATATGACGTCTTGCGGCAATGTGAGATGAGCAACGCCTCGGCCCGCATAGGCCGCAGCGATTGCCTGATGGATGACGGCGGGAGCCTGCTCCGGCGACATGATGGTTTCGGTGTAGAGCGACACATCGCGAAACAGCAGATCGGGCCTGGTGCTCTGGAAGTAATCGATGCCCTGCATTCGGCGCGGCATGTCGCCGGAGAGTGCCAGCACCGGCGCGTGATCGCGCGCCGCTTCGTAAAGGCCCGCGACCAGATGGGTACTGCCCGGCCCCGTGGTGCCGGCGCAGACCGCAAGACGGCCGGTGAGCTTGGCCTGACCCGACGCCGCCAGAGCGGCACCCTCTTCATGGCGAACACCGATCCATTCGATGGAGGAATGTCGCACGGCATCGGCCAGCGGATTGAGCGAGTCGCCGATCAGAGCAAAAATCTGCTTGACACCGATGTGCTCAAGCACACCGACCAACGTTTCCGCGACTGTTTGAGCCATGTCTTCCTCCGATATATTGCTGGCAGGTATCGCTCTGGTCCATGGGATCGCCACCGCGGTTCATCCATGGTTTGTCTTTAGTAATAATTCGTCGTAGGTCGGACCTTGCCTCTGAAGACGGTGTAACTGATCGCGGTGTAGAGCAGCATCAGCGGAAAGACGAAGAGACCCTCGCCCCAGAACATGAAGGCGAGACTGGAATGGGGTGCCGCGGCTTCCTCGATCGTGATCGAGAACGGGATCATGTAGGGCCAGAATGAGATCGCCAGGGTGCCAAACGCCGCCGCGAAAATCAGCGCGACCATGTAGTACGGCACGCCGTCGCGGCGACGCCGAACGCTCTCGGCCGCCACCAGCGCCCCAATCACACCGATCGCCGGGAAGACAAACAGATACGGCCGCTCGAGCCATCGGTGTACGACCCGAAGGTTTTCGGCCAAGGCGTAGCCGAATACGACGACCAGAAAAGCGAGGATGCCAACCGACAGATAGGGGATCAGACGATAGGCTTCCTCGCGGACATCACCCCCGCATTTCCTGACTAGCCAGCAGGCGCCGAGCAGGGCATAGCCGAGACACAGGCCGATGCCGCACAACAGCGCAAAAGGACTGAGCCAGCCGAATTCGCCGCCGACATATTGGCCGTTGGCGATCGGAAGCTCCTCGACGAGGGCACCTACGGTCAGTCCCTGCATGAATGCAGCCACGAGAGAGCCTCCAGCAAAGCTGGCATCCCAGATCCAGCGCAGCCGCTCGGTCTTGCTGCGATATTCGAACGCCACGCCGCGCAGGATGAGGCCCGCCAACATCAATATAATCGGCAGATAAAAGGCGGAGAGCAGCGTCGCGTAGACGACCGGAAACGCCCCCCACAGCACCACCCCGGCGACGACGAGCCAGGTCTCGTTGCCATCCCAGATCGGCGCCACTGCGCTCATCATCGCCCGCCGTCGCTCCTCGCTGCGCCTCAGCCCGAAGAGAATACCGACGCCGAGATCGAACCCATCGAGGAGCACGTAAAGAAGAATGCTGACGGCCAGAATGGCCACCCAGAACATGACCACTTCTACTCTCCTGCAGGGATGTGATCGGCGGCCGGCGTTAGCCGATGCTCGTGCACAACCGACATCGGGCGATTGGGGACCGCGGCGGCGGGCGGCTGAACTAGGCGTCCCTCAGGTCCGGCGCGCAGCAGCCGATAGATGTAGTAGGTACCGAACGCAAAGATGAAGCTGTAGACGACGCCGTAAACCGCTAGCGAGATCGCTGCGATACGCGCGGTCAGAAACGGCGTCATCGCGTCGGCGGTCCGCAGAACGCCGTACACCACCCAGGGCTGACGTCCGACCTCGGCGGTGACCCAGCCGCTCAATATTGCAATCCAAGGGAGGGGGAAGCTGAGGAAGGTGGCCCAGAGCAGCAACCGGTTCTGCTCGATGCGCCCCCTGTGGATCGAATATGAGCCGACCCAGGCGATGAGGAGCATGACGGCCCAGCAGCCGACCATGATGCGGAAGCTGAAGAAGGGGATCGCCACCGGTGGCCAATTCTGCGGCGGGATGCTGTCGAGCCCGACCTCGCCCGCGGTGAGGCTCTCGGAATCGATCAGGCTCCCGAATGGCGCGGGCAGCGTGATCGGGAACAGGTTGCGGTGGTGCTCGACATCGGGCCAGGCGAGCAATACCTCCGAAGCCGGCTTTTGGTCGTGCCACCGCCCCTCGATCGCCGCGATTTTCGCCGGCTGATGGCGAACGATGTATACCCCATTAAGATGTCCGAAGACGAGGTGGACCGGGAGCAGAACGGCTGCGAGATACAGGCCCATGCGCAGCATTACGTGCGCTTCGGCGGCAAAGATCTCGCGCAATAGGTACCACGCCCCGGTCGCGGCGGCGCAAAAGGCGCCTGTAAGATAAGCGGCAAGAAGCATGTGCGGAAACCGCACCCAGACCACCAGGCTGAATAAGATCTTGAACCAGTCGTTCGGAGCGAACACTCCGTTCTCCATCACATAGCCTGTCGGCACCTGCATCCAGCTGTTGTTGACCATGATCCAGAACGCCGAGAGCGTCGTTCCCAACGCCACCATCGCGGTCGAAAACAAATAGAACCAGGGCGGAACGCGCGATCGGCCAAACAGCAGGATCCCGAAAAAGCTCGCTTCGAGGAAAAAGGCGGTGAAGGTCTCGTAGGAGAGAAGCGGGCCTTGGATCGGTCCCGACATGCGCGCCAGCACGCTCCAATTCGTCCCGAACTGGAACGCCATGACGATGCCGGAGACGACGCCGAGCCCGAAGGCGACGCCGAAAATCTTGAGCCAGAACTCGAAAACCAGACGATACACTGAACGTCCGGTCCACAGATGCAGAGCTTCGAGCACAGTAAGCCACGCCGCCAGCCCGATCGTGAACGACGGAAAGATGATGTGGAAGGCGACTGTCGATCCGAACTGGATCCGGGACAGCAGAAGCGCCGTCAAGTCCATTGGCGTTTCCTCACCAGTATCGTGTGATCCGCTCGGGATGGGTGAACACCTCGAACCCGTCGTCGCGGGCGATGCCGACGAGGGTGAGGCCGGCCGTCTCGGCACTGCGGACGGCTAGAGCCGTCGGCGCAGACACCCCCACTATGATCGTCGCCCCATCATGGCTGCTTTCTGCACGAGCTCGATCGAAATCCGGCTCGACAGCACAATGACGCCGTCGGCTGCCGACCAGCTGGTGCGCAGCAATGCGCCGGCCAATTTGTCAAGCGCATTGTGCCGCCCAATGTCTTCGCGGAGGACTAGGTCTTGGTCCGGCCGCCAGAACGCGGCGGCGTGGACCGCTCGGGTCTGCATGTTGAGCAGCTGTCCCGCCGGCAGTGCCGCCACTACCTCTGCGATTTCTTGCCGGCCCACCTGCAAACCGCAGCGCGCCATCGGGATTGCGCGATTGGCCTCGGCCAAACTCTCTAGCCCGCACATGCCGCAGCCGGCCGGCCCGACAAAGCGGCGCCGGCGCGCCGCGAATGCGTCGGATCGCTCGCCGGTCAGCCACATTCGCAGCACGATGCCGTCAGCCACACTGAGGACAGCAAGTTCCGCTATTTCAGCGGGTGCAGTGATAATACCTTCGGTGTAACTGAAGCCGAGCGCAAAATCCTCGAGATCATCGGGTGTCGCCATCAGCACCGCGTGCGCCGCGCCGTCATAGCTGAACGCGACCGGGACTTCCTCGGCCAAAGTGCGTTCGCCGAAAATAGTCGAGCCATTGCGCCATGCTTGCCTCGGGACGCACCGCGCCGGCAGTGGCAGGACTGGCGAAGCCTCCAACTCAGAAATTCTCATTTCCGGCGTATTGCACCCGTCGGCGACCTTGTGCCAGCTGACGAGAAGATCGGAGAGGAGGGGAGTGGGGTGGGTCATATGTCAGCCCTGCCCTCAAGGGTGTGAAACCGACAAGTTTGGGTTATTCCCGATTAGCTCGATCTCTCCCGTGCCTCAAGGCGTCAGCACAATGCGGCCTTGGCTTGCACGCTCCGCTGCGGCATATGCTTCCTCGGCGCGGGCTAGTGGATAACGAGCGTTGACAATCGGTGCCGTGTACCGGCCCCGCTCGAATCCGTCGATCAGGTTCGCGAGCAGGCGCGCACAGCCTATGGCGTCGCGCTTGCGACTGTCGGCGCCAAAGAGGCGAGTTTCATTGCGGTAGAAGTCGATCAAATCGAACTCTACGCGCCGTATCCCGGCAGACGCGATTTCGACGACCCGGCCGCGCTGCGCGGCCATGCTCAGCGCGGCTTCGAACATTATGCCTCCGACGGTATCGAACACGAGGTCGGCGCCTTTGCCCGCAGTCAAACGACGGACCTCATCAGGGGCTCCATCGGTGCTGGGGATGTACGCGCGCAGTACTCTGGCTGCGGGTGCGGCGTGCGGCAGTTCCCTGCGGTCGACGCCAAGGACAATAGCGCCTTGTGCAGCCGCGATCTCTGCAACCGCACCGCCGACTCCGCCGCCAGCCCCAATGATCGCGACCGTTTCACCAGGTCGCAAGCCGCCATATTCAATGGCACCGAGCCACGCGATAACGAAGTTCACGCCGATTGATGCTGCCTGCTCAAAGGAAAGGTTTGTGGGCTTGCGCACGAGAGCTTCAGCGGGCAACAGAATCGCTTCGGCGTGGCTGCCATCGCGCGTAAAGCCGATATCGCCCCCGGTACCGAAGACCTCGGCGCCGAGCCAGTTATCGGGGCCGTCTGCGACAATGCCTGCGAAGTCCCGTCCGGGGATTCGCGGCAGCACCGTTCCCTCCATTTGGCCGGCGACGTTCTTGACGTCCGACGGGTTGATGGCGGCGGCAGATATTTGTACGACGGCGTTGCCTTCTGTTGCTTTTGGGTTCGGTGCATCGATCAACTCGAGCACGTCTGGCGCCCCAAACCGCATGAACCGTATGGCTTTCATTTCAAACCCGATTTCTCCAAATCGTATGGCTCAACCCGAAAGTCTTGCAGTGACAGCTGGGTCGGTCAGCTGCGTTCAATACCTGTGGTCAACTCCTGCAATGCCCGAACGGGGGTCATACGGGCTCTGGTATCGAGTTCATTTCGCCTAAGCCGGAATGGGCGCTTTTGGCTGCATCGAGATACCGCGCTTCAGCGGAAAGTCGTATTGAAGCCGGAACCGGTCTCCATCAGGGGTGAAGTCACCCATCATGTTTTCGCTCGCGGTGAAGACGCAATCGTCTGCGGTCTGATCGTCTCCTTTCTTGAAAATCTGTGTTACGAGCGTCTCATGATCCGCAAAGGACGCGATGACGTGGATATGCGCCGGCCGGTAGGACCATCTTTTGGCTACACGCAACAGCTCTCCGATCGGGCCATCGGTGGGCACGGGATAGGCAGTCGGCATTAGCGCAACAAACTCGTAGCTTCCGTCTTGATCGGTCTTGAATCGGCCCCGCAGATTGTAGTCGGGTTGGTTGTCGTCCTGGTTTTCGTAAAGCCCGTTGGTCGCCGCCTGCCACACGTCGAGAACGGCCCCCATGAGAGGTTCGCCATTCTCGACATCGAATACTTTCCCGGAAACCCGGACGCGGGCGCCGGGCGTATCGTCGCTGGCGATCGAGTCGCCTCTTTTGCGGAATGGAGCATCGTCACGCAAAAAGGGCCCGACCAGCGCGAAGCCGACCGGGTGCCCCGGCCGATCGTGATTGAGGGTTTCGATCAACTGACTGACGCCGAGCACATCACCTGCCAACAGGAACTCGTTTCTATCCGGAACCGCGGCCATCCTGCCCATGAAGTTCCAGGCGAACTCCCATTCTTGATCCGTCAGCTTCATCTCCCCGACATATGCGTGCACATGCCTGATCAGCGCGAGAACGAGTGATCGGAGCCGCGGATCTTCGATACTGGAATATGACTTCAGAACCCTATCCGTTAACCCGCGGTCCGCGTCTGGGAAATCATTCATGCTAGACTCCTCATTCTGGATCGAGCGCTGCCATGACTGATCATTTACCGGAATTGAGCTGCGCTGGCTGCCGGCGAACCAAGACCGGGATCGACTTTGCCGCCGGGGTCCCGCTCTTCAGATCATGATAGGCGAGAGGCAGCAGCGGGTTGGTCTCCGGATAGTAGGCGCCGATTGAGCCTACCGGGATACTGTAGGGTTTTACCCAGAACCCACCCACGACGCGACGCTTTCCATCCTCGGCGAGCGATTCGATTTCGACCTCGTCGCCCTCCGCGATACCCCGCGCCTGCATGTCGGCTTCATTCATGAACACGACCATGCGGCCCCCGAACACGCCGCGATAGCGGTCGTCGAGACTGTAGATCGTCGTATTATATTGATCGTGGCTTCGGAGCGTCGCGAGCCGAAGCATCGCGGGGTCGGAGACCGGAGGATCTTCGTCGAGCCCGGGAAAGACCAGAAAATTGGCGCGGCCCGTGGCGGTGTTCCAGATCCGTTGGCGCGGCGGAGTGGTCAGGTGAAACCCGCCCGGCTGTCGGATCCGCTTGTTGAAATCGGCGAACAGGTCCGGGAAGACCTTTTCGATCTTGTCGCGGATCCGATTGTAATCGGCGATATAGAAATCCCAGTCGATGCCGCAATCGGGCAGTGTGGCTTTTGCCATGCCGCAGACGATCGCGACCTCAGACTTCAAGTGCTCGCTGGGCGGGGTAACGAGCCCGGAGGATGCATGCACCATCGACATGCTGTCCTCGACGGTGACCGATTGCCGGCCGCTCGCCTGCATGTCGATATCGCTGCGCGCCAGAGCGGGGAGGATCAGGGCTTGTTGGCCATGAACCAGATGGCCGCGATTGAGCTTGGTGCTGACGGCGACGGTCAGCCGCAAGCGGCGCATCGCGGCCTCGGCGACGGTCCAGTCCGGCACGGCTCTGACGAAATTGCCGCCGAGCCCGATAAACACCTTGGCGCGCCCGTCCACCATTGCCTGTACGGCATTGACGACATTATGCCCGCGGGCACGCGGTGGCTCGAACACGAATACTTTCTTGAGCTGATCGAGTAATTCCGGCTTTGGCTTCTCGTCGACGCCCATCGTGCGGTCGCCTTGCACATTCGAATGACCGCGCACCGGGCAGATCCCCGCTCCGGGCTTCCCGAAATGGCCGCGCAGCAGCAACAAATTCACGATCTGCTGCACGTTTGCAGTGCCGAGCCGATGTTGGGTGATCCCCATGCCGTAGACGGCGATGACGGCGCGCGCCCGCATGTAGACGGCTGCCACGCGTTCCAGCTGTTCGCGCGGCAGACCGCAGACGCGCAATATGTCTTCCCATCTTGTCTGGCGGAGATCGTCCGCGAACGCCTCGAAGTCGTGTGTGTGGTTGGCGATGAAATCGAGATCGAGGACTGGTTCAACGCCGCTGCGAAGCGCTTCGTCGTGCGCCTCCAGCACCAGCTTCATGACCCCCTTGAGGGCCGCGACATCGCCGCCGTTACGGACCTGGCAATACTCGCTGGCGATCCTCGTCTCGCCAAACGTCGCCATCTCGACCGGATCCTGGGGTGCTGCAAACCGTTCGAGAGCGCGCTCGCGCAACGGGTTGAACACGACGATCGGCACCTTGCGGCGCGATGCCCGGTGCAGTTCGGTCAGCATCCGCGGGCTGTTGGTGCCCGGGTTCTGACCAAGGATGAAGATCGCGTCCGCATGTGCGAAATCATCTAATAATACGGTCCCCTTGCCGATGCCGATGCTCTCGGGCAGACCGACGCTGGTCGGCTCGTGGCACATGTTCGAGCAGTCGGGAAAATTGTTCGTGCCGAAGCGGCGCACGAACAGCTGGTACATGAACGCCGCCTCGTTCGAGGTGCGTCCCGAGGTATAGAACTCGGCCTCGTTCGGGTCGGCAAGCGCGTTGAGTTCGCGGCCGACGAGTGCAAACGCCTCATCCCAACCGACCGGCACATAATGGTCGGTCGCGGAGTCGTAGCGCATCGGCTCGGTCAGACGGCCCTGCTCCTCCAGCCAGTAATCGCTTTCTTGTTCGAGTTCGCGGACCGTGTGGGTGGCGAAGAACTCACGCGTCACCCGGTGCTTGGTCAGCTCCCAAGTGACGGCCTTGGCACCGTTTTCGCAGAACTCGAAGGAACTGGTGTGCCGCGGATCGGGCCACGCGCAGCCGGGGCAATCAAAGCCATCCGGCTGGTTCATCGATAAGAGTGCCCTGGAGCCTTTGAGCTCGACGCTTTGCTCGCGCAGCGCTCTGGCAGTGGCGTGCAGCGCTCCCCAACCGCCGGCGGGAGCATCATACGGTGCGAAGACCGGCTTTTCGGCCGACCCA
>Ga0335074_10010686_pt1 | contig 12841 bp, 14 predicted proteins | sample Lox_Sample_23_FD_206715 | JGI IMG/M metagenome (GOLD analysis project Ga0335074, IMG submission 206715) | Soil microbial communities from Loxahatchee National Wildlife Refuge, Florida, United States - Lox_Sample_2.3 | ecosystem: Environmental > Terrestrial > Soil > Wetlands | place: USA...
GTGGACGATAGAATGGCGATGGACAGTTATCACGATATAGTGTTGGTATGTCCATACCAAGGGAAAGAGCATTGCAGAGATAGGCGTCCACGGTCGCCGCACGAACGAGCCTGAGATTGTTCTTGTAGGGATCCGCAAGAAAGGGCGACGAGAGCAACTTCATGGCCTCTTTGGACGAGTTGACAGGGCTGTTAATGGCGCGGAACCCGGCTAGCATTATTTCTCGTATCTCATGCTTGCGCTCTATTGCTAAACTGATAAGCTGATTGTTTTCGGACGTGTTATCGAGTTGAAATAGACGCCGGAACGGCTCTAGTTGATCTTTCTTCTGGTCAATTGTCCCATGCTCATTGAGATATACGGCTGACGTTCGGTAGTCTAACTTTGGATCAGGATTTATCGGCAGACCTAGATGAAATGCATCAGAATTTGAATACCCTGGTATCGGATTGGGATCACTGCCACCATTCAGATGTCTCCGATTCAGATCCCCGCTCAAGTGTGAGGCATCCAGGACTTGTGCCCAGTAATTCACTGAATTCGTATGTTCAAATGTTTTAGCAGAGTACATGTTGTTTTCATCGAAGCTCAGCGGTGCCAAATTGGTCATATCTGCGGTGCCGATCGGAGCTGGTTGATAGACCACAGACGCCCCCTGGTCCAATAGAGGTTGTGAGGCCGAAAACCCATCATTATCCCAAGGTAATGAGGTTTCATTAAACACACTAGTAATTTCTGGAATGAAAGATCTAGAGAACTCAAAATCAAGGTGCCCTGTTTCCATCGAATCTGTAGAGAAGTCTGGATCTAATAGTCTCTTTCCAACCTTTTCTGGAGACTGTCGCAAATATACTCCATGGTCTGAAGGAGGAGGCACAAGGGGGCCAGAGGAAGATTCAGACGCTGGCTGGAGGTGGACATTTGAGCTATCAGCCTGCGCCGTAGCGGCCAAACGCTTCAGGTCTTCAATGATACGAGCCCGCTTTTCGCCTATATATCCGGTTAAAAGTCTAAAATCGCCAAGCTTCGAATAGATGCTCACGATATTTGCGTTGCGCCTCTCTATTCTGCAATTTACGCTTCAATGTTTTCGGCCTAGGACGTCGATTTCTACTCACAGGAACAGGAGGATTGACCTGCGCAGAATCACCGACGGTAGAAGTGGCTGACATGATCCTACAGCTTCGGAGAGAATATTGCTGTATATATGAACATCAAACTTGAGGAATTCTCATTGTTGTACAGGTCTCTTAACGGCGGAGCGGAGTTAATCGGAGGTAAGGCGATCGCCCGAAGTGATTACCTTCAAACTCTGTCTGTTACTACTTTTGCGCAACAACAATTTCTTTGGGCACAACATCAAAGCTCTTTACACGCTGATCGACACTTTCAACCTGCAAAGGATGATTAAAGATGACGGACAGAACTAGTTTGAGAGCTCTGCGAGGAAAGTTTCTCTTTCTCGCTACTTTTTAAAGTGGCTGATGCGAGCCGTCAGTCATCGTCTTTTGCCGCGCCTCCAGTGGACATAATGGATGGATTACATGGGCCATAGAGAGAAGTCACTCTTTCTTCCTTGGAATTTAGGAAAAAGGATAATTGCCTTTACAAGAGCTGAGCATCAAGGTTGGTTCTATGATTATACAATCTACAAGGCTTCCAAAGTTCAATGCTCATATCATCCACTTTGTCTCTCAAAAGACTTCAGGTATTTCAAACTGTATAAAGCTCGTCACGGCTTTAATTTCCTTTTCTCAAAATTATATCAGAATTCAGATCTAAATCTGGCCTTCATTCCCATTGCAATTCGCTACCTCACACTTTAAACTCTATAAATATTTCTTTCTCTGTTTCATATCCCGCCAATGGCATATCACAACCCAGTCCCTCTAGGCAAAAACGGCCCCCTAGTCCCAGCCCTAGGCTACGGCTGCATGAACCTCTCCGCCTACTACACCAGCACCCCCGCCCCCGACTCAGAGCGCTTCCAAGTCCTCAACCGTGCCGTCGAACTCGGCGCCACATTCTGGATAACCTCCGACGTCTATGGCGACAGCGAGGCCCTCCTCGGATCCTGGTTCACACACACCTCTCTCCGCTCCTCGATCTTCCTCGCTACGAAATTTGGCTACGAGCACAACACCGCCGCGGCTTCTTCCCTTCCATCCGCTCCGGCCCTGCCTTCATCCAGGCCGCATGCGCAAAAAGCCTTGCGGTCTTGAAGACATACTATATAGACCTTTACCTAGCGCACCGCATCAATTCCGTAACGCCAATCGAGCACACCGTCGCCGCAATGGCTGTGCTCAAGGCCACGGGGAAGATCCGGCATCTGGGGCGGTATAAATCGCCAGATGATTTCGAGGAGACGGATGAGAGGAGATTTTTACCGAGGTTTAATGCAGAGAATTTTGGGAGGAATTTGCTGCTTGTCGAGGCGCTGAGGGAATTGGCGGGACGGAAGGGGTGCTCGGTGAGGCAGTTGTGTTTGGCGTGGTTGTTGGCGCAGGGGGTTGATGTATTTCCTATTCCGTGAGTTGATATATTCGGTTCATTAATGGTAGTACGGCGACTGTTGCTGATGCTGTGGGTGTGAATAGGGGAACGACTCAAGTCAAGAACCTGGAAGAGAATATAGGTGCGTTGGACGTCAAGCTATCGGAAGAGGAGATTGCAGAGATTCGCAAGGTCGTGGATGCTGCAGAGGTGCATGGGGCGTGGTATCCAGATGGATTCGCAGCGGAGACCTACAGAGATAGTCCTTCACTGATTGCGGGAGAGAACTGAGTGTTGGGCAATAGGGAGAGCTTGGCTGCAAAAGGTTCATCTCACGCATCTAGCCTTAGGAATAAAAGGAGGTTGTTGGGGGAGGGGGGCAACAGTGAAGAAATGCTAGCTATGATAGCCCAGAAAGTAGAGACAGTGTGATTTTTGTTCTTTTCGTAGAGCTTTTCAAATCAAATGATCGAGAGACGATCTTGCAGATGGACCATATGTTAAACAACCGCACCTTGTATGTAGGAATGGCAGGAGGAATTTGACGACATGATCAACTTTAACGACCACGTGCAGCTCTTCAATAACATCATTTGCCGGGACTCATTTTAGCTGTTTGTGAGAAAATGTCTGAATTCGAGAGTCAACCTGCAGCCGTAAGCCTGACGCATGATATCGTTCCCCTGCCGGTATTTCCCATCGTTTCATCCCTCCTTGATGTGACTCCAAAACTTATCACATCGTATCAACTTGAAGCCTAATAAACAGAAAATTCATCACTTCGTAAGTTTCATTTCATGCGCGTATCATAAAATCACATCCAACCTTCCTTGCTGCAATTCCGTCTGTGAAAAGTTCTCGTGTCATACAAGCAACTGAACTCGTAACCCCGTTTGTCACGTGATTGCCATCCCATAAGTGGCAATCGTTCGTCAAGTATCATCCAAGAAGTGACTCAAGAGACTTCATAAAAGGACTTGAGAAACATAGCCACCAGTCTTCCAGAGTTCTCCTTCCGGAAACGATAATGATCAGCTAAGACGTCACCTTTAGAATTCCAAGTGGGAGGCTGGGTTTTTTTTTCTAATTCTTCATCTGGAAAAACTTAGTTTTAAGCATCGCTCGTTGATTTCGGTAATATACGTACGATAATGCCTCATGATCCCGCGGATTTCATTCACCAGTTTCACCGTGTCCTCGTCAATGCCTTGCGCCTTGTCTAGCTCAATCCCGTCCCGTATTGGGTTGAATCCTCCTCTGTTGGGCCCAATTGCGGATTCGCCTGATCTGTAAATCATGTGAAATATGTCCACGCAACCTTTGAAGGCATGGTTGTCTAGGCGACGAGCGATGTCAAAACCGTCATCCCGCGACGCAGGTAAGGTGTTAGGACCGTTGTTTTCGAGCATCTTCTGAACGATGAAGGCGTCTATGGCTAACTGGACAGCCTCCATGCACATACTCAACATCAAGGTGACGCAGAATGCTGTCGCCCATGAAGCTCTACTTTTCCTTCGGAGTTCTGTCTGCAATTTTTCGAGAATTTCTGACGTCAATTCGTGCTGCAACATGTTTATTTCCCGCTTGACCTGAAGATTTAGCAACTTAGACGACACGTTGTACTTATATTGTAGCTGCATTGGTGACTGAAGATTTTGAACGACTTTCCTAGCAGAATCCTGCGTGAAATTGATAACTCGGCTCATGACGAAGTGCATTGCGAGTAGCTTCGTTACCTTGCGTATGAGCTCATCCTAAGTTGGGCTTAGCCTAACTTTAATCACAGAATATAGTCAGCTTGTCTTACGTTTCCCAAAATACGCTGTGATTTCCTGAATCGGTCGACCGCCTCGTATACTTCCCAGGCAACCGGGGCCGCATCCCCATTGGTCGCATCCTTGGAAAATTGACTATGTTTGATAAGAAACTTAAAGTGATCCTGACAGATATCCCTCAGTTTACAGCCGTGCTTATTTTCGAACAGGCCTAGCGGTGGGGCATAGATACGTTCAAGGTCTGGCATTGGAGAATTGAGTTCTGGTGGGGCCCAATAAAGAAACAGGAAATCATCGTTTTTGGGGACGAATTCGTGTACTGTTAGGGTCATTGGCGGATATGCGGGCCCTGACGACAGCTGAACTTGAATCTTATTTTCCGTAAATCCAGTAATGTTCTCCTTGATTAGTTGTTGGACGGATAACGGATGGCGCCGTGCGACTACAAGTTCTAAACATGCTGAGTGGATGATATCCTTCAAGGGTGTTTTGGTGAGAACTCACCGGGAAAGAAAAGTTCTGTGTAATCATATAGATGGGCCTTATTACACACACGGAAATATGTCGGATTTTGACACTTATCGCACACCTCCTCAACTGAACACTAGATTACGAGAACTCATTAACCTGGAAGGCGTACACTGGAAACTTCATTTGCTTACAGAGAGATGTAAAAGCCAACATCGCCAACAGGCCCGATTATGTCTTACTTCCCTAGCCTTTCTTGCCGTATCCACTGGAAGGGCGCCTTTTCGACGGCCCTTCTTTTTCTTGCAACTTTTAAACATTGTCGGGTTATTTAGGTGCTGGATAGAGCCACCAGATACTATCGTGTGTTCCCATTTGTGGGCCTTTACAGTCGCAGAGCTCGCTCCTTCGGACAATGGCTGGAATGGATTAGCCACGCTATTGGGAATAGGCTGAGAATTGGGTGGGAATTTGTCGGTCGTCTGGTTCACATGGTTTGGAAGTTGTTCATTCATGGGCGTTGGCCATTCTTTAGGTGTAAATTCTTCTGGTATAGTTTGAAAAGAGCCCGATGTATTAATGGAATAGTAGGGGGCAATAGCAGACGAGTTGTGCAAATTGTATATGAGGGGCAGAAATTGACTACTTTCTCTTTCTGATCCATCCTGAGCCTGCGTACCTGACAGGTCTGGATGTTCACGGAACACCAGGTCCTCATCTAGGGAAGATCCTTGAGCATAGTTTAGAAATGCATCGGGCAATTCTAATGCGGAAGTCAATAATACCATCTCACTTGGATGCCAGGAAGCGTTAGAAAGTAGACTTGAAATATGAGATGGATAGATAGATAATGGGTTTGGTTGTTGCACAGCAAAGCCATCAGCGGGACCTCCCAACAGCTCTTCGGACCAGGACGTACGAGGTCGCTGAGTTAGAACAGTTGTTTGACTATGAGACGTATCAATATGGGTCCAGGGCGGATCTATCTCGTGCTGCGGCCAGAACCCTAGATCCTGAGCATCTTGGTCTTGGGATGGCACGAGTTCCGGATAGTTCGTTATATCACGATCTACTGGATAACCTAATAACAATTAGAGGTTAAGTAGCATTGAATTTCTTTGGAAACGCTGTGCTCACGTACCTAATTCCTCAGTTGGTTGATAATCGCCGAGACCTTCGCTTGCGAATGTGTAGGATAAGTTTTCAGACGTGTCAAACATGCACTCAAGACCTCCGCCTTGGGAGCCATGAAGTGTCCGTGTTTCATCTGAGCCAGAGTCGGTTGGATATTTAGCAACCAGACGCGGCTGATGTCGCCTCTCATCGCGCATCACGTTTCCGAACAGAATTAACGAATTTTGAGAGGAGTAAGAGAGAAGAGGAGATGCAGGGAGGCCTTGGAAAGGCGGCTCTGGAGGCGAAGACTCCGAGCTACTGGCTGAGGCTCTGTCCAGCCGCCCCGGAGAGATGGTAACGAGGTCCCGATAGAATTCCGGAGCGCTTGGAATTCCCTGATCCCACACCGAAACAAAGTGAGGGGCCGGTGAGAATTGTCGAAATTGGCGTTTCTCTTGTTGCTGGTGTCGGGTACCAATACTGATGCTGTCATTGTGGCTGTTAGGCTTGGTCCAATAGTTGCCTACCAATGTGGTTTTTTTGCTAATGCCATCCAACGGGTAGCCGCTGTGGACTCGCTTAGTCCCTTTAAATATGTGTGGATCCATGCTGGCGGCAATAAAGTGGGTACTGTGTCCCCGCAAAGTTGTTGATTTCTCGCAGAAGCAGAACGACATGAACTGTTTGTAATCGCATCTCGGATGAAAGGTGTCGTGGATGACAAAATGGTCAGCAGCGCTCTGTCTATACTTAAGCGGTCCTCTGTTCTATGGGAAGCTCAGATTGCTATACTACCGGCGTCCACACCCCAGAACACAACTGCCACGAAGCTCGTCACCGATGCAGTTAATACATTCCTCCCCTTCAGCCACAGCAGCTTCTACGAGGGACTTGTAAGGGCCTATGTCACACTCCTCAGTCTACCGGTGACGTATCGGGATAGCTGCCATTTTGACTTGCATCCTTCCGTGCCGTTTGTGCTGACCGATCCGATCTCACGCGAATTACAGGATGGTGATGAGTAAGGGATGCATTGAAACTTTTTTTGGATTACGTAGTTGGGCGCCCTACTTTACACTTTACTTTCAAACCTTCATTCCAAGCTGTCTCCGGGGAATTGGGCACCTCATCGCGGGCTTTTTGCAACCAGAAGCTGAGAACTCTACTCCTTCCAAGATCTACTCTATTAAGTGAACGAGAAGGTTGAGACCTACATACTACTGAACCTTTTACCGCAGTATCATGTCCTCTCTATAAAAGACCTCAAGAACTTCGACACAAGTCTGCCTGAATTTCTCTTCCGGAAACCCATATGGTGTGTGAGGAGGTCCGTAGTGGAATCGAAGATAGTATTCTCTGCTACCCCAGACATATCGTCGACTGAAATTATTAGCATTGCTATACCATACTTCACGCGAGATATCTTTACCATAAGTGTTCATGATTGCCTTGACATCATTGACCAGCTTGACCATCTGCGGAGTAATACCTTCAACTAGGTCGACCCTGAGACCATTGCGAATCGGGTTTAACCCTACATGGCTCTTCAGGTTCGCTCTTTTCGTGTTGTAACACATGTGAAATATCTCTGCTAGATGTTTGAAAGGCTTCTCATCTAACAGACGACAAATATTTATACGAGACAGCCCGCATTTTGAATCTTTGCGGAGGGCGGCCATAGCGTGACTGTCACTGGCTACTTGAACAGCTTCAATGCACATGCACAGTATCAAGATGACGCAGAAATTATCTGCCCAGTCTGCTTTTTTGCGGCCCGATATTTTCCCGTCCAAGCCACTGAGGACCGCTTCTGTCGTTTCTAAGAGCAAACCCTGCATGGCTTGTTTGATTTGCAGGTTCAAAAGAGTGGAGGTTAAAATCTGCGCAAAGTTCAATTTATGGGGTCGCCGAATTCTTTCAACCGCTTTCTCAGCAGAATCTTTAGTAAAGATGATCATTCGGCTCATAAAGTAATGCATTGCGTAGAGCATTGTAGCCTTCTTCAAGAGAAGACTCTTGATCAGCTCCAGTTAGCAAATCTAATTTAGTCTATATAGAAAACGAATTACTTACATCGTGATTATGCTCATTCGATTTTCTATAGTTGTTCACCGCTTCGAATATCTTCCATGACATTATAGAAATATCTCCGCGCGTAGCTTCGCCAATGTCGCGTTCCCTTCCTATTATGGATATAATGTGATCCAGACATTTTGTCTTTAGCTCTTTGGCACTGGTATGATGCAGTCCAAATGGAGGAGCATAAGACGGAATGAACGTCTGGCATTGGTCATTTGTGTCATCCTTGGGTCCCACATAGTTAAGGGCTAGAAAGTCCTCATTCCGCGGCTGGAATTCCGTTACAGTTAGGCGCAATTTATCATATATCGGTCCAGAGGACATATCAACTTCAATTGTATTGTCTGTAAAATTGACGTTTCGATCAATCAAATTTGTAATGGCCGTTTCACTGAGACGATCGTAGACAAGGTCTGACGTTGGTTCAGTAACCTATCCTCGAAGGATGAATCAAGTGACCTACCAGGAAAGAATATACTCGTATAGTATGTTAGTGGTGCCCGATGGCAGACTCTAAGATATAATGATGGTTTTTGGCATCGATCACAAGGATTGTTGAATGAGCACTGGATCTATCAGAAGTATCCAAAGTCGCACATTTGGGGTTCAACTGACCTTGGCCTTTGCAAATCGACATGCCCAACAAGCTCCTTCCTCCCGCATTCCCTTAGCATGTTCTGCCTCTTCCTTTGTCAGAGGCCCATTCCGACATCCCAGTTTCGGCTTAGATCTCAGTCCTAGTCTATCGGCTCCCAAGGGCTGAGGAGATATTGTCCCAGGGGTCGTATTTCGCCATCCAAGGATTGAAGATGTATTCGAGCTCTTTCTAGATGGCCGAATGTCTTTCAGTTTCGAATTATGAGGCACCGTAACTTGCAAGATCTCTGCAGACATCCCCTCTTGGCGAGGACGTTCGCCATTGGGATAATTGCTGATCCTGTTGTCGAATACCAGCGGGGGAGCCCAAGGAGGGTCATCCGAAGGCGCAATAAATGGATCGATAGCAGCTGGCATAAGAGGACTTCCCACCATGCCAGGAGGGACTTCTATGAAATGACCCAAGAAGTAAAAAGCATTGCTGCTATCGTCTGCTATCGAATCAGAAATATTTGGAAGGTCGAAATTAGCTACCAGTTGTTAGATAAGTATGACCATTCAGAATGAAGATTTACCTAAGTCATCAAATGTAGGCGGACTATTGTTCGGAATATTCCATAGTAACATGTTGTTGATGTCGAGAGCATTGTCATCCGAGCCTCCAAAGAGCGGCTCACTCGCGCCGTCCGGACTCTGAGCTGTACAGTCATTGGTATTGCCCAGAACTTGCTGATTTGTAGACCTCGGAGAGAAGGTCCCATTAGATATGGTATAGGTAACGGAAGCCCCAGCAACATCCTGCTGTTGAGAAAGTTGATCAACACTAGGATAGGGTGGGATACCCAGAGGATTTCCTGGTGGGGTAAGCAATAAGAATCCATCCTCGAGGACATTGATGTTGGCATTTGTCTCTGTGTAGGTATTTGGGAAGTTTCTAATCAGTGCATCGCGAGAAGAGGAATTAGCTGAGACAGTAAATGCATTTGAAGGAGAAGCGGGTCCTATGATACTGTTTCCCGGTCTTTGGCGCTTACCCCTCGGGCGTTCTTGAGAGTGATCCTCGTAGGAGCGGCTGTGACACAGTCTTTTATTTGGCGGGACAACAGGAGGATTTGCTCTCTTACGAGAGCCAGGGTGATCTTGTTCCATTGATTCGGCAAGTATGGGATTGGCAGGGTGAAATCGGTGAACACAGAGGCACAGCTGGTATCGGTGAACACAAACTCAATGATAGTTACTGACACAACGCAAATTGTGAATAGTGTCATGTTGTGAAAGGCTCTGTGTGTGCACAGAAGTCTACTATAACGGCTCAGATTTTCACCGGTTTTCACGGATACCTGCAAGTAGAGCTCTAACAGTTCACCGATCACATCCACATTGGCTATTTGTGATGAGATGGCGCGGGTGACGATTGATCCGAGTTCAATACACTACGGCATGATTCTTGAACACACAGAGCTTACCGATTCAGTTACCATTCGCTGCTTGGATACCGATTCAGTTATCATTCGCTGCAGCTAGTTAAGGATCGTGGGGTAGGACAGTTCGCGTACTCTCCTTGAGGACGGCTTAGCCATTTACCGTACATCGCAATACACCCTTTCATGGCCACTGCACGTCAGCCAAAGGCGTTCTAATAGCAGCCCTGACACACTTGGAGAGCGATTGTGTGGAACGCTAAGAATTGGAGGTTGACTGGTCATCCTTCCGTCGGGAAAGCGACGTTTGGTCGTGTAGAGGATGCCGAATTGGGAAAGGGAGGACGGTACATGTTTGATATATGATATTGCACAAATGATTAACCAACCATAGACTAGTGGACCCCATCGAGCATAGTTCCGGTTCGGACCGCTCCCCGCAAATATGCTCTAGTCAAGTGATGCTCCACTTTATTAAGGCTCAAAGCTGGCAATCGGAGAAGGGCAGCCTTGTGGAGTGCTGGAGATATAGCACAATAGGCATAATTTGAGGAGGGTGGAATTGATAGCATGGAGGTGGAAGAGGGTGGGCCACGCTGCATTCAGCGTGGGTCGAAAGAGAGACAAAATTGACCTGTGAGGGTGCAGGAGTTGACAATGTCACACATCTGTGCCGCTATGGCTAAATTACCGGTGACAAAAACGGATTCGCGTACGGAAACCCGCAACACAATCTGGGCGAACCAGATTCGCGTTTCCATCCTGCAATATCCACTAATATGCTCAGCAATGCAGCGGTGTCAGCAATAGGTTAGACTCATCATGCCATTAGGCCGCATTTAGACACCAAAAGAAGCACACTTGTCTCAAGTGCATACAATAATATAAAATCTATTAGTGCACGTGACCGTGGGCATTTTCTTAAATGGATGCCTCTTCCCAGATTCTATCTATTCTCTATCCCAATTACTCCTGCAAAAGATGTATCTGTCTTGGGATGGGAAGAAAAATTAAACACCAAATGCCCCTCGACGAACCCATTCCACTCAATTACCCTATGTACGAAATACACCAAGTCAGACGCTGCCCATCAAAATCGAAGGAACTCTGGAAGATGGACATACAAGATCTATTCCATTTCCACGACTACCTGACTCGCTGCCGTTCGTTTCGGGCTCATCGTTATAGTTAACGGTGGCAGGCCCTCCCAACTTGGACCCCAAAGTCATCTTCCTCAGTCAGTTTACCCGCTTTACATCAAGTCACCATGAGGCTTGGCTCGTGACATACATCTAATGGACTCACAAGGCTAACTAAACCCTTTTAGATGTTGTAGGTGTCGGTTAAAAGTCTATATATTCAATCAGCAAGCTGGTCTTCGAATATCATTCTCGTCACGGCGTACAAAGCGTCTAGGCCGAATACGGCTGGAGATGTTCTAGACAACAGAACGCCGGACCTTTTCACTGATAGCTTCTATCCCTCCAATATGGGTAACCTCTCAAACTATGTGCTTCTCTCCGGCGATATGAGGTAAGTCTTGAACCTATTGCGGGCGGCTGCAGGTACCTTAAGTATGCGGTGTAAGGGCGAACAATCACTGACAAAAGACAAATTAGATTACTAGTGGCGAATCTATGTGGCAGTGCAGGGCAAAATGAAAGGCACAATCGCTGTCCTGTAAAGCACGACAGATGATATTTGTATCTAGGACGACACGAAACAAGAGGGACAAGCTGTTGACTTGACCTTGTCGAATACAGTCGAAGTGGATCATGATCATGGAACATGTTAAATGCAATACTGAGATTTGCTGAAATATTGTGCAGAGTGCCTAGTGTCCACGGTTATTTTCACCGAGTGGAGTCGGCTTGGACAAAATACGGCTCACCAGTCCGCCCACAGCTCTATCGGGCGAACCGACCAGCGTATGGCAGCCCCACCGCCAGGCCGAACTTTCTCGAGCACATACGACTTAAATCGTACCAGCCGAATCTAAGGTACTATACTCAGCCTCGGAAACATCCGGCTTGCTTTCTGCTGAGTTACATACTTTGCCATACAATTTCCGCAGAAAAGAAACATAGCCACGAAACTTGCTAGGTTCATCTATCAAATACCTCTTTTAGACGAACAGTGTGTCTCTCCGGCCGCTTTGGGAAAGCATATGCGTTATATAAGACAAGGCGGACGGGTGAGTACTGCATATGGGATACCGCAAATCCGCAACATGCCTGTCTTGCCAAGCAACATGTGGACGAACAATACTGCGAAGCAAAACATTCTCACCGGTTTCTGCATCTTATCATCTGCAACGTCCGCTTGATTGCTGCCTAAAAAATTCACTCATGGTAATACAAAGTGGATTGTTCAAGCAAAGGCGGGACGCTAGTTACACCGAGCATAGCCCCCGCCAGAACGCCATGGCAATCTGAAACGAGCATTCGCTACGACTTAGATGGAAAATTCGAAGTGGAATGCGAATTTACATTCATGTAAGTTTCTGCGCGTCCCACGGTTATGAGAGCCATCAAATGCCCGCCACAAGGCACGAAGAGGCAAGACACGGGCCCCCGAGCAAGCCACCCAGGGCACACGAACAAGCCATGCCAGGACCTGGCAAAGACTCAAAGAAGCTGTTGGCCAGCAGCAGATCGGCAGCATCCGAATGCTACGCAATCCCATGTATGCAGATCCGCCAAGGTGTAGCCAGGGCGTAGAACGATGTAACAAGATGAAAAGCCACACGCAGCCCGGTCAAATCAAGATGTGCCAATAGACTTTGACATGATCCGGAGGGGCCTTTGCTAGCGCCATTATTCGCTATGTTTCCCTTTCCCTCTTCTTCTCTCGGTGAAACTAGCGTTACAGTAAGGTTCACCAGTTCCC
>Ga0335074_10010687_pt1 | contig 12839 bp, 6 predicted proteins | sample Lox_Sample_23_FD_206715 | JGI IMG/M metagenome (GOLD analysis project Ga0335074, IMG submission 206715) | Soil microbial communities from Loxahatchee National Wildlife Refuge, Florida, United States - Lox_Sample_2.3 | ecosystem: Environmental > Terrestrial > Soil > Wetlands | place: USA: Florida...
GATGGAAGACGTCGTCTTCGCCGGCACCACCTCCCGGCCGCCCCTGGGCCGGGCCGAGGTGACGCTGACCATCGACAACAGCGACGGCGCCCTGCCCATCGACTACGCCGAGGTCACCATCAGCCGGCTGATGTTCCGGTCCGGGCAGAGCGAGTACGCCATCAACGGCGACCACTGCCGGCTGCTCGACGTCCAGGAACTGCTGTCCGACTCCGGCATGGGCCGCGAGATGCACGTGATCGTGGGCCAGGGCCAGCTCGACGCGATCCTGCACGCGGGGCCCGAGGCCCGGCGCGCGCTGATCGAGGAGGCGGCCGGCGTGCTCAAGCACCGCCGGCGCAAGGAGAAGGCGCTGCGCAAGCTCGAGGCGATGCAGGCCAACCTGACCCGGCTGGTCGACCTCACCGCCGAGCTGAGCCGCCGGCTCAAGCCGCTCGGCCGGCAGGCCGAGATGGCCAGGAAGGCGGCCGTGATCCAGGCCGACCTGCGCGATGCCCGGGTGCGGCTGCTGGCCGACGACTACGTGACGCTCGCCGCCGAACTGCAGCGCGACGAGGCCGACGAAGCGGCCGCGGTGGCCCGGCGGACCGCCCTGGAGGCCGAACTGGCCGGCGCGCGGCGCACCGAGACCGAACTGGACGCCGCCGCCCAGCAGTCCTCGGCCACCCTGGCCCGCGCCCAGGAGACCTGGTTCGCGCTGTCCTCGCTGGCCGAACGCCTGCGTGGGACGCACAACCTGGCCGCCCAGCGGCACCGCCTGCTGACCGAGCAGGCCGAGCCCGAGCGCCCCGGACCCCAGAACCGCGACCCCGACGAGCTGGACCGCCAGGCCGCCGAGCTGCGCGACGAGGAACACGAGCTGACCGGCCGGCTGGAGGCGGGCCGCAAGGTCCTGTCCGCCGCCGCCGCCGAACGGACCGCGGCCGAGGCCGAGCTGTCCGCGGCCGAACGCCGGATCGCCGAGGGCGCCAAGGCCGCCGCGGCCCAGGCCAGCCACCTGGCCCGGCTCCGTGAGCAGATCGGCGCGGTGGCCAGCCGCGGCGCCGCCGCCCAGGAGGAGCTGGACCGCCTGGCCGTCTCCGCCGAGCAGGCCCAGGAGCGGGCCGCGCTCGCGCAGGCCGAGCACGACCAGGTGCGCGAGGCGTCCGGCGGCGGTGACGACGACCGTAGCGAGCTGGCCGCCGCACACGAGCAGGCCGACCGCACCCTTTCCGAATATTCCGAACGGGCCAAACTGGCACGCACCGCCGAACGTGAAACCGCCCGTGAGCTGGCCGCCCTGCGGGCCCGGGCCGAGACGCTGGCCGAGGCCGCCCGGCGCGGCGCGGACGCGTCCGCGGCCCTGCTGGCTGACCCTGGCCGGTTCACCGGCGTGCTGGGCTCGTTCGCCGCCCGCCTGCAGGTGGCCGACGGCTATGAGGTGGCCATCGCCGCCGCCCTGGGCGCCGCCGCCGACGCGGTGGCCGTAGCCGACCTGGACGCCGCGGCCGAGATCCTGGCCACCCTGCGCCGCGCCGACGCCGGCAGCGCCGCCCTGGTCATCGCCGCCCCACCCACCACCCCAGTCACACCTGCTGCAGGGGCCCCAGGTCTCACTCTGGCCATCGATCTGGTGCAGGCACCCGACGGGCTGGCTCAGGCCGCGGCCGAGCTTCTGCGCGGGGTCGTCGTGGTCGATGACCTGGAGCACGCACGCCGGATCGTTCGGGAAAATCCTGATCTGAGGGCCGTCACCCGCGCCGGTGACCTGCTCGGGGCGCACTGGGCGCAGGGCGGCGGCGCCAGGCGGCAGAGCCTGTTCGAGGTGCGGGCGGCGGCGGACGAGGCGGCCGCCGGGCTGGCCGCGGCCGAGTGGGCCTGCGAGGCGGCGGCGCAGGACCTGGCGGCGGCCGCCGAAGCCGAGGAGGCCGCCCGGCAGGCGGTCACCGACACGCTGGCGCGCCGGCAGGAGGCCGACATGGCCGCGGCGGAGGTCTCCGGCCGGCTCGGCCGGCTGGCCGGTGCGGCCCGCGCCGCGCGGGAGGAAGCCGACCGGGTCGACGCCGCGATCGCCAAGGCCCGCCTGGCGGCCGAGGACGGGCAGGCCAAGCTGGCCCAGCTCCAGCAGGACCTGGCCGCGGCCGAAGAGGCCGCCGATACCCCCGCCGACCCCGATGACGAAGGCAGCTACCTGCGGGAGGACCTGGCCGAGCGGTGTGCCGCGGCCCGCGACGCCGAAATGGAAGCCCGGCTCGAGGTCCGCACCGCCGAGGAGCGGCTGCGCGCGATCGGCGGCCGGGCCGACTCGCTGGCCGCGGCGGCCACGGCCGAGCGGCAGGCCCGCGAGCAGGCGGCGGCGCGGCGCGCCCGGCGGTCCACCCAGGCCGCGGTGGCCGGCGCGGTCGCGCTCGGCGCGCGCTACGCGGTGGAGGCGGCCGAACGGTCGGTCACGGCGGCCCAGGCCCGGCGGGCCGAGGCCGAGGCGGCCAACGCGGGCGGCGCCGGCGAGCTGAAGGCCGTCCGGGCCCGGGTCCGCGACCTGACCGCCGACCTGGACCTGGTGGTGAACACGGCGCACGGCACCGAGATCGCCCGGGCCGAGCACCGGCTCCGGCTGGCCCAGCTGTCCGAGCCCGAGATCGAGCGCCGGGCCGCCGAGGCCCAGCGCCAGCTCGACCGGCTCGGCAAGGTCAACCCGCTGGCCCTGGAGGAGTACGCCGCGCTGACCGAACGCCACCAGTTCCTCGCCACCCAGCTGGATGACCTGCGCAAGACCCGGCGCGACCTGCTCACCGTGGTCAAGGAGGTCGACGACCGGGTGCAGGAGGTGTTCGCGTCGGCCTACGCCGACACCGCGCGGGAGTTCGAGCAGCTGTTCGCCCGGCTGTTCCCCGGCGGCCAGGGCAACCTGGTCCTAACCGAGCCGGACGACATGCTGGCCACCGGGATCGAGATCGAGGCCCGGCCGCCGGGCAAGAAGGTCAAGCGGCTCTCGCTGCTGTCGGGCGGGGAACGGTCGCTGACCGCCATCGCCTACCTGTTCGCGATCTTCAAGGCCCGCCCGTCCCCGTTCTACGTGCTGGACGAGGTCGAGGCGGCCCTGGACGACACGAACCTGCAGCGCCTGCTCGGCGTCTTCGACGAGCTGCGCGAGAGTTCCCAGCTGATCGTCATCACCCACCAGCGCCGCACCATGGAGTGCGCCGACGCCCTGTACGGCATCACGATGCGCGGCGACGGGGTCTCCACCGTGATCAGCCAGCAGCTGGCCACCCGCCAGCCCGCCTGAGCCGCGTTAAGCCGGGGGTCAGGACCGGTCGGCCGGGGGAACCCGGGTGCTCCCGCTGGTCAGCCCGAGGGCCGCCATCCGGCGGGAATTCGCGTCGGTGAGCCGGGCGAACATCCGGCCGATCTTGCCCCGCTGATCGCCGGCCCGGGCCGCCTCGCCGCCGGACAGCAGGCGGGCCAGCGCCTCGCGCTCCGCGGCCACCCGCTGGGCCTGGCCGACGGCCTCGCCGACCAGGCGCCGGGCCCACAGGGCCAGCCGGCCGGCCACCGAGGGATTGGCGGTGATCGCCTCGCGCACCCGCACGACCACGAAATCGGCGTGCCCGCTGTCGGCCAGCACCTCGTTGACCAGGGTCTGCGTGCGCGGATCGAGCAGGTCCGCGATCATCCGGTAGAAATCGCCCGAGATGCCGTCGCCGACATACGCCTTGACCAGCCCTTCGAGCCAGTCGGCGGGACGGGTGGCGGCGTGGAACGCGTCCAGGGCCGGGACGAACGGACGCATGGCGGCGTCCGGGTCGACGTTCAGCTGCTCCAGCCGCCCGTGCAGCTGCCGGAAGTGGCCGTACTGGGTCACGGCCATCTCGGACAGGGCGATCTTGTCGGGCAGGGAGGCCGCCACGGCCGCGTCGGCGGATAGCCGGAAGAACCCGCTCAGGGTCGCGTAGCTCAGCATCCCGAGCAGGTCGACCACGCCGTCGGTGGGCTCGCTGCTCTGCTGCAGTCCGATCTCGGTCACGGGCGGCCCGGAACGTCAGCGCCGGCGCCGGTCATGCTGGCCAGCCCGCGCCCAGCCGCGGCGCGCGGCGGTCCGGTCATCGGTCGTTTGGCCAGCATGGTGTGGAGTATATGCCCCGGTCCCGGCGTTAAAACCGGGCCGATACTATTGGCGAGGCAAAGGAGGCCGATGGCAGAGCGTCGCACCGTGCTGGCCGGTTCCCCGGTCTTCTGGCTGTTCCTGAAGTTCGTCGCGCTCGGCCCGTGGCTGCGGCTGATGTTCCGGCCCAAGGTCTCCGGCCTGGATAACATCCCGCACGAGGGCGGCGCGGTGATCGCGTCCAACCACGTGTCCTTCCTGGACGGCCTGCTGATCTCGCTGGTGGTGCCGCACCGCCGGGTCATGTACCTGACCAAGGTCAAGTACATCGACCGGCCGCTGCTGCGCTGGTTCCTGACCGGAGCCGGCGTCATCCCCGTCGCCACCGATGACCTGGGCGCGGCCGGGGGTGCCGTGGCGGCCGGAGTCGAGGCCGTGCACTCCGGCCGGCTGATCGGGATTTTCCCGGAGGGGACGCGCTCCCCGGACGGCCGGCTGCACCGCGGGAAGACCGGGGTGGCCCGGATCGCGCTCGCCTCGGGCGCGCCGGTGATCCCGGCCGGGATCATCGGCACCGATCTCGCGTTCCCGCGCGGGGCCAAGCTGCCCCGGCCGCATCCGGTGCAGATTGTGTTCGGCCCCTCGATCAGCGTCGAGGCGGCCGACGGCGAGGTGAAGGATCCCGCCCAGGCCCGGGCCCTGACCGAGCAGGTGATGACGGCCATCCGCGAGCTGTCCGGTCAGGAGATCGCGGGGATCAGGCCCTCGGCATAACCGCTTGCTCGGCTTTATCCAGTCAAAGGTGCGTTCGACCGCCCGGTGCCAGTTGTCGTATTCGACCTCGCGGCGTTCGGCGTCCATGGTCGGCAGCCACTGCGCCGCGCGGTGCCAGTTGCGGCGCAGCACCTCCAGGTCGGGCCAGTAGCCGACGGCCAGCCCGGCGGCGTACGCGGCGCCGAGCGAGACGGTCTCGATGGCCATCGGCCGCATGATCGGGATGTTGAGCACGTCGGCGATGAACTGCATGAGGAGGTTGTCGGCGGTCATGCCGCCGTCCACCTTGAGCGCCTTCAGCGCGAACCCGGTGTCGGCGTTCATCGCGTCGACCACCTCCCGGGTCTGCCAGCCGGTCGCCTCCAGCACCGCGCGGGCCATGTGACCCTTGGTGACATACGAGGTCAGGCCCACGATGACGCCACGGGCCTCGTTGCGCCAGTGCGGCGCGAACAACCCGGAAAACGCCGGCACGATGTAGCAGCCGCCGTTGTCATCGACCGAACGCGCCAGCGTCTCTATCTCGGCCGCCGTGCTGATCAGCCCGAGCCCGTCGCGGAACCACTGCACCAGCGCGCCGGTGATGGCGATCGAGCCTTCCAGGGCGTACACGGCGGGCTCGCTGCCGATCTTGTAGCCGACCGTGGTCAGCAGGCCGTGCGTGGAGCGGATCGGCTCGTGGCCGGTGTTGACGAGCAGGAAGCTGCCGGTGCCGTACGTGCACTTGGCTTCCCCCTGCGCGAAGCAGGTCTGCCCGAACAGCGCGGCCTGCTGGTCGCCCAGCGCGGCCGAGATCCGCACGCCGGGCAGCACCCGCCGGGCCACGCCGTAGGTCTCGACCGACGGGCGGATCTCCGGGAGCATCTGGCGCGGCACGCCGAAGATGGCCAGCAGCTCGTCGTGCCAGTTCAGGGTGGCGAGGTCCATCAGCAGGGTCCGGCTGGCGTTCGTGACGTCGGTGATGTGCGTGCCGCCGTCGGGGCCGCCGGTGAGGTTCCAGATCAGCCAGCTCTCCATGGTCCCGAACAGCACGTCGCCGCGCTCGGCGCGTTCGCGCAGGCCCGGGGTGTGGTCGAGCAGCCAGCGCACCTTGGGGGCGGAGAAGTACGTGGCCGGCGGCAGGCCGCAGCGTTCCCGCACGGTCTGTCCCTCGGGGCTGCGGGACAGCTCGTCGACCAGGGCGTCGGTCCGGATGTCCTGCCACACGACGGCCCGGCCGATCGGCCGTCCGGTGTGGCGGTCCCACAGCACGGTGGTTTCCCGCTGGTTGGCGATGCCGAGCGCGGCGACCTGGTCGATGGTGGCCCCGGCCTGGGCCAGGGCCTCGGGTGCGATGCGCTCGAGGTTGTGCCAGATCTCGACCGGGTCGTGCTCGACCCAGCCCGGCTTGGGAAAGTGCTGCTTGTGCTCACGCTGCGTGACCGCGACCAGCCGCCCGCCATGGTCGAACAAGATGCACCGGGTCGAGCTGGTGCCCTGGTCCACGGCCATCACATAGCGTTCGACCAACCCGTTTCCTACCTCCTTGTGCGGAAGGCGGACGTCACCAGCGGGAAACCCCGAGGTCACGAGAGACCGCGCGCGCCGCGTCACGCACGTTACTGACCAGTGTCGGCTTCGGCTGTCCCTTGCCGTCGCAGACGCGCTCGACGGCTCCGGATATCCCTATGGCGCCGACCACGAGTCCGCCGTGGCCGCGAATCGGCCAGGCCACGCTCGCTTCGCCGGCGGTCATTTCCTCTAGCTCGGCGGCCCAGCCGAGCTCACGTACCTCGCCCAGCGCGCGGGCCAGCGCCCTGGCAGAGGTAATTGTACGCCTGGTGTACGGCTCCAGGAGGTTCTCGCTGAGCGCGGCGGCGGCGTTCGCGTCGTAGGCCAGCAGGACCTTGCCGAGCGCGCTGGCGTGCAGCGGCAGCAGCGCGCCGACATCCAGCGTCTGGAGCGTGTCATCGGGCCGGAAGACATGATGGACGACGAGCACCCGGCCCTCGAGCAGGGTGCCGAGCCGCACCGCCTCACCGCTGCGTGCCGCGAGCGCATCGGCCCAGTTGATCGCCCGCGAGCGCAGCTCGTTGACGTCCAGGTAACTGGTGCCCAGGTGCAGCAGCCGCGCCCCGAGCTGGTACTTGCCGGTCTCGGCGTCCTGCTCGACGAAGCCGACGCCCTGCAGCGTGCGCAAGATGCCGTGTGCGGTGCCGCGGGCCAGCCCGAGCGAATCGGCGATCTCGCTGACCCCCAGCCGGCGCGAGCCGTCGGCCAGCAGCCGGAGGATCGCCGCCGCCCGCTCGATTGACTGGATCGGGCCGGGCATGCGTGGAACCTTACAGTTCGATACTGCGATTCGGCAATGTCGGCAGTTGTTTGTTGACGCCGCCTGCCGGGCGGCTTAGCGTCCAAGGAGCCGGGTCTGCGGCCGCACACCCCCCGTGTGACCCTCCAGCCCGGTGTCCGCGTGGGTCGGACCTCCGCCAACGAGGGAGTCAGCATGGACGCTGAATTCTTCCGGGCCTGGATAACGTCGGCCGCCGAGGTCATCAAGGTGAACCGGGACCACCTGACCCAGCTGGACGCGGCGATCGGCGACGCCGATCACGGCATCAACCTGAACCGCGGCTTCACCGCGGTGCTCCGCGCACTGGACGCTCGCAACGGGTCCGCGGCGCACATGACGCCCGGCCGGATCCTGACCGTCACCGGCAACACGATCATCTCCGAGGTGGGCGGCGCGGCCGGGCCGCTGTACGGGATGGCGTTCCGCCGGGCCGGGCAGGCGCTCGGCACCGCCGCCGTGGTGGACCTGCCGGCGCTGGCCGCCGCGCTGAACGCGGCGCTGGCCGGCGTGCAGCGGCTGGGCGCCGCCCGCGAGGGCGACAAGACCATGGTCGACGCGCTTCAGGCGGCGACCAGGGCCTTCGACCAGGCCATCGCGGCCGGAGCCTCACCGGACGATGCCCTGTCGGTGCTGGCCGAAGCCGCGTCGGACGCGGCGAAGGCCACCATTCCCCTGCAGGCGCTGAAGGGCCGGGCCAGCTACCTGGGGCCGCGCAGCGTCGGCCACGAGGATCCGGGGGCCGCCTCGACCGCGCTCGTTCTCGGCGCCCTGCGAGATGCCGCGCTGCGGACCAGGGTGCTCAGCTGAGCGCTGACACTCAGCTGAGCGCGGACAGGACCATGCCTCCGCGCCCCGCGCCCAGGTCACGCGACACCGCCCGGGCCGCCTCGCCCACCAGGCGCACGAGCTCGTCCCGTTTGCCACGGGCCAGTAGCCGGTCGGCCGAGCCGACCACGCCGATCGCGCCGGCCACCAGGCCGTCCCGGGACACGATGGGCGCCGCGATCCCGGCGTCGCCCACGGTCGCCTCCTGGTCCTCGACCGCGTAGCCGCGCTGGCGCACCTGGTTCAGCGCCCGGGTCAGCGCGGCCCGGGTGGTCTTGGTCCGGCCGGTCAGCGGGGCCAGGTCGCCGGCCAGCGCCCGGGTGCGCTGCGAGTCGGGCAGGTGGGCCACGATCGCGTGGCCCAGGGCGCACGCGTGCCACGGGATGGCCGCGCCGACCTCCAGGATCTGCACCGTGTTGTCCGGCCGGAACACGTGGTGCAGCACGATCACCCGGGACCCGGACAAGGTGGCCACCCAGACCGCCTCCCCGGCCCGCTGGGCCAGCGACTCCGCCCACCGCAGCGACCGGGCCCGGACCTCGGACCCGTCCAGGTAGGCGTTACCGAGCTGGAGCACACCCGGTCCCAGGCTGTACTTGCCGGTGTCGGGATCCTGCGCGACCAGGTCGTGCGCCTCCAGCGTGCGCAGCAGCCCGTGCACGGTCGGCTTGGGCAGGCCGACACGCTCGGCGATCTCGGTCACGCCGAGGCGCGGCGTCCCCGAGCCGAGGGCACCCAGGATCTGGGCCGCTCGCTGCACCGACTGGATCATGTGGCCCTTTCAGCAAAGCCGAACACTATTCAGGATATGGCATGAGCGCCCTCGCAACAGTCCGTATCGCGCTAGTCGCACAGCGGCGAAAGCGCCCGGTGCCGGACCCGCGGTAGAGCCGGAAAGCAAGCCGCCCGGGCCGTTCGGCAGGCTGGTCCTGACCTGCGCCATAGCCGGCCGACGCGGCTCCCGCACCCCGCCCGGGTGGGCCTCGGCCCGGCTCCCGCACCCCGCCCGGGTGGGCCTCCCGGTTACTTTTTCTTGTCGCGGCGCTTGTTGCCGCCGCGGAAGGCGGCGGGGACGTCGCCCTGCGTGGGGGGCGGGAAGTTCAGGCCGGGCTGCAGGCTGGCCAGGCCCTCGGCCAGGTTGTCCGGGAAGCCTTCCGGCAGGCCGCCGAGGCCCGCGCCGCCCAGGCCGCCCGGCCCGCCGACGCCGGCCGGCGGGTTCTGGCCCCCGCCCTGGTTGCCCTGGGCGCCGGAGCCGCGCGCGAGTTCGGCCGCCCGCCGCGGGTCGCCGCTGCGGGCCGGCTTCTTCTTGCCCTTCTTGCCGCGGGATTGCTTGGCCGACGCGCGGCGGGCCATCGCGGCCATACCGGGAGGCATGCCCGGCATAGCGCCGCTGAACGCGGCCTTCATCTGCTTCTGGGCGCCCTGGAAGTTCGTGACCAGCTGGGAAACCTCGCCCACGGCGACACCGGATCCGTTGGCGATGCGCGCCCGCCGCGAGCCGTTGATGATCTTCGGGTTGCGGCGTTCATCCGGGGTCATGGACCGGACGATGGCCTCGGCCCGGTCCAGGTCCTTGTCGTTGATCTGGGACAGCATCTCGCGGTTGGCCGCCGCGCCGGGCAGCATGCCGAGCAGGTTCCCGATCGGCCCGAGCTTGCGGACCATGGCGAGCTGCTCAACGAAGTCTTCGAGCGTGAAACCCTCACCCGACGCGATCCGCCCGGCCAGGTCGGCGGCCTGGTCGGCGTCGAAGGCCTTCTCGGCCTGCTCAATCAGGGTGAGGATGTCACCGAGGTCGAGGATCCGCGACGCCATCCGGTCGGGGTGGAACAGGTCGAAGTCCTCGAGCTTCTCCCCGGCCGACGCGAACATGATCGGCCGGCCGGTCAGCTGCACGATCGACAGCGCCGCGCCGCCCCGGGCGTCGCCGTCGAGCTTGGTCAGCGCCACGCCGTCGTAGCCGACCCCGTCCAGGAAGGCCTGCGCGGTGGCCACCGCGTCCTGCCCGATCATCGCGTCGACCACGAACAAGATCTCGTCCGGATCGGTGACGTCCCTGATCGCGCGGGCCTGGGCCATCATCTCCTCGTCGACGCCCAGCCGGCCGGCGGTATCGATGATGACCATGTTCTGCTGGCGGCGCCGGGCTTCGTCCAGCGACTGCCGCGCGACCGCTACCGGGTCGCCCACGCCGTTGCCGGGCTCGGGCGCATACACCGGGACCCCGGCCCGCTCACCGAGCACCTGGAGCTGCTGGACGGCGTTGGGGCGCTGCAGGTCGGCGGCGACCAGCATCGGCGTGTTGCCCTGGCCCTTGAGCCACAGCGCGAGCTTGGCCGCCAGCGAGGTCTTGCCGGCGCCCTGCAGGCCGGCCAGCATGATGACGGTCGGCGGCACCTTGTTGAACCGCAGCCGGCGGGCCTCGCCGCCGAGGATGCCGATCAGCTCCTCGTTGACGATCTTGATGACCTGCTGGGCGGGGTTCAGCGCGGCGGAGACCTCCTCGCCGCTGGCCCGCTCTTTGACCCGGGCGATGAACTGCCTGACCACCGGGAGCGCGACGTCCGCTTCCAGCAGGGCGATGCGGATTTCCCGCGCGGTCGCGTCGATGTCGGCGGCGGATAGGCGTCCGCGGCCGCGCAGCGCCGAAAAGACCTGCGTCAGACGGTCAGATAGGGTCTCAAACACGGAATCCAGGCTACCGGTAGGTGAACCCTCAGCCGGCCAGGGCGGCCAGGACGGTATGGACCGTAGCGCGCCGCCGGCCGGTGTCGGTCAGCGGCGCGCCGTCTTCGTCGGTCACGTAGAACACGTCGACGACCTCGGCGCCGAGCGTCTCGACCCGGGCCGCCCGCACGTCAAGGCCGCATTCCCCGAGGGCCCGGCCCACCCGCCACAGCAGCCCGGGCGCGTCGTGCGCGCGCACCTCCACCACGGTGGCGGTTTCCGAAGCCCCGTCGACCAAGGTGACCTTGGGCGCCGGAATCCCGGCCCCGCGCGGCGGGACGGCCCGCGCCCGGCGTTCCAGCCGGTCCTCCACGTCCAGCCGCCCCAGCAGCATCCGGCGCAGGTCCCCGGCCACCAGCGTGGGGTCGGGCGGTTCCCCGAACTCCGGCTCCACGTCGAATACGGTGACCGCCGTGTCCTGCCCCGAGGTGGGATTGGGCACTGAGGTGGCGTTGGCGCTGCGCACCGCCAGCCGGTGCGAGGCCAGCACCCCGGCCGCGCGCCACAGCAGGCCCGGCCGGTCCGGCGCGACCACGGTCACCTCCGACCCGCGCACCGTGGCCGCCGGGCCGCCGTCGGCGGCCAGCGCCAGCTGATCGGGGCTGAGCGGGGCCGGCTCGGGCATCGGCTCGCCGGCCAGCACGGCCGCGACCCGCCGCACCAGGTCGGCGACCAGCCCGGCCTTCCAGTCGTTCCACGCGGCAGGCCCGGTGGCCAGGCCGTCCGCGATAGCCAGGGCGTGTAGCAGCTCGAGCAGCGTGCGGCTGGACACCAGCGCCGCGACCTGCTTGACCGTCACCGGGTCATCGAGGTCCCGCCGGGTGGCGACCACGGGCAGCAGCAGGTGGTGCCGGACGGCCGTGGCCACGAGCTCCACATCCGGGTCGGGCAGGCCCATCCGCCGGACCACGTCGCGGGCCACGACCTCGCCGGTGACGCTGTGATCCCCGGGCCAGCCCTTGCCGATGTCGTGCAGCAGCGCGGCGAGCAGCAGCAGGTCGGGCCGGGCGACCTCCCGGGTCAGCGCGGCCGCGTGTCCGGCCGCCTCGACCAGGTGGCGGTCCACGGTGTACTTGTGCAGCGGGTTGCGCTGCGGCCGGTTCCGCACCCGTTCCCAATCCGGGATCAAGGCGGTGATCAGGCCTTCAGTGTCCAGCGCTTCCCAGACGCTGACCGCGGCCGGGCCGGCCCCGAGCAAGGCCAGCAGGGCGTCGCGGGCCGAGGCGGGCCACGGGACCGGCAGCGGCGGGCACTCGGTCAGCCGGTCCAGCGTCCGCGGGGCCAGCGGCAGCCCGGCCTGGGCGGCGGCGGCCGCGGCCCGCAGCACCAGGACCGGATCGCCGGCCGGATCGGCCGCCCGGGCCAGGACGACCTCGCCGTCCTGCTCGACCACGGCGTCGGCCAGCGGGCGCCGGTCGGCCAGCCTGCGGCGGAGCCTGCGGGTGCGCAGCCGGTCGGTCTGGCGGAAGGTGTGATCGACGGCGTAGGCCACGGTCCGCGCGGCGCCGGCCAGCATCCGCAGCAGCACGTCCCCGTCGAGCAGGCCGATGGCCCGGGCCACTTCGTCCTGCTCCTCGAGCACCAGCCGGTCCAGGCGGCGCCCGGTGACCTCGTGCAGCGCGTGCCGGGCGTCGAGGATCTGCTCGTAGGCCGCGCGCACCTTGGGGCCGGGCGCGGGCGCCACCCACGCGGCCGCCACGGCCTGGATCGCGTGCACGTCCCGCAGCCCGCCCCGGGCCTCCTTCAGGTCCGGCTCGAGCAGGAAGGCGAGCTCCCCGAACAGCCTGGTCCGCTCGTCGTGGGCGGCGTGCAGCTCGGCCAGCCGGGCCGGTGCGGCCGCCCGCCAGTCCTCCAGCGCGCCCGCGCGCAGGCGTTCGGTCAGGTCGGGATCGCCGGCCACGTGCCGGGCCGACAAGAGCCCGAGCGCGACCTTCAGGTCGGTGCGGGCCACCCGCCGGGCCTGCGGCACGGTGCGGACCGCGTGGTCGAGCTCGGCGCCGGAGTCCCACACCGGATACCAGATCCGGTCCGCGATGCCGGCGATGCCGTCCCGGCCGTCGTGCAGCAGGACCACGTCCAGGTCACTGCGGGGCAGCA
>Ga0335074_10010688_pt1 | contig 12838 bp, 13 predicted proteins | sample Lox_Sample_23_FD_206715 | JGI IMG/M metagenome (GOLD analysis project Ga0335074, IMG submission 206715) | Soil microbial communities from Loxahatchee National Wildlife Refuge, Florida, United States - Lox_Sample_2.3 | ecosystem: Environmental > Terrestrial > Soil > Wetlands | place: USA...
GGTCGTTTACGAGTTATTGATTTCGATCAAATTACATTGTCTTCCTTGAATAGACATGCTTCAGCTACCCTCTCAACAGTAGGAACTCCCAAAGCAACATCACTATGTACCTTTCTATCAACAATAGCACCATTTGTAAAGTACGAGCCTATCATCGATCTGTGGACAATTGAATCAGCACCAACGCTTCTCGACGGAAAACCAGACTTCATCATCGATGCAATCGACAATATAACCACCAAAATCGATCTCCTAGCATATTGCCATACCAACAACCTTCGTGTAATAAGCTCTATGGGGAGTGGTTGTAAATCTGATCCTACGCGAGTTCAAGTAGGAGATATCTCAGAAACACAGGAAGATCCGTTATCTCGAAGTACGAGACGAGGATTACGAATCAAGGGAATTGAAACTGGAATACAAGTTGTGTATTCTTTGGAGAGACCTAGCCAGGTTAAACTTCTGCCATTGTCGGAAGAGGAGTTTGCAAAAGGCAATGTGGAAGAACTTTCTGCTCTTCCTAATTTCCGTGTACGGATATTACCTGTCATAGGTATGTTCCTAGCCCCAATTCTGTCAGATTTGGAATGGAGATTGATAGTAGGGACGATGCCTGCCATATTTGGACTGACTTGTGCTAATGTTGTGTTGATGGAATTAGGAGGACACCAAACCAATGCCCAACAGGCCTTTGCACCTCCAAGTAAATTGCGGCCAAAACTATATGCCGAAATACATGGCTTTCTCAAGAATAAATACGATTCATTTGGGTCATCAAAGCAGCAACCGAATTGCCCCTTTTCAATGGACGACGTAGGATACATTGTTGAAGAAGTCTTTAGAGGGAGAAGTATTCTGGAACCTTTCCATACTACCAGATTGACGCTTATAAAGTGGCGCTCGGAGGGAGCACCTACATGGGGTAATATGGTGTGTCTGACGAAAGCCGAGGCTGGCGAGCATGAAAAGCGTGTGTTGAGTGGAAATGAGAAGGTAGAAGATGTGTATAGTAGTGAGATTGTGTCACGAGTAGAGAAGCTTTGGGAGGAGGAACGGCAAATGCGAGGTTCTCGATGGGGAGAAATGTATAATGAATAAATAATGAAATGCGAAGTATGATTTGGATATCTTGTTTCTTCCTTTCACCCTCTGCACTTTTGACATTTCATTCCAACGATAATAAGAAAACCCGAGGCACAATGGTGACTCTTGCAATGACGATTCCCGTTCCACCGGATCGGGAGTTGTCTAACCTCTCCTTCACCAAAGGGATAGACAATAGACTTTGAGCCGGCTAGACGACATCAATCAAGAGTTTTGTCACTGATCTTCCCTCCAAGTGTAAAGCTCATCTTCTATGTCCAAGCATCATTCTTCAATCCTAAAATGCAGTTCAGACCGAAGTCTCCTTTCCAAGCCATATGCCCCTTGCAATCGCAGATGTGCCTTCCCGGAGAATGGCTTCAGTTCCCAGATTTGAATACCTGATTGTTCAAGATTCATTTGAAAGACTCTTGAAGTAGTGTTTCAACCATAAGTCAACGGAAGCGAATGAGGGACACAATGGTCAAGAGCCAGACAAGTATTTGAATCACTGATTCTCTTACACCCCTAAAGTTCTCTTCTCGCCAAGTACAGCGAACCGTACAGAGGATGCCCAGACAATTAACGAGTTGCCGTGAGGTGTCACGGAATTATTATGCTTGAGAGACAGCGAAAAACACAGGGAACCTCGATCTCCGAGTTGAGGATCCGGGAAATGGAGACCAATTCGCCAAGCATTCCAGTGAAACATCTTCTCTGACAAAGTTAGCATCTTCCGTCAAATGATATGGTACCCGACTGGAATCACTCAACGCCTGAACTTTTCCTTCCAATTTCGATGTTGTAAGGATGTACAAAAGGAAATCCAGTGTCAAATGACAACCTCTGCAATTTGGGCCTCATCGCCTTTCTCATCTAGATCGTCAGATGATGGACGGAATAGATTGGTCGGTCGTCTGACAGCCATATGCACCGTCAAGGTATCAGTGTGTCTGGTTGACTTTCCAGATCCTTTGGGGCCGAATAAGCTTGGCGATTTGCTTTCTTTTTTAAGCGGGTATTCTAACTCGCCTTCCGATAATCGTTGTCTTAGCTTCCTGAATAATTGGAAATGAAGCTTGTTTCGTCTCGGTAATAGATGATGGATATCAATAAGCCATTCAGAATATTTCTATCATCCTTTTTGTGATGGAATGTCTATTTCTTAGGTTGAGTCTGGTTCGGCACACAAATCGACCGTCAGATGAAAATTGTCGGTTTAGATCTGGTTGCAGAGGAGATCGTCCTGATTTTCTTTCACCATCTCGAAATCACGTCAACCTAGACATCGCAGAACAATGGCTGGTGGTCATTTTATTCTATTGTCCTAGGCTTCCGTTTCAGACCTCTTGAGCTGTATTCTAAGCTTCGTATAAGCAGCTCACATGTGGCGAGTCTGCCCAACAAATCCATGATTACAGTGTCGTTATGTCGTATTGTTACATTGGCGACGAGAGAGAAGACAAGGCAAAATCATCTTCAAAGCAGTTCTACACAGTAACCTTCGAAGGCTAAGCCCTACCAAAACGACTAGTCGCGTCATCTGACGGAGTGTCGGAAGATATCAAGGCCATATCTTCAGATGGTTCCGTGAATACCGTATTGCTGCAGCGCACAAAAGTCGCAGCTGATACTGTATCCGAAGATTGAACAAAATCTGTACCGCAACTTGAACATTGCCAACAACAATTTGGTTACGCTTCCACAAATCTTATATCACTGGAAGGATTAATCACTCCGGACGGATTCGCTATCTCGCCACTATGTGCTTCAGAGTTGGACAAGCGATGAGCAATTCTACTCGTCAACAGGAACTTATGGGATGGAGTTTCCTGGGTCAGAATTTTGGAGAAGGGTTGAAGAAATTGTGGGTAGAAATGGCCAGTGATGGTCATTACAACACTATTCTCGGCACAGAGTCGGAATTTGAAGTGAGAGTGGAGAGTGCCACACTCTTGAATGTATTAATCCTTGCTGTTAAAAGTGGAACTAATAAAATAAGGAGGACGAGAAGCCAGAAATACTGATCTCGCAAGTCGAGAGATCAAGTGCTATTCATCAAGCCGGCACCAAAGGGTCCCTTGTATCGGATAGTGGCAAAAGAGTCCATTTCAACACTTCACAAGTAGAAGGGAAAACTGCCAGGCTGGTACCAGAGGCAATGCCAGAATTGAACGAACAAAGTAGAATCGTGGCGCAAAACACGAATCCACATTGTTCTCCCATTGCGGCGGCTTTGTATTACCCTGTTATGAATCGTTGTTAATGGCTTTAATAGGTCCAAGATGCTACAGGCAGGAATGAAGAAGTTTGTCAAGGCAAAGATGCAAAGGTTCTTAAATGAACCTGCTATTCGTGCAATCTTCTGTGCCCCCTTTATTCCTTCTACTCCTCACACCATCTCCCTTGACGGACTCCAACATATTACATCCGATCGTGCTCCGGATGTAATGCTGTCAACGGGCCAGCAGGAAGCACTGGACCTTATTAACAGTGCTGCACAGTGCTGCACAGTTGTACAAGGACCTCCGGGCACCGGAAAGACCTTCCTCGCCGCCACTGCAATCTCCCTCCGCAACATTGAGGCAATGGGACATACCGCCGCTGGTCGTGATGTTACATTATTCGTAACTGAAACAAATGCGGCTGCTCTCAATATTGCTGTTGCTTTGGAAAAAAAGGAAGAGCTGGCGAAGGACAAAAGATTTAAACTTGTCCTTACCACTACTGTCGAGGACTTTGCCCATGGAGATGAGAAAAGAGCCATCAAGAGGCTGCGAGAGAAGGGGTTGATTTGGGTCCCAAGTGATACGACAAAGGCTCAAAATCGGAATTTGCTAAAGGGGACTCGGATTCTCGTATGCACGGTACAAGACTCCTTCCTAAGAATTTTGCTAATTTTGAAGTTTGGCGGACTAGTCGTCAAAAACTTACGAGATTTACTAGTCGGTTCCCAGATGCGGGTTAAAGAAATGTTTGTTGATGAAGGGGGGAAAGTACCATCTTGTGTACTTGTACCTATCTTATACTTCTTCAACCAAGTACAAAAACTCGTTATCTTGGGAGACCCTGCACAATTGCCCCCATATGGCCCCAGCTCTCCTGTCCCCCTAAAATCCTCTTTCTCCTATTACGAGCCCCATCCATCCTTTCTAGAACTCCAGCGACGGGTCCCCGGCCCGATTGCGGAGATTCTCTCTGCTATATCTTACAACGATCTTCTGCAATCTACACCAGAGAAAGCTGCCATGCCAGTCTCTGAATGTGTTTTTTGGATCGATGTAGCAGGGACACAGGAAAAGGATGGGTCCTCTGTGAAAAATGAAGCCGAAGCAGCCGCTGTTCTCAAGGCTCTAGCTTCATCTATCACATTCCAAAACTCCTTCAATACCCCCGGCGCCATCCCTTCTGTTTTTGTCATTACTCTCTACAGGGGACAGAAGGTGCAAATCAAAACCATACTGGACACTTCACCCTATAAAATGGTCAGTGTGGGGACGGTTGACTCGATACAGGGCCAGGAGAGAGATGTTGTCGTATTCTCTCTTGTGCGTACTGCAACCGTTGGATTTGCGGACCAACGCCGGATTAACGTGGCTTTGTCACGAGGTAAGAAGGAGTTATGGATGATCGGAGACAGAGCCTTTTGGCTTCGCGAGCACAAAGGTGCCGAGGCCATTACTCGCATCGCCAAGATTGCGACTGTCATCCGACCATAGGACTCGTGAGTGGTTAATGAGATGACTCAGGCACTCGATGGGACTAAAACTCGAGAACAATATTAATTATGCTGCTTCGGGAGAGGTATAGACGTCTATGGGTTCTTTGGTTAATCTAGATTCGTGTTGCATTGTCTAGTCTGTTTGGATGAGTTATGGTATTATTTTCTAGCGGAAAAGGGGGAGTTAAGGAACAATTTCAATTCAATAGAGGGATGCGGGTACTACCTGTTTGTGTATTCTAGGCTCGTGAGTCGGATTCAGATACCATAGTGAAGATGCATATTTCAGTCAATATATTAAACTGTCAACGCCGCTGGCTATTTTGGGAGATCGAGATTACATGCTGCAACTTTTTTATACCTAAGAAATCACATGCGAGGTAGAATATGAGTGAATATAATCATATGGAAGTGAATTGCCTTTTCTTTTCTTCAAACTGAATTGGTGACGCATACTAAAGACACTTTCCACGTTCACAGCAATAAAAACCTCTCGACAAGCATGAAAGGAAGCACTTACTTTGGTACCACCCGTAAGTGAACAGTGTAAACATTCCCCATACTTAAAAATAGTGCTATTCTTGCCATTTCAAATGTTTTCCTCCATCGCTCGAAGTTGATCGCCTTCACAAGCAACTTCAACATCTTCTTCCACCACCGGTTCCTCATGTTCAATAACCTGAGGGTTTGAGGACAACAATGTTTCGTTTGTTTGGATCCTTGTGATCAATTCCATCCATATCCTGATAATCAGCTTCATGGAAAAAGCAGTAGTACGCTTTCAAGTGGAAAGGAGTTATGGTCGTCGCCTCGTGTAAAACATGTACTTCGTCGTCCAAACTTGCAACCAGAATACACGTCGCATAATATTGGCCATGTAATTCCAATTGTTGTAAATCAACCTTCTTTGCACCGTTGACATGTGTCAAGGCTCTCATATGGTCAGTTACCATCTTAGCAGCCCCACGGTATCCACAGTCGATACATCTTGATCCTTCCATTACGCTAATTCCTTGTACTGCATCTCTTGCGGAGTTTACGACCAACTGCTTTAAGAAATTCTCCGCAGATACGACATCAATGGGTTCAAGAGCTCGTTGGTAAAATGTAGTTCCAGGTGATTCATTTACTTCAGGATGGTTTCGTCTAACAGGTTCGGCCAAGTGTTGAGACAATTCGTGTTTGGAGCTTCCAGTCGAAGGGACTATAGTTCTATGACTTCTGGATATGATGACTCTGGCTTTGGGGTTGTGGATATTGTTGATGTAAGAGCGCGAGATGCTTGACAAAGTCAGCTTTACACGTCAAAAAGAGTTACAATGACAATCTCCCTGCCCCCGAATCGGCGTGAAGATGCTGAAAGAAGATGATTCTTCATCAATTTCTTGACAACCTCTACCATCTTTCCTTTCTGAACATTAGAAAATTTCAAAACAGGAAGAAGCACTTGCGTGGCTTTCAGCAATGTACAGACAAATACTCCTCCGGTGTCCCCTACAGTTCGTTCAATGGTCAATTCGTCTATTAGCTCATTGGCTATTGCGAGATGTAAAAGGAAAATACGCCCACTGCTGGTAGTAACCGTAGCCGAAGGTTGGTGGACCTCTCTTCTGTGGTTGTCTAACTGCGCTGTTTTTGTGTCAAAGACGGTCGGCGGATTTTTGGGAGATTGGATGCAGGAGTATTTCCGTTTCGCTGGTGGTCGAGATTCAGCATTGGTATCTGCCGTCAACGGCCGCTTCTGTTGGTCCGGCATACTGCTCTTCCCTCGAAGGTAGAAAGATTTAGACGTGGGTTGGTTGACCGGAGGGGATGACTTCAAGTCTTCGTCTGGATCGATCGAGATATAATTTCCGTGCACTGATCCCAAATGCACTTTTCGAGCGGTTCTGGGTTTTTGGCTGTGACTTTGATTGTGACTATCGTTTGGAGGCTGAAATCTGTTCGGCTTTGCATCTCAGTGCTGTTTTCTTTGCCAACGTTGCATCCTCTGTGCGTTTTCCAGATGAGTGGCCGTAGACGGATGGCCGCTGCACTCTATAGCATGACACTTGAAAGACTCGATTCACCGCCGTCACAAAGGGGAAGCAACATCACTGTGGCACGAGGTGGAATAGATACCATATATATTGCAACCCAACTACCAATAATGGCTAAACATACTCCGGGCTCCGGATTCCAATTCTCAACCGACCCTCGCCATCGACATTCGAGGAACAAAGCGAAAACCTAATCGTACGACATCGGACTACCATGCCTCGCAACAGTACTCAATCTGCTCCCAATCGAGCTTCCACTAAGCCTGTTTTCAAGTTGGACATTCCGGTTGTTCATCATTTCATGTTCAAAATCCGAGTCTTCGGATTCGTTGTCCAGATCGCCTTCCTCGTTTATCATTGAATCAGAACCAGGATAAGATCGAATTTTGACGCGAATACACTCGTACATCGGACGTTTCTGCCATTAGCGGTTGGGAAAAGAGTAGGCATCAGGAGGACGGAGAAAGGAATAAGAGTGGTGATGGAAATTGGGGGCGAATTACATTGAATCCAGTGTGAATCTTCCAGTAAGGATTCCACTCACTCTTCGACACAAACCCAATATCATTATCTCCAGCAACGACATAACACAAAACTTCTGCCAACAATTTAAAGAATTGCGCTTGATGGGTGGGTTTCCGCATTCTGAACGGTCTTGAGTGTTCGATCGTGATTTTTGGATGAGAAAACCCCGGACGGATTTCCGGTTCATAATCTGCTCCGTGTTCGACAATGTCCCTCAAATAGGAATTGGGAAAGGTGGCGTGGAAGATGTAAAATGTTGCATGACGTGCGTGCAGGAGAAAAGCCTAGCCACGGAATTAGTTTTGGAATTCGGTCAACGGTGGGCGAGGGAAGAGAGAGTGGGTACCTCCTGGTGTCCTTGCAAATTGCCTCGATATTGTTTTCGATGACATACTTGTCCCAATAATTCAGCATAGATTTGGGCAGCATGCATATAGTTCGCTGTTTCCGAATCGCGGTAGCGTGATTTCTTTCGTTTGGCCTACGAATCAGACCAGCTGAGGAATGGGAAAGAAGCACAGAATAAGGTTAAGGTACCTCGATGCAGAAGATTGGGTAAATTGGAGATGCTGACTTTTCGGGATAGAACGATATTCCGCCATCAGATTTGGCAGTCACGTTTGATTTTCCAACGGTGATGCTCATCGTTTGTTCCGTTCTGTATGCGAATCAGCAAGGACTTATCGTATGGGATTATACACAACACCGAGTCGACTTGGATCCTCGAACCAGGCTTTTTGACCAAGATGTTTTGCCAAGGAGAAGTAGGTGGCTCTGAGGAAGTTATTTGCGAAGGATGCAGTATGGTGCTCTGGTTTTGCGGAACGGTTCGACTCTGTTGAATGCGGTGAATCCTCCCCGATCGACATGTGATCAAGGAGGACTTGTTGGTTTTGCTCAGGCGTGCGACATACGGCTGCATCTGGAAGTGTGAACTGTTGATCGGGGGTGGTGAACATGGGAGTATTCGTCGAAGTCGATACCGGAGTTCGTCTTTCTTCATCTCGTGCTAAGATCTGAGATAAATCGTGGAAACTCGATTCAAATCGAATTAGTTTTGGACGGTCATCAGAGTCGAATTTGTATACGGGTGTGAGCTCATTTCCGTCATTGACGCCAGCAAGTTCAGAAGAGATCGTCTCGATTTCTAGAATTAGCCTCGAAAGCGATTCGGAAACGCACCGTTCTTCAGCTCAGAAGACATCATAAGTCCATCGAATGTGAACTCAGTACACTCATTCTTCTTGTACTGTGCATGCAGATAGTTGAGAACTCTTTGATTCCACGAGCTCGCAGCAGTTGGAATTCGTGGATCGGATTCGACTTGTTTTTCTGTTGTTGCCATTCCGTTTCTTGATTTATTCGTGAAATAGGGTCCTGCACGGATACGAATGTTGGAACTACAAGGGAAAAGTTAGCTCGGCAGCTCAGATGACACGAGACTCGGAGGAGAAGAGGAAGGGAGGCTGACCTGGGGGTCTTTCGTGTCACAGCTGAGGTCGTCCGTGTTCTTGGTGGAATGACGCTGATACCTCCGTATGACTCGCGATAGTCAAGACCAACCTCTTGAAGATGATGATAAGGAAGCTTGTAAGCCCTAGAGGTTGATGTCTGCAGTGGCATTATGGCATATTTAGGTTGGAGAGGAATGAGGTGAAAACACTTTGCACACAAATGAGGAGCCCAAGAGCGTGGCTTATGTAACACAAATGCTTGGCTATCATTGGCTAGTCGCAAGCCAAAATTAATAGCTGTCAGTCGTTGAACTTCAACGACTGAACTCATTTTTTCGACTTTCTGGCTTATAGCTCCACAACCATCCGTCCGATTGCAATGGCTGGTTTTGATCTCCTCAAATACAGGGTCAGTCACTTCTATGACTCACGTTTCGCTTACAAAACCCATTTGGAAGGGTTTCAATTTTCAGGTTTTGGAGGCTCGCTTTTCACTTTTCGACGCTGAAATGATTTCGTCAATCCACTCTGATCCCGGGAACCTTTGACACCAATTTAACACTAAAGACCTTTGGCAAGAATTTTCAGTAGTCTGTATCTTGGCTGATTTTTGCACGTATCCTGATAGTAGGCTTTCGTGTACACATCTGAGAAGTCGGTCAGGAATTTGCCATACGTATTTTCAATTCTGTTATCCCTCTCATTTGACGAAGCTGCTAAGGGAGAATTTCATTTGCGGAAAACTTTTGGCACTGCAACAGAAGTTAATTTCCGCTCTTCGGATTGCTTATCTCTTAGCCTTAGAATAATCACGAGATCGTCACAATTGGCCTGTGAAAAACCTTCGCCATCGACAATCATCTGACAAAAGTCATCTCTAAACAAGCATTCATCATCTTGAGTCTCTAGCCTTTGTGGGATTATGCATCAAACCTCTAACTCCAGTAATCAGTGCAAGAGGAACGATATCGTTTCCATTCTCACATGGCGTTACCTGTATGTTCCAGTTGAACTAATCCTTGGTGGTTGAACGTCTATCGAGTCGACTCAAATACGGTCCAGAAATAAGTTCTCTTCTTTCATGACTGTGGAATTAATGAGTAGTTGTACGTGTATTGCCACGAATCGTTCATTGCAAACATATTCTATCCGTATTGCACGGTGAAAGTTCTCAAGTTGTTGCATCCTATTCGGTACCGTACCCATATGTGTCTCCCGTGTCCGTAACGGTCCTAACGCAGCGAGCTAATGGTAGGAATTGGAACAGATTTTTCACGTCGTGGAGGACTGGCCACATGTGGTTTCCACTAGACTCCAGTGTTACAACAGTATAAATATTGATGGAGAAAGTAGCGCGGCAGATGAAACGGAAGAACGAGTTCTCTATTCTCATTCACTTCGTCAACACACGGACGTCTACCTTCAGATCTGGAAGCAACGGCTACAATTCGGTTGAACTTGTTCTCCGGATACACGATACCCAACATTTACTTCACTTGACTGTACATTGGATCATGAATCATCTCACAAGTGCAAAACGGGAATTTTACATTTAGGTTACGAAGCACTCTGGTGTTTATTCCCAACGGTGGACATAAATTGTCTCTCGTTCACCTCGGCGAGTCACAGCAAAGCTTCTACTCCGATTGGTGAATTCGGAAAGTGTTCAGATTGTGTTCTATTGCTCTGTTTGTCCTTCTCGCTTTTCATGTCATTATTCAAATTGAATTTACCTGGTATTGGCACCACCATCTGACGCCAAAACGATGCTGGCTGTCTAGTATAGTAATCAGACGTTGTCACTAATTTCAATCCGACAATCTCGGATGGTTTACATGATGTCAGTTGACACGGCTATTCAGGAACATAAGATGGGAATCAAGGATGACTGTATCAGCTAGCAAGTAGTTCGACCATCCTTTGCAGGAAACTATTGCTCTGTTTCGTATTCTACAGATGGCACAAAAGTCTCATAAGTCACTCTCTCGACGATTCCCAAAATATAGAAATTCGATCAAGTCAGATTCTTTCGTTTATTTTCCGAAATAAGGTATCAGCTTCCACCCATTCCACTAATGCCTAGGGCTGCGGGAAATGCTATAAACCGAAGGTCTGAAGGTCTAGGTATACAAATTGTCGGATTACAATGTCTGGTAGAAGATGGCAGTTCAACTGCACGTTGCGGCAGGAAAATTGTCTTCTGATCTTGGCATCTATGTTCGAGTAACATTGTTTGCAACATACACGAGGTGTGTATGGAAAGAGTATTGTATTCAGCAGTTGGAAGCGTTGTCCGCATCAATGAGATGGAAGGCACCTATTATGCTATTCACTAGTGGTCTGCCAAGTTCAAGCACAATAGCGAATTGGAATGTGATACGAAGAGATTATTCCCGACATCATTGTACGTTCATCAGATTTGAATGAAAAGCTGATTTTCAGTCTGGCGGACACAGGGTCCTGATAAACCGGGCCAATCGACATTTATGTTATTGTTGTTAGGCTGTCTGGTCTGACGAGTCTCAAATTACCCTCTGATTATATCAACCAATATGCCCTCCCGTCATCTCCTTGCGGGTGTTTTCGCTTCTGTCATCGGTCCACTGCCACCCACAACGTTCTCGAAAATGGATGAGGCGACTCCATACGTTGAAAGCTGTCTTGGAAAAACGAAGCTTATATTTATCCTGTCGACGATCTCGACAATTCGTCGTACGATTTCCGAAGGCTTCACATCTTCACTTGCCGAAGGAGATGTGTTTTGTGGTGTCGTCCGAAAGGGCAGAATTGAACACAATCAATCAGAGAAATTAGGAGGATGGGACTGTACTACTATTTTGATCTCTTTCACTCAATTCTCTTTTACCTTTACACGGACAGAATTTGTTTCTTAGCGAATCCTGAAAGCTCTCATCTGTCTTCGATACCAGCGACGAGCGACGCTGAAGGCATTTATACTATTGCACATGGATGATAACTTTTTTGCTTAGGGAAAGCCTTTCACAGAGCAACAGAGAATAGCGGTTCTTTTGTCATCATTATCATTTGCATTCAAGAATTACAATCCGAATTCCCGTTTTCCTCAATTCCAAAGTCTCCAATCCCCGCAACTCGTTACTTTTGAATAGTAATTAAGATTCTTGTTAACTTGCATACTCCAAACTTGTGAGCCAGTCTATACAGCAGAGCCAATACATCCATGATCCAAGACAACTCGCTTCCGTCCACAATAATTCTAGTTTTCGGATCCAGTAGGGGGCTCCGAATCGTAATGTTTATCCTTGAAACCCTTGCATTGCTTATCAACCCAATCTACAATCGACTGATGATTGAAGTGAACAACAGAATATCGCTCTCCCTCTGGTCCTTTAGGTTGCCATGCGGTAATGAAATGGATGAGCAGTTGACTTTTCAGAAAGATAACATCGCCGGGTTGGATGGGAAATTTTATCTTTAATTCTGGAATGACGAATTCTCCGCCGGTGAACGAACCAAATACAGTGATTGCAGCGTAGCCGTGCTTGTCATCAGATCCATCCCTGTGTCCTTCTGTTTGGAGGTTGAAGAGAAACGCGCGACAACTCCATGGTTCCCATTTACATCCGATGCCTGACCACTCTGCCGCTGGGAAATATCGACACAAAAGTGCGTACAGATCTAGAGAACGGTACCAAGCGAAAACATTTAGAACACAAAGCAGAACTGAAAGCTCAGTTGTCAATAAGCTCAATGAATTCATGAGTTTGACGGATTCTACATAGCTCCAGCTGGAGCGAACGCAGGACAAGGTGACGACAGGATCCTCGTGTTCATGTCCTCGCGCGTGCCATGTGCCAAGGTGTATCGAGCCGAAGATTTTCTCCCAGAATGCGTAATAACCACTTTTGCTGTGACGGGCGGCATCGTCTACTTCAAGGCTCCTGTGTTGGGCGTATTCTGTGACAAATGCTTTGATAGAAGCGTGTGATTCTTCGACCGTCTGTGCAGCGATGTGCTTTGGGAAATATGCCACGATT
>Ga0335074_10010689_pt1 | contig 12838 bp, 10 predicted proteins | sample Lox_Sample_23_FD_206715 | JGI IMG/M metagenome (GOLD analysis project Ga0335074, IMG submission 206715) | Soil microbial communities from Loxahatchee National Wildlife Refuge, Florida, United States - Lox_Sample_2.3 | ecosystem: Environmental > Terrestrial > Soil > Wetlands | place: USA...
GCCGAACGGTCCGCCTCTCGGGGAGCGTGGCGCGCCTCTCGGCCGCGTTCGACGTGTCGCTCGACCGGTACGAGCACCCGGCCGGGACGTTCCGGGCGCGCGCCGGTCCGCTCCGCGTCCCCGTCGGTCTTCGCGAGCGGTTGGTCGCGGTGCTGGGGCTCGACAACCGCCCCCAGGCGCGAACCCACTTCCGGATCTGCCCGGCGAACGTCCCCGGCGCGGTCGCCTACACGCCGCCGCAGGTCGCCGCGGCGTACAGCTTCCCCTCCGGCGCCGACGGCTCGGGGGAGTGTGTCGGCCTGATCGAGCTCGGAGGGGGCTACCGCACCGCGGACCTCGCCCAGTACTTCACCAGCGTGGGGGTGGCCGCGCCGAGCGTGGTCGCGGTCTCGGTGGACGGGGCCACGAACTCCCCGACCGGCAGCGCGAGCGGGCCGGACGGAGAGGTTGAGCTCGACGTCGAGGTCGTCGGGTCGATCGCTCCCGGTGCGACGGTCGCCGTCTACTTCGCCCCGAACACCGACCAGGGGTTCGTCGACGCCGTGTCGACCGCGGTCCACGACCCGACCCAACGGCCCTCGGTGGTCTCGATCAGCTGGGGCGGACCCGAGGGGTCGTGGACCGCGCAGTCCCGCGCCGCGCTCGAGTCCGTGCTCGAGGATGCGGCGGCGCTCGGGGTCACGGTGCTCGTCGCCGCGGGGGACGACGGGGCGGACGACGGCGGGCCGGGTACTGGGTTGAGCGTCGACTTCCCGGCGTCGAGTCCGGAGGTCATCGCGTGCGGCGGAACCCGGCTCGTCCTGGCCGGCGGGGCGATCACCGAGGAGGTCGTCTGGAACGACCTCGCGAGCGGGGACGGCGCCACCGGTGGGGGGGTGAGCGTCGACTTCGCTCTCCCGACGTACCAAGCGGGAGTCGGCGTACCCGCCGCCCCGAACGGGTTCGTCGGGCGCGGGGTGCCGGATGTCGCGGGGGATGCCGACCCGACGACCGGCTACCGCGTGCTGGTGGACGGGAGCTCGACCGTCATCGGGGGAACGAGCGCGGTCGCGCCGCTATGGGCGGCGCTGTTCGCGCGCATCAATCAGGTCCTCGGGGGGCCGGTCGGGTTCGTGAACGCGCGCCTCTACGCGGCGTCGGGCTCCGGAGGGTTCCGGGACATCACGTCGGGCGGCAACGGGGGCTATCAGGCCGGCCCGGGCTGGGACGCGTGCACGGGGCTCGGCTCGCCGGAGGGCACCGCACTCGCGACCGCGCTCCGCGGGGATTAGGGTAAGAGCGGGGCGGCACTCCCCGATCGAGGGAGCGCGCGTGGCCGACTCCGCCGGCACGGGACCGGGAACGCCCGTTCGCGTCGTGGATTCGCATACCGAGGGAGAACCGACCCGCGTGGTCGTGGACGGAGGCCCCGACCTGGGGGTCGGAACCCTCTCCGAGCGGCGGGAGCGGTTCCGCTCCTCGCACGACCGGTTCCGCCGGGCGGTGGTGGGGGAGCCGCGAGGCTCGGCCGCGATGGTCGGGGCGCTGCTCTGCGCTCCCGACGCAGCCGGGCATGCGACCGGCGTCGTCTATTTCGACAACGCCGGCTACCTCGGGATGTGCGGCCACGGTACGATCGGGGTGGTGGCGACCCTCGCCCACCTCGGGCGCCTCGGCAACGGCCGGGCGACGATCGACACCCCGGTGGGTCCCGTCGCGACCGAACGGCATCCGGACGCGTCGGTCACGTTCTGGAATGTGCCGAGCTACCGCAGTCGTGCTCGGGTACCTCTCGACGTCCCCGGATTCGGGCCCGTGGTCGGGGACGTCGCCTGGGGCGGCAACTGGTTCTTCCTCATTGACGGGGCGCCGGCCCCGCTGCGAGTCGCGCGGACGGAGGAGCTGACCGCCTACTGTCGCGCGGTTCGCGCCGGACTCGCCCGGGCGGGAGTGACCGGGTCCCACGGCGAGCCGATCGAGCACGTGGCGCTCAGCGGTCCCGCGGAGCGCTCGGAGAACGACGCGCGGAACTTCGTCCTCTGTCCCGGCGGGGCGTACGACCGGTCCCCGTGCGGGACCGGGACGAGCGCGAAGCTGGCGTGTCTCGTGGCCGACGGTCGGCTCACCGCCGGCCGGCCGTGGCGTCAGGAAGGGATCCTCGGGGGGGTGTTCGAAGCGACCGCGGAGCCCCTGCCCGTCGGGGTCCGGCCGCGGATCACGGGCCGGGCGTTCGTCACCGGCGAGACCACCCTCTTCTTCGACCCTCGCGACCCCTGGCGGGACGGAGCGGAGAGCTGATGTGGGTGCGGTCCGGGGCGCGCCGCGGGTCGAGGTAGGTCACCGATGGCGGTGGGACAGCGGGAGTCGATCTGGAGCCGGCTCCTGGTCGCGATCACCACCCCGTTCGGCGCCGACGGGTCGGTCGACCTCGACGAGCTGAGGCGGCATGCCGAGTGGCTCGCGTCCGAGGGTGTCGGCGGGGTCGTGGTCGGCGGGTCGCTCGGAGAAGGGAGTTCCCTCTCCGAGGACGAGCGCCGCTCGCTGGTGGCCGAGCTCGCCCGTGCGCTTCCTGAGTCCGTACCCCTCGTGAGCGCCGTCGGGTCCCTGACCACCTCGGGTGCGGTCCGTCAGGCCCGCGAGGCGGGGGCCGCCGGCGCGCGCGGGCTCCTGGTGCTGCCCCCGTACGTCTACCGGGGGGACCGACGCGAGGTCCTCGCCCACTACGCGGCGGTCTTCGGGGCCACCGACCTCCCGTGCATGCTCTACAACAATCCGCTCGCCTACGGGACGGACGTGGCACCGGAGGACGTCCTCGAGCTCGCGACCGCGCACCCGACCCTCACGGGGGTCAAGGAGAGCACCGGCGACGTTCGACGGATCACCGCGCTGCGCGCCCTGCTGGGCGACCGGGTGGAGGTGGCGGTCGGCCTGGACGACGCGGTGCTCGAGGGGGTGCACGCCGGCGCCGGCGGCTGGGTCGCCGGCCTCGCGAACGGGTTGCCCTGGGAGTCGGCGGTCCTGTGGGACCTCGCCCGGCGGGGGCACGCGAGCGACGCGGTCGAGGTGTACCGGTGGTTCCTCCCGCTGTTGCGGATGGACACCGGGCCGAAGTTCGTGCAGCAGATCAAGCTCGTGACCGCCGAACGGGGCTTCGGTCATCCCCGCGTCCGTCCGCCGCGCCTCGAACTGACGGACGAAGAGCGCGAAGCGACCCTCACGGTCCTCCGCGACGTCCTCGCGCGCCGCCCCGCAGTGGCGTCGCGCGCCGTGAAGTAGCTCCGGCCGCTGCCCCCTTCCGATGGACGAAGAGCGCTGGGACCGCGTCGACCGGTACCTCTCGGAGCTCCTGATCCCCGACGACCCGGTCCTCGACGCGGCACTTCGGGCGAGCGCCGAGGCGAACCTTCCGGAGATCCAGGTCTCTCCGCCCCAGGGAAAGCTGCTCGAGTTGCTCGCCCGGATCCGCGGGACCCGCCGGATCCTCGAGATCGGCACGCTCGGCGGCTACAGCACCATCTGGCTGGCGCGGGCGCTCCCCCCGGACGGCCGGCTCGTCTCGCTCGAGCTGAATCCCCGCCACGCGGCGGTCGCGCGCGCGAACCTCGCCCGTGCCGGCCTCGACCGGTCCGTTGAGATCCGGGACGGGCCGGCCGCCGACTCCCTTGCCCGGCTCGTGGCCGAGGGAGCGGAGCCGTTCGACCTGATCTTCATCGATGCCGACAAGGTCGGCTATCCGGAGTACCTCGGCTGGGCGCTGCGCCTCTCGCGGCGCGGGACCGTGATCGTCGCCGACAACGTCGTGCGGAACGGGGCCGTCGCGGACGCGGCGAGCGCGGACCCGAACGTCCAGGCGATCCGGCGCTTTCACGAGATGCTCGCCCGGGAATCCCGCCTGAGCGCGACCGCGATCCAGACCGTCGGCTCGAAGGGGTACGACGGTTTCGCCCTCGCGTTCGTTACCCGCGACCCGTAGCTCGGGTCGGCGCCGGTCCCGACTCGGGGCGGCGGCCCTTCGGGACGTAGTCGAAGAACCGCTCGACCCAACCCGCCGCGCGCCATTCCGCCCGCAGCCGGGTGCGCTTCTCGACCCGGCGGAGCTCCGAGAGCAGCGCGCGGTTGAGGTCCCGCGCGCTCGGACCTTCGAGGTCGGCCTCCACCTCCCAGCCGTCCGCGCCCGGTCGGACCGTTCCGCGGCCGGCGAGCCACGCCTCGAGCGGGGCCCGGACCCGGTCCGGAGCAGCGCTGCTGATGCGGGCCGAGAGGTGGTAGCGAGTCGCGGTCATGGCAGCCCGCGCTCGCCCGGCGCGGGCCGCGAATCCTCCGCGCGTGCGAGGTGCAGGGGCCGCTCGAACCACGTCACGTCCCAGAACCGGTCGAACTTCCGACCTACCCGGGAGAAGGTCCCGACCCGAGAAAAGCCCAAGCGGAGGTGGAGCGCCCGGGACGCGGGGTTCGGCTCGGTCATCCCCGCGACGATCCGTTCGATGTCCTCGCCCTGGATCGACTCGAACAGCGCGGAGTACAGTCGGTGGCCCACCCCCCGTCCTTCGAGTCCCGCCCGCACGTAGACGGAGCTCTCGACGGTCGTCGAATAGGCCGCGCGGGGGCGGAACGAGCTGGTCGTCGCCCACCCCGCGACCTCGCCCCGGTCGTCGAGCGCGACCAGCAACCGGTGGCGCCCGCCCCCGAGGTGGTCGCGCATCCAGTCGGCTCGGTCCTCCCCGGTGACGGGCGTGATCTCGAACGTGGCGGGCGAGTTCCGCACGTAGTGATTGTAGACCTCGAGAACGCCGCCGAGGTCGGCCCACTCTCCCGGACGCACGCGAACGTCGGGCCGGGCACTCGCCATGCCCCCTCAGGAGAACGACGGAACATAACGAACTGAGTCGGGAATCGCTGCGCCTGTCCATTGGCCGACCCCATCGAGTGATCGATCCTCCACCATATCGGGCGGAGGTCGGCATCCGTCCAGTCCGTCTGCCGCGACCCTCGCCATCGACATGGTTCGTTTTATATAGAAGGGCAATTTAGCTGATACTGGTGAGCCAGCATGCTGCAGGGTACGCCGATTCTCGTCCTGAAGGAAGGAACTGAGCGCGAGCGCGGAAAGGGCGCGACGTCGAACAACATCGCCGCCGCCCGGGCGGTCGCCGACGCGGTGCGGAGCACGCTCGGCCCGCGCGGAATGGACAAGATGCTCGTCGACTCGATGGGGGACATCACGATCACGAACGACGGCGTCACGATCCTCAAGGAGGTCGACGTCGAGCATCCCGCGGCCAAGATGATCGTCGAGGTCGCGAAGACCCAGGACCAGCAATGCGGCGACGGGACGACCACCGCGGTCGTCCTCGCCGGCGAGCTCCTCAAGCGCTCGGAGTCGCTCCTCGAGCAGAACGTCCACCCGACCGTCATCGTCCGGGGCTTCCAGCTGGCGGTCCAGCAGGCCCAGCACCTCCTCGAGACGGAGATCGGGACGCCGGTCAAGACCGACGACGAGGCGATCCTGCTCGATTGCGCCACGACCGCGATGGGATCGAAGGGTGTATTCGGCTCGCGCGACCAGCTCGCGAAGATCGCCGTGCGGGCCGTGCAGAAGATCGCCGAGCAGCGCGGCGACAAGACCGTCGCGGACGTCGACCAGATCAAGGTCGAGAAGCGCCACGGGGGCACGATCTCGGACACGGAGCTCATCGAGGGGATCATCCTGGACAAGGAGCGGGGTCACCCGCGGATGCCGACCGAGATCGCTCCCGCGAAGATCGCGCTGCTCAACTCGTCGCTCGAGATCAAGAAGACCGAGATCGAGAGCAAGATCAACATCAAGAATCCCAGCCAGATCCAGAACTTCCTCGACGAGGAAGACAAGACATTCCGCAAGATGGTCGACGCGATCAAGGCCTCCGGCGCCAACGTCGTGGTCTGCCAGAAGGGGATCGACGACGTCGTCCTCCACTACCTCGCCAAGGAAGGGATCTACGCGGTCAAGCAGGTCAAGGAGTCGGACCTTCAGAAGCTCGCCCGGGCAACCGGCGGCAAGATCGTCACGGGATTCAAGGACCTGACCCCCGGTGACCTCGGGACGGCGGCCAAGGTCGACGAGCGAAAGGTCGGGGACGACGACATGACGTTCGTCACCGGCTGCTCGAACCCCCGGTCGGTCTCGATCCTGATCCGCGGCGGCACCGAGCATGTGACGCAGGAGGTCGAGCGCTCGCTCAACGACGCGCTCAAGGTCGTCTCGAGCGTCCTCGAGGACGGGGTCGTTTGCCCCGGCGGCGGCGCGACCGAGATCGACCTCGCGGTCAAGCTCCGGAAGTGGGCGCCGACCGTGGGCGGCCGCGAACAGCTCGCGGTCGAGGCGTTCGCCCAGGCGCTCGAGGTCGTCCCGTGGGCCCTGAGCGAGAACGGGGGCTACGATTCGATCAACACCCTCATCGAACTGCGTCGCGGCCACGACGGCCCGAGCGCCAACAAGAACGTCGGCGTCAACCTCGCCGACGGCAAGGCGACCGACATGTGGAAGCTCCACGTGGTCGAGCCGCTGCGTGTGAAGCGCCAGGCCCTCAGCTCGGCGGCCGAGGTCGCGGCGATGGTGCTCCGGATCGACGACGTGATCGCCTCGAAGAAGTCCGCGCCGCCCACCGGGGGACCCGGTGGCGGGCACGACCACTAGGGCACAACCCGTTTCCCGGCCGGCGACGCGACCGTCGTCGGCCGAAGTCTTCTTAACGAGCGAGCGGTAGGCCGCTTCCCATGCGCACGAAGCCGGTGGAAGGGGTCCTTCGACTCGACGTCGTCGCGCTCGACCCTCGCCCCGCGGTCTACCTGGCCTACGACGGGCTGGCGGGCCTGAGCCAGCGCCCCCTCCTTCGGGACCTGGTCGACGAGCTCGAACGCAAGGGTCCGGGGGAGACGGCGAAGTTCCTGGAGGCGCTCCGCCGCCGGCATTCCGGGTCGATCCACGTCTACTTCTCCGACTACGTGAGCTACGGGATCGGCGGCGGGGACGCGGCCGCGGAGTTCTTCCTCGGCACCTTCCTGCTGCTCCATGAGCCCGCGCGGCCCGCCGGCAAGGACCCGGCGGTCCCCGAGCACCTCGCCCTCATCCGCCCCGGTGGGGTCGAGCGGCTGGCGCTCGAGGGCCTCTCGGCGTAGCGCGACAGCCTTTTCGTCCCGCGCCCCTCCGTCCCCCTCGCCCGCGAGCTGCTGTGACCGACGAGACCCCGCTCGAGCACGAACGGCGCGCGAAGGTCGAGCGGCTCCGGACCGAGGGTCGCGAGCCCTACCCCTGGTCGTTCGTGGGTCGGGTGACGACCGAGGACGTGCGCGTCCGGTGCTCGACGCTGGGTGCCGGTGAGGAGGCCCCCGACGAGCCGCTGCGCGTGGCCGGCCGGCTGAAGGCGATCCGGGTCCACGGAAAAACCGCGTTCGCCGACCTCGAGGACCGAGCCGGTACGATCCAGCTGTTGCTTCGGGCCGACACGATGGGAGCCGCCGAGTTCGATTCGGCGTTGCGCGACCTCGACCCCGGGGACATCGTCGGGGCCGAGGGCGTCGCCGCGGTGAGCAAGCGCGGCGAACCGTCGGTCCACGTGCGATCGGTCGTGCTGCTCGCGAAGGCGATCGCTCCCCCCCCAGAGAAGTTTCACGGGCTCCAGGACGTGGAGGAGCGGCTCCGGCGCCGGTACCTCGACCTGATGTCGTCCGCCGAGACCCGCGAGTTGTTCCGGGCGCGGACCGCTCTCGTGCGGGAGATGCGTCACTACCTGGACGCCGCCCAGTTCCTCGAGGTCGAGACGCCGACCCTCCTTCCGGTGGCGAGCGGCGCGGCGGCGACCCCGTTCGTCACCCGTTCCCGGTACCTGGATGCGGAGCTGCAGCTCCGGATCTCGCTCGAGCTCCCGCTGAAGCGGCTGCTGGTCGGGGGCCTGGAGCGGGTGTACGAGATCGGCCGGGTGTTCCGCAACGAGGACATGGACACGACCCATTCCCCGGAGTTCACCGAGCTCGAGGCGTACTGGGCGTACGCCGACTACCACGACATGCGTCGCCTGGTCGAGGGCCTCTTCGGACACCTCGCCCAGCGCGTGCGCGAGCTCCTGCCGGACTCTACCGGCGCCCAGCAGGGAGCGCGGGACTTCACGCCCCCGTTCGATACGGTCGACTTCGTGGACGAGCTCGAGCGAAGGAGCGGGATCTCCGACGTGCTCTCGAAGAGCCCGGACGAGCTTCGGGAGCTCGCCCGGAGCGTCGGGTCGACGGTGCCCGACCACTCGCCCCCGGGCGTGTTCCTCGACAAACTCTTCGAGCACTACGTCGACCCCCATTTGAAGCGGCTCACGTTCGTCATCGATCATCCCGCCGCGACCACCCCCCTCGCCAAGCGCCATCGGAGCAAGCCCGGTCGGGTCGAGCGGTTCGAGATGTTCTACCGGGGCTTCGAGCTCGGGAACGCCTACTCGGAGCTCAACGACCCGGACGAGCAGGAGCGCCGCTTTCAGGCGCAGCTGGGGAGCCAGGGCGACGACGCGTACGCCTACGACGCGGACTTCGTCCGCGCGCTCCGCCACGGGATGCCGCCGGCGACCGGCATCGGGGTCGGGGTCGATCGGGTCCTCATGGGCCTCACCGGAGCCGCCTCGATCAAGGACGTGATCCTCTTCCCCCTCGTGCGGCCCCGCTGAGGCCGCCGTCCGCCACGCCGCTTATACTCCCGCTCCGACGGTACTGGGTTCGTGGACGCGATCGCGTACGGTCCGTCATCGACCCCGCTCGTGGCCGACGAGCTCTCGGTCGCCTACGGGGAGCGTCGGGCGGTCGACCGCCTCTCCTTCACGGTCGGGCCGGGAGAGATCTACGGCCTGCTCGGGTCCAACGGCGCGGGCAAGTCCAGCACGATCAAGGCGATCGTCGGGCTCGTGCGTCCGTCCCACGGTCGCGTGCGTGTTTTCGGTCATGACGCGGTCGCGGAGGGACTCGCGACCAAGGAGCGGCTCGGCTACGTTCCCGAGACGTCGCTCCTCTACGAAGCCCTGACGCCGCGCGAATTCCTCGAGTTCGTCGCGAGCGTTCGCCGCCTCGACCCGGTCGCGTCATCGGCCCGCGCCAAGAGCTACGCCACCGCGTTCCGACTCGAGAGCGAATTCGAGGAGCCGATCGCCTCCCTCTCCAACGGGACCCGCCAGAAGGTCCTCATCGTTGCCGCGCTGCTCCACCAGCCGCCGCTCCTCGTCCTGGACGAGCCGCTCAACAGCCTCGACCCGCGCTCGGTCCGGATCATGAAGGACCTGCTCGCTCGCTACGTCGCCGGTACCGGGCGGGGTATCCTGTTCTCGACCCACACGATGGAGGTCGCCCAGCAGCTCTGCCACCGCGTGGGGATCCTCGACCGTGGGGTGCTGCGCGCCGAGGGCACTCTCGCCGTTCTGCGCGAGCGGGCGGAGTCGGGCGACGCGACCCTCGAGGACGTCTTCCTCCGGCTGACCCGCGAGGGGGAGGGGCTCGACATCGCGGTCCGGGCGCTCGAGGGGCCGTAGGATGGGCTGGCGCGAGGCCTGGCGGATCAGCAGCGTCGCGTTCGTCGAACTCTCCCTGCAGGCGATCTACGCGTTCCGTCAAGGCAACCTTCCGTCCGCGGACTCACCCCGACTCCTCGCCGCGCGGGCGCGCCGCCGGGTGGTCCAGAGCAAGATGATCGTCGCCGCGGTACTCGGGCTGCTCGCGGCCGGCGCCTGCCTTCTCCTCGAGGTCTCCGCCCGCATCGTCGCGACGCCATTCTTCGGGGTCGTCGTCACGACGGCGGTCTTCCAGATGGGCGTGCTGACCGGTCTCCTCGCGATCGAGGTCGCTTTCCTCTGGTGGACCGGTCTCCAGGTGATCCCGACGTTCCTCGGTTCGGGGGTCCTCCCCGTCCTCGAGCCCCTGCCGATCGACGACCGGACGCTCGGCCGGGTCGCCGGCCTGCTCTATCTGCGATTGTTCGACCTGCCCGCGCTCATGGTCCTCGTCACCACGCCGCTGTTCGTCGCCTGGACGCTCGGCGCCGAGGCCGGCCTCGCGATCGTGCCCGGGGTCGTCGCCGCGGTCGGCTTCGCCCTCGCCCTCGCGCTCTGGACCGGCCGCTTCTTCGTTCGCCGGGTGCAGGGCTCGCGGGGCGGCGGGGGGCGGACGCTGGTCCGGTGGGCGTACCTCGTGCTCTGGGTGCTCCCGGCGTTCGCGATGTTCGGGCTGGTGGTCGCCGCGCCGGGATTCCTTGCCTTCATCGGACGGATCGTCGGGGGGGGTCCGTCCCTCGCCGGTGACCTCCTCCTCTCCGCCTTCCCGATCACGTTCGCCGCCCTGCCGGCCGTGGCGGTCCACGGTGCGGGCGCGTTCGCGCTCGACGCCACCGGCCAAGTGGTCCTCGCCACCGCGGCGGGCGTCTATCTGCTGGTCGCGGGGTGGGCGGTCGTCTGGCTCATGGCCTCGGTGCGCCGAATGGGGGTGGCACCCGCGCTCCTCCCGGCCGAAGCACCGCCCGCCCGGTTCCGGCTGCGGCCCGAGCGCCCGGCGCGGGCCGTGCTCACGAAGGACCTTCGCATCGCGAGCCGCATGCCCGGCTACGCGTTCCTCGTGATCTTCCCGATCCTGGAAGCGGTCGCCATCGGCCTCTTCACGTTCATCACCGGTCCCGGCTCGTCGGCGGCGTTGGGCCTCGCGCTCGCGGCCGTCTCCACCGCCGCGTTGCTCGCAACCTTCTTCGGCCCTGCCTTCTTCGCCATCGAGGTGATCGCGTACTCGTACGGGCGCACGCTGCCCCTCTCCGACCGATCGATCCTGACCGGCAAGGTGGCGCTGGTCGCGATCATCTACCTGATCGCGGGCGGAGTCGTGCTCGGCCTCACCCTCTTGCGCGTCTTCCAGCCGGTGCTCTTCCTCGCCTTCGTACTGGCGGAATTCCCCGCGGTGCTCGCCGCTTCGTTCCTGGAGCTCGGGATCCTCTTCCGGCGGGCCCGGGCGAAGGGCCTGCCGATCGTCAACCTCTACTCGGGCGGTTGGTACGCCGTGATCGTCGCGGTCCCCGGGCTGCTCGTCGCCGGCCTGCCGCTCGTCACCTTCCGGATCCTGGACAGCTCCGACCCCTCGTTCGCTCTCGCCGCGATGGGGCTCTTCGCCGTCGCGGAGCTCGCGGTCTGCGCGCCGTTCGCGCTCGGCCTTCGCGGAGGGCGGAACGAGTGAGCGCGCCGCCGATCCCGACCCGCTTCGAGCCGAAGACGCTCGAGGAGAAGTGGCAGGGCGAGTGGGAGCGCGCGGGCGCCTTCCGGGCTCCCTCCCCTCCGAACGGGACGACGTTCTCGTTGGTCCAGCCGCCTCCGAACGTGACGGGGGTGCTGACGCTGGGCCACATGCTCGGCGACACGGTGATGGACGTCCTCACCCGCCGGCAGCGGATGCGGGGGACCCCGACGCTCTGGGTGCCGGGGCTCGACCACGCCGGACTCGCGACCCAGGTCGAGGTGCGCCGACGACTCGCGAAGCAGGGGGTGCGACTCGAGGAGCTGCCGCGGGAGGCCGCGCTCGCCGAGGTGGAGCGCTGGCGGGCCGAGCACGAAAAACGGATCGTCGAACAGACTCGCGCCGGCGGCTTCTCCGTTGACTGGACGCGCTACCGCTACACGATGGACCCCGCGAGCGTCCGGGCGACGCGGACCGCGTTCGCCGCGCTCTACCGGGACGGTCTCGTCTACCGGGGAGAACGGATGGTGAACTGGGACCCGCGGTTGCGGACCGCGATCTCCGACCTCGAGGTCGTCCACGCCGAGGAAGACGCCACGCTGTACTACGTACGGTACGCGTGGGCGGACGGGTCGCTCGGCGGCATCGAGGTGGCGACCGTTCGGCCCGAGACGATCTTCGGCGACGTCGCGGTCGCGGTGCACCCGGACGACCCGCGCTTCGCCGAGGCGATCGGCCGGTTCGTCCTGGCGCCACTGAGCCATCGGCGGGTGCCCGTGATCGCCGATCCCGCCGTCGACCCGACGTTCGGCGGCGGCGCCCTGAAGATCACGCCGCGGCACGACCTCGTCGACCGCGAGATCGCCGCCCGCCACCCGGACCTCGCCGAGCCGGTCGAGATCTTCGACGACAGCGCCCGATTGACCGGGGCGTGGGTCCCGGTTCCCTTCCACGGCCTCGACCGGGAAGCGGCCCGCGCGCGCGCCGTCGAGGAGCTCGAGCGGGAGGGGCTCCTCGTGCGTCAGGAAAAGTACCGTCACACCGTCGGTCGGTCCGAACGGTCGGATGCCGTCGTCGAGCCGCGACTCTCCACCCAGTGGTTCGTTCGGATGGGACCGCTCGCGGCACCGGTGGTCGCGGCGGTCCGGTCCGGAGAGATCCGACTCCATCCGGACCGGTGGACGCTCACGTTCTTCCGGTGGATGGAAGGGATCCAGGACTGGTGCATCTCGCGCCAGGTCTTCTGGGGGCACCGGATCCCGGTCGATCACTGCGCCGTCTGCGGCCAGGACACGGTCTCGGTCGAACCGCCGTCGAAATGCGCCCACTGCGGCGCCCCCGACCTGACCCCGGACCCGGACGTCCTCGACACGTGGTTCACCTCGTGGCTCTGGCCGTTCGCCGCGCTCGGATGGCCCGAACCGACCGCGGACCTCTCCGGATACTACCCGACCCAGCTCCTCGTCACGGGCCGCGACATCATGTTCTTCTGGGTGGCGCGAATGATGATGTCCGGCCTCCGGTTCACCGGCGCGAGACCGTTCTCGGACGTGTACTTCACCGGGATGCTGCTCGACGAGCGCGGCCGCCGGATGTCGAAGCATCTCGGGAACTCCCCCGACCCGCTCGACGTCATCCGCGA
>Ga0335074_10010690_pt1 | contig 12838 bp, 11 predicted proteins | sample Lox_Sample_23_FD_206715 | JGI IMG/M metagenome (GOLD analysis project Ga0335074, IMG submission 206715) | Soil microbial communities from Loxahatchee National Wildlife Refuge, Florida, United States - Lox_Sample_2.3 | ecosystem: Environmental > Terrestrial > Soil > Wetlands | place: USA...
AGCGCACGTAGCCCACGCCGGGGCTGAAGTACACGCTGACCGGGTGGCCGATCGCTATCACGTCCAGGCTGGTGCTGACGGGCATCACCTGGCCTCGCTTGCCGTCGGCGCTCTGGCCGGCGGTGCACCCGATGGTGATCGTGGCCTCGGTTGTCAGGCTGAGCTGATCCGGCCCGAGCACGAGCGGCGGTGGCAGCGCGCCATCAGGCGGGTACAGGTCGGTAGTCGGGATGGTCAGGTCGATCGCGTAGGCGATGCCGCCGGGTACGCCGGGGAACGCGATGGTCTGCACCAGGGTCTCTGTCGTCGAGTCCGAGGTCACGAACGGGACGGACCCGTAGTGCAGGTAGTGCGGGCGCGCTCCGAAAAACGCCTGCAGCGCCCGGTTGACGCCGCGTTCGTCGATGCTCGCGAAGGCGTGATGTGTGCCGGTAAGGCTCATTGGCCGCCCTCCTCGGCTTCCGTTGACGCTGACCGTGCTGCCACGGCTACGCGTGCTTGCTGAGTCGGTAAGCAGAGAGGAGGCAGGCAGCCGCCAGATACGCCATGGGGCATGACCGGGAGGTACTGCCGGGCTAGCGGGCGAAGCGGCTGGTCAGCCGGAACTCAGTTATCTGCGACGACGGCTTCTGGCCAGCTCACGCCATCGGCTGCTGCCTTGAGGAACGTGGCCGCGCGCCGGAAGGTCTCCTGGACTGGCCGCCCGGCCAGGCGGGACTGGTACGCCCGGTAGCGGGCGAGTTCCCAGTCGAGGCTCCGCGGCGACTGCGACTCGCTGCCTGGTTCCGGCACCGGGGTCCAGGTCCACTCACGCTCAGTGCCCGTTCCGGTCTTGTCCGCAGCAGGCAGGATGAAATCGGAGCGGTCGTCGTCGTTGCCCATCTGATTACGGACGAATCGCAGGCCGCCGAGCGTCTCCTCGACCAGCAGCTGGTCCGGGTCCGGCTGGCTGGCCAGCACCTCGTCGTAGACGTCCGGGTGATAGCGGACCAGGTTCGCGTCGACCAGCGTCACCCACCAGACGGCCTCGCTGATCAGGGCGAACGCGTGCGGCCGGTCCAGGCCGGCGATGCTGGGCAGTCGCGCGGTCACGTCACCCATCGCAGTGATTGACCACACCAGCGCGCAGTCTGGGGTACCCGAGGTGGGCTGACTGTTCTGGTTCCACGCCAGGCGGCAGTCAGCTGAGCAGAACCGCGCGTGCTCGCGCCGCGGCACGAACGATGTGCCGCACTGCTCGCACTCGCGAAGGTCGCTCACAGCACGATGCTACGCGGAGCGAGCAGGTCAGCGGCCGCTGGTAGCGCCAGCTTTCCGCCCACGCGCATCCATCCTTAGGCGTCCCGCATTCTGAACCCGAGGCCGCCCGCCAGCAGCGCCGCCAGGGACCACAGCGCGAGCACGCCGAGCCCGCCCCAGGGCGTGATGGGCAGGCTGTGCAACTGGGTTGTTGCCTGGATGTTGAGCCCGGCCATCGGCGTATACCGCTGGAGCCTGTGCTGCCAGGTCGGGTTCTGGACGAACGAGGTCACGATCGGGAACACGTACAGCACGGCAAGGACGGCGCCGATCGACACCGCGGAGTCCCTGACCAGCACTGCGATGCCGATGCTCAGCAGCGCGATCAGCTCCAGGTAAAGCACCGAGCCGCAGGCGGCGCGAAGCACCGGTCCGTCGGTCAGGGAGAGCGCCGGGATGCCGCGGGCGGCGGTGAACCCGTGGCCAGCGAGGATCACTCGCCCGACCAGGATGCACACGCCGACCGCGACTGCCCCCGCGAGCAGGACCAGGCTGCCGATCAGCAGCGCCTTCGCGCCGAGGACGGCGATGCGCCGTGGCATCGCCGCCAGCGTGGCCTTGATCAGCTGAGTGCTGTACTCGGTGCTCACCGCCAGCACGGCGAGAGTGGCAACAACTGCCTGCCCGACCTGGACGCCGGCCAGGCTGGTCTTCGCCAAGTCGATCTGGCAGGTCGTCCCTGCCGGGCAGCGGCTGGCCGCTGCGACGGCCGCGCTGACGCCTGCGGTCAGCGCGATGACACCGGCGAGGAGCCAGGCAGGCCCAGCAGTCGTGCGCAGCTTCGTCCACTCGGCGCGCAGTGCGCGGGTCAGAGTGCCGACGCCGGCTCGTACCGGCGGCTCGCTCGCCTCAGCTTGATGGCCAGAGCTGGCCGCTGCTTCTGTGGTTCCGGTCGGCGCGTTCATGCGTCCCGCCTGCGGATCAGGAACGTGGCGAGCGCTAGCGCGGCGACGGTCCAGGCGCACAGCACACCGAAACCTGCCAGCGGCGTCAGCGGATACTGGCCGCCTGCGGGAGACGAGATATAGGCGACCTGGGCGTAGTGCGGGACGCTCTGCTCCACAGCGAGACCGGCTGCCGGGGTGAGCCTCAGTACCCAGCTGGCCGCGCTGTTCGGCAGCACGGTCACGGCAAGCAGGAACGGGAGCACCACGGTGACGATCGCAACGGTCACAGCGGCCGCGCTGCGCCGGAACATGACGCCGATGGCCAGTGCGAACACCGCCGTGACCGCCACCGCGGCGGCAGTGCCCACGAGGACCCGTGCATCGGTCAGCGCCGACACTGGCAGGACGTAAAGGCCGTTGCGGCCCAGCTTCGGCAAGCCGACCGTCAGGCAGACGATAGCCGTGAGGAGGCCGACTACGAACGCGACGAGGCCCGCGACCACTGCTTTCGCGGCCAGCACCTGGCCGCGTCGCGGAGTTGCTGCCAGCGTGATCCGGATGAGCCCGCGGCGGTACTCGCTGGTGACGAACAGAGCAGCGACGGTGACGACCGCGATCAGCGCGATGAACATGCCGACCAGCGTCTGGTCGACGGTCGCGGTCGGGAAGCCGCTGCCCGGCCCTGGTACCACCGGCGCGATGTCGCCGGCGCCGGTCACCGTGACCTGGCTGGCGGCCTGGTGGAAGTCGCCTCCCGCGTCTGGGTAATCGCCCCGCCGGCCGCCACCGATCGCAGTTCCGGTCCACCGCGCTGCGGGCCAGCTGCCATCCAGCCGGATGTCCTTGAACACGCCAGTCGCGATGCTCGGACCGGACTGGATGCTGGCGCCGCCGACGAACTGCGAGATTTTCAGGTAAGTCGGTGAGGTCGCGAACAGCCCGGCCTGAACAGTGCTCGGCAGGCCGGCCAGCGTGACCGTGCCGACTAGATCCCAGTGCCGCCCGTCTGCGGAGTCGTAGCCCGAGATGGTGTCGCCTGACCGGGTGAGCCGCAGCCACCGCGGTGCTGCCGCGCTGGCTGAGCCCGCCAGGCCCGCGATGTCGCCGGTGAAGTCGTACTGCATCCGCGCGCCGTGGCTGCCCGTCACCATCATCGCGGCATAGGCAGAGCCCTGCTTCGTGCTGGCCTTGATGATGATCCCGGCCTTGGCCCAGCCCACCAGGCCGGGTGTCATGCCAGCCCCGAGGTTAGGCTGCCCGCCCTTGCCCGGCCCGCCCGGAGCCGGACCGTTCCCGTTCGAGTACCGTCCGGTGAGTGAGGTCAGCGCGACGGTGATGGCGCCGTTGCTGGCTAGCGGCTGGTGAACGAAGTAGAAGGTGTCCGTGACCGCCTCGCCGCCTGGGCCGAGCGGAACGGAGGGCAGGCATGCCTTGCCAGTCTGCTGCTCCTGCACCCCGTTGATGACGCTGCCGCAGCCAATGCTGGCGTTCCCGGCGGCGAACACGCCGAGGAAGACCGTCAGCAGAGCACCGATGATCAGGCCGATGCTCCAGCCGCGGACGGACCGGAACTTTGTCCACTCCGCCGCCAGCGCGCGCCAGAACCCGGCCGCCGCGGCTGGCGGCGCGGCGTGCTCGGGCCGGACAATCGTGGTCATGCCGTCACCTCCCCGGCGGGCTCAGCGCGGAACTCGACCTGCTCCCTGGTGAGGTCCAGATAGGCCTGCTCAAGCGTGACCCGGTGGGCCGAGATCTCGGTGAACGGCAGGGCGCTGGCGGTCAGCAGTGCGACCACCTGCTCGGCGGTCAGCCCGGCCACGGTCAGCCCGCTCGGGCCCGCGGCGTCCTGGTCGGGCCATGTCACCGCGGCGCCAGCCCGCTCGAGGTTGGCGGCCGCGTCGGCGGGCCGGGCCGTTCGCACGAAGACCCGGTCGCCGGATGCCGTGGCCAGCAGGTCGGCCACGCTGGTGTCCGCCACGACCTTGCCGCGGCCGACGATCACCAGATGATCGGCCGCGTCCTGCAGCTCGCTCATCAGGTGGCTGGACACCAGCACTGCGCGACCCTGCCGGGCCAGGGCGCGCAGATACCCGCGCATCCAGGCGATGCCTTCAGGGTCGAGGCCGTTGAACGGCTCGTCCAGCATCAGCGCCTCGGGGTCGCCGAGCATCGCGGCTGCCAGGCCAAGGCGCTGCCGCATGCCGAGCGAGAATCCGCCGGCCTTGCGCCTGGCGACGTCGGCCAGGCCGGCGTGCTCAAGCACCTCGTCGACACGGCTCGCAGGCACGCCCTGCGAGTGGGCGAGCCAGAGAAGGTGGTTGCGCGCGCTCCGGCCGGGCTGCAGCGCGCTGGCGTCCAGAAGCGAGCCAAGCACCCGCATCGGATACGGCAGGCTCGGGTACGGCCGCCCGCCGACGAGCGCCCGCCCGTCGTCGGCCTTGTCGAGTCCGAGGATGACCCGCATCGTGGTGGACTTGCCGGCCCCGTTCGGCCCGACGAATCCGGTGACTTGCCCGGGCTGAACTGTGAACGTCATCCCGTCCAGCGCCCTGGTCGCCCCGAACCGCTTCCGCAGGCTGGCGACATCGATTGTTGCGGCCACGTTCCCGTCCTGTTGCTCGTTTTGGTCTTTGCCGTCGGACTGGTTGTATGGCAGCGCCCATAACACGACCGGAACGCTGACTGTTATCTCGGCGTTAGGTCCCGCCGCGCATTCTGGTAGGTGGCACAGCCTGCGGAAAGGACGGGTGAGCATGCAAGTTGCCCGCTGGCTGAGCCGGTCGTTCCTCCCGCGAACCATCCGGGCGCGGATGACGGTGCTGTACGGGGGGTTGTTCCTGCTGTCCGGCGCCGCGCTGCTGGCCATCGCCAGCGGCGTGGTGGTGAAGTCGTCAGCGAGGGTGTCCGTCGCCAGCGCGGGCGGCGGCGTCCTGCCAAACGCGGTCAAGCTGGCGCGGCTCCAGCATCGGCTCCAGCAGCTTCAGGCGCACCCCCAGCAGACCTCGCAATCACCCGCGCTCACGCATGCGCTGTTCATGGCGTCGCTGGTGGCCCTAGCGATCATGGCGGCCGTCTCGGTGCTGGTCGGCTGGATGTTCGCCGGGAGGTCGCTGCGGCCGCTCCGGCGCATTACCGCGACGGCGCGCCGGATTTCCGAGGACAACCTGCACGAGCGGCTCGCATTCGGTGGCCCGCGAGACGAGCTGAAGGACCTCGCGGACACCTTCGACGGGCTGCTGGAGCGGCTCGAGGCGGCGTTCGCCACTCAGCGGCGGTTCGTTGCGAACGCTTCGCACGAGCTGCGGACTCCGCTGGCCACCATGCGCGCGTCGCTGGACGTTGCCATAGCCAAGCCGGGGCCGCTGCCGCCGCAGACCGAGGTGCTGGCGGGACGGCTGCGGGCTGAGCTGGACCGGGTGGACGAGCTGCTCGAGAGCTTCCTGGTACTGGCGCGAGCGCAGCACGGCGCCCTGCCCAGCCACGATGTGATCTCGCTGGACGGTCTCGTGGCCGATGCGGTCAGCGCCAGGGCAGCAGACATCACCGCGGCGGGACTGCACCTGCGGCTGCGCACCGATGCCGCCGACAGCGGGAGCGGTCTGGTGGAGGGCAGCAAGCCACTGCTCCGGCGCATGGTGGACAACGTGATCGACAACGCCATCGTCCACAACCAGCCGCGCGGCTGGATCGACGTCGCCGCGTGGGCGGGCCCGGCCGGCACCCGGATCGTGGTCGAGAACGGCGGAGCGGTGCTCGACCAGCCGCAGGTCGCGGAGCTCACGCAGCCGTTCCGGCGGCTCGGGGCTGACCGGGTGGGCTCGGATCGCGGCTCAGGCCTTGGCCTCTCGATCGTTGCTGCCATCGCCGCGGCACACGGGGGGACGGTCGAGCTGTTCGCGCGACAAGACGGCGGGCTGCGCGTGACGATCGAGCTGCCGCCCGTCGGGTCGGCGCCTGGCGGTTCGGGGCCTGGCGGTTCGGGACGCGGCGGTTCGGGGCGCGGCGGTTCGGGGCGCGGCGGTTCGGGGCGTGGCGGTTCGGGGCGTGGCGGTTCGGGGCGTGGCGGTTCGGGGCCTGGCGGTTCGTCGTGAGAGTGCTGGTCGTGGAAGACTCGAGGTCGCTGGCAGACGTGCTCGTCGAGGGCCTCCGTGACCAGGGCATGGCCGTCGACGCCGCGCACGACGGGCTGGAGGCAGCCGCCAAGCTGGATCTGACCGGCTACGACGTCATCGTGCTCGATAGGGACCTGCCCGGCATCCACGGCGACACGCTGTGCCAGATGATCACCGAGCGGGATGAGCGGGCCATGGTGCTGATGCTGACGGCGGCCGGAACTCCCGGTGACCGGGTCAGCGGCCTTGGTCTCGGTGCCGACGACTACCTGGCTAAGCCGTTCCACTTCCCCGAGCTAGTGCTGCGGATCCACGCGCTGGCGCGCCGTCAGCCCGCCGTCCGTGGCAGGGTTCTGCGCTGCACGGGAGTAGAGCTTGACCCGGTGCGACGGACGGTCACCAGGGACGGGCGGCAGCTCGACCTGTCGGTCAAGGAGTTCGGGGTGCTCGAGGCACTGCTGCGCGCCAGCCCTGCCTACCTGCGCGCCGAGGACCTGCTTGAGCAGGTCTGGGATGAGTACGCGGATCCGTTCACGAACACCGTCGCCGTCACGATGGGCCGCCTCCGGCGCAAGCTCGGCGATCCTCCGGTCATCGTCACGACGCCCGGCGTGGGCTACCGGATTGGCTGATCGGAGGTCATCGCACCGGGCGCGTGCAGGTGCCGGCCGCCGGGCTCGGCTGGCTCGGTTGGCTTACGTGGAACGACACCCTAGCGATTCCTAGCGCTTTGGCGGTCGCTTTGTCCTGATTCACTGCAGGAAATCGCTAGGGTGTCGGCGCCCGGAGTCCGAGGAGGCGGTCCGGCGGTCCTGCGGCCGGTCACCGCCGGGCTGGACGGTCACCAGGACTGACTACACTGGCTGACAGACCCCTCGCACGGCGTTCAACCCGCCAACCCCCCCAGGGCCGGAAGGCAGCAAGGGTACGCGGGCTCTGTCGGGTGTGCGGGGGGTCCTTTATCGTTCCGGCCCGGACACCGGAAGGTGCGGGGTCCGCCGCCCTGGCGTGGTCCCGGCCGCCGGTTTCCCCGCGCGGACGCGGATTCCCGGCGAGGATGAGGACATGGCAGGCGACTCCCCCCGTCTCCCCGGTGGCGGCAGCAGTCCAGATGGCGGTCCTGGTGAGCCGGGCCAGGCCAGCGCGGCACCCGGCAGCGTGCCCGCCGCGCCGCTGGCCCTGTACCGCCGGTACCGGCCGGCCAGCTTCGCCGAGGTCAAGGGTCAGGATCACGTCACCGAGCCGCTCCGCCAGGCGCTGCGCAGCGGCCGGGTGCACCATGCCTACCTGTTCAGCGGGCCGCGCGGCTGCGGCAAGACGTCCAGCGCCAGGATCCTGGCCCGGTCGCTGAACTGCGAGCTAGGCCCGACCCCTGACCCGTGCGGCAAGTGCGCGTCCTGCGTCGCGCTGGCGCCGGCCGGGCCCGGCAGCATCGACGTGATCGAGATCGACGCCGCGTCGCACGGCGGTGTGGACGACGCCAGGGACCTGCGTGAACGCGCCTTCTACGCGCCAGTCTCCGGCCGGTTCAAGGTGTACATCATCGACGAGGCCCACATGGTCACCCGGGAGGGCTTCAACGCGCTGCTGAAGCTGGTCGAGGAACCGCCACCGCACCTGAAGTTCGTGTTCGCAACCACCGAGCCGGAGAAGGTCATCGCGACGATCAGGTCGCGGACGCATCACTACCCGTTCCGGCTGGTGCCGCCCGCGATCCTGCGGGACCACCTGGAGCAGATCCTGGCAAGCGAGGGCGTGCCTTACGAGCCCGCGGTCCTGCCGGTAGTGATCCGCGCGGGCGGCGGGTCGGTGCGGGATGCGCTCTCGGTCCTTGACCAGCTGATCGCCGGCTCAGATGAAGGCGGGCTGCAGTACGACCGCGCCATCGAGCTGCTCGGCTACACCGACGACCGGCTGCTGGATGACGTCGTCGAGGCATTTTCGGCCGACGACGGCGCGGCCGTGTTCCATGCGGTCGACCGCGTGGTCGAGTCCGGTCATGACCCGCGCCGGTTCGCGACCGACCTGCTCGACCGGCTCCGCGATCTGATCGTGCTGTCGGCGGTACCCGACGCCGGCTCGACCGGCCTGATCGAGGCACCGCCGGACCGGCTGGAGCAGCTGACCGCGCAGGCCGCCAGCTTCGGCCAGACCGGTCTGACCAGGGCGGCCGAGGTCATCAGTGCCGGGCTGGTGGAGATGCGAGGCGCGACGTCGCCGCGGCTGCTGCTTGAGCTGATGTGCGCGCAGGTGCTCCTCCCGCCGGCCGGGGACAGCACGGCCCTGGCCGAGCGGCTCGAGCGGCTCGAGCGGCTCGAGCGCCGCCTCAGCGAAGCTGCGTCCGAGCTGCCAGCACCGGCGCCGGCCAGCGTGGCGTCGGCCAGCGTGGCGCCGGCCAGCGTGGCGCCGGCCAGCGTGGCGCCGGCCAGCGTGGCGCCGGCCAGCGTGGCGCCGGCCAGCGTGGCGCCGGCCAGCGTGGCGCCAGACCGGCGGACCGGGGCGGAAACGTCCGGTACAGAGCAGGCCATACCGGACGCGGCGCGCCCTCCGGCCGCCCGCGCCGAGGTCCGGCCGGCTCCTGAGCCTGCCCGGAAGGCTGACCGCGAGCGCCCGGCTGAGCCCGCCCGCCAGGTACAGCCGGCCGCCAGGCAGGCGGAGCCAGCCCGCGGGACCGCATCAGCCGCGCCTGCGGACACCGAGTCACTGCGTTCTCGCTGGCCAGAGGTGCTCGACGCGATTCAGCGCCGCAAGCGCGTCGCGTGGATGCAGCTCAGCCATGCCAGCGTCGAGTCGCTCGCGGACGGCGTGCTGACCCTGGCCTTCGCGCAGGCCGGCATTGCCAAGGGCTTCGAGGGTGGCGGCTATGACCGCGACCTGGCTCAGGTGCTCACTCAGCTGTTCGGCGTGAGCCCGCAGATCCGGACGTCGGTCACGACAGCTGGCAGTTCAGGACAAGATTTTCAACCGGGAACGAGCTCGTCCGCCTCGCCGCCGTCAGCTGGGCCGCAGCGCAGGGGCGAGTCGCCGGCCGACGGTCAGGCGAGCCAGCCGCACGCCCGCAGGTCTCCGCGAGCCGGCGCCCAGGCCGGTCAGACTGGCTCGCGCCCCGGCTGGGACGCGCCCGCCGCTGCCGATCACGGGCCAGACCCGTCCGATCTGCCCGCGCCCGACATGCTGACCGGAACCGACCTGGTCGAGCGAGAGCTCGGCGGCCGGGTGATCCAGGAGCTTGACGGGCCCTGAGCAGTGCTGGCGCCAGCCCGCCTCCCCACCCCGCACGCCGGCCGGGGAGGCGGCATGCCCTCGGCAGGCAAAGGCCGTAGGCTCAGCAGAGGGGGCCCAACCGGATCTGGGAGGTCGTGTGGAGCCTGGTGGCCAGCTCGATATGCAGCAGCTCCTGGCCGCGGCGGCGGCCATGCAGAGCCAGCTGATGAACGCGCAGCAGGAACTTGCCGAGGCCGAGGTCGAGGGGACAGCGGGCGGCGGCCTTGTCCTGGCCACCGTCAACGGCCAGGGCGAGCTAGTTGACCTGTCGATCGACCCGGCAGCCATCGACGGTGGCGACCCGGCGGAATCCGCGCAGACCATCGCGGACCTCGTCCTGGCTGCCTACCGGGACGCATGCCGGGCGGTTGACGATCTGCAGCAGCAGACGATGGCGCCGTTTGCCGGGCTTGGCGGCTCGGGAGTCGGCGGCCTGCCTGGCATCCCGGATATCGGCGGGATCCTTGGCGGTCCGGGTGCAGGGGGTATTCCGGCTGCCGCGGAAACTGAGCCGGACGACCAGGATGACGAGCCGGAACCGCCGGAGCCTGACGTGCCGCCGGCCATACCCGAGCAGCCGGGGCCGTCGCAAGCACCCGCTGAGACCGATCCTGACGCCGAGAACTGAGGCGGCCTCGCCGTGTACGAGGGCGTCGTCCAGGACTTGATCGAGGAACTTGGCCAGCTGCCGGGAGTCGGGCCGAAGGGCGCCCAGCGCATCGCCTTCTACCTGCTGCGTGCCGATCCCGCTGACGTGAAGCGGCTTGCTGAGGTGCTGCTAGAGGTGACCGAGAAGGTCAGGTTCTGCCGGGTCTGCTTCAACGTGGCGCAGGACGAGGAGTGCCGTATCTGCAAGGACCTGAGGCGGGACCCGTCGGTGATCTGCGTGGTCGAGGAGCCGAAAGACGTCGCGGCAATCGAGAAGATCCGCGAGTACCGCGGCCGCTACCACGTGCTTGGCGGGGCGATCAGCCCGATCGACGGTGTCGGTCCTGAGGACCTGCGGATCAGGGAGCTGATGGCCAGGCTGGCAGACGGGACAGTGACGGAGATCATCCTGGCGACCGACCCGAATCTTGAGGGCGAGGCGACCGCCACGTACCTGGCCCGGCTGATCAAGCCGATCGGACTGCGGGTCACCAGGCCCGCGAGCGGCCTGCCGGTAGGCGGAGAGCTGGAGTACGCCGATGAGGTCACCCTGGGCAGGGCGTTCGAGGGACGGAGGCTGCTCGATGTCTGAGTCACCGGGCAGGTCCGTGGGGGCCCGGGTCGGCGCGCCGGGTCTGGCGCCGGACCAGGCGGCCGAGGAATGGCAGCCGCTCGCCGACCGGATAGCTGCCAACGCGCGGGATTTCCTGGATGGCCTGACCGCGGTGGCTCGCGGCGAGAGCGCGGATGAGACCGTTCCGCTCCTGCTCCTCGAGATGGCGCAGATGATGCTGGCCGGCGCGCAGCTAGGCGCAAGCAAGGACGTGATACTGCGGGGTAACTGGGAGCCGGACGTGGGAGCGGACCCGGACATGGACCTCGACGCGCTGCGCACCGGCCTGGCGGCCAGGCTGGCCGGGTTCGACGAGTACGCCGAGATCTTCGATCCCTTCGCGGACTCGCTCGCCACCAGCTTCCGGCTGTCCGACGACCTGGCGGCAGTTGCCGCCGACCTCGTTCACGGCCTCAAGCATCACGAGGCCGGGCGGCTGGCAGAGGCGCTCTGGTGGTGGCAGTACTCCTATGTGAACCACTGGGGAACGCACGGCGGTGCAGCCCTGCGTGCCCTGCACTCCGTCGTCGCGCACGCCCGCCTGGACGTGGCCGAGGAACCCGCCGCGACCTAGGCGGGGGCGCTGCCTCGATAGACTCAGGACTCGGCCAGTTGCATGCCGGGCCCGGAGCCCGGCGGCTGCTGGCGTCAAGCTAGCCAGTGCGGAGGAGCAGGCAACGCCGTGGCCCTGGTCGTGCAGAAGTACGGTGGCTCATCTGTTGCCGACGCAGACGGCATCAAGCGAGTCGCGCAACGGATCGTGGCCGCCCGGAAGGCCGGGAACCGCGTGGTGGTGGTCGTGTCAGCCATGGGCGATACCACCGACGAGCTCAAGGAGCTGGCTAATCAGGTCAGCCCCACTCCGCCCGGGCGTGAGCTGGACATGCTGCTGACCGCGGGAGAGCGGATCTCGATGGCGCTGCTGGCGATGGCCATCGCCAACCTCGGCCTGGAGGGGCGCTCGTTCACCGGGTCGCAGGCCGGCGTGATCACCGACTCGACCCACGGCAAGGCCAGGATCATCGACATCACGCCGGGCCGGATCCAGGCCGCACTCGACGACGGTGCCATCCCGATCGTGGCCGGCTTCCAGGGCGTGTCGCAGACGACCAAGGACATCACGACGCTTGGCCGCGGAGCTTCTGACACCACCGCAGTGGCGCTGGCCGCCGCACTCGGCGCGGACTACTGCGAGATCTTCACCGACGTGGACGGCATCTTCACGGCCGACCCGCGGATCGTGGCCAGCGCCCGGCGGCTCCCGCGCATCTCGTACGAGGAGATGCTCGAGATGGCCGCGTGCGGCGCGAAGGTGCTGATGCTGCGGTGCGTTGAGTACGCGCGCCGTTACAAGATGCCGATCCATGTTCGTTCCTCTTTCAGCAACAGGGAAGGCACCTGGGTCGTCAGCGCAGACGAGGCAACGGAAGGCGATTCGATGGAACAGGCGATCATCTCGGGCGTGGCACAGGACCGGGGCGAGGCCAAGATCACGGTCGTCGGCGTCCCTGACAAGGTCGGCGAGGCGGCCCGGATCTTCCGCGTCATCGCCGAGGCCGGGATCAACATCGACATGATCGTGCAGAACATCTCCGCGGCCGCGACCGGACGAACGGACATCTCCTTCACGCTGCCCAGGGAGGATGGGCACGCTGCGATGACCAGCCTGCGCCAGCTGCAGGACGAGGTGGGCTTCGACTCGCTGCTGTATGACGACCGGATCGGCAAGGTCTCCGTGATCGGTGCCGGGATGCGGTCGCATCCGGGCGTCAGCGCCACCTTCTTCGGGGCGCTGGCTGAGGCTGGCGTCAATATCGAGATGATCTCCACCTCGGAGATCAGGATCTCGGTTGTCGTGGACCAGAACGACGTGGAGAACGCGGTGGCTGCAGCGCATCAGGCATTCGACCTCGGAGACGGTTCCGAGGAGGCCGTCGTCTACGGCGGGACCGGCCGGTGACGGCCGCATCTGGAAGGCCCGCCGCCGGCCAGCCCGTGCTCGCGATTGTCGGCGC
>Ga0335074_10010691_pt1 | contig 12838 bp, 10 predicted proteins | sample Lox_Sample_23_FD_206715 | JGI IMG/M metagenome (GOLD analysis project Ga0335074, IMG submission 206715) | Soil microbial communities from Loxahatchee National Wildlife Refuge, Florida, United States - Lox_Sample_2.3 | ecosystem: Environmental > Terrestrial > Soil > Wetlands | place: USA...
GTCAATCTCCCAGGAGAGATAGGCCTTCATTGCCTCCTCGACGCCGGAATTGCGGTCGTACGGGCGCAAGTAGAAATCGACGCAGGCCTGGTCCGGCGGATTGGTGCGGTCCTTCACCAGCGGGCGCCCGAACGCGTGCCAGGCGGCGGTGCCGCCCTCCAGCGCGGCGACTTCGGCCCTGGTCAGCGCCGCGATCTCGTCCACCGCCAACCGCGCGAGCATCCCGTCCGGTGACGTCGCAACCACATGCCGCGCTGGCGCCAGCACCGGGCGCAGCACGTCGAGCCGTGTGCGAATGCCCCAATGCGCACCCGGGATATGGCCCTCGCGGTAGTCGATGCTGCGGCCGACATCGACCACCATGGTGCCGTCGCCGGCATCGAGGAGCTCGGTGAGGTGGGGGACGTCGATGCTGGGGACGGGCGCCGCGAGTTCCGGGATCGGAGCGACGGCGACGCCATTGCCGCGGACTTCATCCAACCCACCCTCCACCACGAACACATCGCGATGGCCCATCTGACGCAGCCACCCGGCCGCCATGCGCGCCCGCACCCCGGTATCGTCCAGCAGCACGATCCGCGCATTGCGCACGCCGATCCACTGATCGGTCGCCTGCACGAGCTGCCCGCCCGGCGCGGTGCGGCTGCCGGGGCGGTGGCCGGCGCGGAATTCCACCGGGTCCCGCACATCCAGCAGATACAGCGTGCGGTCCGGGTCTTCCTCGAAGCGGGCGAGATCGAGCGCGCCGATCACGCCGACCCCCGATGCTTCGGCGAACGCCTTGGCGCGCGCGAGCGCCAAGGTCGCGGTCTTCGGCGTTCCCGCCGGGAAGCTGCTGGTGCGGCCGCGCTCGCAGCGCAGCCCGGCAAGCTCCCATCCCATCGTGCCGTTGCGCAATGCGACGACCTTGTTGGGGATGCCGGCGCGGCGCAGGCTCTCGGCACCCAGGATGCTGCGCGTCCGCCCGGCGCAGTTCACCACCACCAGGGTCTTCGGATCGGGCGCGAGGTCGCCGATCCGATATACGAGCTCGCCGCCCGGCACGCTGATCCCGGACGGGATCGACATCCGCACGAATTCCTCATGCGTGCGGCTGTCCAGCACAACCATGTCGCGCCCGGCATCGAGCCATGATTTCAGCTCGGCCGCATCGACGCTTTCGGTGCCGTAGTGGTGTTCCACCCATTCGCCGAACGCCTTGGAAGGGACGTTGACGCCGCTGAACAGCACATGCCCGGCGGCCTGCCACGCGGCGACGCCGCCATCCAGCACCGCGACGTTGGTGCAGCCGTCACCCTCCAGCCACTGGGCGAGGCGTTCGGCAAGTCCGCGCCCGTCATCCATGCAAACGATGCGGACCGTCTTGCGTGGCAGCAAGGTGCGGGCGCGGATCTCGCGCTTCGAGAGGGGACACGGCACCGCCCAGAACAGATGAGAGGTGCCGAATTCACCCTCTTCCCTGGCATCGAGCAGGGCGATCTCCTGGCCGTCGGTCAGCCAGGCATGCAGGGTCCGGGCGTCGATCCGCTTCATGCGGGCACTATGCGCGCGCCGTGGCGGTCGGCGCCATAAAGTTCTTGTTGTACGGCAGGATCTCGCCGGTACCCATGTCGAAGGCACGGCGATCGTCCAGCTTTTCCAACGCCATCCCGTACATATGCAGATGGCGCGTGGGGACGCTGCCAGTGGTGTGGATCGAGTGGATGTCGTCCGGCATCAGTGCAATTCCCCGGCCGGGCTCGACCATCACCTCATGATCGATGCAAAGCTGGCAATGCGAGGGGTCGCTGCCATCGTCGGTGCGGCGATAGACCTTGTTCAGCTCCTGTCCTTCGACCGCGACGACCACGGCCCAGGTGGTGTGGTCGTGCGGCTTGGTCTCGTTGCCCGGGTTCAGCGCGTTCAGATAGAGCGCGAACCTGCAAGAGATAACGGTTCGCTCCGGTCTGACCGGCGGGCGGAGGAGGAAACTCGGCGCTGGGAAACAGGTGTCCCTGCGCGGCGAGTTGCGTCATCTCGGCCTTCACGGCTTCGAGCGTCGCGCGGGTGATCCCGTGGCTCTGCTCGATCCCGCGGATGCGGTCGATGGTGGCGGCGACGGCGGCGGCGCGGGCGGCCCTGATGTCGGAGGCGTTCATGGCGTTCTCCATTCCTGGATGTCGGGGGAAGAACTTGCTCTGAAGGGTAGCCGGCGGAAGCGGAAATACCAAGGAGCCATGCCGGCGCAGCGGTACACAGGAGGTGGATGGCCGGCCCGCGCCGCCATGACGGTTGCTGGCGTTGCCGGGACTCCTGCCACTGTTCATCATGCGTGGGGATTGCCGCAGTGGGAGAGTGGGGAATGAAACGATGAGAGTCGGCCGGTTCCGCTGGTGGATGGTGTGGCTGCTGATCGGGCCGATCACCTTCGTGATGTCGCTCGACCGCACGGCGATCGTGGTGGCGGCGCCGGTGATCCAGCACGAGTACGGCTTCTCCCTGGTGGAGATGTCGCTGATCCTGACCAGTTTCTCGTGGACCTATGCGTTCCTGCAGGTGCCGGCGGGCTGGCTCGCCGAGCGGATCGGGCCACGGCGGGCATTGTATTGGGCGAACCTGCTGTGGTCGTTGCTGACGGCGCTGACGCCGGCGGGCTTCAGTCTGGGCTCGTTCGTCGCCATCCGTGCTGCCCTGGGGATCGGGCAATCGGCCGACTGGCCGGCCTCGGTGCTGGCGCTGCGGCGCTGGTTCCCGAAGCGGGAAAGGGCCAAGGGGAATTCTGTGCTGCTTGGCGGGCTCTATCTGGGGCCGATCATCGCCGCGCCGATCACTACGGCGGTGATGCTGAGCTTCGGCTGGCGCTTCGTGTTCTACGGGTTCGGCGTGCTGGGTGTCCTGCTGGGGTTCGCCTGGTGGTTCGCGTTCCGCGACAACCCGGCCGAGCACAGGCTGGTGTCGCAGGAGGAAGCCGCCCTGATCGCCGCCGAGCGCGAGCCGGAGGCTCCCGCCACCCCGCGCGGCGCGCTGCCGATGTTGTTCCGCTCGGTCCAGTTCTGGGCGATCGGACTGGAGTATTTCTTTCTGATCCTGATCCAGAGCTTCTACGGCTCGTGGTTGCCGACCTACCTGGTGCAGGCGCGCCATTTCTCGCTGAAATCGATGGGCGTCTTTGCCTCGCTGCCGTGGGTGGCATTGTTCTGCATGGTGTTCATTGCCGGCGGCGTGGCGGATCGGGTGCTGCGAGCCAGCGGGTCGGTGTGGTGGGCGCGGGTGCCGGCGGCGATCGCCGGGTTCGCGATCAGCGCGGGCGCGATGATCTTGGGGGCGGAGACGGCCAACGTTCCGCTGATGATGGCGCTGCTTTGTGTTTCACTCGGTGCGATCGGACTGACTCAGGTGTCGATCTGGTCGGCGTGCCAGGATCTGGGTGGGGCGGCGACCGGCGTGGTGACGGGGTGGACGAATTTCCTGGGCAATGCGTCGGGCTTCGTCGGGCCGGTGGTGATCGCGCTGCTGGTGAGATGGACCGGCGGCTGGTCCGGCGCGTTGCTGGGCATCGCGCTGGCGGGGCTGTGCGGTGCGGTGCTGTGGGTGTTCGTGCATCCGGAGCGCCGGCTGGAATTGCCGAGTACCGTCATGGCCGGCGAAGGCCGGCCATCCACGTCTTATTCTTAAGTCGCAGCTATCACGCAGCCTTTCCGCGGGCCAAAGCGTGCACGTCGGCGGTTGTCAGCGCGTTGCCGCCGATCCCCCAGTCGCCGCTTTCCACCTCCTCCACCACGCACCAGGTGACGCCGCGCATGTTCTCGCCCTCGATCGAGACCATCGCATCGGTCAGCTTACTGATGATCTGACGCTTCTGTTCCTTGCTGAACACGTCCTTGATGACGCGAACCTGAATGAGCGGCATCGTTTTTCTCCCTCTCTGCCCCCATGGGGGTCGGATGCCATAGCGAGACCACCCGGCTTCCCGGCTGTTGCTTGACACATGCATCATGATGCCGAACACTTTGCCGGGCGATAATAGACAGTTTCGATGTCAGTTGACGTGACTGTACCGGTCCGGCGACCGGGCCGATACGGAAACGGAGCGGAACCGGCATGCTCCCCTTGACGATCAGCCCGAACAGCGGTCAGTCGCTCGCCGACCAGATCGTGGCCGGCGTCAAGCGGCAAATCGACGATCGGCATCTGCGGCCGGGCACCAGACTGCCGTCCATCCGCAACTTCGCCGAAAGCCACAACGTCAGCCGGTTCACAGTGGTCGAGGCGTACGACCGCCTGGTCGCCATGGGCTATCTGCAGTCACGCCGCGGCGCCGGCTTCTATACCGAGGTTTCGCCGGCGTCTGCGACGCACCCGCTTCCGTCCGACAACCACAGGCGCAACGAGCAATTGGTTTGGCTCATCCGCCGCCTGTTGGCAGCGGATGAAAGCACCGTGCTCGCCGGTGGCCCATGGCTGCCGAATTCGTGGCTCGACGAAGCGGGCATCCGGCAAAGCCTCAACGTGCTCGCGCGCAAGAACGGCACTCATCTGCTCGAATACGGTCATCCGTTCGGCTATCTGCCATTGCGCGAGCATCTTGCACTGATGCTGGCCGGGCTTGGCATCACCGCTCATACGGGCCAGATCCTGCTGACCCAGGGGACCAGCCAGGCGCTCGAACTCGTCACCCGCTACTTACTCAAGCCCGGCGATGCGGCGTTGGTGGACGATCCCGGCTACTATAACCTGTTCGGCAATTTGCGCCTGCACGGCGTCGAAATGCTGGCGGTGCCGCGCAATCGGGACGGGCCGGACGTCGCCATTCTTGAAAAGCTGGCGGCGGCGCACCGACCGAGTGTCTATTTCACCCAGTCGGTGATGCAGAATCCCACCGGGACCGACATGAGCCCGCACGTGGCGTTCAGAGTGTTGCAGGCCGCCGAGCGCCACAACTTCATTGTGGTGGAGGATGACATTTTCTGCGATCTGCAGGTGAAGCCAACGCCTCGGCTGGCGACGCTCGACCAGCTCAATCGCGTCATCTATGCACGCAGCTTTTCCAAGACGCTGTCGGGCAGTCTGCGCATCGGCTTCCTGGCCTGCGCGCAGGACATCGCGAACGAGCTCGCCGACATCAAGATGCTGACCAGCATCACCACCTCGCAGTTCACCGAGCGGCTCATCTATCTGATGCTGGTGGACGGTCACTACCGCAAGTATCTGTCCCGCCTGCACGAACGGCTCGGCGAGGCACGCCTTGATGTCGTGCGCGCGTTCGAACGCATCGGGCTGGAATTATTCGCCGAGCCGGCGGATGGCATGTTCGTCTGGGCGCGACTGCCGAATATCGAGGACTCGCTGCCGCTGGCGGAAGCATCACAGCGCGACGGCGTCATGCTCTCGCCCGGTGCGGTCTTCCGTCCGCATCTCGAGCGCTCGCCCTGGATGCGGTTCAACGTTGCCGTCTGCGAGGACACGCGCGTGCAAGCCTGGCTGCAACGGCTGGCGTCGAGCATCGCAGCGCAACGCTGACGTGTACCGTCATGGCGGGCCTTGTGGCAGCCGCCGGATTGTCAAGCGTGAGGTGGTCGGTTCACAACACCGATCGGGCGACAAGGAACCGAGACAAATGGCGAAATACGAGGTCGGATCGATGCCGGCGCAGATCAGCGCCGAGGTCGTTGCGCTTCTGGAGAAGACCGAGACCGCGACGATCGGCCACTGGCGGCATTGGGGATTTTGCAATTGCGCGATCCACGCGTTGTTGCCGGGCCGCCGTGTGGCGGGCACGGCGGTGACGCTTGCCGTGCCGGGGCCGGATTCGACGTTGCTGCACCACGCGTTGGGTCTGCTGCGGCCCGGCGATATCCTGGTGGTCGATCGGCTTGGTGATGACCGGCACGCCTGCTGGGGCGGTGGCGTCACTGTGGCCGCCAAGGCGGCTGGTGCGAAGGCGGGCGTGGTGGATGGGCCGTGTACCGATCTGGAGGAGATCACCGCTTCGGACTTTCCGATCTGGTGCCGCGGCCTGGCGCCGATCACCACCCGGCTCTACGACCTGGGCGGACGGCTGAATTATCCGATCGCCGTTGGTGGCGCGGTGGTGATGCCTGGCGATGCGGTGCTTTGCGACGAAAGCGGCGTTTTGATCCTCGGCCCGCGGGAAGCCGAGGCCGAGGCGCGCCAGGCGATCGCGCGACAGGAGAGCGGGATCGCAACACAGGCTAAGGTGGCGGCGGGTGCAAAACTGGGCGAGCTCAGCGGCGCCAGCGCTAAGGTGCTGGCTGGATCCTGAGGGGAGGTCTCTGGTTTTCAGCCGGTTGCCTCGCAGCGAGGTCACGACCAGGCCCGGCCGGACGGCGGGTGTGCTCGCACCACCTCCTCGTTCACGTCCGCGCCCCACCCCGGTCCGCCCGGGAGCAGCAATTCGCCGTCGCTGATCACCGGTGGGACAGTTACCAGCGAATCCTTCCACGGCACGTCGTCGACATCGATCTCCATCACCCGGAAATTCGCAATCGCGGCGCAGAAATGCGCGCTGATCAGCGAACCCAGATGGCCGTTGAAATTATGCGGTGCCACGTTGATCTCGTACGTGTCTGCCATTGCCGCGATTTTCATCGACTCCATGATGCCGTTCCAGGGCACGTCGATGATCGCCACATCGACCGATTGCTGTTCGAAGAACGGCCGGTACTGCCGCCGCCCGAACAGCGATTCGCAAGATGCGATGCGGGTACGCGAGCAACGCCGGATCGTCGCCAGCGCGGCCGGGTCGTACGAGTCGACCTCCAGCCAAGCCAGCTCGAACGGCTCCATCGCCTGCGCGACACGGATGTAGCCTTCGGTGCGGAAGTTGAAATTGAGATCGAGGTGCAGCCCGACCCCAGCACCCGCCCCCTGTCGGAACGCCGCCATCTGCTCGACCAGCCCCTGCACCAGGGGGGCATCGACCGGCAGGTCCGGGGCAAACGGTGCGTTGAAACCCGGCATGTGCAAGCTCGACCCGGCACCGTCGAAGCGCATGATGTTGGTCTTCAGCCCGCGAAAGCCGCGCCGCGCCACTTCGGCGCCCTGCGCCGCTACGTCGTCGCGCGAACGGATCGGCGCGCGCCCCGTCCATTCCCTGAATTGCTCGCCGAACATCACCTGGTACGTGCCGCAATGCGACCAATACAGTTGCAGCCGGTCACGAATTGGCCCGCCCAGCAGCTCGTACACCGGCACGCCAAGCGCCTTCGCTTTCAGATCGACCAACGCATTCTCGATCGCCGCGATCGCCTGCTGGTTTATCCCGCCCGGGGCCGCGCGAGTCACCCCGTGCAGGAACGCCGTATGCCGCTCCACCGGGCGCGGGTCCTGACCGAGCAGCCGCCCGGCCAGCCGCCGGATCACCTCGGAAAGGCCCTGCGATCCGTACGATTCCATGTATTCCGACCAGCCCACCAGGCCCTCGTCCGTGCTGATCTTAAGGAAGGAGAAATCGCGCCATCCGGCGTTGCAATGCAGATCCTCGATCGTGGTGATACGCATGGCGTGTCCCTGCTCGTGCCGCAGCGGAGCCTAGGTCCGCGCATCGGCCGGTCCAAGCCGCGCGGGTCTGGTCAGCCCTTGACCGCCCCGGCGGTCAGGCCGGCAACGATGTGCTTCTGAGCGGCGAAGAAGACGATGATGGCGGGCAGGATGGTCAACGTAACGAAGGCAAGCACAAGCTGCCAATCGGTGCTGAACTCGCCCTGATAGACCATGATCCCCAGCGGCCAGGGATATTTCGACTCGCTGTCCAACAGGATAAGGGGCAGCAGGTAGTCGTTCCAGCTTTTGACGAAGGTGAAGATGCCGACGGTCGCCAGGATCGGTCGGGAGAGCGGGAGGGTGATCGAAAGGAAGAACCGGATGTAGCCGCAACCGTCAACGAAGGCGGCCTCGAACAGGTCTTTCGGGGTCTGGCGGAAAAAGTCGCGGAACAGCAGGATGCTCATCGCCAGGCCGAAAGCGGTTTCCGGCAGGATGACACCCCAATAGGTGTCCAACAGGCCGAAGTCGCGGACCTGAATGAAGAGCGGAAGCACCGCTGTCGCGGCCGGAAACATCAGCCCAAGCAGAAAGTAATTCAGCAGCAGTTCGCGCCCGAAGAATTTCACGTGGGCAAAGGTGAAGGCCGCCATCGAGGCGGCAGTGAGAGTCAGGAAACTGGTGAGCGCGGCGATGAAGAGTGAATTGGCCAGCATACGCCAGTAGCGGAAGCCGGACAGGATGCCCCAGTAATTCTGCCACACCCAATGATTGGGCAATCCAACCGGATTCGTGCGCAACTCGCCAAGCGTCTTGAAGCCGCCCAGGGCGGTCATGAGCAGCGGCACCAGGATAATGCCGGCAACGATGATCAGCGCCGCATAGGTGTACAGCTTCACCATGAAATCCGATCTGCTTCGTCGCAGAGGTCTCCCGGTCGATGGGCCGGCTCTGCCCGGCAACGTGGCGGTCATGGTGGTGTCAGGCATGGCGGAACGCCAGACGTTTGTAGCTGAACGCAAAGATCACGCAGATCGCGAACAGAACCACGCCGACCGCGCTGCCGAAGCCGACCCGCATGCGCATGATCCCGTAGCTGTAGAGGAACGTGACGAGGGTTTGCGTGCTGTCCGCGGGTCCGCCCTTGGTCAGCGGCATGATCATGTCGAAGAGCTGCAACGAGCCGATGACAGAAAAGAACACCGAAAGCCTGATCGTCGGCACCAGCAAAGGCAGGGTTATGCTGCGGAAGCGCTGGATTCGCCCGGCGCCATCGATATCCGCTGCCTCGTACAGCGAGCGGTCGATTCCCTGCAGTCCGGCGATGAACAGCATCATGTGAAAGCCGAAGTACTTCCACACGATCACCACCAGGATGGCATACATGGCCCAGGCGGGATCGGCCAGCGGATACGGCGCCTGCAGACCCAGGGCATGCGCGATCGCCGCGACCAGCCCGTAATCGCCGTCGTACATGAAGCGCCAGATCAGGCCCGCCGCGACATCCGCCAGCACATAGGGCAGGAAGAAGATCATCCGGAACGTCAGCGCACCCCGGATGCGGGTCGAGACCAGCGTGGCGAGCCAAAGAGCAAACGGCAGTTGCACAAGCAATGAGACAGCGATGATCAGCAGATTGTTGAACAGGGCGGTGCGGAACGCCGGATAGCGGGCAATCAGCTCGAAATTCCGCCAGCCGATGAAATTCGTCGGCAGGCCGTAACCGCTCCAGTCAAAGAAGCTGTACCAGCCGGCCTCGCCGATGGGCAGAACCACCAGGATGGTGAACAGCAGCAGCGCCGGTGGCAGAAACAGGATCAGAACGGGCCCGGCATCCCGCAGCGATCCGGGCAGGCCGACGCGGGCGGCGATGGGTCCGCGAAACGCGAGCGCGACGCCGGACGCATCACCGCCGATCCGGCCGGCGGAAGAGCCTCTGGTCAGTGGTTGAGGTCCCACGCGTCCTGGATCTGCTTGACCACTTGCTCGGGCGTTGCCGTACCGGCCACCAGTGCCGTTGTCGCATCGTTGACGACACGCCCGACATCGGGGCCGAGATCCTGGTCGTAGTAGTTCTGGTGATAGGTCGAGTGTGCCAACTCCTCCCCCGCCTGTTGCAGCAGCGGGTCGGTGATGGCGTCGTTCGCGGCGGGGACGGCCGGCAGATAGACGCCGGTCGCGGCCACCGCGGACTGATATTTCACATCGGTCAGAAGGTTGAGGAAATCGACCGTCTGCGGCGGCGCATTGCGAGAGACTAGCCAGGCGTTGATGCCGCCCATCGTGTCCGTGGGCAGGCCCTTGCCGCCGGGCACCATGGGGAAGCGGATCATCCCGATATTGTCCTCGGCGAGACCCTTGCCGTCCGCCGCCGCGTGAGCCTGCCGCTGGTAGGTGCCGCTGAAACAAAGAATAATGGCGGCCCGTCCGTCGCCGAAGAAGCCGAGCTCGGTGGGGAAGGTGGCCCCGAGGAAACCATCCTGGAATGGGTGCAGGTCAGCCAGTTGCTTCAGCAGCCGGCCGGCTTCGACAAACGGCTCACTGGCGAAGCCTCGGCCCTTGCCGGCCAGCGCGTCCTGCAACGCCTGCTTGCCGCCGGTGCGCACCGCCAGGTAGGACCAGTAGTGCATGATGGGCCACTTGTCGCCGCCGCCGACCGCGATGGGAGTGAGGCCGGCTGCCTTGAGTTTTTTCACCGCGCCCAGGAAGTCGTCCCAGGTCTTGATCTGGTCTCCGGCGACGCCGGCCTTCTGGAACATCGCCTTGTTGTAACAGAGATCAACAACCGCGAGCTGATGCGGCGCGCCCCATATCTTGTTCTGATAGGTGAAGGCCTCGAGCGCGGCAGGGTTGAGGCGCTTCTTCCAGGCCGCATCCATTTGCGCGCCGATCGGGCGCAACGCACCGGTATCGGCCTGGGCGCGCATGACGCCGCCGCCCCAACTATAGAACATGCTGGGGGCGTCCGGCGATTGCAGCAGGGTCGGGAGCTTTGCCTTGAAGGCTTCGTTCTCCAGGAACTGCAGCTTGATCTGCACGCCGGGATGGGATTTTTCGAACTCGGCGGCGGCCTGGTTCCAGATCTTCAGGACCAGGGGATTGGTTTCGAGATGAAGCCACCGGATCGTGGTCTCGGCCGCTCCGGCGCGCCGCACGACCGCGCCCGGTGCAAGCATGCCGAGAGCGGCGGCGGTCACGAGGCGGCGGCGCGTGACCGGCAAAGATGGCGGGTTCATCGAAGTTCCCTCCCCATAGGCGGCAACCTTTTTCTTGCGATACGGAATAAAGAGCGCACCTCAGGCCCGGCGTCAAGGAGCAATTAAGGGTCTATGGCGGGCTTGCTTGACAGGACGGTCCGTGCCGGGCGATATTTGCGCACCACTCCGTAAAAATATGCCCGGCCTCCCACGACCTGAATGAAAACCGCCGATCCCGAGCTGATGCGGGCAATCAACCGCTTCCACGTGCTGGACGCAATCCGGCGGCATGGCTCGATTTCCCGCACCGAAATCTGCGAGCGGACCGATCTCAGTTCGACCACCGTGTCGGCTATTACCGCCGCGCTGCTCGATGATGGGCTGATCGCGACGCGGCCGGTCGGCGATATCCGGGGGCTGCAACGCGGCCGGCCGCGCGTGATGCTGGAGCTGAACGCTGACGCGGCGCGGGTTGTGGGGGTGAAGATCGGGCCGCGGCGGATCGTCTGCGCGGTGACGAACTTCCAGGGCGATGTGCTGGCGGAACAGGCGGTGCCCGTGCGCGTGGACCGCCAGCCGGCCGAGGTCATCGCGGACCTGGTGGAAGACGCGGTTCGTCATTGCGTGGCGCATGCCGGGCTGACGCTGGCAGAGATCAAGAGCATATGCGTGGCCCTGCCGGGCGTGGTGGAGCATGCCACCGGCATCGTACGATACAGCCCGATCCTGCGCGAACGCGGGGTGGCATTCGGGGCGGCGATGCTGGCGCGGCTCGACTTGCCGGTGCTGGTCGAGAGCGATGCCAATGCCGCGGCAGTATCCGAGCATTGGTTCCGACAATGCCGTGACGTGGATGATTTCCTTATTGTGACGATGGAGCACTCGCTCGGCCTCGCGATCATGCACGGGGGCGAGCTGTTTCGCGGCGCTCGGGGCATCAGTTTCAATTTGGGCGATCTGGTGCTGCGCGCGTTCGGCGGCACCAAGGAGGCGCGGCTGTCGGATGTGGCGTCCGAAGCGGCGATCCTTGCCGCACTTGGAGCCGAGCCGGGATTAGCCGAGGCGGTGCACGCCGGGGCCGGACTGTCGCTTGCATTGGAACGGCGATCGGCGGATGACGGTGCCTTGGCGGATGCGGTCGACCGCGCGGGGCAGGCGCTGGGGATCGCGATTGCCAATCTGGTTACGTTGTTCGCGCCGCCGCGGGTGATATTGGCCGGCTCGACACTGGTGTTCGGCGAGCAATTGCTGGGCGGCTTGCGGACGGCGCTGGCCTGGGCGCTGCCGGCGTGGCTTGCGGATATCTCCGGGATCGTTGTGGATCAGCTTGACGACACGTCGTGGGCGCGCGGAGCGGCCAGTGCTGCGCTGCGCGAATTGTATGGCGCGCCATGGGGCACGACGGGACCGGCTCGACCACGGTTGTCAAGCAGGGCGGAGGAGGGCGGAGGATGGGCGTAGGTGTGGGGATTATCGGCTGCGGGAATATCTCCCCTGCTTACCTGAAGGCCGCACGATTTTTTCCTGTGCTGGAAATCCGGGGGCTGGCGGATGCCAATCCGGCGGCTGCCGCCGCGCGGGCGGAAGAATTCGGGAGTCCGGCCCGCGGAGTCGATGAACTGCTGGCCGACTCGCGGATCGAGCTGATCATCAATCTTACGACGCCAAAAGCGCATCTGGAGGTTGGGCTGGCGGCACTTGCGGCCGGAAAGCACGTCTATTCGGAAAAGCCACTGGCGACCCGATTCGAGGACGGCAGGCGGCTGCTGGCGGCGGCGGAGAAGGCGGGCAGGCGCGTGGGTTGCGCGCCGGACACGTTTTTGGGCGGTGGTCATCAGACCTGCCGGCGACTGGTCGATGCCGGGCGGCTCGGCATACCAGTGGGCGGGACGGCGTATTTCATGTGTCCGGGGCACGAGCGCTGGCATCCCAATCCGGGCTTTTACTACGAAGTGGGCGGCGGCCCGATGCTGGACATGGGCCCCTACTACATCACCACGCTGGTCAACCTGCTTGGGCCGGTGACACGCGTTGCGGGCATGGCGAGCCTGTCGCGCCGCACGCGGGAAATCACCAGCGAACCGCTGCATGGAGAGATGATCGCTGTTCAGGTCCCCACGCATGTCGCCGGTACGCTCGAATTTGCTTGCGGCGCCATC
>Ga0335074_10010692_pt1 | contig 12837 bp, 14 predicted proteins | sample Lox_Sample_23_FD_206715 | JGI IMG/M metagenome (GOLD analysis project Ga0335074, IMG submission 206715) | Soil microbial communities from Loxahatchee National Wildlife Refuge, Florida, United States - Lox_Sample_2.3 | ecosystem: Environmental > Terrestrial > Soil > Wetlands | place: USA...
CGTCCGTGGCCGGTTCCGCGACGGTCCGTCGACCGCACGGACCCCGAAACCCGGCGCGCACGGACGCATAGCGGACGGCGGTGGCCCGAAATCGCGCCTCGAATGGCGTCCGCGCTGGTCAGCGGGGGGTGACTCGGGCGGAGCGGGCGGGCTGTAAAACCGTCGGCTTAGCCTACGATGGTTCGAACCCATCACCTGCCACACCCTGCGAAAACGGCCCGCTAGCTGGGATGTCTCGGCTAGGCGGGCCGTTTCTTCTCTGTCCCGGCGTGTGTCACCCTGTAGCGCTGTAGGGCGTTGTGTTGCGGTGTCCACGGACGCATGGCGGACGGGAATCGGGGCCAGGGAGCGGTGTGGGTAGCCGCTTGACGGGGTTCCGGTGCCCGTTCCGTGGGGTGCCCTGGCTTGACGTTTGCCGCCGAGTCGGGCGTGCATCCGCATGTGTCCGCCGCCAACCCGCGCGATTTCCCGGGGACGAGGCGGCCGGGAAGGCGGGTGAGCTGATGGCTGGGCGGGCGGTCCGGGAGACCGTGACGCTTGCGGGACGGGCGGAGCGGGCGAGGCTGGCTCGCGCGTTTGTAGAGGGGGTGCTAGGCCCCGGTCGTCCGTGCGGGGACGTGGCCGCCTTGCTGGTGGGCGAGCTTTCTCCAATAGCCTGCGGCATAGCGGCTCGGGTGCTCCCGGCGAGACGGTCACGGTCGCGGTCAAGACGGTGAACGACGTTATCCGGGTCGAGGTGATCGACCGGAGCGGGCCAGGGGTGCCAGAACCGCGACCCGCTGGCAGCGACGCGGAAGACGGCCGGGGGCTCCAGCTCGTTACCCGCCCTGCAGTGCGGTGGGGATGGCGAAGGCGCGGCGGGCGGACCGTGACATGGTTCGAGCTTCCGCACCCCTGCTGATGTCTCCGCCCGGCGACTGTCCGGAGATATACCTGGCGTGTACCTCAGCCGGGCGAGAGTGCCGGCGTCTGCCCCCTACGGCGCAGGTCGCCGACACTGGCTGCCGGGCCAGGTAAATCGGCGGTACATCGCAGGTATATCTGAGGACCACGGCATCGGTATGGTGGCCGCCTGGTCGGCAGCCGTTAGCCGCGCTGCGCGCTCTGGCTAGGCGGTGGAAGGAGTGCCTCATCCGGCAGCAGGTAGCTCGCGGCATTCCGGCATTCGGAGCATCTCAGGTCGCCCGGGACCAGGGGACTAGCGGAGGATCGCAGAAAGCTGACCACGCGCTCCTCGTCGTCACGGCTCCCAGCGAAAAGGGGGTACAGCACGTGGACCAGATGGATTAGCACCGCCTTCGCGCAGGTCGCGGGATCGCTGCGGGCGTGCACCTGGATGTCATGATGATGAAGCGGTTCGAGCGGGTCTTCCCGGATGCGGACCACGGCGCATCCTCTGTCCCCCCACGCTGCCTCGACCTCCCGGGCCTTGTAATAATCCCTTTCCTCGTTGCGCTGCCGTTCTTCCTGGTTGCGGCCGCCGTGCCAGTAGGCGCCGTCATACTCCACTACCAGCACGAGGCCGCCGGGCAGGTCGAAGACCATGTCGAGGCGGAACTGCCGTCTTCCGCTGGGGACCTTCACGTCGCCCCGGCCGTGACCGATCACGTACTTGAGCAGCGTTAGGATCTCGCCCTCGTGCTTGGATGTTGCCTGGTCGCCAGTTAGCGCGCAATGACCCTGCTCGCATTTTCCCTGGTAACGGCCTGTTGCGCCGGCCCACCTGGTGTACATGCCAGAACCCTAGCCAGGGCTTCTGACATTCCGCGGTGCCGAGATCAGGTCAGGAGGCGCCAGCCCTCTATCGGTCGCGCACCCGCTGCGACAAGTCCGAGCTATCGCTTGGGGGCGACGTCACCCCCAGCGACGTACCTGGCGTGCACCTCGCCCGTACCGGTGACAGCGTGATGCTTGCCGGGCTGAGCAGGAGTCGCCGCACCCTGCGGACTATGAGCCAGCGCCCCCGAGGATTCGCTCGCGAGACGCCTGCGGCGGGTGGCGGCGGTCACGGGACTGACCAGAGAAAACAGCCACCCGGGCCGTCTAGCTTGCCTTCTCTGGCCCGGCGTCCGGTTTCCCCCGCCACCGCAGCAGGCGGCTGCGTCGTGGATCTTTGGCGGGACCGTTCTGCGGTTGAGAACTGGGAGCGGGCACGCTGTCCGGCGGCTCCTGCGGTCCGGATGCCGTGATCGCGTTCCTTATCGCGGGCCAGTCGGCCGCCCGCCACCAGTCGAAGAGCTGCCGGGCTGAGATGACGGGGAACGGGAGGGCGGAGACGAACTCCGGCCTGATGTAGACCTGGCTGGAGCGCTCGCGGGGAGGCCGTCGGCACTGGTGGCTGACGACCAGCGCAGCGTGGGTGACGGGCTGCTGCGCGGGGCGGAGGCCCGGCCACGTCGAGATGTGCCGTTGCAGGTCGCCCACGAGGCCCTCGCCGGCGTTGCCGCCGGCGGACTTCACTTCGATCAGGCAGCGGCTGTCGTCCCGGACGGCAAGCAGGTCCGCTGACTTCGGCCCGCCTAGCTCCACATCAAGGTCATGGACCTCGAACCCTGAGGCGGTCAGGACGGTGCGCACCGCGTCAGCGAGTTCGCCGCCGGTGCCGTGCAGGAGCCCGTCGCGTACCGGCGTCGCTTCCTCGGTTGCGCTGCGGAGCTGCTGTTCGAGTGCCTCCTTGTCCCGCTCGTACCGTTCCCTGAGTTCAGTGATCGCCAGCCGGGCTGCGGTCTCTTGAGCCGTCTGGAGGTCTTCGTCGACATGTCCCCGGGAGCGCTCCCGGCGCCGGGCACCGGGGACATAGGCGGGAAGTGCCTCCTGGACCAGCCAGTCGATGACCGTCGGCCAGTCGGTCCCGAAGGGGACTATGTACCAGCGCAGGTCCAGTTCCGGTGAGGTCCAGACGGCGACAACGGGGTCGCCCAGCCCGTCTGCCAGGATGGGGGCGAGGTTCCCGTCGGGGCCTACTGCGCCCAGCGGTCCGCCGCCGCCGTCGAACACCACTTCCGACGCTTCCAGCTTCAGCGACCACCAGGCGCCCGGCGGACGGTTCTTGAGGCGAAGCGCGAGATCACGGTCGGCGCGGTTCAGGTCGCCCGCGAGCCCGACCGTGGCCCCCTGCGGGAGGCGGCGCCCGCAGACCGACCCGGATTCCAGCGACAGCGACACGGACGCGTCGTAGAGGGACAGGGGGTTCCGGCGTGCACCGTCCGCGTTCCCGATGACCGAGACCAGCACCGCCGTCTCGCCCCGGCGTGCGGCGCCGGCGATGTACCTGTCTCGTTCGCGGGCGCCGTCGCTGTGGTAAATCCCCGGCTGCAGGGCGGCGGCGCAGTCGCTTGACTCCATCCCGACCCACCGCGGGTCCGCCCCGAGGGCCGCCCAGTCAATTCCTCCCCCGTCCAGCCGTGACCGCTCCTGGGTTCCCGGGGACGGCGGCGCGTCCGGGCCGGCAGGGTCGCGGAGACCGACCAGAACGGGGATAAGTCCTTCTGCCACCCGGGTAACTGTAGCCATGTGATCCCGACTCCGCCGCCTCACCGCGTGCTCTGGGCTGCGACTAAGCCGAGGCTACCGGGCTGCCTGGCCCCTAGTCGCGTTGTGCGCCGTCGGGCCAGATCACGCGCACCGGGGTGCCGTGCTCGCGGGCGTAGGCCACCACGTCGGCGGTGCCGCCGTATGACCGCGCGGACTCGCCGTCCCACACCGCGTACAGCTCGTCCGCCTCATCGACCATGAGCTTGCTGGCGGCCATGTGGGACTCGGGCGTGGACTCGGTGAACGGCAGGCGGTGGACGGCGGCGGCGCGGGCGAACAGGTCGTCGTACCCGGGATGGGAGTCCTCCGGCAGCTTCTCCCGGTACTCGGCGGCGGGGATGACGGCCTCGAGGGTGCCGCCGAGGTCGGTGATGGCGCGGGCGAAGATCTGGTCGGCCCCGTCGGCCAGGCAGGACAGGCCGGTGACGTCGGGTGCGCGTTCGGAGAGGGCCGCGCGCAGAGCCTGGTCGACCAGGCGTGCGGTCGGGGCGGGCAGGCTCCGGTGTCCTGAGATCGCGATGCGGTACATGCGCGCTATCTAACAGCAGTGCCGAGCGGAGCTGGTCATCGAAGTCCCGGACATAGCTGGTGGCGGGGCCGGTGTACTCGCGGCGGAAGCGCCGCGCCCGGTCGACGATGCGCTCGGAGGAGTAGGCGACGCCGACCCCGAGGGCCTCGCAGGCGAGCCGGAACGACTCATCGATCCGGTCGCTGTCGCGCCGGGCCGTGCCGTCCTGGCGGGCGGCGGTCGCGACTTCGAGCATGATGACGGCGCGCTGCTTGGGGGCGGGCTGGGCGGCCGACAGAGACTCGGTGAACGCGGCGAGCGCGTCGCCGGGGCGGGTGAGCCTGACCGCGACCAGCGCCCGGTACCCGGCCAGCTTGGCGTGGTCAAACGGGAAGACCCACGGCCAGGGCGGGGGATCGGCCCGCCGGTCGGCGTCGATGGCCCTCGCGGCGCGGGTCAGCGCGTGCGAGGCGGCCTCCCCGTCGCGGCGCGCTGCGGCGAAGCTGAGGGCCTCGGTGGCGTCTAGCCATGCCTGCGGGGAGGGGTGCGGGGTGGCGCCGATCTGCTGGCGTGCCTCGCCGACGAGGGTGAGCCCGAGTTCGGGGTCGCCGCCGTCGGTCTCGAACGCGGCCAGGCTGCCGAGCATGTACCCGGCGAGCAGGTCCTGCCCGGCCTGGCGGGCGCGGCCGATCGCCATGCGGTAGTAGGCCCGCGCGCTGCCGATGTCGTACATGTCGGCGTGCAGCCAGGCCGCGAAGCCTGCCGCCTCGCTGGCGGCGGCGGCCACGTCTGCGGCATAGGGCGTCTTGCCGGCCCGAGCGAGCATGCGGTTGGCCATCTCCACGTGCGCGGTCACGCCGCGCGCCAGCTCGCGGGCGGACGTGGTGGCATCCAGCCTGCGCTGTGCGCCAGTAATCGCTGTCAAGGTCGGGGCCGTCGTCTCGTCGACTACCGCCCGCGTGGGCAAGGGGACCAGGGCCAGCGCCATTGCCTTGCCGAAGTCTCGCCGTTTCGTCGGATCGTCACCTCCCGGGTCGCCGAACCGGAGTAGGTGAACGGGTACCCCGATCCGGCGCGATATCTCCCGGACCTGGTCGACGGTTAGTGCCTGCTGCCTCCGAAGCACGTTCGAGACCCAGCTCTGGGAGTACCCCGCCGCCAGGGCTAGCTGTTTCTGTTTCCAGCCGTGCCCTCGCCGGATCTCCTCCAGCAGCGTTGCGAAGTCGCAGCTTGCGAGGGCTGCGGCGACGGCCGGAGAGGACCAGAACTCTGGCGGTAGGGGCCTGTCTGCCTGGTCCATGAGAATAGGTTACGGCACGTCACCGCACGCGACTCCTACCACCAACGGTAATAGGGCGTCCCCTGTTGGTAATCGCCGGTACCGGCCCGCTGCCCTGCCCGCCACCATCGAACTTGTGCAGCGGCAACTAGTCAGCAGAGCAAGACCGGCACCCGGGCGGTGCGCGTCGCATCACCGCGTTCTTGACTGCCCCGCTTGTGAACCCGTAACAGGCGATCCAGCAGGCGGGCCTCGCCTGGATGGCCGCTGACCAGGAGGACTTAGGTGGCTGACCAAGCGACACTGCCTGGCGCAGGCCAGGCAATCCCGAATGTCGCGGGCATGTGGGATTACTACCTCGGCGGGAACGAGAACACCGACGCCGACCGGGAAGCGGCCCGGCTGGTGCTCGGGGCCGCGCCCGATGTCCCGCTGGCCGCACTGGAGAACCGGGAATTCCTCAAGCACGCGGTCCGGTTCCTCGCCGCGGAATCCGGTATCTGCCAGTTCATAGACATCGGCCCCGGCCTCCCCACCAGGGGCAATGTCCACCAGCTCGCAAGGGAGCACAACCCGCAGGCGCGAGTCGCCTACGTTGACAATGACCCGGTTGTCCTCGCGCGTGGCCACGCTTACCTTGACGGCCTGGCTGATGTGATCCTCATCCCCGGCGACCTGCGGAACCCCGGCGGCATCCTCGGGCACCCCGAGCTGCGGAGGATCATCGACTTCTCCCAGCCGGCAGCGCTGAGCATGACGCTGCTGCTTCATTTCGTCCGCGACGAGGAAGACCCGTACGGGTGCGTGGCCAGGCTCTGTGACGCCCTGTGCCCCGGTAGCTGCCTGGTCATCTCCCACGTGACGCGCGAGAACCGGGACGAGGCCGCGCTGGGCCAGATCGCCGGCGCCTATGACCGGGCGACCGCGCCGATGGTGATGCGGACAAAAGACGAGGTAGAGCGATTCTTCGCCGGGTTCGAGATGGTCGACCCCGGCATTGTCTTTCTGTCGCAGTGGCGCCCGTCGGCGGAGTACTACGCCGGCGGCGGTACCCGCTGGGTCTACGCCGGGGTCGGGAGGAAGCCCTGACGCCGGAGACAAGCGCGGCCAGCGCATATCCGCCGAGTTCATTCGCATTAACCGTTGCCGAGGAAGGGAGTCGTTACCGTGAGCCAGGCCAGTGCCGTGGCCGCGCCGGGTGTACTGGGGCCGGGCGTAAGAGGGTTCAAGCCCGAGATGGACAGGTTGCGGGAGCGGATGCGCGGCCTGGGGTTCAGCTACGACGAGATCGCCGTCGAAGTGTCGCGCCGCTACCCGGTCCGCCCGCGTCAGGCGTACCGGCTGGCGTGGGGGTGGACGCTCGATAAGGTGGCGGAGCGGTTCAACGAGCTTGCCGCCCGTGAGGGGACCGATCCCGAGGGCCGGGCGGGCATGAGCAGCCCCCACATGTGCGAGTTGGAGCGGTGGCCCGACAGTGACCGCAAGCCGTCGGTGTACGTGCTGTGCCTGCTGGACCTGGCTGATCATGAGAGCCTGCCGCAGCATGACCGGCTGGTGCTGATGCGCCGCCTGCGGGCGGAGACACCGTTCGGGGAGCGGGTCCTGGTGCTGGCGGAGGCGCGCGGCCTGTCGCTGCGGGAGCTGGCCCGCCGGGTGCCGTGCGATGCCTCGCACCTGTCGAAGGTCGTCCACGGCCGGAAGCGGCCCTCCCCTCGCGTGGCGGCCCGCCTGGACGACGCGCTGGAGGCGGCCGGGGAACTGGTCATCCTCGCGGGAGCGGTTGAGGCAGCTCCTGACGACGCTCCGGGGCAAGGGCAGAACCCCGGTCGGCGGCCCGCTGACGGGCAGGCCGTGACCGGCGAGGGCATGACGCTGACGCTGCCATACGTGGCGGCCCGCCTGGTGATCGAGATATCCGCCCCGGCCGTAGCCGCCCCGGCGCACGCCGAGCCCGGCGGGCATCTCGCGCTGGTCCAGGACAGTACCCCCGGGAAGGCGCGGGCGGAGGCGGCAGGCAGGTGAGCATGCAAACCAGCACCGTCCCCCGGGACGGTCGGCTGCCGGCCCTGGCGGGAGATAGCGCGCGGGTCTGCGGTTTCTGCCGGAAGACGCGCCTGTCCGGGTACAACCCCGGGACGATGTGCAGCCCGTGCGAGCGGGCGCTGTTCGACCGGCAGCACCTCGCCGACCCCGGTGATGACCTGGCCACGTGGGTGTGGGGCACCGGGCCGATGCGCGAGGCGCTGGTCCGGCTGGACTTCCAGGCCGTCCTGGTCATCTACCGGACGGCGGCCGGGGTGTCGCGCCGGGAGCAGGGCGAGCGGGCGGGCCTGTCGGAAAGCGCGATCTGGTACTGGGAAGCGGGCACGCGGCAGGGCATCTACGACATCCGCCAGCTCCTGCGACTGACCGACGCGCTCCAGGCGCCGCGCCTGGCCCTGCTCCCAGTGATCCTCGGCCAGCCGCACGCCCTCAGCGACCTGGTGCCCGGTGGGACGGCCCTCCCGACCGGAGGCGCCGCCCATGGCTGAGCGGCTGCTGACCGCCCGCACCGGCAGGGTGCCCCACCACGGGCCGGTCACTCCGGACTGCCCGGTGGAGTGCCTGCTCACCGTCTTGTCGCTGAACAGCTTCAACCCGCTGGCCCGCGCTTACGACGCGCCGTTCGCCGAGCCGCGCACGGTCGGCGACGTGATGGACCTGTACGCGCGCCGCCAGCTCCGCAAGATCCGGGGCATCGGACCCCGCCGGGTCTCCGAGATCGAGGCGGCCCTGGTCCTGGCCGGGCTGAACCTCGCCGGCCACCAGCAGCGGCCCCGGGCCGGGCGGACCGCGACGCGGCCCGGGGCGTCATCGGCAGCGCACCCCCCGGAGGACCCGTGCCCGCAAGAACCGCAACCGTGACAGGCGTGCCACGAACCTGCCAGGGTCCGCCCGGCCGGGCGTCGGCCCGGCCGCCTCGCGCCGTCCTGGACCTGGGCGCGGTCCCCACCGCGCCGGGCTGCGCCCGCGCCTGGACCCGCGAGATCCTGTGGGAGTGGGGCGCGGCCGAGCTGGCCGAGGCCGCCGAACTCGTCGCCAGTGAGCTGGTGACCAATTCCGTGAACGCCTGCGCCGGCCTGGACCAGGCCGGCATCAGGCTGGTCCTTACCCTCGACCGGGGTGAGCTGGCCATCCTCGTCCGCGACAGCCACCCTGGCGTCCCCCTGGCCGCGCAACCGAGCGCAGAAGACGAAGGCGGGCGCGGCCTGCTGATTGTCGAGCACTTCAGCGACCGGTGCGGCTGGTACCCGCTCGAGGACGCAACGCCCGCCAAGGTCACCTGGGCGGTCCTCTCGCGAGTCGGCCAGGCCGCTGGCCGGCTGCCCGCAGGACCGCACCAGGGCACAGGCTGTGCAGCCAGGGCGCGGCCCGCGCCGGCGCTCCCGTTCAGGCGCCGTCCGGTGCCCTCACCGGTCAAAGGGGCCAGAGCGCCCAGGCCCGTCGACCCGGAAATCCTGGCCAGGGTCAAGTCGGCGCTGGAGCGCCTGTAGCTCCGCTGCGGCGCTCGCACCCAATGCGTAACCGGACACCAGAATGCACACTTTGCGACAAGGGAGACCGGCGATGTTCGACAGCGTTGCCGATGAGACGCTGCGCGCAGCGCATGACGCCGCGCGGCTGCTGTACGACAACCACCGCGCGCTAGGGGCCGGATCGTGGCCGCTGTCCCGCCCGCCGCGTTCCTGGTGGCGGTCTCGATGATCGAGCGCCGCGCGGCCCGTCGCCCCCGCCTAGCGGTCGGCGAGGACGGCGAAGCCGGCGAGCCGTCCTGGCGGGGACGGCCGTCCCCGGTGCACGATGCCGGGGACGAGGCCCAGGACGGCGGGGATGAGGCGCTCCTCGCCGCCGCGCGGCGGGCCGCCGCCGAGCACCAGGACCAGCACGGGCAGCCAATCACCCGCGACGCGCTACGCGCCCGCCTCGGCGTCTCCAACCAGGCCGCCTCCGACCTGCTGCGCCAGCTCCGCGCGGGCGAGGGCCTGCCGCCGGGAGCCTCCCGCGCCGCCTGACCCCGGCTGCCTCCCCGCACCGGCCGGTGCCCGTGGTCCGCGGAGGGCAGCGGGCTGTTATCGGGCATGCCATGACGATATGCGCGTACACGAGCACGTGCCTGGACAGTCGGCCGGTGTCTTCCGGTCATCAGAGCATCAAGCCGAGTACGGGCAGCCGATCACCCCCGATGCGCTCCGCACCCGCTCCGGCGTTTCCAACCAGGCCGGCTCCCGGCCGCTACACCAACTCCGAGCCGCAGGCCGGGAGCCGCACGCCTCCTGATTCCGGGATGGGGCCGACTTGCCTGGCGACTACGGGCGGCCTGGGTTGGCTGGGCGGCGGGCGAGCAGGCTGTAGGTGTTGGGCAGGCGCCCGTCCCAGGCTGCGGCGCGGACGCCACCGGGTCTCCAGAAGGGCTCCGGGTACTCGGCGAGGGAGAGCAGTTCCATGCCCGCGGTGATCACGGCGGTGACAACCTGGCCGAGGGTGTGCTGCCACTCGACAGCTCCGCGGGCGGGGAAGGTGTCATTGACGTGGCTGCGCGCGAAGTAGCTGCGGTCGGCCCGGATGCCCGGGGCGTCCTCGTCCCAGGTCCACAGGGGGACCGCCGGGTGCCCCTCGTAGACGAACAGATAACCGCCAGGACGTAGCAGGCGGGCCGCCTCGCGGGCCCACGCGTCCAGGTCCGCCATCCAGATCAGCGCGCCCTTCCCCGTGTAGACGAGGTCCGCGACCCCGTCCGCGAGCGGGACGCCGGGCACGGCGCCGACGATGTACCGGCACGCCAGCCCCAGTTCGTCGGCCCGCTGCCGCGCGGCCCCGGCGGCGACGGCGCTGTAGTCGATCCCGACCACTGACTTCGCGCCCGCCTGCACGAGCGCGGCGTCTTCTAGCCCGTGGCCGCTCTGCGGGTGCACGACTACCTCGGGAGCGCGGTCCAGGATGTCCCTGAGAAGGCCTCGCTCGACGGCGTTCAGCGCGGCCCCGGACGCGGCCAGCGCGAGCAGGTCGTCATACTCGCGGACGTGCTTGCGCGACGCCGCCTCCCATGCTTCCCGGTTTGCCTGCGTCACCGCGTCCACTCCGTCAGGGTCTCCGCGCGCAGTTGCCGCTGTCAAAGGCTTAACGCGCGGGCGGGGCTACCGCAGCGGAGACGGGGTGCCGGTTCCGCCGCTGGTGGGCTGTGATCAGGAGATGCCGGTGAACGGCCAAGACGATACGTGACTGTATCGCCCTGGAGAGTTGGCCTGAGCGAATTCGCTAGTTACTCTAAGCGAAGTACCGTTTGCTCATAGTTGTGCTACATGCCCGTTCTGACCTTCCGGAGAAACAGATGGCCAGGCGTAAGTCGCTGGTTGCCCAGTTGTACGCGGTCACCTTCGCCGGCCAGGACATCACTTCCGCCTCCCCGCGGGTCAAGCTCGGCTTCGGCCTCGTCCACGTCCCCCAGGACCGCGGCCTTTTCCCGCACATGACCGTGTGGGACAACCTCCTCATGGGCGGCTACAGCGTCCGCGGCAACCGCGCGGTCAAGGAGCGCCTCCAGGAGGCGGCGGCGATGTTCCCGATCCTGGCCGAGCGCCGGCACGCGCATGCGGGCTCGCTGTCCGGAGGCGAGCAGAAGCAGGTCGAGATCGCGCGCACGCTGCTGCTCAACCCGCGGCTGATCATGCTCGACGAGCCGTCGATCGGCCTGGATCCGAAGTCGCGCAAGCTCGTCTTCGAGGCGATCGGCGCGCTGGCCGCGTCGGGGCGCACCGTTCTGCTTGTCGAGCAGAACGCCCGCTCCGGGCTGGCCGCCGCGCACGTCGGGGCGGTACTTGAGTCGGGCGTCGTGCGACTGGTCCGCGCGGCCAGCGAACTGCTCACCGACCCCGACGTGGCCCGCCTGTACCTCGGCGCGCACCCTGAGCTCCCCAAGTAGACGAGTCGGCGCGCCTATCGCGCCTTCAGATTTCGCCCGTCCGTTGGCCCCCGTCAGGAGTCGGCGAGCGCCTGGACGACGCGCCCGTTGACCTCCTCGATCGGGATGCCCCGGTTGGTCAAGGCGACGTAGGCCTTGCCGCTGTCCAGCTTGACGACCAGCGATGCCGCCGCGCCGCGGGCAAGCCCGCCGTGGCCCGCCGCGCCGCGGGATTCGTTTATCCGCCAGCCGAAGCCGATGGCGACCTCCGAGCTGGGGCGGGGGTGGGCCAGCGGCCGCAGCGCCTCCTCGGCGAGCGGGGCGGGCAGCAGGGTGGACCAGCCGAGCGCGAAGCGGATCAGGTCGGCCGCGGTCGTCCACAAGCCGAGGGCGGCCGGGATCGTGCCGACCTCGGCGGGCGCCGGGACGAACGCTCCGCCGGCGTCCAGCCGGTAGCCGCCGACGGCCCGTCCGTCCGCTGCTGGCCAGCGCTCGGGGAATGACGAGCCGCTCATCCCCAGCGGGTCGAGAACCAGCCGCGCCGCTGCCTGGGGATAGGGCGATCCGCTGATGTCAGCGACCAGTGCCCCGAGCGCGGCGTACCCGCCGAGGCCCCCGGTGGCGGTGCCGCGTGTCCCGCCGGAAGCCAGTACCGGCCCGGTCAGCGCGACCAGGCCGGGAACCGTCTCGGCGAACGCCTCGCCCGGTGCGGCCAGGCCGTCGGTTTGAGTGAGCAGGTCCCGGACGGTGATGTGGTGGTCGGCGAGCCGGATAGTCCGGAGGTGATCGTTGGCCGGCCCGTCCAGGTCGAGGCCGCCGTCAGCGACCAGCCGGAGCACGGCGGTGGCGGTGATCAGCGTGCTGATCGTGTAGACCGGGAACCGGTGGGTCGTGCGGAGCGGCTCTTGCGGGTCGAGCCGGGCCCAGCCGCGGGCTAGCTCCCACGGCTTGCCATGGTCGTCGACGCCGGCCAGCACCAGCCCGGGCAGGCCGAGCTTACCGAAGGCCTCCTCGGCCACGGCGGCCACTGCCTGCGGGACTTCGCCTGCCGCGTCGGCGGGCGGCGTGGTGATACGGGTATCGGTGATCGAGTCGCCGATCCGGTGCGCCTGTAGCCCGCGCAGCCGGTGCGGCGGTTCGTCGGCTCCCACCGTCGCGATCCGCACGTCTCCGGCTTGGGCCAGGATGAACTGCGGGCGCTCGGTGATGACGGTGACCTCGTCCCGCAGCCACCCGGCCCGGGCCAAGGCCGACAGGCCCTCTATCAGCTGCCCGTGCGTTACCCGGTCCAGGAACGGCTGCTCGAAGTGCTCGGCCAGTTCTTGTTCTGCGGGCGGAGCCCAGTCCGGCTGGCCCGCGCCCGCCAGCCGGGAGACGAACCAGCCGAGATGATCGAGCACGGCCTCGTCGGGGTCTGGCTGGCGGTCGCCGACGGCCTGCTTGAGCGCCGCCCAGCTCGAAAAGCCATGCTCGCGCGCGATGGCCAGCTGCGCCTCGTACAGGGCGGGGAATTCGCCGGCCGCCAGCCGGCGGCGGGCTTCCAGCTTCAGGTAACGAAGGCTGGGCTGATCGGGAAGT
>Ga0335074_10010693_pt1 | contig 12836 bp, 10 predicted proteins | sample Lox_Sample_23_FD_206715 | JGI IMG/M metagenome (GOLD analysis project Ga0335074, IMG submission 206715) | Soil microbial communities from Loxahatchee National Wildlife Refuge, Florida, United States - Lox_Sample_2.3 | ecosystem: Environmental > Terrestrial > Soil > Wetlands | place: USA...
CCTCACGTTCGGACGGGTCGAGCTCGCGCGCGACGACGTCCAACGAGCCGGTGGCGAGCTCAACGTGCGCCCGCGGGTTGGCCCGCAGGTTGTGCACCCAGGCAGGATTGACGTCGGCCCCGCCGTACCCGGCGACGATCAGCAGCTTGCCGTCGACGCGAAACACCACTAGCGGCGCAACGCGCGGCTTGCCGGACTTCGCGCCCGTTGTGGTGAGTAGCAGCAATTCATTGCCTTCGTATCGCCCCCCGACCTTGCCGGCGTTGGCGCGAAACTCGTCGGTGATATTGCCGTTCAGTGCCTTTAGCGTCTCGGTATCGGGTTTCTTAGCCACGACAAACACAGCTACTAGGTCGCGCCGGCTATTCCCCATCGGCAATTGTTCGGCGGTCTTCTCAGCGATCTGTCAGCTAACCGCGACGAGCTGCCGCTGCCTATGCTCTGCGGTAGCCGCGACTAGTGTTGTCTCGCTTCAGAACTGGAGGATCAGCCGCCCCCGGACGCCGCCTGCCTCCAATAGCCGGTGAGCTTCTGCGGCCTGCTGTGCCGGCAAGATCTGCGCGACTCGCAGCGTGATTTGGCCGTCCTCGACCTGCTGCCGCAGGCGGTTGAGTTTGGACTGCTCTCGGGCATATTCAGGTACCCGAACCGGATGAAATGTGATGCCGCGCTCGCCGGGCTCCGAGAACCAGCGAAGTGTCGCGATGCGGCCACCATCGCGCACGGCAGGCAGCGCGAGCCGGTCGAAGAGGGCAGCATCGACGAACCCGTCCACCCCATCCGGAACGGCGGCACGAATCCGCTGGGGATAGTCCTTCCCGCGCGGCAGCACGACATCGGCGCCCAGTTCCTTGACGAGTGCTTCGTCGCGCGGTGCCGCATCGGCGATTACCCGCAGGCCGCCTGTTTTCGCCAATTGGATGACGTAGCCGCCGACCGCGCCGGCCGCTCCGCTGACCGCGACGGTCTGGGTTGGTGCGAGGCCGAGCACGTCGAGCGCCAGGCGTGCGGTGAGGCCGCTCATCGGCAGTGACGCAGCCTCGGCGTCGGCCGCGCCGGCCGGAACTCTGGCCGCGGATTCGGCGGGGACCACAATCTGTTCGGCGTAGGCGCCGTGGGTCTCGTGCGGCACCACGATGGCCATGACGCGATCGCCAAGGTTCAGGTCGGTCACGACACCCTCACCGATCTCTTCCAGCACCCCGGCGGCGTCCATCCCTGGCACGTGCGGCATCGGCACGTCCTTGAGCTCCGCCGCCCGTGCGCCATTGCGCCGGAGCGTGTCGGTTGGGTTGACCGCAGCCGCATGGACGCGGATGCGCAGTTCACCGGGCCCGGCTTGGGGTTGCGGCAACTCCAAGATGTGCAGCACGTCTGGTTCACCAAATTCGGTCAGGCCTGCAGCTCGCACGTGCGCCACAACACTCCAGCGGGCCAGACATATTCCTGCCTGACAAGATTCGGCACATTTTCCCCGCTTCCCGACGGCGCAGCCAGCTCTGTTATTGGAACCGAGTTCTGTTGCAGGCCAGCATCTTCCGGGATCGTATTGGGACAGGAGGTGATGTCACGCCATCGAGGACGGCGCGGACGGCGGCATCGGAGTCCAAGGATGGCAGGTCGCCGGTACCCAGCAGCGCTCGCGCTAGGAACGGCCCGCCGCCGCGGCGGACACCGACGGCGGTTGACCCGCAACCCTTTTGGCTCACTTGGACAAGCCGTTGTCATGCCCCTTTGCGGCGAGTACCAACCTGTGCTCGACGCCCTCGCCCGCCCGGTGGATCACCTTGCCGCCGACGCTCAGACCGAACGACTGGGTGAAGCTGTGGCTCGGGGTGTCTGGGAGAAGGCTGTACATGCTGTTGGCGGTTTCCCCCGTCTTATAGGTCCAATCGACGCATGCCGGCTCGGTGTTCAGCACCGACATGAGGTTGGACGCGGCGTAGGTCATGGTGCCCGCGCCGGAGGCGAGGGTGGTACTGGCGCCGTTGATGTCGCCCACGACGTTGAGCTGGAAGGCAACGATGGGTGCCAGGTCCTGCGCGGGTAGGTCGGTCAACAAGATGGTCTTGGTGCCGATCGTGTGGCCGTGGTTGTCGATCAGCAGATAGGTCGCGCCGGTGATATTGTCGGCCGCGTCGTTCAGCAACGTGATCATGATCTGGTACCCGGCGGGCAGCGTGTTGCCGGGCAGGTCGGCCAGTCCCTCGAATCTAGGCATGTTCGGCAACTGTTGTTGCTTGCTGTGAAAGTTGTCCACCACGCAGCTCAGGACGGGTGAACTGGAACTGGGAATGAGCAGCACAACGTACTGCTGCGCACCGCTGAATTCACCGCTGGCCGAATACGCGTTGAGCTGAAACCCGAAGCCGCTGGTACCGGTGATATCGGTGTCCACGATGATGTGCACCGACAGTCCCAGCAGGTGGTTGCACGAGGTGATCACCGGGGGTCCGATGGGGCGGCGGCGATCCGCTGCGGCGCGAGTGCCGACCGACACCGGCTGAGCCGGGCTGTAGAGGAAGTAATTCGAATTGCTGCCCAACCCGACCGCGGGAATGGCTACGTACGGGCCGCCACTGTTGAGTGCCGCGTTGATGCCGTTACTGCCGAAGCTGCCCCAGCCCCAGTTCGGCGAAATGGGTTTGGGGTAGCCGTTGTCGACCGTTCCCGCACCTTCGTCGGCGCGGGTGACCCGAATATATTCCTTGCCCGAGAAGAAATAGCACCGCGATCCGCTGTACAGCGCAGCATCAATACCGTGGGCACCGAACGAACCCCAGCCCCACACCGAGATCGGTCGCGGATACCCGGCGTCCACCGTGCCCAGGCCACTCGCGCCACGGGTCACCCGGATGTATTCCTGACCCGAAAAGAAATAGCACTTCGAGTTGCTGTACAGCGCTGCGTCGATACCGTTGGCGCCGAACGCACCCCACCCCCAATCGGGCGCAATCGGACGGGGGTACCCAGGATCGACAGTGCCCGGGCCGGTCACCCCACGCGTCACCCGGATGTATTCGTGGCCTGCGAAGAAATAGCACTGCGAGCCGCTGTACAGCGCGGCGTCGATGCCGTTGGCGCCAAACCCACCCCAGCCCCAGTTGGGTGAGATCGTCCTCGGGTAGCCCACATCCACGACACCCGGCCCCGCGTCGTCTCGGGTTACGCGGATGTATCGATTACCGGAAAAGAAATAGTCGTACACAGCAACCCTCCATTTAGCACCATGCAAACCCTAGGTTTTTTCGGATCGTTTTCGCGGTAGAGCCGTGGCGGTTGGGGGCGGGCTACGCCGGCCAGCGATGGACTCCTTGGCTGTCGCCCCAGAACACGTGTTCGGCGCCCTGCGTTGTCACGGCGATCCCGAGGGGGTCACTGCCGGCCGGCTGGAACCAGTGGTTAACCGAGACGTTGAATACGATGAACGCCGCCGAGCCGCCAGCCCGGGACCACACCAGCGCGCCGGGGGCGAGCCCGATCGACGTGACGGCGCCGGTCACCGCGGCCGGTGCGTTGATGATCGAGACCAGCCCGCCCTGCTGCACCCTCAGTCTCAGCACCCCGCTTTGATCCCCCCAGTAGACACCGTCGACACGGGGAAAGATGGCAGTTACCCGATCGGGACCGGTGACGATGATCGGCGGAGGCCCCTCGGTCGGCCCATCGGTCGACACCCACCGGATTTCGTTACCCGAGGCATAAATCAAGCGGTCCTCGAGCAGATAGACGCCAGCAGTCGGGGCCTGCGTGGTTATCGCCGCGAGCTCGGTGATCGTCCCGCCCCCGATCGGCATCTGCCGGACCGCGATCTCGTCTTGCCAGTAGAGGTAGGAACCGTCGGTGACCAGATTGTGGTGGCTGTATTCGATGTCGACATCGCCCGGCAACGTGGCCAGGGTCGTCGCCGCGCCGCCGGTGAGGGGGATGCGCTTGATCTGCGCCAACCGCTCGTCGGTTTGCCGGGCAAAGAAGTATCCGTAAAAGGTGCCGTCAACCTGTGCGAACACGATGTCACCGAAGCGCGCGCCCGGCTCCGCATAGAGCAGGATCTCTTGTCCCGCCACGGCGTCCTGCGCCGTCCGCCACACGGTGCCGTAGTTGGCGTCATGGGAGGTGAAGTACAGATTGCCGGTCGACAAAATCAGACCGTCGGGCTGCCGGTACGACACCTGCCCGATGGACAGTGATTCGATCGTTTGCGGGTTGGCGGGCGGTAGACGATCCGCGTGATCAGTGGTTGCCATCGGGCTCTCCTTGTGTTTCTCCGTGTGCGTCGGTGGAGGAGGACGTTGCAACGATCATCACGACCGCTCATGCGCCGCACGCGCGTAGTTCACTACCCGTTGTCGGAACAGCCCTTAGTTCGGAGGCCTCGACGCGCCGTTCTGGGTTGAGCGCCTCAATGAAGGCAGGATTGTCCTCCAGGGGTCATGCCGCGAACGTCGAGGAAACATGATGAAGATTCTGAAATGGGCGGTCGCTCTGTTGATGGCGGTACTGGGCCTGCTAGCTGGTGCTTCGGCGCTGGCGTCAGCGGCCCCCGACGCCCAGGCCGACGTGACCTATTTGCATTTGCTCGACCAGAACGGGGTGGCCTACCGCAATCCCGAGGCGATGGTCTCTTACGCTCATGACCTCGTGGACCAACTGAGCGCCTCCCCGCAGAACGACGCCAGTGTGGGCTCGATAGTCAACTCCGGCGAGGAGCGAAATTCTCAGCACGACATGGGCGTGATCATCGCCGCCGCAGTGGTCGCCTACCGACCGTCCCTGATCCCGGTGGTTCGGCACTGGGCGGACAGCGCCGCTGGCTTCCCGTGTGCTTCGGCAGCTGAGGGGGTGTTGCGATGAAGAAACTGACGACAGCTTGCTGAGGTGCGGGTTCCTGAACCCACCAGTGCCGTTGCGCCACCCGGCCCCGGAATGGGGCTATGCGTGCGGCGCCTCGGCGCGTCGGCGAATCTTGCGGACCAGGAAGGCAGAGCCGATGTCTGCGACCCCGTGCACCACCGTCCCCGCGCCGACCCACGTCAGCAGTGCGATTATCGAGCCCTGCAGCGAAGCCGCGACCCACGACCCGATCGCCAACTCGGCGACGGCGGCGATCAGCAGCACCCGCCACCCCCGTTCTCGTCTGGCGGCGATGGCGGCCACGACCCCAAGGGCTCCCCGAAGGATGAACACGACGCTCATCACGGCGGCCAGCCCGACGACCGTGGCTTTGACAGCGAGGAATGCGACGGCGCTGGCGACGACGAACACCAACGCCAGCGACCAGCGAGCTACCCGCCAGCCCCGCGACGACAGTGCACCCACAATGGCTTCAGCGGCCGCTGCCACCAGGCACACCGCAGCGAACAGCGTGGCGATAGCCTCGACAGTGGTGTAGGTGAAACGTAGGATCACTACCGCGATCCCGATCCACAAAGCGCCGACAATCAGAAGCAGCCACCAATACCGGGTCTTTGACATAAAACTGTCGGTCAAATGGCCAGCGAGATGGTGTTGTCGCTTCGCCGAAGTGGCTCTGGCCGGACCGGTCTGATCCATCACTGCTGCACCGCTTTCGATTCGTCAGTGCTACACGAGCTAAACCGATTGTGGTCCCCGACCGGCCGTTTTGCGTTGTTTTCGGACACGGCGCGGCCGCTGCAATGGTGTGGCCGCGGATAATGCCGTGCGCGAGTTCGCGCACCAGCTCCTCAATGCGGGTCCGCTGAGCGGACCGCACTCTTGACGTAAGCCGGGCGATCGACTCCCAATGGTTCGTGAAGTACCCATCCGATGACGCGCGTCCAGACGGCTACGGGCGGCTAACGGCCCAGTCGGGCCGGGAGGAGAACTGTGGCTTCCATGCGGTTTATTGGTGATCGTGACAGGCCGATGGCATATTCCTCGATGCGGAGGCGGCGCCCTGTGCTAGGCAGCGGAAAGAGGCCTCAAGCGCTGCTGGAAATGGAACGCTTCCGTTCTCTCTATATCGACGGGACTTCCCGCGCCAAACCCAAAGTACGAGTTGATCGGATTGAAACCGAGGGCGAGTCGGTATGGCGGGTTGACGTCCCCGTTACTAATACGCTGAGAGGCGCACGTGCGGGTCACACGCTGGAGCGCCATCCCGCAAAAAAGCTCATTGCCGAAGTCAATCCAGAAGTGTCCTTTGGTTCGCACCGACCCGGGTGGATTGACTCCACCCCCCATCCCAGGCTGATTTCTCGTCCCGCGAACCTGCTGCAGCGGTTTGACGGACGCCGCGGCGAGCCCCTGTGGGTTTACGACAACACACGTCAGGCCTTTGACGACGATTCCTGGCCCTGGGGTTTGGTTGGCCGTATTTTCAACAATCGCGGCGAAAGCGGTACCGGAACACTAATCGGCGACCGGCTGGTGGCCACAGCCGGGCACATGGTGCCATGGGGTGATTCGCCGTGGTGGATGCAGTTCGTCCCGGCTTACTTCAACGGAACTTCGCTGTTCGGATCTGGCGTCGAATCCTACGTTTCCGATGCCAGAGGATTCAATATATCGAACGTCTTTATTGGCTATGACTATGCGGTCCTACGGCTGTACGAACCGCTGGGAACATCACTGGGTTATTTTGGTTACAACAGCTACTCGGATGCGTGGAACAATCTTCCGATCTGGAGCAATATTGGCTACCCGGGCGACATCGATAATGCACAGGAGCCGGCGTTCCAGAAGGGGTTCACCATAGGCGCCGACGTCGGTGACGGAAGCGGAGGCGACGAACTGGAAACAGAGAACTGCGATCTGAACCACGGCAACTCGGGAGGCCCGATGTTCGCTTGGTGGAACGACGGGACCGATCCTCGCGTTGTTGCCGTGGTAAGCAGCCAGCTTACCAACGCGCAGCAGCCGCCGTTTCCTTCGCCAGACGATAACGTTTTCGCAGGCGGGGACGCATTTGCAAACCTCTGCGCCTGGGGCCGTTCAAATTGGCCCGAATGAGCACACGTTGACGACGATTTCGCAACGACAATTGTCGTCAAAATTGTTGTCAAACGGCGCGGAGTAGCCTGCCCAATGTCGAGTTTTCCGTCGTGGAGCTAAGGGAACTCGAACCCCTGCCTTCGCTCCGTCTCGTTCCGATTCAGTACTGCTCGTTACGAGCCGAAACGGCTCGGGTCTTGACGCCGTCAAAGGTCATGGATCAAGCGGATCCAGACCCTCGCCGTCGTTCGTTCCCCGGACAACGCGGGAGATGATTCACCGCGGTCAGCGGTCGAGCAGGTGGGTGAGCTCGCGCCTCAGGGCCGGCCAGGGATCCCGTTGAATCGGAGTCGTCCGAGGCTGGATCGTGAGTTTGAGCGCGAGGCCGCGCATGGCATCGAGCGCGGCGCTGAATCGCCGAGTCCACTCGGAGCGCGGGACGGTCTTTGGAGCTGCGTCGTCGGCGATGGCGGCGAACAGGGCAGATTGCGGCCGCTCCAGTGGGGCGAGCGCGGCGTAGAGCTCGGGATCGTCGACAGCAGCGATCCACACCTTGACCCACACCGTGTACAGCTCGTCGGTGAAAGCCGTCCAGAGCACGTCGAGCAGAGCAGATGTGCGACGCGCCCTGCCAAGGGTGAGCGCGTCCGCGGCCCGAGGCCGCAAGTCGGCCTCCATTCGACGCCCGACCTCGTCGAGCGCCGTGGCGATGAGGTCAACGCGTGCGGGGAAATGATGTGCAATCGCCCCGAGTGATGCTCCAGCGGAGTCCGCGATCTGCCTGGTCGTCGTGGCCGGATATCCATGATCGGCAATGGATCTGATGGTTGCCTCGATCAGACGGGCGCGGGTCTGATCGCGCCGCGCCTGCTGCGTCCGCGGAGCGCCGCCGCGAAGCGGAGTCAATGCCACCAGAACATTGTATAGACGACAGGTCAGTTGACCTGTAACCTAGCGAAAGGTCACTTGACCCGTAACACTGAGGTTTGGAGGTATGGCCGTGACCGATACCGGAATAGCGACACCTTCGGCCCCGACCGACGACGGGTTGCGCGTGGAGCAGCCTGCAGAGGGCGTGCGGATCCTGGTCCTCGATCGCCGGAAGCGCCGCAACGCACTCGATCTCGAGGTCCTCACCAGACTGGCCGACGAACTGGCACTGATGAGCGCCGATTCCGCCGTAAGAGCAGTGATTCTCACCGGCGCCGACGGTGCGTTCAGCTCCGGTGCAGACTTCGCTGTGCTGGAACATCTTTCGCGGCGGCCCGAAGCCGAAGTGGCCGAATTGCTGGCCCAGCAAATGCGGGTCGTGGACATGCTTTGGGCATTGCCGCACCCGACGATCGCCGCCATTGACGGTTCCGCGGTCGGCGGCGGTATGTCGTTGGCGCTGGCATGCGACATCCGAGTGGGATCCGCGACGATGGCTCTGTTCCCGTCGTTCATCAGAATGGGCCTCTTGCCGGATATGGGTGCGAGCTGGTTGCTGCCGCGGCTGATCGGCGAGGGCGCGGCATTGGAAATACTGCTCGCCGGGCGACCGATCGACGCCGAACGCGCACTGCGGACCGGGCTGGTTCACCAGCTCAGTGACGATGCATTAGCCACCGCGCTCGATCTCGCCACGAGATTTGCCGCACGTCCCGCTGCTGCGGTCGTGGCGACCAAGCGACTGCTGCGCCGGGCCGCCGACGGCAACCTCGGGCAGGCCGTCGACCTCGAAGCAGCCGCCCAAGCAACGGCGATTCATGGCAGCGAGTTCGCCGACACGTTCGCAACATGGCGAGCCACCCGGATCGCCGACTGATGGCCGGCGTGCGATGTGGACCCGTCTTCCGAACCTACGAGGACGTCCGTGCCCGTGCCGGCGCAGTGGCGAACGGGCTTGCCGCCCTTGGTGTCACGGCCGGTGACCGGGTAGCCATTTACCTCCACAACGAGATCGCCTTCATCGAAGCGAGCATCGGTATCGGCATACTGGGCGCTGTGCCGGTGCCAGTGAATTGGCACTGGAAAGGAACCGAGCTCGCCTACCTCCTCGACGACAGCGATAGCAAAGTGCTCTTCGCCGATACCAGCCTCGTCTCCACCGCCGAGGCGGTAGCCGGGGATCGGCCAGTCATCGAAGTCACCCAGAACGAGGAACGGCCGACCGGACGACATCAGGTCTACGACGCCTGGTTGGCCGCGCAGCGAATGTGGCCCGAACCGCCGCGGCAGGCCCCGATGTCGATCGTGTACACCTCCGGGACGACAGGCAGGCCCAAGGGCGTCGTTCGCGCGCCGTCCACCGCAGAACAGGCGCAGGCACTTTCGGATCTGGTGCTCCAGGCGTTCGGGTTGACTCCGGAGATGCGGACCCTCGTGGCAGCACCGATGTACCATTCCGCGCCCAACGCCCACTCACTAGTCAGTGCGGCTGCAGGCATCGATTTGACGATCATGGCAGGCTTCGACGCCGAAGAACTGCTACGACTGATCGAAGAACATCGTATCGATCACTTCCAAGCTGTCCCAACGATGTTCGTCCGGTTGCTACAACTACCCGATCAGGTGCGGATGAAATACGACCTCTCCTCGCTCAAGTCGGTCGTGCATGCCGCGGCGCCATGCCCACACGAAGTAAAACGACGCATCATCGACTGGTTCGGCCCGATCGTCAGTGAGTACTACGGCGGCACCGAAACCGGCCCCTGTGTGTCTTGCGACAGCGCCGAGTGGCTCGCGCACCCCGGCACCGTCGGCCGACCCATCCAGGACGCCGATGTCAGGATCTGCTCTGAGAACGGAGATCTGTTGCCAGCAGGCGAATCTGGGCGGATCTACCTGCGCCCACCGTCGGCCTGTACAGACTTCACGTATCACGGCAATCCGGACAAGCGGGCCGCGATGGAGAACGACGGATACCTCGACATCGGCGATATGGGCTACCTCGATCACGATGGATTTCTCTACCTCAACGACCGCAGCACGGACATGATCATCTCGGGCGGAGTGAACATCTACCCGGCCGAAATCGAGGCATGCCTGCTCGAACTCGAGGGCGTACGTGACGCCGCCGTCTTCGGAATACCAGACGAGGAATTCGGCGAGGCGATCGCCGCCCACGTCGACGCAACCGGCCTGACCGAAGACGAGGTGCGCGAACACATCCGAACCAACTTGGCGCGCTACAAGGCGCCCAAGATCGTGGTGTTCGACAACGACCTGGCCCGAGAAGACACCGGAAAACTGATGAAGCGCAAGATCCGCGCGCAATACTGGCCGGCGCCGCGGTGACAGATCAACCGTCCTCGCCGTGTTAGTCGCAATCGGCGGACCCTATTATGACGCTGAACTGCGGTTTTCTGGTGGAGCTAGGGGGACTCGAACCCCAGCTTCTAGCTGCGGAAATACCGATTGCCCTGCAGCTTCGCTGCGTCTCATTCCGGTTCAGTCCGGCTCGTTACCAGCGGTTGCGTTCTCGCGTCTTGACGGCGTCAGTCATCCCACCCGAACCGGGGTGCCGACGATGCTGTCGGAATGTATCGGGATGTGATCGCGTCGACGAACTGGTGAACGCTCGAGTTGTGACTGGGCGCCGACGGTCATGAACAGCTTAGGATCGATCCGCTAGGCCGCTACCCGTCCCTACCGCATCGAACCACTCGATGACATGGTGCGGCTGCCGAACGAGGACTTGATCGTGCACACAACTGCAGAACCCGTGTCACCGCTCCGCGCGGTCGGCGGCTCTGAAGCTGTGCGCCTGGCCGTCATGGTCGCTGCGCTCGGCGTCGTGTTCGGCGACATCGGAACCAGTCCGATCTACACCCTCGCGACGGTCTTCAACCCCAGCGACCCGCACCCGGTGCCGCTGAACAGGGACAACGTCTATGGCGTTGTGTCACTGCTCTTCTGGTCGGTGATGATCATCGTCACGCTGACCTACGTCACCCTGGTGATGCGCGCCGACAACGACGGCGAGGGCGGCATCATGGCGCTGATCACGCTGCTGCGGCGTTTCGGCGGGATAGGGGGACGTCGGACCCTTGCCACGCTGGCCGCGCTGGGTATCTTCGGTGCCTCGCTGTTCTTTGGCGACAGCATGATCACCCCCGCGATGTCGATGTTGTCGGCGGTCGAGGGCCTCAAGGTTGTCGAACCATCTCTCGCGGAGTGGGTCGTCCCGATCACCGCGGTGATCACTTTGGTGCTGTTCGCGGTACAGCGCTACGGCACGCACGCGGTCGGTCGGCTGTTCGGTCCGGTGATGCTCGCCTGGTTCGTCTCGATCGGCGCCTGCGGCGTGAAGGGCATCCTGGGCCACCCGCAAATCCTCAAGGCGCTATCGCCGACCTACGCGGCGACGTTCGTGTACGGGCACGCCAGAATTGCGTTCTTTGCCCTCGCCGCAGTCGTGCTCGCGGTCACCGGCGCCGAGGCGCTGTACGCCGACATGGGCCATTTCGGTCGAAAGGCCATCACCCGGGGCTGGCTGTTCGTCGTGCTGCCGGCGTGCACCCTCAGTTATCTCGGCCAAGGCGCGCTGGTGCTCGGCGACGAGTCCGCGGCAAGCGCCCCGTTCTTTTTACTCACCCCGCACTGGGCGCAGCTGGCCATGGTGCTATTGGCAACCGCCGCAACGGTTATCGCATCCCAGGCGGTGATCACCGGGGCCTATTCGGTGGCATCGTCAGCCGCTCACATCGGCTACCTACCACGATTGCGAATAACGCACACCTCGGAGTCGACGGTGGGCCAGATCTATGTGCCCTGGATCAACGGTCTACTCATGGTCGCGGTGCTCATTCTGGTGTTCGCCTTCCGCAGCTCGGCGGCGCTGGCCTACGCCTACGGGATGGCGGTCACAGGGACGATCACCATCACCACGCTGCTGTTCTTCTACACCGCCCGGAAAAGGTGGCACACGCCGCTGTGGCTCATCGTGATCGGCGCCGGGTTGCTGTTAACGGTGGACCTGTTGTTCCTCGCGGCAAACCTGACAAAACTTGTCCACGGGGCGTGGCTGCCGCTGCTCATCGCCGTGCTTGCGTTTACCGTGCTGTCCACCTGGCAGCGCGGACAAGAGATCGTCACCCGAGCGCGGACGCAAGCTGAAGGACCGCTGCGTGAGTTCATCGATCGGCTGGCCCACGCCCAGCCCCCATTAGTGCGCACCCGGGGCACGGCGGTTTTCCTCAACCGCGGAAAACAGACCACGCCCCTGGCGATGCGGGCCAACTGCGAGCACAACCACGTGCTCCATGAACACGTGATCATCATGGCGATCGACACCCAGCCGGTCCCGCGCGTACCCGAATCCGAGCGAACGGAAATCGACGACCTCGGCTACGGCGACGACGGGATCATTCATCTCACCGCGCGCTTCGGGTACATGGAAACGCCCGACGTTCTCGGCGTGCTTCGCCTGTTGGACCCGTCGCAGACCGAAGGCCAGATCGACGTCGACGAGGCATCCTACTTCCTGTCCGACCTCGCACTGACCATGGGTGCGGCGCCGAGCATGGCGCGATGGCGCAAGCACCTGTTCATCGCAACATCCCACATCACCGCCGACGCCGCCGGTTACTTCGGTCTGCCACCCGAACGCACGGTGGTCATGGGTTCGCGGATTGAGATCTAGCCACGTCCACCCGACAAAGATCCCTGCCCGCACCTCTCCAGCTAACGAGAAGACCCGCTCCGACGGAGGTCCGAGCGGGTCTTTGTTGTGGAGCTAACGGTGGAGCTAAGGGGACTCGAACCCCAGCTCTGACCAGGCGAAATAGGGGCTTACGTGCGGTTTCGTTCCGTCTCGATCCCGTTCAGTACCGCTCGTTACGTGCCGAAACCGACTGGGGTCTTGACGCCGTCAAGGGTCATCGATCAAGCGGATCAGA
>Ga0335074_10010694_pt1 | contig 12835 bp, 11 predicted proteins | sample Lox_Sample_23_FD_206715 | JGI IMG/M metagenome (GOLD analysis project Ga0335074, IMG submission 206715) | Soil microbial communities from Loxahatchee National Wildlife Refuge, Florida, United States - Lox_Sample_2.3 | ecosystem: Environmental > Terrestrial > Soil > Wetlands | place: USA...
TCGAATACCGCAACGGTGCGTCCCGAGCGGGCGGCCAAGTAGGCATGAGCCAGGCCGACGATTCCCGCGCCGACGATGGCGACGTCAACCTTGTTGATGGTCACCGCTTTCGTATACGTTTCACGGCAAGAATTGTCAATAACGTCCGAGAAATACAAGGGGAAGATGCTGGCTACTTTTGGCAGAATGCCCCGCGAAAGTGCTGACCAGGCCGAGAGAGATGAGGATGCCGCCGGAGATGTAGCGCTCGTTGCGGGTCCAACGGGAATTGCCACGAAGCCAGCCGACCAAGCTGCTCGAGAAAAAAGCCCAGAGGCTATCACTGGTGGTACCCATGCAGGCAAAGAGAACGCCGAGAGACAGGATTTGCGTGGAGACATGCCCGCGAGCTGGATCGATGAATTGCGGTACAAAAGCAAAGAAGAAAAGAGCGGTCTTTGGATTGAGCACGTTGACGATGATGCCCTGGCCGAAAACGCGAGCGAGCGTGGCTCGCGGAACCGCGGGGTCGGATGACGACGCGAGAGATTCTTTGCTGCGCATGCGTTGAATGCCAAGAAAGACGAGATAGGCGGCGCCGAGATACTTGACGACACTGAACGCGGCGGCGGAGGAAACAAGAAGCGCGGACAGGCCGATGGCCGCTGCGGCGGTGTGAATCAGAGTGCCGACGCCGATGCCGAGGGCGGAGACGTAGCCGGCGTAGCGGCCCTGGCCGATGCTGCGACCGACAATGTAAAGGACGGCGGGACCGGGGATGGCGAGGAGGACGAGGGCCGCGCTGATAAAGAAAAGGAGCTGAGAATGGTTGGGAAGCATGGCGTATGGATGGCCGCGCCTGAGGTTCGGTTACGCTGCCATGGCGGTCAAGAGGATCGGTTCGCGGCGCGTGATGACGATAGTGTGCTCGTAATGCGCGGAGAGGCTGCCGTCGGCTGTGCGGACGGTCCAGCCGTCGCGGTCGAGAGAGACGCGGCCCGTACCAGCGGCGATGATGGGCTCGATAGTGATGACGAGACCTTCGGTGAGCAGGTGGCGCGCGAGCGGGTCGGCGAAATTGGGGACGCTGGGCTCTTCGTGAATGGTACGGCCGACACCGTGGCCACCGAGTTCGCGGACGACGTGGAAGCCGCGGCGCCGGACTTCGCGCTCGACGGCGCGGCCGATGTCCTTCGTGCGGTTCCCGGGGCGGGCAGCGGAAAGCGCCTGGCGGAAAGCGCGCTCGGCGCAGTGAGAGAGTTCACGGGATTCTTCTTGCACGGGCGGAACTTGGATGGTGACGGCGGAGTCGGTGTGATAGCCGTCTTTGACCGCGGTGAGATCGAGCTTGACGAGATCGCCGGGTTGAATGATGCGATCGCCAGGGATGCCGTGAACGACTTCGTCGTTGACACTGATGCAGACGTCGCCGGGGAATTTGTAGATGAGCGGCGGAGAGGATTGCGCGCCGTTTTCGGCCAGGATGCGCGAGCCAATTGCGGAAAGTTCGGCGGTGGTGACGCCAGGGCGAACGGCGTTTGACATGGCCCGGAGCGCCTTTGCGACGATTTGACCGCAGGCGCGAAGTTTTTCGAGTTGGTCGGGGCTATTGATGGACATGGAACCTTGTCACTACTTGTGATGTTTTTGCTAAGTCCTCTTATTTGACGACAGAAAACTGCCGGAAAAGCTTGTTCGCGCCTTTCAACGTTCCACTATACGCTTCGTTTATTGCTATCCGAAACTCGAAGGCTTGCATAGATTTAGCTGGGAGAATACCCGTGGGTCTGTCAAAGATTTTCTGAACCGCAAGCACGTCTATGGGCCCGACGACATAAGCATGGTCGTATTCAACAAGGCTCGTGCGAATCTTTTGCTCAATCCGAACTAGATCCTCGCGATTTGCTCCTGCGTTTGCTAGACCCAGATAAAATTGTTTGTGCATATTCTCAAGAATTGGTCCGCGTAGTGCTTCGTTATAGTGGGCTTTTACAGCGGACGCAACTGCGAATAGACCTAATGCGAGCCACTCCCACAGAGCTTCGGCATAAGAGGTCTCGTCCCTGAAGTGAAAGCCGCACAACTCACAAATGTTCGTCAGGGAAGCTTGGCCGAAAATCGACGCGTGCATTTGTAGGAGGGCCGTTGCAAACTCTTCGATTTTTATTTTTGATTTGAAGAACATGGCTCGAGAATCCTCTTCCCGGGTCACCTCTTCTGTTTCACACAAATGCAGTTCCGTGAATCTCGACCTGGTCCTCATTATAGGAACGAGACAAACCATAGTTTGGGCAGTGAGGACGCTTACATTCCAATTTAAGCGTTCGCTGTCCGTTTTTTTCATGAACTTCGACCTCGGTGAAGAAAATCCTTTGATGACAGCAGTTGCACGAAACATGTGTTCCTGCCCCGTAGGTTGTAGGCATATCGGTGAAATCTCCTCTCGTTGTGGAGTTTAGGGCCTTCTAAAGAGGTGTCAACTGGGGCACGAAGAATGTTGCGTGCATCGTCAGCGGACGAATAAGCAGAAGAAGCGACGTCTATCCGTGGTTTCCCATCAACCAAGCGGGCTTAGTGACAGCCGCAGCCACCACCGCAGCAGGAGCCTCCACCGCTTGAAGAACCGCCGGAGGATGAGGACTGGCTACCGTTGCCGGCGGTGGCGAAGACGGATAACTGGATCGTGGCCTTCTTGCTGGCACAGTTGGGGCAAGAGATTTCCTGCTGTTTATTGATGACGATTTTTTCGAAGTGCGTTTCACACTCGTCGCAAACATACTCGTAGATGGGCATTCTATTGCTCCGGGTAAATTCCATTTCATTATAGCAGGGGCGTTGCCACACATGTAATGCCAAGCCGGGGGACCGCCGACTTGCAGATCAAAAGCGCTGGGGAAAGTGAAGAAACGGCCCCCCGCGTTTTTTGTAAGTGTTGCTGATAAAGGACTTAGCAGTTCTATAAGTCTTTTAGAATCAACGATTGCAGGCGGAGCTTGTAAGTGTTGCTTCTAAAGGAATTAAGTCCACTGTGGGCCTGCACCCCTCCTTGGCCGACTGCGTCGCGCGAACCGAAGCCTGAAACAAAACAGGCTCCCCGAGTTGGGGGAGCCTGTTTCGATCCCACTGACCCTTTTTCGGCTAATCTCCGGCGACGGCGGCTTCCGCAGACTCGGTCTTGGAAGCGCCATTTCCCTTTGCTGCTCCGTTGCCACTGGAGCGGCCATTGCCCTTGGAATGGCCGTTGATGTTCGGAGCGGAACTGCCGTTACCGCTGGCTGCTGGAGCGATGCTCACCGGCTTGCCTGCGTTAGCGAAATTGGCCGGGGTGGCTTTGGCGATGTCCTGCACCGTGCCGATTTGAACGACGGTCGGTTGGGGCTTCTTGAGGACGAGTTCTTCGTAAATGGCGCGGACTTTGGCTTGTTCCTCGAAGGCCTTCTTGCGGCGGGCGCGATCTTCTTCCGCGGCGGTCAGCGGAATGTCGTGTTCGAGATGGCGGACGCGAGCGGCGTCATCGGCATCAATCCTAAGAGAGTGCTCGAAACTTTCGAGATTGACTTTCTTGCCCTTGGCGTAGATTTCGTGCTTGCCGTGGGTCTTGTACCACTCGGCGACGGTCGCGTTCTTGTGCATGTTCTCGATGATCTGGCGCCAGCCAACACCCGTGTTATAGGCGCAGAAGGAGATTTCCCCCTGTTGCGTAGCGTAGGGGATGATGCACATCTCGGTGCGGCGAAAGTCGTAGTTGAAAAGGTCCTGAAACCACATGCCGGCGATGAAAAGGAAATTCCAAGGATCCGTCTGGCGGCGCTTCATGGCGTCTTCATAGGTGCGGTCGGGAGAAGTGCGGCCGTACTTCACAGTGGATTTCTTCGTGAGCGCCCAGGTCTTGTCGAATTTCTTGAAAAGGGCGCTGAGCGTCAGGCCCTTGGGACCTCGGAATGGGTGATAGTTCTTCAGGAGGGCCATGGCCATCATGAAGTTGGAGAATTTCTTCCCGCGAGCCGCATCGGTGATGGCTGTGACGTCCTTGGTGAGCTGGACGGCATCAAGAAAACGCGGAACGGGCGCCCATTCCTTAGTGTCTTTGTTGATCATCATGGCGGTACCGACGCCGCAATTGGGGTGGCAGCCGCAGCTAAGCGAACCCCATTGCGATTCGTTGCCCTTCACCATGTCCGCGAAACCGGCGAACGTGCTAATGAAAGAGATGGGGAACCAGTCGCGGGTAGGCTCGACCTTGCCGACTTGCTTGCTGACGTCCTTGGCGAGGTGCGAAAGCGTGTAACGCTGGCGCAGACGGCGTTCTGGAGTGATGTCTTCGTCGCGGCCAGTGAAGGAGACCGGCTGGAAACTGACAAACGCGATTTTCTTGGGATTTTCCATCGCGAACTTCACGACGGAGCCGACCTGGTCGTTATTCACATTGTTGACGATGGTGACGACGAGAACGATTTCGATGCCGGCTTCGTGCATGTTCTCGATGGCGCGGAGCTTGACGTCAAAGAGGTTGCCGATTTGCCGGTGGCTATTCGCGTCATTGCCGATGCCATCGAATTGCAGGTAGGCATAGCGCATGCCCGCTTCGAAGGCTTTCTTGCAAAATTCCTTGCTCTTGGCGAATTCGATGCCGTTCGTGGCGGCTTGCACGCTGTTGTAGCCGATTTTCCGGGCGTAGGCCACGGCGTCGAGGAAAAGCGGGCTCATGGTGGGTTCGCCGCCGGAGAATTGCACGGACATCTGGCGGCGCGGCTTGATCTTGAGCGCGTTGTCCAGGATTTCCTTCACTTCTTCCCAACCCAGCTCGTGAACGTAGCCCACCTGGTTGGCGTCCATGAAGCAGGGATCGCACATCATATTGCAGCGGTTGGTCAGGTCGACGGTGAGAACGGAGCCGCGGCCGTAACGAACGGTCGAAGAGCCGTGTTTGTGCAGGTCTTCGTCGTTGTGCGCGGGAATGTCGCGGCCGGGGAATTGCCTTTCGATCCAGTCTAGGAACTTGGCATCGACGGCCATCATGTCTTCATAGTGGCCATGGATAGGACAATCCTTGACCATCCAAATCTGGTTGTCGCGCTCGATAATCTGCGCCTTAATTTCGCCGACTTTCTCGTGCATCAGATCGCGCCAGTCTTTTTTGCCGGCGATGATCGCCTCACGCGCCTCCTTGACGCATGCAGGGCACAAGGAATCGGTCTGCCGGGGAAAGCCAAGCGTGGGCTTGGTCTTTTCCCAGGACTTGAGCAGCGGCTTGTCCGACCACTGCGGAGTGACGGAAGGATTCGGATTACGTTTGTTGAAAAACTGAATGCTATTGAAGGTGACTGCGGCTGCCTTGCACACGGCCCAGTCGAACGTTCGCAGGAATTGCGTCCCAACACGATTCGGCATAAAGCTCTACCCTCGCTTTCAAAAGATGAAGCCCGACTACCCACTCAGTTGGATGAAATCTGAGCCCCTAACGGCCCCCAGGGCTCCTCTTACCGTACCATTTTCCATCGGTACGTCCAATAAGTCTTTGTACATGTACAGTTTGAGGGTAAGGAGGAGTAAAGGCTAGCAGGAAGCAGCGAACGGTCGAAAACAGGGGTTGAACGGCCATTAGGTGCAGCGAACGGCGGTCCACGAGGGGTCAAAAAGGCGTTAGTTCTAGGTCAAAAGGGCTAGGAGTTTGCATTTTTGGGAAACGCGATGTTTCGAATCGGAAAATCCGTGCTGGCAAGAGACTACTCGTTCAGCGTTGGGCGAATTACGGCGACGACGAAATGGGCGAAATGCGAGGCGCCTTCATCGAGTTGCAGCCAACGCACGACGCAGTGGTCGGCGAGATACTTGGTCACGCGCGATTCGGGAATGCCGAGATGTTCCGCAAGTTGAGGCTTGATCGAATCCGCCCCACGCCGGCTCGAGCCGCCACGCAAAAGATTTCCCACCGCAATGCGCAGAGTTTGGCAAGCCTCGACGTAATAATAGCTGGTGAGATCGGAATCGGTTAGGACATAAACGCCAGGGCCGACGGGTGCATGATCCGCATCATTCAGCTTTACGGGGGGACAGCTCAACAGCCGGCGAAGCTGCATTTCGAGAAGTGACAATCTCGAAGACAGTCCGGGATCGCCGGAACGCCCGCGAAGGCTCGCTCCGCCGGGATCACCGATGGGCTCCACGGTAAACGATGAAATGGAGCGGCTGTCCGCAGCCCTCGGGGGCGAGGATTCAGCAGGCTCGTCGAAGACTTTAGCAGGCAATCCCCGCTCGGCGGGCGCCGATTCCGAAGCTCGGGGCGAGGGAAAGGAGGATGGGCTCTTGGCCGGTTCGCCCCTTCGGCGATTGCGGCCACCACGGCGGCCGCGGCGGCGGCGTTTTCTATCCGGAGATTGAGAGGATTCGCCGGCAAGTTTCGCCGAGGTATCTCCCGGTTCGGATTCGGCAAGAGATGATGAAGGCTCGGGCGCGGCCACGCACTCGGCATCGGAAGGCAAAGGCTCGGACGCGCTGGCTGGAAGCGGCGTCATCTGAAAATCGTCGGATGATCGGGACGCATCTACCGGCGACAATTCCGCGCCGAGCCTGATGGCTGCTTCTTGCGCCTTGGTTTTCCAATCAGCCCTGCGGAAACGGTTCGCAGCGTCCAGATACCACTTGGCGGCCTCGGCATTTTGTCCGGAGGTTTCGAAGTAGCGCGCCAGCTCAAACGCAACCATGGCGTCGCGAGTTTTTTCATACAAATTGGAAAGCTGCCCGGCGGGGTCTTTGCCTGTCCGGGCCCGGCGTATGCGGGCGGTGATCTGTTTCCAGTCAGCCATGTGTTGGCTTGCATTGTAGCAGCGGAAGCGTGCTACAGCCAGAGCAGGCGGGAAGTTACGGGCGCTACATTTTTCCGCTTTGTACGTTGATTCGATATTGACGGAAAGAAAGTGGGTGAGTATTCTTCGTGTAGCCCTCTTGGAGGCTTCAATGGCGCGTTCGCGCGAAATTGTTGCTGCATTCTTGGCATCTTGTTTAATGATGGCGCCCGTCTGGGGCGCTCCCACGAGCGAACTGGGTACGATAGTGGCATCGGAGCGCGCGGCTGTCGGCGCCACTGGCGCAGCGGTAGGAACGACCATCTTTGCTGGAGACAGGTTGAGCACGGATGAGGCGGGCAGCGTGCAATTGCGCACGGGCAGCGCGCGGTTTCAACTCTCGGCGTCTTCAGCCGCCACCATTGGCGAAGAAAACGGGATGCCAGAGGCGACTTTGCAACAGGGCTCGGCCACATTTTCGACATCCAACGCAAGAGCGTTTGCGCTAAACGTGTCGACGGCAGTCATCAGGCCCAAGTCCGACGAACCCACGATCGGACAAGTGACGGTCCTGGGCGAGAAGCAGCTGTTCGTGAAATGCGTAAGAGGGGCGTTGACGATCACCGTTGGCGATGATTCGCGGGTGATCCCGGAAGGCAGCGCGTATCGCGTCGTTCTTGAGCCGCCAGACGCGCAGATCCCCACTCAGCCTCAGCCCCCCACGGAAGGAGCGGGCGGAAAGGGCTATGGCAAGCCGCCGGTCGCCGCGGGAACGAGCAAGTTTATGTGGTACGCGGGGGGCGGAGTTGTGCTCGTCACCCTTATCGCGATTCACAAGGTTCTGGAAAGTCCCGACAGGCCGTAATTGATTCTTAAGTTCGCGGGTTAAATCGTCGCGATGACTTCCATCTCGACAAGGGCTTCCTTTGGCAGACGCGCGACCTCGACCGTCGAGCGCGCCGGCGGAGCCGAAGAAAAGTAGCCTGCGTAAATTTCATTCATCGCTGCGAAGTCGCCGATGTTCTTCAGGAATACCGTGGTCTTCACCACGTGGCTTAATTTGCTGCCCGCCGCTTCCACAATGCCTTTCACGTTCTCGAGAGTGCGTTCTGTTTGCGCGCGAATATCACCGGGCACAAATTCATTGGTCTTCGGATCAATGGAAACTTGTCCGGAAACGAAAAGAAGTCCATTGACCTTGATGGCCTGGGAATAAGGCCCGATGGGTTTTGGACCGCGGTCTGTCAGAACTATTTCTCGCATGGCATGATCTCCTTGGAAGTGGCAGGGATAAAAGCGGAAGCACGTTCATAGCGCTCCCGAAAGTCGTTGGGAACTCCGGGATGTTTCATCCATAGACGTTCGAACTCGGCGACATTCTGATGAGTCTCTTCTTCGAATGCGGCAATCAGATCGTCGAGATCGAAGCCGCGGCCACGGCGAGCGGAAAGCATGTGGTCAATCGCGTGGCGGAAGGCCTCCGTCCCAAAGCGGTCCTGAAGAGCAAAGAAGAATAGGAAGCTCTTTGCACGCAGAACGCTTTCCTCTTCCGATTTTCCCGCAACCCGGTTCTGGGGAATCAAACGCAAGGCGCGCCGGATTGTCTCTGCGCGAGAACCTGGGCCGTCGATGGCATCCTTTCCCAGTTCAGAAGCAAAGGCGGGGAACGCCGAAAGAGGAGGCCGTTGCTCGTAGAAGGCGGGATTGCGGCCATAACCGAGCCAACTAGCGGCCAGGCCGGGCGCGGCCGCGCCGAGCTTCGGCGCTCCACCGCTCACATCTATCATCAAGGTGTCGGCCGAAGCTAGCTCAGAGGAAACGGCGTTCGGCTCCGCGCTCAGAAGATTGGCGTAAGAAGAGGTCGCGGCCGTAAAACAACCCGGTGCCACGGGACATTCCACAATCCAAAAGGGCTGGGCATTCCGGCTGCGGTTGCCGAAGGTCGCATCGTATGCCCGAATGGCAAGAACCAGTTCGTCCGCGGACTGGTGAAAACGTGCAGCTTCCTCTTGCACGTGCGTCCAGAGGAAAACCTCGCCGGCAGCGGTGTCCAGAACTGTTTGTTTGTATTGGCCAGCGACAACAAAGGGATAACGATCCTCGGGAGTCTGCACGGATTCGACGGTGAGTTCAGGCCCGTGGCGAGACATTTTTGTGGAGCGGCCGCTCATGTGCACCAGAAATCCGTCGGGCACACGGACCTGCAAGAGCCACTTGTCTGGAGGAACTCCCCCGGTGGAAAACAAGCCCTCCGACGGGAGCAACTCCGGTGCCCAGCCTTGGGACGGTAAAAAGAACGCATCCGAGGAAAAACCAAAGCCCGCATCGCCTGGCGGTGGTGGTTGAAATTCAGAATAGAGATGGAATGTGTGGCGCTCTCCAACGTTCCACGTCCCGGGAAGCGGAAGGAGAGTGTTCCTGGGCATGAAAGGGACGTTTTGCTCAGCGAGGGAAGACCCGTCCCAAATGGCCTGGGATTGAGCAATGTGAAAACGACGGCGTGCGGAGAGCCGTACGTCGAGTGAGGAGAGAGGCTGATTGCCGGTATTGCGAAGCTGAAAGTCCGCGTCAACGCGAATCCGCGGAGGGGGTCCGGGGTCAAATTGAACTCTGATTTCCTGCTTTTCTATCGAGTAACCAGGCCCCAAGGCAGCGGCGCAGGAAGAAATCCAAAGTCCAACCGCGACAAGAAACGGGCAAACAAGCAGGCGGAGATCAAGCCGTGAGACCAAAGCGACTCGATTGTAACGAGGGAGGGTCGAAGAAGCAAAAGCGAGAATGGCGTTGCAAGGCTCTCGAGAAACGCAGGCCTCAGCGCGGTTTGCGTCCGCGGACTCGGACGAAGGAAGTGTTGGCGTGGTCACGGGCGCGTTCGCGAGCTTCAATTTCCTTTTCTGCCTGCTGATCGGTCATTCCCGCCTTGATGCGTTCGAGAATTTGGCGCTCCGTCAAGCCAGTGTTTTTAAGCTCCGAAATGTTGGCGCTGGCCATAACCGGCTTGCCCGTCAGGTGCATGTGAAGAATGAGCTGCACACTCGAGTCGGACAGGCCGATGAGCTTGAGGGTGACGGCATCGACGCTGATGGCGTCTAATTGCCCTGCGCGCGCAATCTCGAGGATTTGCGGTTCGGTGAAACCCGCCCCGGCCAAATTGACGGCGGAATCGGCACTGGTGAAAAGATTCTTGCGAACATGCGCGCTGCTCACCAGTTCCACGCAGGTGTCATCACTGATCCCGGCGTTCTTGAGTTTAACGACTTGAGCGATTTCCTGCTCCGAAATATTGAGCCCTTTGAGCTGTTCAACGTCGCTCGACCACATCCCCGCTTGGTCCAGAGGCCGGTAGTCCGTGAGGGGGTGCTGATGACAGCCCGCCGCGAAGAGGACACACACACCGAGAAGCAATGCTGGGCGCCGCATAACTCCATTGTAGGGGACGCGAAGGGAGGGCGCGGGGGTGTGTGCCTGGGTCATACCCGGCCAGAGGTACAGGTGGGCAGATTGCCGGGATCAAATAGATTACACGCGCGGATGGCTTAGGTCAGAAGTGCCCGTGACTTTGGCGGAGGACGGTCAATTCCAAATCGAGCGTTCGATGGCGAGTAAGCGAGTGAAAGGCTAAACCTGATAGACGCGCTCGACTCCAAACACTCCGGAGATTTTGCGAATATTCGCGAGGATCGTTTCGAGCTGGCGCCGGTCGACAATCTCAAGGCTGGCTTCGATGCGGGCATTCTGCCGGTCCGGTCGGCTATCCAAACTTTGAATATTGGAACCAGCTCCGCTGATGACCGCGGTGATTTCCGCCAGGAGACCGGCGCGGTCCTTGCCTCGGATAGAAAGCTGCACGGGAAATGTGGCGGCGGTTCCGCTACCCCACTCCACGGCAATTCGCCTTTCGGTCTGATACATCAGGTTCTGCACGTTCGGACAAGCCCGCGTATGCACCGCCACGCCCCGGCCGCGCGTAATGTAGCCTACAATGTCGTCGCCCGGAATCGGATTGCAACATTTTGCGCGGTAAACGAGCAGGTCGTCGTGGCCCTTGACGATGAGCGGCGCTTCGCCGAAGCCGAGCATGCGCTTGACGGTTTTGACCAGCGTCGGTTTTGCGTCTTCCCCGTCCGCCTCCCCTGTCTTCTCCGGCTCGCCCAGCAGGCGAGAAAGAACTTGCCGGGCCGAGTATTTGCCAAAACCAACCGCCGCGTACAAATCCTCCTGTTTGGAAAGCCCATAGTCCGCAATAAGTTTGTCCCAATCCGCTTGGGGAATTTTCTTCAGCCCACGTGGGAAATGTCTGGACTCCTTCTCGAGCAGCTTCTTGCCCATGTCCGTGGCTTCTTCGCGCTCGTGAAAGTTTAGCCATTGGCGAATCTTGCTGCGCGCATGCGAGGACTTCACGAAGCTGAGCCAGTCGCGGCTCGGCGTATGGTTTTTTTGCGTGAGTATCTCGACCACGTCCCCGCTGACGATTTCATGCCGCAGCGAGACCATTTGGCCGTTCACTTTTGCGCCCACGCATTGATGTCCTACTTCCGTATGCACCGAATACGCAAAGTCGACTGGAGTCGCTCCACGGGGCATTTCCAAAACGCGCCCTTTGGGCGTAAACGCGTACACCTCGACGGGCGCCAAATCCACTTTTAGCGTCGACAGAAACTCGCCCGGTTCCTGCAGCTCTTGCGACCACTCGATCAGCTGCCGCATCCACGCGATGCGCTGATCGTCATCCCCGGAGGCCGGCTCGCCGCCTTTGTATTTCCAATGAGCCGCAACTCCTTCTTCCGCGATGCGGTGCATTTCTTGCGTGCGGATTTGCACCTCGAAAGGCTGCCCGCCATGCAGAACGGTGGTGTGCAGCGACTGATAGAGGTTTGGCCGCGGCATGGCAATGTAGTCCTTGAACCGGCCCGGAACCGGCCGCCAAATGTGATGCATCACGCCCAAGGCAGCGTAGCAATTTCGCTCCGTGTCCGTAATCACGCGAACAGCGAGCAAGTCATACACCTGCTCGAGGCTGCTCTGCTGCCGCAAAATTTTGCCGTGGAGCGAATACAAACCTTTAACGCGCGCTTCCAATTCCGCGGGAATCCCGCTCTCGACAAGTTTCGTGCGAATCGTGCTCTGAACCTCGTCCAAAAATCTCTGGTGCACCGGGCTCTTATCCGTCACTTCTTTTTGGAGCGCGAGAAAAGCCTCCTGCTCGAGAAAGCGGAAAGCCAGATCCTCGAGCTCTCCGCGGATGACGCCCATTCCAAGCCGGTGCGCGATGGGCGCGTAGATATCCAGCGTCTCGCGAGAAATGCGCTGCTGCTTTTCTTGCGACAGGTATTCGAGCGTGCGCATATTGTGCAGGCGGTCGGCCAGTTTGACGAGCACGACGCGCACATCATTGACCATCGCCAGAAGCATCTTCCGGACGTTTTCCGCCTGGCGGGTCTCCGGAGCAGTCATGTTCAGCCGGCTGATCTTGGTGACGCCTTCGACGAGGCGGGCGACATCCGGGCCGAAGCGCTCTTCAATACGCGCAACCGGATATTCCGTATCCTCGATGGCATCGTGAAGGAGCGCAGCCGTAAGCGTCGTCGCGTCCATGCGCATATCCGCAAGGATGTGGGCGACTTCCAGCAGATGGGAAATATACAGATCGCCGGAGCTGCGGAACTGGTCGCGATGGCGCTCCGAAGCTATTTCGTAGGCCCGCCGCACGACCCAGGGATCTTCGGAAGGACGGTTCTTGCGGAGTTTTTCGAGAAGTTCTTCGAAACGAGCCTCAAGTTGGCGGACGGCGCGGTCGCGCTGAAAGCTCAACGGAACATTACTGGGCGACGGCATATCCTAGTTTAGCCTGAAATGCAGCGGAGCGCGAGCCAAGCGACATACGCATACTGTCCTACTCTGGAGTGCGGGAGCCGTGCTCCCGCCTTTCAGCACGGCCCCAAGCACGGCCCCCAAGCACAGCCCCAAGCGTGGTCTTGCTCAGGGTTTGTGGGTTTTGCTTGCGCGCTCTTGCCGCTCCCTGCGGCCGGAATTGCAGGCGATCTCGTTCGAGTGATTGATTGAGTTCGCAA
>Ga0335074_10010696_pt1 | contig 12834 bp, 13 predicted proteins | sample Lox_Sample_23_FD_206715 | JGI IMG/M metagenome (GOLD analysis project Ga0335074, IMG submission 206715) | Soil microbial communities from Loxahatchee National Wildlife Refuge, Florida, United States - Lox_Sample_2.3 | ecosystem: Environmental > Terrestrial > Soil > Wetlands | place: USA...
GGGTGTTCGGCGTGGTCGACAATCGCGCCGATCCGAAACTGCCGCAGGACCCGCGGGCAAAGAATGGCTACGTGCGCCAGGACTATGCGATTCAGCTGATCGAGGCGGCCGGATTCAGGCTGGTCGCAACCTCGGAGGTCAATGCCAACCCGAAGGATACGAAGAATTATCCGTGCGGGGTGTGGGCGCTGCCGCCCGATTACCGGTTCGGCAACATCGATCGCGCCAAGTACGCGGCCATCGGCGAGAGCGATCGCTTCACGCTCAAGTTCGTGAAACCCGGTGATTAGGCGGTCCGGAGATCGCCGTCACCACATCTCCTTCAGACGCGCGCCCACGTCCAGGGCGGTGTCCTCGCTTTCCGGCTTGAGGGCGGTTTCGCCGGTGGAGCTCGAGCCGTGGAAAGTGGTCGACTCGAGCGTCTTCAGCACCTTCTCGGTCAGGAAGCGGCTGCGGGCACCGTAGACGTGCGCATCACCCACCCGATGTTGGGTCGTCAGGTGGAACTTGAGGGGGGCGAGCAGCAGCAGCTCGTTTTGGGCGCGTGTCAGGCCGACGTAGAGCAGGCGGCGCTCCTCCTCGATGAGCTCCGCCTTTCCGGTGGAGAACTCCGACGGGAAGCTGCCGTCCACGACGTTCAGCAGATACACGGTATCCCACTCCATGCCTTTGGCGGAGTGGATGGTGGACAGGACGAGATAGTCCTCATCGAGCCCCGGCCGTCCGGCGAGATCGCCGGTGGCGTTCGGTGGATCGAGGGTGAGCTCGGTCAGGAAGCGCTCGCGCGAGGGGTACTGCCCGGAGAGCAGCTCGAGCTGGTCGAGATCGCCGAGTCGCGTATGTGAATGCTCGTACTGGCGCTCGAAATGCGGGCGATACCATTCCCGCGCGAGATGCACCTGTCCCGTCCACGGGCGCTGCGGGTCGGCGAGCGCGAGAAAGAGCTCGACGAGCCGGCGCCAGTCCGGCGCCGCAACGCCGGGCGGCGGGGTGAAGCTCTGCAACGAGCCGAACGATGCGCCGTTCGATTCGAAATGCTCGAGCGCGCGCCGCGCGTTGGCGGGCCCCATGCCGGGCAGAAGCTGCAGGGTGCGGAAGGCCGCCAGGGTGTTGCGCGGGTTGTCGGCCCAGCGCAGCACCGCGAGAAGATCCTTGATGTGGCCGGCCTCGAGAAACTTGAGGCCACCGTACTTCACGAACGGGATCTGCCGCCGTCCGAGCTCCACCTCGAGAACGTCGCTGTGACTCGCGGAGCGGAAGAGCACCGCCTGCTTTCTCAGGGGCACGCTGGCTTCGCGGCGCCTGAGTATCTCGCCGCACACGCACTCCGCCTGGCCCTGCAGGTCCTCCACGGTCACCAGTCGCGGGCGCGGGCCCTCGCCGCGGGTCGACAGCAGGTGCTTGCGGTGCTGGCGGGGGGCATCGGCGATCACGGCGTTGGCGACATCGAGCACCTGCTGGGTGGAGCGGTAGTTCTGGGCGAGCGTCACCACCTCGGCTCGGGGCGTGAAGCGGTCGGGAAATCCAAGGATGTTCTCCACCGCGGCGGCGCGGAAGGAGTAGATGGCCTGCGCATCGTCACCGACGACGGCGAGTCCGGCGCCATCCGGTTTCAGCGCATGCAGGATCTCCGCCTGCAGCCTGTTGGTATCCTGGTATTCATCCACCAACACGTGATCGAAATGAGCGCCCACGTGCGCGGCGAGCCGCGGGTGTGACATCATGATGTGCCAGTAGAGCAGCAGATCATCGTAATCGAGCAGACTCGCGCGCTGCTTGCGCTCGACGTACGCGCGGTAGAGGCGCGTCAGCTCCGATTCCCACTGCGCGCACCAGGGGAATTGCGCCTCCAGCGACTCCTTCAAGGGACGCTGCGTGTTGACCCGATGGGAGTAGATCTGCAGGCAGGTATCCTTGCGCGGAAAGCGCTGCTCCTTCTGGGCGAGACCCAGCTCCTGGCGCACCTCATCCATGAGATCGGCGGAATCGCCGCGATCGAGGACGCTGAACTGCGGGTCGAGCTTCAGGTGTCGGGCGTAATGACGCAACAGGCGGTTGCCCACCGAGTGGAAGGTGCCCGCCCAGCTCATGCGCTGCAGGATGCTTTGACTTACCCCGCCCAGACTCTCGTTGAGAGCCGAGCGGGCGAGCTCATACGCGCGCCGGCGCATCTCGGTCGCCGCCCGCCGGGTGAAGGTCAGCATCATGATGCGCGCCGGATCCACGCCGTTGATGACGAGATGCGCGACACGGTGGGCCACGGTGTCGGTCTTGCCGGTGCCCGCGCCCGCCACAATCAGCAGCGGCCCGGACTTGAAGCCCTTGGGTTGGCCGGCCCCATCCGGCAGCGGCTCGCCAAAAGTCACCGCGCGGCGCTGCGGGCCGTTGAGCTTCGCCAGATGTGACGCCGTCGACATGACGGCCGGGGACTATACGGAATCGGGCGACCCGATGTCACTGATTGGCGTCACACGGGCGCGCGCGGGCCGCCGCGGTGGCAAGCGGCGCGCCGCCTCAGCGGCCCGCGCTCCAGCGGGCAGCACGCTCGCATCGAGCTCCGCGCCGAGCTCATCCAGGCGTTCCCGTACCTCCTCCTCCACGGCCGCGAAGTTCACCGCGACCGCCGCGGCGTCGTGGTTGGGAGGCCGGCAGTCGCTGAAGTCGATCTCGAGTCCGGTGTCAGCCGAGATCTTCGCGCGCACCGACTCCCGATACGCAGCCGACCGGCCGAGCCGATCGACATCCAGCATCAGGTCGGCAGCGGGAGCGGCTGCGGAGTGAGCCAACAGCGAGACCGCCATGAAGGCCCGATACGACAGCTCATCGCTCCAGGGGTGGATGGCGGCGTGCAAGGATCGAAGCTGTCGTTGCAACCCGCCGATCAGGCGCCGTGGCCGAGGCAACCCCAGCTCGCATCCGAAGCGGGCGGCCGGGGAGCCCGGGGGAGCCAAGGCGAGCGCGAGGAAGTGGCACAGCTCGAAGTACTGCAGGGGCAATCGCTCGCGATAGCTGCGGAACGAAAGCCACTGCTGCAGCGGCCGGCGGCGCACCACGATGTGGTAGCCCCCCATGGCTTCCTTGAGCGCGGCCGCGCGCCCGAGCGATCGGGAGAATCCGAGCACGGCCTGCTTGCCTCCTGCACGCGCATAGCGCAGCAGGCGCGCGAGGTACCTCTTCTCTGGCAGGCCGCCCTGCGGCGGGAAGTACCGCCCGAGCGCGAACCGCTCGCGATAGCCGCGCACGCCCTGCAGCCCGAATCTGAGCAGCGGCAGGTACTCCTGCCGGTAAGGCGCCCGCAGCCGGGGATGACGCGAGTCCCACGATGCCGCGGTGTCCCGCCGGATCCGCTTCGGCGTGCAATGCGCCAGGCGCTCATCGAACGGCTCGAAGAAACACACCGTCGATGGCACCTCGCGAAAGCGGCTCCATACGTAGGTGCTGGCACAGCGCCACCCCCCATGCAGAAAGACAGTCGGACGCTCGCCAAGTCGCTCTCTCAATGCGCGGGGTCTCCTCTTGCGGCGGACGCTCATCGCCCGGACCGGCTAGTGAGTGTACGCCACGGCCGCGCCAGCGCTTTTGCAAAATGTAAGCATGATAGGCTGCGCACATGAAGCCGGAGAGGCGCAGCGAGCACTTTCGCGGACGCATCATCTCGGTCACCACCGATGAGGTGCGGCTGCCGAACGGACACGTCGCACTGCTCGAGGTCGTCCACCATCCCGGTGGCGCGGCGGTGGTCGCGATCGACGCGCAGGAGCGTGTTTGCCTGCTCAAGCAGTATCGCTATGTCGCCGATGGCTGGATGTGGGAGCTGCCCGCCGGCAAACTCGAGCCGAACGAGCCGCCGCTCGTCACCGCGCAGCGCGAGCTCGTCGAGGAAGCGGGTATCAGCGCCGGCGCCTGGCGCAGCCTCGGCTCCTATATGAGCTCACCGGGCGTATTTACCGAGGTGTTGCACCTCTTTCTCGCCACCGACATCGAGCCGGCCGCGACCGCGCACGAGCGGGCGGAAGTCATCGAGGTGCATTGGCCGCCGTTCGCCGCGGCATGCGAATGGGCGGCGAGCGGCGAAATCCGTGACGGCAAGACCGCCGTCGGCCTGATGCGGGCGCGTTATGTCCGCGGCCGCGGACATAACCTGTTGCAGCGCCCCTGATTCGTGACAGACCTCTCAGCGGCACCTCGGCCGCGCTGTTATGGTGGATGCGTCCGCAAGCTGCGGATCGCGGCTTTACCCTCACGTCTTGGACGCCAGCACAAAAAACCTCTACGGCGCGGAGGATCGCCGACAGGACAGCACCGGCGAGCGCCGCCGACTTTCCCGTGTCCGCCACGACGACCGCGGCAACGCCTACGTCGAGTGGGTCGATGCGCCGGCGGAATTGATCACGCGTCCCAAGCTCGAGATCGAGGACGGCCCCCGTGGGCTCGAGCTCGAGTCGGAGCGCAAGACCTACGATCCTTACGCGAATTCGCGGGTCGCGCCCCGGACCGGCAACACGACCCGCACGGATCTGCGCAAGCTGTCCGAGTGGATCAAGATGATGCGCGATCTCGAGGAGCGCAAGCGCGCTGGCGGCGGCGGCGACCCCGAAGAATAGCGGGCCGGTCGGCGCAGGATTCGCCTAGGGAGCAGTCCGCTCGATGTGCGCGACCTTGCGCGCATTGCTGAGGCGGTAGAAACGGCGCAGCTCGGCGAGCACCTCGCCCTCCGTGCCGCCGCCGGTGCGGCGCAGCGACCGCTCCAGACGGCGACAGAACCTCTCCGCATAACGGCTGGCCTCCCGGTACAGTGTCTCGCGGCCCGCGGCGAGGCGCGGATCGATGCGCGTGCGCTCGAAGAGAATGCGACGCAACTCCGCGGGGAAGCGGCTGGGCAGCTGGCGGCGCAGCAGCCAGTAGCTGGCGACATACTTGTCGACTTCCGCCTGCATCTCGAGCTCGAGGATCGAGACCGGGCGATCGTGGTCGGCGTTCCAGGCGAGGTAGAGGAAGTGGCTGACGCCCTCGAGCGCGGTCCAGTAGTCCGCGACGTTGCCGTCGTGCAGGCGCACCATCGGATCCTCGCGCCGCAGCCTTTCCAACAGATCCGGATCGAGGTAGAGCGAGACCGCCGCTTCGTCGCCGGCGGGCGTGGGCTGCGCGACGATGAGATCCTCCGCCGAGGAGCGGCCGCGGACCGACGCCGGCAGATGCCGGCGGTCGGTGACCAGGAAGTCATAGACATCGTGAGCGATGCTCACGTCGTATATGCCGCCGATGAGCTGCTGCAGCCGCGTCAGGATCATGGTTTCAATGGGTGAACCGGGTGCCGCCCCCGGCGGCGGTCGGATCGACGCCGAGACGCTTCAGCAGCGCGTAGCTGCGACGGCTGCCGGTCTTCAGCCAGATCTCATAGAGCCGCAGGATGTCCCTGTCGGTATGCGTGTGGGCGCTGTCGGCGAGCTCGTTGAGGGCATCGACCATCGGTTGGAATTTTTCCGAGAGCTCCGCGAACACGTTGCCGAGCACCCGCCCCCTGCCGCGCGCCAGCGAGTCGGCGAGTACCCCGTAGGCGCGCCCGCCCATGGCGATGTGATAGTCGATGTCGATCAGCCTGCGCGCGAAGCTCTGCGCGAAGAAGCCGGCGATGAACAGCGAAACGTCGCCGAGGCGTTGCAGATTGCGGTTACGGTCGTCGGCGGAGGGCGCCTCGAGCGCTTCCGACAGCATGACGACGAGTGGCTTCAGGCGCGAGCCTTCCGGCGTGCGGTCGAAGAGAGCCTCGGAGCGGGAGAACAGGGTCAGCAGATTGACGACATAGTGCTCGGTCTGGTCCTCGACCGCGAGCTGCTGACTCGCGAGCGCGCCGTGCAGGGCGTCCTTGAAGTATTCCTTCAGGTTGGCCACCGGCTGAACCCGGGTGGATGAGTGAGTGTCGGACATGAGTCAATGGCCTCCTTCACCGTTGCGACTGGCCGTTACCCATAAAACACAACGGCAGCACACGCCCAAAGTTCACCTCACATAATGGCTGAGTTCCGTGACGTGTTCGCCTGCTTTCGACGGCGACCGGGTCGTATCTATTCGCCGTTCAGGTTCATTGCGACGCGCTTCACGGTCGCGCTATCAGCACTCCTCGCAGCCCGCTGCCAAAGCGACGAGTTGGTCTGCAAGCTGCATGCAGTCGGCGACGTTGACGTCGGCCGGCTCGAGGTTGTCCGGCCAGGACGCCCCGCCACGGTTCATCCAGGCGGTGCGCAACCCCGCGGCGCGCGCGGCCGCGACATCGAGATAAGGATCATCGCCGACGTAGAGGATCGCGCACGGCTCGAGCCGCAGACCGCGCGCCAGGTGCTGGAAGGAGCGGGGATGCGGCTTGGCGACGCCGATCTGGCGCGCGTTCAGCGAAACGCTGAAGCGTGGCGCCAGACCGATCAGCTCCAGATCCGCATTCCCATTGCTGAGCGACGCCAGCGCATAGCGTGCGCTCAGACGCTCGAGCGCGGGCTGAACGTCGGCATAGGGCGCGAGCGCGTTGCGCGCGGCGAAGAACACCTCGAAGGCGCGCTCGGCCACCGCTTCCTCGTAGCCGCATTCGCGCGCGTGCGCCGCGAGCGCGGTGATGCGCAGGTAGGTGAAGTCGTGCGCGTTGTGCGGCTCGGCTCGGGCGAGCCGCTCGCGCGCGGCGCGCATCTCCTCGATCGATAGCCGCTCGGTGATCCGCGGGCAGTGCTCGCGTAACCAGCGGTGCAGGCATTGCTCGGCACGCACGATCACCGGACCAACATCCCACAGTGTATTATCGAGGTCGAAGGCGACCGCGCGGACGGCGCGCAGCGCCGCCGCCCCGGATGCGGCGTGGCCGACGCTCGAGGTAACGGTCGTCATGCTGCGAAGGGTACCACCCCATGTCGGATCTCACCCTGGTCATCGGCAACCGGAACTACTCCTCCTGGTCGCTGTGCCCGTGGATACTCATGAAGCGCCTGGATCTCGAGTTCCGCGAGATGCTGATCCGGCTCGACACGCCGACGACGAAGGACGAGATCGAGACCTACTGCCCGAGCGGACGTGTGCCGGTGCTGCTCGACGGGGAGCTTCGCGTGTGGGACTCGCTCGCGATCTGCGAGTACGTGGCGGAGCTCAGCGGACGCGGTTGGCCGCGCGAGGCCCGCGCCCGCGCGGTCGCACGCTCGGTCTGCGCCGAGATGCACTCCGGCTTCGCCAACCTGCGGCTGGAATGGCCGATGAATGCGCGCGCGCGCAATCGCCACACCGTCCTCACGCCGGGGCTGGAGGCGGACGTCGACCGGGTCGATGAGATCTGGAACGACTGCCGGCGGCGCTTCGGGGCGGCGGGCCCGTGGCTCTTCGGGGAGTACTCGGTCGCCGATGCGATGTACGCGCCGGTGGTGCTGCGCTTCAACACCTACGGGGCGCGCATCTCCGAGACCGCGCGCTGGTACATGGCGGCGGCGCTGGAGGATGCGGCGCTGCAATCCTGGCTGGCTGCCGCCAAGGCGGAGCCGTGGACGATCGAGGCGGAGGAAGTGGGGTGAGGAAAGGCTGCGCACACGGCTCGAGGAGAGCAAGATGTCTGTAAAGTCCATCAGGAGGGAGCTGCGCTTCCTCCGCTGCTATGTGATCGCAACGTCGGCACTCGCCCTCGTCTTGTTGCTCGGCGCCGCCGGCGTCATGCCCGGAGTGCACGATGCGACGTTCGGCACGATCACCGCACATCGGATCGTCGTTCGCGACAACGAAGGCAGGCTTGCGATGGTGCTCACGAACCACGACGAGCCGATGCCGGGCATCTGGGCCGGCATCAAAACCTACCGTCACGGTGGCGGCGGCAACGAGATCATCTTCTACGACCAGATGGGCGACGAGCAGGGCGGTTACGTCTGGACTGGCCTGGTGCATGGGAACGGCGGCTACGACTCGAGCCTCGTCAATTCGTACGACAGCGTCACAACGGACGAGCTGCTGCAGGTGCACGACGGAAATTCCAACGGCAAAACATTCTCGTACGTGACCGGCTGGAACGAGCCGAACCAGCGGACACCCTTGGCCTTGCGGGTGATGCGTGAGTACGAACAGGCGATTGATCGACACGAGAGCCGGGCGCAGCTCGAGAAGATCCTCGCCCAGGATCCGCCCCTCGCCCGTGGACAGATCCGGCGTTATCTCGTCGGATATACGCAGTCGAACACGGCACAGGTCCTGCTCTCGGACGCGCAAGGCCGAGCGCGCATCAGAATGTTCGTGAAGCCGGATGGCGCTTCCGCTCTGCAGTTCCTTGATGCCGCTGGCAAGATTGTCGCGCAGTATCCAGGGACCCGCCGCGAGTGAGGGTAGCGCGCGAGCCAGGCCCATCTGGCTCAGCGGTTGGCCGGGAGCTCGCTCCGCTTATCCGTAGGTCGCCCGCCACTCCGCCCGATAGGACTTCCCCAACGACATCAGGCGCTCGAGCAGCTCCGGATAGTCGATGCCCGCCGCGCGCGCCGACTCAGCGAAGTCCTCGGCCGCTTCCAGGTTGGGATTGGCGTTGGCTTCGAGCGCGTAGACCTCGCCTGCCGCCGTCGCCCTGAAGTCCATGCGCGCGTAGCCGGAGAGCCCGAGCGCCCGATAGATGCGGCGCGAGAGCTTGTCCAGGCGAGCGAGCACCGCCGGCGCGAGATCCTCCGCCGCGCGGGTGGTGATGCCGTACTTGGCCTGATATCGCTTGTCCCATTTGACCTTGCGGGTGGCGATGGCGGCGAGCGTATCGGGCATCGAGCCGAACACCATCTCCCACACCGGCAGGCGGGTCAGCCGGTCGTTGCCCATCACACCGACGTAGAGCTCCCGTCCCTCGATGTACTCCTCGACCAGGGCGTCGGAACCGATCTGCTCGTGGACGAACCCGATGCGCTCCTTGAGGCGCGCCGCATCCTCCACCACCGACGCCTGCGCGATGCCGAGCGAGGCGTCCTCGACGGTCGACTTCACGAACAGCGGGAAGCGGAGCTTGCGTGGCACGTGAATCCGGCCGCCGCGCTGGAACACGGCGAACTGCGGCGTCGGGATGCGGTGGAAGGCGAGCAGCTGCTTGCAAAGAGGCTTGTCGCGCGACAGCAGGAGTCCGCGCGGATTGCAGCCGGTGTAGGGTTGACGCAGCAGCTCGAGAAAGGCGACCACGTGCTGATCGTAGGTGACGATGCCGTTGAATTCCTCGAGCAGGTTGAAGACGATGTCAGGTTGCCAGTCGGTGATGCTGCTGCGCATCTCGGTCAGGCTGTCGAGCACGCCGAGGCAGCGGACATCGTGCCCGCTCGCGCGCAGCGTGCTCGTGACGTCGTACTCGGTGCGCCATTCCTCGATTTCCTTCGCGCCATGACCCTCGAGAGACTCCGGTGGCACCAGGCTCGCGTGCACGACGACGAGCGTGCGCAGCTTTCTCATAATGGCAAATGCGGGGTCTCGCCTTGGCGGTACAAGCTCGCGAGCCGCTCGAGCAGCCAGCGGGCGCTGCGCAGGGCATCGCGGCGGTTGCCGCGGACATAGAGCTTCAGCGTCTCGCTGCGCTCGATGAGCATGCGGACGATCTGCTGCACGCTATAAGGCTCGAGCCCGAGCTCGCGCGACACGGACGCGGTCAGCGACTTGCGGTTGGCGCGCAGCAGGGTCGCCGCGCGGATGGTGCCGCGGCGCATCGGCGGCGGCGCGAACAGTCGGCGCAGAAACTCGTCGGCGAGGCCGCGGCGATCGAGCTGCTGGCGGGCGAGCTTGCGCCGATAGTGCTGGGCCAGAGTACGGGTGTTGGTTTCGAGCGGCTCGATGCGGATGCGATTGCGGACCGAGGGGCGGCGGCCGCGCACCGCGGCCATCAACTCATCGACGGCGCTCAGCTTCTGGAATGCCGGCCAGTCGGCGTAGCTCTTGCGCCAGCCCGAGCGCGGCGTCAGCCAGACGGCGAAAGTCTCCGCGAAATCCTCCGTCGGGTGCGACTGTGCGTACCACTCTCCGAGGTGATGCACGTACCGGCGGCTGCCCGGCCGCGCCTTGTAGCGCGCCGGATACTGGAGCGAGGCGGGGCCGAAGACCTCGCGCCAGCGCTTGCGGCGGCGCAGCCGGTAGGCATTGTCGAGCGCGTGTCCGGCCTCGTGACGCAGGATGCGCATGAACCCGCGCGCATTGCCACCTTCGGCTTCGCGCATGATGCGGCGCTCGAGACGCTCGAGGCGCGGGTGGGCGAGATAGAACGGTATGGCGAGGCCCGGGACCCCATCCGGCGAGAACCACTCTTCCGAGAGCCATACGTGGGGATGGAAGCGGATGCCGCGACCTTGCAGCTCCGCATAGAGCCGCCGGATGCGCCGCTCGATGCGCGAGCCCGCAAGCCGCAGTCCGAGATCGCAGAAACGCAGCGAAAGGAGGTCCTCGTCACTCAGACGGGTCCAGGCGAGCTTGCGCCGGGGGGTGCGATTGCGCTGCAAGGCCACAGGCCTCGAAGCCTACCCGTTTCCCACTCGCGTGTCCGGCTTCGTGGTGCGGGTCTCAGGGGGCCGGTCGCGTTCGCCAGCCCGGCTCAGTCGATCGCGAGCAGATAATGCCGTAGAAGCCGGTCCGCGTACGTCTCAATGAGCTCGTGCTGCAGCAGACTCCGGCGCCAGGAGGCGGGAATCGCACTCGCACCATAGAAGGCACCGGCCAGCTGCCCACAGGCCGCCGCGGCCACGTCCGAATTGCCGCCGCGATTGGCGGCGTGCAACACCGCATCGCGGAAGCTCTCGGTCGCCGCGAAGCCCTCGAGCGCGATCCGGAGCGCCTCGGCCGCGCTGCCCTTTCCTCGTGGCCGCTCGCGGTCGGCCCGGGCCTCGAGGATGCGCGCTTTCGGCTGGCCCGAGAGCGCGAGAAAAAGGGCTCGTGCGAGATCGCGACAGGCGGCGAGGACCTCGGGTGCCTGGCAGGTGGTGCGGGCGGCATCGCTGGCGAGCTGCACGGCCTCCTCTTCCGTGGCGAAGAAAAACATGACCACCGGAGCGACTCGCGACAGCGGCTCCGGGTCGAGCCGGTCAGGGGCATGCGAGCCGGAGAAAAGCTGGCGGCGCCATTGCGACATCGCGAGCGCGCGGGCGGTGCTCGCGGTGATGCCCAGGCACTGACCGGTCGCCGAAAGGTAGCCCTCGCGCTGCCACAACGTGTAGCGCTCAACCTGGTCACGCGCGTCGAAGCCGTTCGTCGCCAGCAGGCTGTCGGCCAGGCAAAGGGCCATCGCGGTGTCATCGCTCCAGCCGCCGCGGGGCAAGCCGAGGGGACCGCCGCCGATCAGATCCCCCACGGGCGTGAAGGTGCCGGGGCGGCGGTACTGGGTTGGGGCGGCAACGGCATCCCCGAGGGCAAGACCGACCAGAGCGCCGAGGAACCGTTCACGCAGGCTCCGGGCGGCGGCGAGGGTGGCGGGATCCAACAGGGGGTCCGCGGCCGGTGCTGCCGCCGCCGGAGACAAGCTCGGTCGAATCCGACGCAGGGCGCCCGCGGGTCGGGACCACTGGCGCACGTATTGGGTCTGGGCTTCGGTCTCCGGGACGCTCGGCCAGAGCTTGGAGCGCTCGCATTGCTGCCATACCCGGGCGAGCTCATCGAGCGCCTGCTCGCCGGTGAGGCCGCGCTCAACCAGCAGGCAACCGATCACCATGGCGGTGCGGCCGATGCCGGCGCGGCAGTGCACGTAAGCCGACCTGCCCGATTGCAGCGCATCGTGCAGGCAATCCAGGATCTCGATCATGTGCTCGCGCTTCTCGGGCAGGCTGTGATCGCGGATGGGCTTGCGCAGGTACTCGACGTGCAAGGGGAGCTCGTGATCGTATGGATCGGTCTCGCTGGGGTGTGTCAGGTCGAGAAAGCAGTCGATGCCGGTGGCGAGAAGCTGACCGAGGCGCTGACGAGTGGCCTCGGGAGTTACGCCGGCGGGGTGCTCGCCGGCGAGCAGCAGACCGGGGAGAGCCCAGTAGGTGTTGGGGAGAGGAGGAGCGAGATCCATGGCCGATTATGCGTTGTGGGCCACGGCCTCGATCAAAAGGTCCTCCTCGTCCATGGTCATGGCCGCAATTCGCCCGGGTGAGCCGTGCGCGGATGGCCTTCCACTGCGCCGCTCCTCGAGAGAGGCGAAGTCGAAATGCCGGGGGTCGGCGAGGTGCTCGAGCTCGACGTGACGGAGGGCGGAGAAGATGCTCTCGGTGCGGCCGGGGTGGGCGTGCTCCCAGGCGGCGAGCATTTTCTTGATGGCCACGCGTTGCATGTTGTCCTGCGAGCCGCAGAGCTTGCAGGGGATGATGGGGAAGCGGCGGCCGCGAGCGTAGCGCTCGATGTCGCGCTCGGCGACGTAGGCGAGCGGGCGGATGACGATGTGGCGGCCGTCCTCGGAGAGCAGCTTCGGGGCCATGGCCTTGAGCCGGCCTCCGAAGAAGAGGTTGAGAAACAGCGTCTCGACGATATCGTCGCGGTGATGCCCGAGGGCGATCTTCGTGATGCCGTTCTCGGCCGCAAAGCGGTACAGCGCGCCGCGGCGCAACCGCGAGCACAGCCCACAGAGCGTGCGGCCTTCGGGGATCACCCTTTTGACGACGCGGTACGTGTCCTGCTCGAGGATCCGGAAGGGGATGCCGAGGGCGGTGAGATACTCGGGGAGGACATGCTCGGGGAAGCCGGGCTGCTTCTGATCGAGATTGACGGCGAGGAGCTCGAAATCGACCGGCGCGCTGCGCTTCAGCGAGATGAGGATGTCGAGCAGGGTGTAGGAGTCCTTGCCGCCCGACAGGCAGACCATCACACGGTCGCCAGGCGCGATCATGCGAAAGTCCTCGA
>Ga0335074_10010699_pt1 | contig 12833 bp, 10 predicted proteins | sample Lox_Sample_23_FD_206715 | JGI IMG/M metagenome (GOLD analysis project Ga0335074, IMG submission 206715) | Soil microbial communities from Loxahatchee National Wildlife Refuge, Florida, United States - Lox_Sample_2.3 | ecosystem: Environmental > Terrestrial > Soil > Wetlands | place: USA...
GCCGGCTACGCATGCGACACGGATCGAGATTTCGCAACGATCTGGCCTGGCAGGGGAGTGGCAGACAGCCAATCGGCCCAAAATCCCGGTGATTTCTTCTTCCCTGCCATTCCTATTGCATTCCCATAGCAGTCCGTGATATCTATTGGTTCCCAAGGGGAGAACCATGGGAGAGAAGACGGACGTCTGGCAGGGAACGCTGGCGCTGATGGTGCTGAAGACCCTGGAAGCGATGGGGCCGCAGCACGGATACGGGATCGCGCGGCGCATCGAGCAGACCAGCGGCAACGCGCTCGCGCTGAACTACGGAACGCTTTACCCATCCCTTCTGAAGCTGGAGCAGGAGGGCGCGATTGCGTCGGAGTGGGGCACTTCGGAGAACAATCGCAAGGCGAAATATTACCGGCTGACCCGGGCGGGACGAAAGCAGCTGGAGCGGGCAACGCGGGAGTGGGCACAGGCGACGGCCATTTTGGCGCGGTTCCTCGAACCGGCACCGGAATCGCGATAAGGAGGCGGAATGCGCAGTCTGCGAGCGTTGTGGATGCGGCTGAGGGGGATTTTCGGCGCAGGTCGCGCGGAGGCAGAGATTCGCGCGGAGATCGAGAGCCATCTGGCAATGCATATCGAGGACAACCTGCGCGCGGGGATGCCGGCTGAGGAAGCGCAGCGGCAGGCGCTGATCCGGCTGGGCGGGGTGGAACAGACGCGGCAGGCATGGCGGGACCAGCGGACGCTGCCATGGCTGGAAAGCCTGGGCCAGGATGTGAAGTTTGCGCTCCGCCAATTGCGGAAGTCTCCGGGGTTCGCAGGCGTCGTGGTGGCCACGCTGGCGCTGGGCATCGGGGCAAACACGGCAATCTTCTCCGTGGTGCGAGCCGTGCTTCTGGAAGCGCCGCCCTACGCGAAGCCGGGCGAGCTTGTGAGCCTGTCGGAATCCAAAGCGCAGGCGGGGATCACGGGCGAGGGCATGTCCTACCCGGGCTACCAGGACCTGCGCGAGCACGGCGGGGCCTTCAGCGCAGTTGCGGGGCTCGCAGGCCACTCCCTCACCCTGACCGGACACGGCGAACCCTCGGAAGTGAAAACGGTGGTTGTGACGCAGGATTTCTTCTCCCTGTTTGGGGTTCAGCCGTTGCTCGGGCGGACGCTGACCGCGAAGGATGGCGAGCGCGGCGCCGCGCCCGTGACGGTGCTCAGCGAGGCGTTGTGGCGGAATAAGTTTGGCGGCGATCCGGGAATCGTAGGCCGAACGATCACGCTCGATATGCGGCTCTGGACCGTAGTGGGCGTGATGCCGGCCGGCTTTCGCACGCCATTTCTCGATCAGGCGCAGCAGTTGTGGATCCCGCTCGACCAGGATCCGCTCTTCAGCGTGTGGATGACGCACCCGCCGCGCACCCACTGGATGGCGGCATTCGCGCGCCTGCGGCCAGGGGTGAGCGGGGCCCAGGCGCAGGCGGAGCTGGAGGCGGTGAGCGCCGGGTTGTCGAGCCAGTTTCCGGAAGAGAAGGGGTGGACGATCGAGAGCGAGCCGCTGCAGAAGGCGATCGCGGGAGACGTGCAGCGCCCGCTGCTGGTGCTGCTGTGCGCCGTGGGACTGGTGCTGCTGATTGCCTGCGCCAACATTGCCAATCTGCTGCTGACGCGGGCGACGTCGCGCTCAGCGGAAATGGCGGTACGCGTGGCCCTGGGGGCAAGCCCGCGGCGGCTGGCGCGCCAACTGCTGACGGAAAGCGCGCTGCTCGGGCTGCTGGGAGGCGCCGCAGGCATGGCCGCGGCGTGGTGGGGCGTGCGGGCGCTGAGGTCGATGCTGCCGCAGGGGCTGCCGCAGCTCCACCCGGTGCGGGTGGATGGCGCGGTGCTGGGATTTGCGCTGGCGCTGTCGCTGGTGGCGAGCCTGCTCTTCGGGCTGGTTCCGGCGCTGTTTGCATCGCGGAGCGATCTCCAGCGGTATTTGCGGGAGGGTGGGCGCGGGGGAGAGAGCAGAGGACCGCAGCGAGCCCGCAGTGTGCTGGCGGCAGCGGAGACGGCGCTGGCCATGGTGCTGCTGGTAGCGGCAGGATTGCTGATCCGCAGCTTTGCGCGGCTGTCGGCGGTGAGTCCCGGCTTTGCAACCGCTCAGGTCACGAGGGCGATGGTCTCGCTGCCGCAGTTTCGCTATGCCAGGCCGCAGCAGTGGGCAGCGTTCGCGAGCGAGCTGATGCAGCGCCTGCAGGCGCAGCCCGGCATGGGGGACGCGGCGATCGCAGCGCCGCTTCCGATTCTGGATCTGCCGATCCCGCTGCGCTTCGACATTGTCGGCGCGCCGCCGGCGCCGGCGGGCGAGGCGATCACGGCGGACTACGAGACGGCAAGTCCGCGCTATTTCCGGGTGATGGGAATTCCATTGCTCCAGGGAAGATTGTTTGGAGAAGACGACACAGCGTCGACGCCGAGGGTGGCGGTCATCAGCCAGGCTTTTGCGCGGCGGTATTTTTCTGGGCGCAATCCTCTGGGGCAACACATTGTGTTCGGATTTCCTCCGGATGGCCGAGCGGCGCGCGAGATCGTCGGGGTGGTGGGTGACATTCGCGACGAGTCGCTGGCGAAGAAACCGGGGCCGATGATGTATGTGCCCTTTGCGCAGGCGCCGCTGTGGGGCGGCGAGGTCGTCGTGCGCAGCCGGTTCAGCGCCGCCGCGGCCGCCGCGGCCATCGAGAGAACCACGCACAGCATCGACAAGGACCTCCCGGTGACCGACATCGTATCGCTGCCGGCGGGAGTGGATGCGTCGGTGGCGCAGCCGCGATTCCGCACTGCGCTGGTGGGAATCTTCGGCGCGATGGCGCTGCTGCTGGGGGCGGTGGGAATCTTCGGCGTGGTTTCGTGGTCGGTGTCGCGGCGGACGCGGGAGATCGGCATCCGCATGGCCCTGGGCGCGCAGCGCCGGAATGTGACGGAGCTGATGCTGAGCTCGGCGAGCGCGCCGGCGCTGGCGGGTATTGCGGCCGGAGCGCTGGCGGCGGCTCTGCTGACGCGCCTGATGGCCAGTTTGCTCTACGGGGTAAGCGCAGCGGATCCGCTGACGTATGCAGGGAGCGCGGCGCTGCTTCTGCTGGTAGCGCTGGTTGCGAGCTATCTGCCGGCACGGCGGGCAGCGTCGGTGGATCCGGTGCAGGCGCTGCGGGCGGAGTGAGAGCTTGCATGGGCGAGCAGGCAGCGGGGCGATCTGCCGCCCCCTTTCGAGGGCAACTGGCCTCCTGATGACGCGGAGAGTTAAGATGCTGCGATAACAAGCGCACATTGGTTGCGTTCCGGCGTTTGCAGAAAGGGGCCGGCGCCATGCATCACAAACTGTGGACCTGGCTCGCATGGGCGTCCATCGTTGCAGCGGCGGGATTGAACAGCGGCTGCGGCTCGACATCGGCACCAGCCGCGAAGGCGGACTTCTCGCTCTCCACAAGCACCTCCAGCCTCACGATCACCGCAGGCGGCAGCAGCCAGAGCGTTTCGGTGTCGGCGACCACCGTCCATGGTTTCTCGGGAACGATCCAGGTGACGATCAGCGGGCTGCCCAGCGGCGTAACCGCATCGCCTGCGACCCTGAGCCTGATTGCAGGAACCCCGCAGGCGGTGGAGTTGAGTGCAGCCTCTTCCGCCGCAGCCTCCACGGGAACGGTGGTGTTCACGGGCACCTCGGGGACGCTCAGCCACACTGCCTCGCTTGCGCTCACCGTGAACGCAGCGGTGAAGACTCCCACTACCGATGTGACGACCTACCATGACGACATCGGCAGGACCGGGCTCAACGCGAACGAGACGATTTTGACGCAGGCCAACGTGACCTCGTCGCAATTCGGGTTGCTGCGCATTTTGCCCGCGGATGGAAAGGTGGATGGAGAGCCTCTGTATCTGTCCAACCTGACGGTGGGCGGACAACAGCACAACGTTCTGTTTGTTGTGACCGAGAACGACAGCGTCTACGCGTTCGACGCGGACAGCGGTGCGCAGCTCTGGAAGACTTCGGTGCTGGGCGCCAATGAGAGCACCAGCGACGATCACGGCTGCAGCCAGATCACGCCGGAGATCGGCATCACCTCCACTCCGGTGATCGACCGCAATGCGGGAGCGCACGGAACCATCTTCGTGGTGGGCATGTCGCTGGACCAGAACGGCGCTTACCATCAGCGGCTGCATGCTCTGGATGTGACCACGGGTGCGGAGCTGGCCGGGAGTCCAATGGAGATTCATGCGACCTATCCGGGCACGGGCGCGAACAGCACGGGAGGAAATGTAGTCTTCGATCCTGGGCAGTATGCAGAGCGCGTCGGACTGCTGCTGATGAACGGCACGATTTATCTGGGCTGGACCTCGCACTGCGATCAGGAGCCGTATACCGGGTGGCTGATGGCGTACAGCGAATCGACTCTGGCGCAAACCAGCGTGCTCAATCTGACGCCGAACGGCAGCGAGGGATCGATCTGGATGGCCGGTACGGGACTGGCTGCGGACAGCAGCGGCAACATCTACTTTCTCGATGCGAATGGGACCTTCGATACCACGCTCGATGCGAATGGTTTTCCCGCGCAGCACGATTTCGGCAACGGATTCCTGAAAGTTTCGACATCAGGCGGCAGTCTCGCCGTCGCCGACTACTTCGAGATGGACAACACCGTGGCCGAGTCGAACGCCGATCAGGATCTTGGCTCGGGCGGCGCCCTGGTGCTGCCGGACATGACAGACTCGTCGGGGACGGTGCAGCACCTGGCGGTCGGAGCAGGGAAGGACGCCAATATCTATGTGGTGAATCGCGACTCCATGGGAAAGTTCAGCCCCGGCAGCAACAGCGCGCTCTATCAGCAGATCAATGGCGAGATCGGCGGGGTCTGGTCCATGCCTGCGTACTTCAACAACACGGTCTACTACGGGGCGGTGGGCGATAATCTGAAGGCCTTCCCCATCTCCAATGCCATGCTGGCCACAGCGCCGAGCGTGCAGAGCGCGAACACATTTGAGTATCCGGGCACGACGCCATCGATCAGCGCCAACGGGACCGCAAACGGGATCGTGTGGGCCGTCGAGAATTCCTCTCCGGCCGTGCTGCATGCTTACAATGCGGCCACGCTGGCGGAGCTGTACAACAGCAATCAGGCGGCGAACGGGCGCGACCAGTTCGGAAACGGCAACAAGTTCATCACGCCGATGGTGGTGAACGGCAAGGTGTATGTGGGCACGCCCAGCGGCGTCGCCGTTTTCGGTTTGCTGCAGTAGATGCCGGCCCGAGCGGCCAGACAATGCGCGGGCAGGGTTGGCCGTTCCGCTCAGAACCCCATGATGTTGTAGCCGCTGTCGACGTAGATGGTTTCGCCGGTGACGCCGCTGGCGAGGTCGCTGGCGAGGTAGACGGCGGTCTTGCCGACCTCTTCCTGCTCGGTGTTGCGGTGCAGCGGCGCACGATCGGCGTGGTACTTGAGCATGTCTCCGAGCGAGCCGATGCCGCGTGCGGCGAGGGTCTTGATCGGTCCGGCGGAAATCGCGTTCACGCGAACGTTCTGCTTGCCGAGGTCCCAGGCCAGATAGCGAACGGTGGCTTCGAGCGCGGCCTTGGCGACGCCCATCACCTTGTAGTGGGGGACGACTTTTTCCGCGCCGAAGTAGGTGAGCGTGATGATGGAGCCGCCCTCGGTCATCAGCGGCGCGGCGCCGCGGCTGAGCGCGATGAGCGAATAGACGCTGACATCGTGGGCGATGCGGAAGCCGTCGCGGGAGGTCTGGAGGAAGTCGTTCTTCAAATCCTCGGCGGGCGCGAAAGCGATGCAGTGCACGAGGATGTCGATCTTGCCGTAGCGCTCCTTCATCTTCGCGAAGACCTGCTCGATTTCGGCGTCGTTGGAGACGTCGCACTGGAAGGGTTCGGCGCCGGGCAGGTCGAGAATCAGGCCTTCGGCTTCGGCGCGCATGCGCTCGTTCTGGTAGCTGATCGCCAGCTTTGCGCCCGCCTCATGCAGCCTGGTTGCGATGCCCCAGGCGATGCTGCGCTTGTTGGCGAGTCCGAAAACAGCGGCGACGCGGCCTTCCAGATTCAGCATGGGTGATTCACTCCGAATGAAAAAGTGCGCGTGCGATGCGCCCAGGCCATTGTAAATCTCAGCTCATCCGCACTCGCAACGCGGGCCCACCGGCGCAGGCGGCGGAACCGGCTCGCCGCCGGCTGGCCGGTAGTAGCGCTGCTCAGGGAATGCGCAGGCGAGGCAGAGCGTGGCGCCGTCGCGGAGGACGAAGCGGTCGTAGCTGATGCCTTCCCCGCACTGACTGCAGGCGATGCGGTCGCCTTTGTAACCAGGCATCTCTTTGGGGCCCAGATCGACCTCGACCCACTGCTCGCCGAAGAGATCGGCGTCGTCCATCTCGCGGTAGGCGCGCATCTGCTGCTGATTCTTGTTCTCGATCTCCGGGTAGAGCTCGCGGGCGCGCTGCTTCGACGACTCGAGTGCGACGATGCGGACGGCGCGGCCGGTGGCGAGGTCGGCGAAGGTCGCGGCCATCTTGCCCCAGTCGCGAAATTTCAGCGCGCGCTTGCCGAGGCGGCAGCCGGTGACGACGCCAATGGCGTCCGTCGCGCAACGGTCGATCTCGATGAAGGTGACGAGGCGCTTGCGATCGCGGCCGCGCGGCTCGTCGATGCCAAGGCGGCGGCAGCCGAGCATGGCCATACGCACGCCCAGGATCTGGCCGGCGCAGAGATGGCCGTGCGCCGCTTCAGCCTGGCGGAGCAGGTCGTCGAATGACTCCATGCGGCTATGCTATGCCGTGTGGTTACGGGTTGTCGCTGTCGCTGTCGTTGTCCTCGACCAGAACGGCGGAGGCGCCGACGAGATCGAAGCTGACTGCGGCTGTTGCTCCGGTGGGCTGGAAGCTGACCTTGAGCGGCTCACGCTGCCAGACGGGCAGCACACAGGCCGGGCTGGGCGGATCGGAGACGTTCCAGGCAGCAAGTTTTTTGGCGAGCAGCGGGCGGCGGGCGGCGATCTGAGCGACGACGGCGAACAATTCCTTATGCGATGCGGTGAGGCCGCAGTAGGCGGCGTAATCGCGAAACCAGGCGATCTGGGAGACGCCGGGATCGAAGTCAGGCAGGTGCAGCGCGGTGATCTTGCCGGTTTCGCGGTCGATGAGCAGCCACGGGCCGCGCTGCCAGACCCAGCGCGGGGACTTATCCGTGGGCAGGGAATCGTTGAGGCGGACGGCGCGGCGGACGGTGAAGCTGCGCTCGGTGACGGCGTGGACGTTGCCGGTGGTCCACTCGCGGATCTTGCCGTCGACGACGAGAGGGCGGACACTCAGCGTCGTCTCATCTTTCTGCGCCCCGGCGGGATCGCCCTGGATGGAGTAAGGCTCGCGGCGAACAGCGCCGAGCGCCACGACATGGGGCTTTGTTTTAGCGGGCGCGAGCGCCGGGAACGCCACGATCATCGCCAGCAGCAGCGCATACTTTGCGGAGCTCATACAGGAAGGCTATGAAGAAGAGCGGCGGGGCGACAGGTCACAGAGGTAACGGCGGCGGACGCCGGTCACCTGGCTGGACGGCCCTCCGCGGCAGTTTCAGTGACGGACGGCGGCTGCTGCGGGCCGATAGTGCTGGCGACGAGGCGGACGTTGACGAAGTGCCAGACGAACAGCCCCAGGCTGCTGAGCAACACCAGGAGCAGAAGGAAGCCGGCCCAGCGCAGGAAGGAGTGCGCGCGGTGGTGCTGCGGGCGCGACCGGCTGACGTTGGTGGCGAAATCCTCCCACTCGCCGGGGCTGTGCGCGGCCGCCTGCTGCTGGCTGGCGGCGAGGAAGCGCTCGACCCACGCGGACTCGTCGAGCCCCACAGTGCGGGCGTAGCCGCGGACGATGCCTTTGCTGAGGATGCCGCCGGGAAGTGCGTCGAACTTCTCGTCTTCGAGGGCGGTGAGGTAGCGCGTGACGATCTTCGTGGCTCCGCTGATGGTTTCCAGCGCAACGCCACGCGAGATTCGTTCCTGCCGCAATGCCTCGCCGAACTGGCCCACGAAAGCTCCTTCCGGCTGCAATTTGGTAATGCGATCACCTTAGACTGAAATCGGCAACTTTCCAAGGTTCCATCGGTAAGTAGCCTGTTTTCTTCGGCTCCAACAGAGTACAAAGGTAATCGCCAAAGGGAATACCCCGAACTGGTTATTAATCGTCTGGTTATTGGACGGCGCGTCGCGGCAGGGCGCTCGGGCCCGGGTTTGGTACCCTGAGATTTCCACCGCGAGGGGTCCTCGGGACCCATCCAATCCAGCCATGAACAAGCTTGTCGTCGGCAACATTCTTTACCGCCCGGTGCGCGCCGCCATCACCGTATCCGCGGTCGCGATTGAAGTGATCATGATCCTGTCGATCGTGGCGATCATGATGGGCCAGATCCAGGGCGCGGCCAACCAGACGAACGGGGTGGGCGCGGACATCATCGTGCGGCCGCCGAACGCGAGTTTCCTGAGCGCGGTGGGCGGAGCGCCGGTGCCGGCGAAGGTGTCCCAGGTGCTGGCCAGGCTGCCGCACGTCGCGGTGGCGGCGCCGGTGATCGCCAACTTCAGCATGGGCCACGCGCTGCAGACCATCTGGGGCATCGACTACACAAGCTACAACGCGTTGAAACCATTCCAGTTCCTCGAGGGTGGGCCGTTCCGGGGCCCCGACGACGTGATCGTCGACGACCTGTACGCGAAGAGCAACCGCACCCAGCTGGGGCAGACGATCGAACTGGGTCTGCACCACCCGTTCCACGTGTGCGGGATCGTGGAGCACGGCAAGGGCGGCCGGATCTTTGTGCCGATCCAGACGCTGGGCACGCTGCTGGGGACGCCGGACAACGCCTCGATCTTCTACCTGAAGTGGGATTCGCCGGAGAACGAGGGGCTGATCGAGCAGGAAATTCACTCCACGCCGGGGCTGCAGAATTACGAGACCCAGTCGATGAAGGATTACCTGTCGATGATGACCCCCGACCATTTTCCGGGGTTCAACATCGCGCTGCGGGTGGTGATCGGGATTGCGGTGATTGTTGGCTTCCTGGTTATTTTCCAGTCGATGTACACGGCGGTGATGGAGCGGACGCGGGAGATCGGGATCCTGAAGTCGCTGGGCGCGTCGAAGGCGACCATCGTGAACCTGGTGCTGCGCGAGGCGATGCTGGTGGCGGTGGCGGGCATCGTGCTGGGCGTGGCGGTGACCGAGGCGCTGAAGATTTTCATGGCGGTGAAATTCCCGACGCTGCTGTTCCTGGTGAACAACACGTGGCGTGTGGAGGGCGCGCTGATCGCGCTGGCCGGATCGGCACTGGGCGCGCTGTATCCGGCGTGGAAGGCAGCCAGCAAGGACCCGATCGACGCGCTGGCGTACGAGTGAGACAGTTGCCAGTCCCCAGTCCCCAGTCTCCAGTCCCCAGTCCCCAGTCCCCAGTTGACAGGCCCAGTGGCCAGTTGCCAGTTCATGGTGGTGGGTTGCCGGAGAGCGGTGAGGACCCCCTCCCCCTCCCCTCCGTGGCCCTTTGACCTGGATTCAGCGAGTTCGCGGGTGGCGCTGGGATCGAGAGGCGCCAGGGATTTGATTCGGAGTCAGTTGCGGCTCGGCCGAGTCCTGACGCAACGACGGCCGAGGTTGAATCAATCTCGTCCGAGGTGGGGCGGGATGATTGATTCGGAGTCAGTTGCAGCTCGGCCGAGTTTGAAGCAATCGCGGCCGAGGTTGACGGGATCTCGGTCGAGGTTGCGTTAAAGACGGTCGAGATTGAGGCAGTGGCGGTCATTGACGGGTTACAGGTGACTGGTTGCAGGTGACGGGTTGCAGGTGACGGGTGACAGGTTGCAGGTGACAGGCTACAGGTGAGAGTGCGGCACGGGGGCAAAGGAAAAGGACCGCCGCGGCGGTCCTTTTTTGATTTTCACTCTATAAGTTCAGGATATCAGATTGGAGGGGGTAATCCTGCCAACTTTGTTGGAGTTAGAGGGGATGTAAGTCGCGTGGAATGAGGGGTGGTTACTTTGGTTAAGAGGTGCGGGGGTTGACAAGAAAACAGCTGTTAGCTGTTAGCCGTTAGCTGTTAGCCATTTCATTGCAGGGGCGCAGCGAAGTCGCCGGTGGTGGGTGAGGCGCGACGGCATGACGAAAGCAACCGTGGCGCGGAGAGATGGATGGGCTTCGCGTTGCGAAGCCCGACGCGTCGAGTGGAACCGGCCTCATATTGAGATTTGAGTCGTCGACTGGACCCATGAGGCCCGCTTTGGGCGGCGGGTTTCCTACGTGCCGTTGCGAAGGTCTCGCGGTATGAGGCCGGTTCGTGTCGGCGACGGACCGGCAGAGCCGGATCCGCCAGGATGCCGACGGCCTACCACCCCATTCGCGCAGGCGCGATGGGGACCCCGGTTCCTCCGGCAGGAAGGCAGCGCGCTACGCGCGCGATTCTTCGGCACGGCTGAAGCCGTGTCCTGATACAGCCTGAGTCTCGGCGCAGTGGGGTTCGTGCCTTCCCACATCTGCCAACGGCTGGCAGATGTGGGGCATCCGGAAGTCGTGTCCTGATACAAGGCACAGGCAGCAACTCCTTGTGATTCAGTGACTAACGCAGCGCCAGAGAGGTGTTGGGTTAATTTGTGCTTCACCTGATCGCCTGGGCCGTTAGCAACGGGGTTCGGCAACTGAAAGTTCTGGAATGCCGGTAATTCGCCAATTCCACAGCCCTCGATGAGTGCATTGGCAATTTGTCGCAAATCGAGACAGACGCACTTTAGGCCCAATACTCTGTTTCGGGAGGAGACGCCAGGCAGAGCCATTGGCCCCTATCGAGGTGTTTTGCTTTGCGCCAGTTTCTCCGCTGTCTCCAGTGCATCTCCGGCGCTGACCTTCACATCCGGCTCAACGCCGGTGCCTTCCCAATCCGCTTGCCCATATGGATTGATTGGCTTCGTCTCCGGTATACCCATGCCGAAGTGATCGTCGAGACGGAAGAATGTTCCTATATGCGCGCTGCCGTGCGTTGTCTCGCCGACCAGCGTTGCGCGCTTCAGCATCTTCAGGTTGTAACAGAACTGTTCAGCGCCGGATATCGTCGTTGCGGAAGTCAGTACGTAGACCGGTTTGTCCGCCAATCGGCTCCCAGGAACAGGCGATTGCGTCAGAGAAGGCTCGGCCGCGTTGTTCCTCGGGTCGTACCAGGCAACGGGACGATTGAAGAGCCAGGATGCGATGAGGGAAACCATATCGGGATAGCCGCCCCCGTTGTCACGCAGGTCGAAAATGATCGCATCTGCGTTATTCAACGTTGCCATAGCCGCCACCGCTGTTGACCGACAAACGGAAGGGTCTGGGAATGAGTTGAGTTTGAGATATCCGATGTTATGCGGCAGTATCTCGACTTTTTCGAACGTGCAGTTATTCTGCCGCAATGCTTCATGGTAGCGCTCGATGGCTCCCGGTGGAGGTGCCGGCGGTCCGGCCGGAAATGGTTCCGCGCTCCAGACAACCATCAGGTGCGGGTCGTGGCTTACCTCTCGAATCTGTTTCGTCAGCAGATCCGCGAAGGCGGCGCCGTCCGTGGTGGCGTTGTAGTCGCCATTCTTCTCATGGGAGATCAGGGCCTCTGCCATTCTCTGCGCCGCGCCTCGATCGAAGTAATGCTCTTTGAGATTGGTTGCGACCGCCTCGACGACACGGTCGCGTTCGGCATCGTCAAGCTTCGGTTCCGCGGACGCGACCAGGTAGACTGCCTCGATCAGTTGCGGCTTTGAGCGAGGTTTGGGTTCTCCTGGGACACCGGCCACGAAAGCCTGATCCGGGTCGTCGCTGAAGCCGAGTATGGGGGACTTGAGCATAAAAAAGGAATTCAATCGGCGCGATGCGACAGCACTGTGTGTCCCTGCAAGCGACGGCCTATATGCGTCAGTGCGGCCGATCAGCACGGACAATCCGCTCAACCCTGCTAAAGCCAGAACGCCTCCGAAAAGGATTGCGCTCGGTCGCAGCGGGTCGTCTTCCAGGACGTAGAACGAAGGAGCGCCGCAAAGTTTCTGTGCCGACGCGTGGACGAGCGTTCGCTGGCTGCAGCAGCGCGTTCGTGGAACCGACAATACAAGATCGAAGAGCAGATCGAGCCAGAGCTGCAACCGCGGCCAGAACCCTCGTTCATCTCTCAGGCGTTCGCGGAAGAGCTCCATCGCAGCATCGCCGTAAGCTTCACGGAACGAAGCTGGGTAGAGGCGCAGGAGGCAGGAGTATATCCTCTCAGACATAGTCGCCGCCGAGAATCTTCCTGGCTCGTGCTACGCGAAGCAGGTCGGCCAGCCTCTCAGCTTCAGAGCGTGCCAGCTTTCGACCGGCCGAAGTGATGCGATAAAAACGGCGCCGTTCGTCGCCGGACTTACTCCGAGTCAGCTCTTCAATCAGGCCATCTGCCAACAGCGCCTGGATCGAGCTGTACAGCGTTCCGGGCCCCAGCCTCATGCGACCGTTGGTTTGTTCCTGCACCTTCCGCATAATGCCGTAGCCGTGGAGATCTTCATCGGCAAGCGAAAGCAGAATCTGAAACGCGGCCGAGGGCAGAGGGTCAAGCTTTCGTTTTGGCATAATGTGCTCGATGATCGATATATCGATAGTCGAGCATACTAAGCGGCAGAGCCGCTGTCAATCACGATTTCAACATGCGGTGGAGATTCGCCCCGAGACGCGCGGAGCGGTCCATTGTCGCCAACAGGGCGAGGCGCTCATCGAGCCAGAGAGTGCTCAAACTGCCACTCAATTTACGCCTCGGCGATTCGGCGCTCATCCACCGCGGCTTGACGGCTTAACCC
>Ga0335074_10010700_pt1 | contig 12831 bp, 8 predicted proteins | sample Lox_Sample_23_FD_206715 | JGI IMG/M metagenome (GOLD analysis project Ga0335074, IMG submission 206715) | Soil microbial communities from Loxahatchee National Wildlife Refuge, Florida, United States - Lox_Sample_2.3 | ecosystem: Environmental > Terrestrial > Soil > Wetlands | place: USA: Florida...
CTGGCGCGACAACGACCGGGACTTCGTGCTCAACCGCCCGGAGTACGCCGGTGCGACAATCCTCGTCGCTGGCCCCAATTTTGGGACAGGTTCGTCTCGCGAGCATGCCGTCTGGGCGCTCACGGACTACGGCTTCGAGGCAGTGGTCTCGTCGCGCTTCGGGGACATCTTTCGCAACAACTCGACAAAGGCCGGCCTGGTGCCTGTCCAGGTCGACGAAGCCGTGGCGCGTTCCCTGCTCGAAGCGGTTACCCGCGACCCTGGCCTCGAGGTCACCATCGACCTCGAACGCCTCAAGCTCGAAGCACCCGCGGCCGGCATCGAAGCGAGCTTCCCGCTCGACCCTTTCACCCAGCACCGGCTGCTCGAGGGTCTCGACGACATCGGGCTCACGCTGCGTTTCTCCGGCGAGATCGGCGAGTACGAGGTCTCGCGCCCGTCCTACATGCCCTCCGTGCCTGCGGTCCCGGGAAGCCCCTACACTTAGCCTTCGTGCTCCCGCCGTACCCTCGTCAGGTGCACTTCGCGGAGGCATAGACCTGGCTACCGAGACGGCAAAGGCCAAAAAGGCGCGGGGACTGCTGGCGCCGCTGAGGCACCGGGACTACGGCCTCCTCATGGCGGGCTATTCCGTCTCGGCGATCGGCTCGTGGGCCTACAACGTCGGCTTGTCGGTTTACGTTTTCGACAGCACCCATTCGGCCGCCTGGGTCGGCGCGGTCACGGTCGGGCGGTTGCTGCCCCCCGTGTTGTTCGGTTCCTATGGCGGGGTCCTTGCCGAGCGCTTCGAACGCATCCGGCTCATGCTGGTACTCGACCTCGCCTGCACCGTCCTGATGGGTGCCCTCACCTTGGTGGCAGCAGTTCACGGCCCTGCGTTGGCCGCGATCGTGATCGGAGGCGTCAACTCCCTCCTGACGATGACCTACCAACCTGCTGTCGCTGCGACCACCCCCCAGCTCGTCGGTGAGGACGACCTTGCGGCGGCCAACACCCTGTTCAGTTCTGTCAGCAACCTTGCGGTGGCCGTAGGGCCCGCCGTCGGTGCCTTGTTGCTTGTCATCGGCAACCCCGAGGTCGCGTTCGCAGCCAACGCGCTCACGTTCCTTTGGTCGGCGGTGTTCGTCTCGCAGATCGGCACGAGGAGCGCACGGGTCGACGTTTCAGGAGGCGGCTCCGTCAACGCACTCAGGCAAATGCTCGTCGGGGTGCAGGCGATCATCAGCTCGCGGACAGCAACGGTGCTTGCCTCATACAGCGTCGCGGCGAGCTTTGTGTACGGGGTCGACACTGTCCTGCTGCTCGTGATCTCGGAAAGGCGCCTCGGCACGGGGCCAAACGGCTACAGCTATCTCCTCGCGGGCCTTGGGGTCGGGGGCCTGGTCGGTACCGCCATTGTGAAGTGGGTTTCCGGGCGCCCGAGGCTGACGGTCCCGATCATTGTGGCGATGGCGGTGTTTTGCGCGCCCACCTTGGCCTTTTTGGGTGTCAGGCAACCTGTCGCCGCTTTTTTCATCGTGGTAGTGAGGGGCGCCGGGACGATCGTGGTCGATGTCCTGGCGATGACCGCACTCCAGCGCTCCTTGCCCAAGGACAAGTTGGCGCGTGTTTTCGGGGCATTTTTCACATTTGCCCTTTTGGGGATCCTTCTCGGGGCATTGGTAACGCCACAGATCATCGACACTGCCGGCTTGACGACGGCGATCTGGGTGGAAGGCGGCCTGCTCCCGGTGCTCTGCGTCGCGGGGGTGCCTTGGCTGCGCCGGATGGATGACGAAAACATCGCAACCCTCGCCGAACTAGAGCCGCGGATTGCCTTGTTGCAACAGGCAACCATCCTGGCCGAATCCTCACGCGCCTCGCTCGAAGCACTCGCAAAGGCGTCGATCATGCAGTTTTACGGTACGGGCCAAGACGTCGTAGTCGAAGGCGCTGAGGCCGACGCGCTCTACATCATCGAGCGGGGGGAGATGGCGGTGCACGCAAGGAGCGGCGGTGAGGACCGTGAAGTCGCCAGGCTCGGCGCGGGTGATTACTTCGGCGAGATAGGCCTGGTCAACCGGGTGCCCCGGACGGCCACCGTCACGGCGACGTCGCCGAGCCGGGTGCTGCGAGTCGATGGGGCAGCTTTCCTGGAGGTGCTCTCGTCCGGCTTGGCGGCACCGTCGTTGCTCGAGGGTGCCCAGGGCCGCCTTGCGCTCACACAGGCGTTGCTCGCCTCGCCGAGGCGGATGGCGGGCCCTGCCGGTACGCCCCGGGCCTGATTGTCCCGCCCGTGAGCCGCGGGGCTCGCTGGAGAGAGGACCCGGCGTGAGCTCTTGGGCGGCGGCAAGGCGGTCGGAGTACGATCTCGCTTTGGCACAGTTCTCGACAAAGGAGGGGCCCGATGGCTGCCACCCATGAAGACGCGCACCTGATCGTCCAGATCACCCGATGGGGCACCGAAATGGGGCTCGAAGACGCGGCTCAGGTCATTTTCTCCGATGGGTTCAACGCGGAGACGGCAACGACCAAGGATCCCGCGGTTCGGAAGATGCTCACCTTCGGCGAGCTCGTTGCGACCCTGGTGAAGCAGGGGATCCTGGACCGCGATCTCGTGCTCGACCTCTGGTGGGTGAGCGGCATGTGGTCGCGGGTCGCGCCTGCCGCAGCGCGCGAGCGTGAGCGGCTCGGGGAGCCGAGACTGTTCGAAAACATCGAGGCGCTCGCGGGGAGCATCCGGCCCTAAGCGCTACAGGCGAGGCCCGGCCCGGGCCGCAGCGCACCCGGAGCCGGCTTGCCGGTGACCAGGCAGTAGCTGGTATCGTGTTCGGCCAGCGGGGTGGAGCAGTCAGGTAGCTCGTTGGGCTCATAACCCAGAGGTCGCTGGTTCAAATCCAGCCCCCGCCACCACTCCTGGCGGTTGACGGCGCCCCTTTGCCTAGGCTCACGTCCCTGACCAGGGCGTTCGCGCCGGCCTTTACCGATCATCCGAAGGATTCTCGGGCGTTTTTCTCGGGGCCTTATCAGTTGAGACTACGCGGTCTGCGCAGCGAGGGGCTAGCTCGATTGTCTTCACGCTGCGCTTTTTGCGCAGGCGGTCGAGCATGATGTCAGTTGCATACGCCAGCCCATGCATGACCAGGCTGCCGCCGTGTTCACTGCCGTTCGCGTTCTGGGTAGCGTCGTGGTCTGCGTGGTGTGTCCGGGCCAAAACGGAAGCACTCAGCGAGAGGTTCGCCCTTTGGGCGCCATCACGCATGCACCGCTTCGAGTTGAGGACGACGAGACAGGCGCAGACGGCTCGAGGTTTTGGCAGCCAAATTGGCACTGACGGGACTGTGAGGATCACAACCGCGGTCTGGTGACCGTGCTGTGCTGGAAGTCGGTGACCTCGAGCGTGACCCTTGACGGGACTGGCTTTGTGCCTCCTGGGGACTTGTCCGCTCGTTGTCACCGGCACCGGCCCGGTCGGAGTTGCTGGCCTGATCAGGAGCTTGACCGTCCGTTTGCCCGGACGTGTCTCATCACAGTCCTGCCGTCTCCTCCCGGACCGGGACCAGTAGTCCCCTCTGGTGAAAGAGAGAAGCACATTACAATGCTTGCAGACCAGGTCGATGTTGTCATCGGCGTAGACACACATAAGTACACTCACACCGCTGCCGTAGTGGTGGCCAATACCGGTGCGGTAGTTGAGGACCGGACGGTCAACGTCGGCCCCGACGGCTACCAGGAACTCTTAGACCTCGCGGACCACCACAGCGTCCTAAGAGCCTGGGCGGTCGAGGAACAGGCAGCTACGGGGCCGGCCTCAGCCGTTTCTTGGAAGTCCATGGCGAACGTGTCGTGGAACTTGACCGGCCAAAGCGCCCTGCTCGCCGGGCCGGGGCCAAGTCCGACCCAATTGATGCCGTTCGTGCGGCGCGGGACGCCCTCGGTCGCCAACAGTTAGGTGAGCCTCGTGCATCGGGCGAGCGAGCCGCCTGCTCGGTCCTGTTGGCGGCGCGGCGGTCCGCGGTCGAAGCTGCTGCCACCACTCAGGTACAGCTTCAAGCACTGGTCGTCTCGGCGCCAGAGGTCCTCCGAGCCAAATTTCATAGGCGCAGCACCCACAAAATGCTTTCCGTTGCATCGCGCTTGCGCGTCGACGCCAGCTGGGACCTGGAGACGGCGACGACCGCCAGAGCTTTGAGGGCTCTAGCCAGGCGAGCTTTGGAGCTCGGTGCCGAAGCTAAGGACCACGAAAAAGCATTGTCGGCGATCGTCCGAGAATGGAGGCCCGAGTTGCTGGACGAGCTGGGCGTCGGGCCAATCGTGGCCGCGGTAGTGCTGTGCGCTTGGTCGCATCCGGGACGGTGCCGTTCGGAGGCGGCGTTCGCGATGCTCGGTGGGGCGGCGCCCATCCCAGCGTCATCGGGGATGACCGTGCGCCACCGCCTCAACCGCTCGGGTGACCGCCAGCTCAACCGCGCGCTGCACACGGTGGTGATGGTGCGCTTGCGCTATGACCTGGCGACAAAGGCGTACGTCGAACGACGGCCCAGGAGGGCCGGACTCCACCAGAAATTAAGCGGTGCTTGAAACGCTACGTTGCCAGACAGCTCTACCGCCGCTTAGAAACCGCCGCCACAACGACTTGACAAACATAGGAGCGTCCCCATTAAGTAGTCCACCCGTTATGCGAGCTGTAGTTGGTTGAACTTGTTAGCCCAGGCCTTGGCGAACTTAGCAGGGCTGAGCATTCCAAGAGCACTGTGGGGACGGTCGTTGTTGTACTCATTACACCAGTCCTCCAAGAGCACTTGGGCTTCTAGGACAGTGCCGAACTGGCAGCTGTTCAAGAACTCGTCCCTGAGGCGCCCGTTGAAGCTCTCGACCCAGGCGTTCTGCCATGGGCAGCCGGGGTCGATAAAGACGCTGCCGGCCCCGTTGAAGCGGCACCAGTCGGCCAGGGCGTAAGCAATGAGCTCGGGCCTGTTGTCCATGCGGAGGTAGGCGGGAGCGCCTCGCTCGGCCACCAGGCGCTCGAGCACGCCGACCAGCTTGTCGGCGGTGATCGAGCGGGCCACCTCGATGGCCAGGCACTCGCGGGTGTACTCGTCGATGATGTTGAGCAGCTTCAATGTCTTGGCGTCTTCGGTCTGGTCGAACTGGAAGTCGATCGCCCAGACCACGTCCGGGCGGACCGGGCAGAATGCACCGACCTGCACGCCGATGCCCACCGGAGGTCGTTTCTTTTTCCGGTAAGGGACTTTCAGGCCCTCGTCGCGCCATAGGCGCTGGACGCGCTTGACGTTCACGTCGAAGCCAGCCTGGCGGGCACAGGCCGTGGCCCGGCGCCAGCCCCAGCGTGGGTGGCGGGCCGAGAACGCCCGCAGCCACGCCCGCAGGCGCTCCTCCAGGTCCGCTAACGGTTTGGGTACCAGGCGTTGGGTCGCCCTGTTCTGGCCACAGACGGCGCATGCTCGGCGCTCAGAGACCCCGAAACGGCATTGCGGGTGCTCTACGGCCCTGCGCCGGCGCTCCGGGGTCAAAAGTTTCCCCGAGCCACTTCCTTCAGCATGTCGATGTCGAGCGCCTGGTCGGCAAGGATCTTCTTCAGGCGCTGGTTCTCTTTCTCGAGCTCGCGGAGCTTCTTGGCGTCGTCTGCCTTCATGCCCCCGTACCGGTTGACCCAGCGGTACCAGGTGGCCGGGGTGACCTCTAGGTACTTGGCCACTTCGTCGACCGATTTGCCTTCGGCGAGGAGCCTCTGGCTCTCTTGGACCTTGCGGACGACCTGTTCGGGCGTGTGGTGGCGTCGTTTCACGTTGTTGCCTCCTTGCTCCAATGATGGAGCTTCGGGCTTTCACAACGTGTGGACCACTTTCAGGGGGTCAGGTCACCGGCACCTCGTCTGGGCGGGTGTCCACCCTCGTAGCCTTTGACGCTGGCCGGGTGGCGGGCGTGGGCGTCGTGGGAGGTGGGCAGGGGGCCACAACGATTGCTCGGCGAGCAACCGAGGACTTGGGGGGTGGAGCGGTTGGTTCCTGGCGGACCTCCGGCGGCTCGGTGCGGGTGGGTGATCCGGTTGCAGTCTGGGGGGTGCCCGTCTGAGTTAGGCTCGCTACCTCTCCCGTGCCGGCTGGAAGGCACCGCGGGAGCTGGTGGCGGACGTCATGCCGGCTCGTTCTTGTCGCCTGCTACCACTTTATGTTTGTCAAGGCTAGGAGCATCGCCGTGACGTCGGAAGAACGTTTAGCCTTCGGGGTTTCTTGTTGTGCGCTGTCTTCTGGTAGTTGACGCGCATATCAAGAAAATGCAGAGGTTGGCTGCCACTGACCGTGACGCGACTTAGAGTCGCGCTCAACACCGAAGGTCCTGTCAAACCCGGTACCGAGAGAGCACAGGACCAGGCTCAAACACCTGGGGCCCGAGGCGTTCGTCACCATATTTCTTCCTGGAGGATCAGCAATGTTAATCGTCGCGGCTATCCAAACGGCAGTTACTTCACCAGGTCATCGCATTGGGGTACCGCGTCGCAGTCGCACCCACGATTTCACCAACAAGCTCGTTCGTGGTCTGACGGCGTTCCTGACGGCGACCACCTTATTTACCGTGCCGGTCATTGTCCCTTCGGGTCCCTCAGCCAGCGCCCAGAGTCCATATCGCGTCGGTTTGTCTCCAACGAGCCACGGCTCTTCAAGTCGTGACCCCCTAAAGCTCCCAGCGCGGCAAGTCGAGCTCGACGCAGCTCGAGATCGCGCTAGGTTCGCTTTTTCCGGGACTGGTTTCGGCCCGATGGGCGCTCCCATCAAACGCCCACGAAGCGGGAAAGTGACCTCATCGACCTTGTCGAGCGGTGGGCGGTTGCGGGCCGACGTGACGGACTCAGAAGGCGACGTGCTCGACGTGACGGCGGCTGCCCTGGGTACCTTCAGCGCTACCGACTACGACACCCTGTACTACGCTGCCGACGGCGGGGTGGACTACGAGGACTGCCCGTCGACATCGACGTCGTCCTTTGGTGGAGCGTTCCTCCCGTTTTGCGGGGACGTGAGCACCCTGACCGACGCCGAAACCGGCTCAACGACGTGGACCGAGAACTATAGCGAGACCACAATCAAAGACGCTTGCGGCAACGTCGTCTCGCAAATCGTCGTCAACGGTTGGCACATCGTTGGAACTGACTACATGCAGGCGGGTTGGATAGGCGGCGAACCTGTCACCTTGCCAACTTCTGGTTTCTGCTTCGGGGAGTGGACCGTCACCTACCTCTACTCCCAGACCTTCCACGATAACCAGACGCTCGAGGCCTCAGCGTCTCTGTCATTCTCGGTTACTGGCACCGAGGAGGTCGCCAAGACCGGCCAGGTAACGCCGGACGACCTAGACCTAAGCACGACTTGCCCCTGTTCTACGCCCGTAGTCCAGGCGGCAGGCGTCGCGCCTGGCACAGGAGACGTGGTCGAGAACTTCGCCGACCTGACCTTACCGGGGGCCGGAATCCCCCTTTCGCTTTCGCGGGGCTACGACTCAGGCCTCGCCCAAGCGCAGGTCACGGCCGGCCTGAGCCCCGGGCCATTGGGTTATGGTTGGGCTTACAACCTCGGCATGAGCCTGTCGCTCAACACCTCCACCGAGGTCGCTACCGTGAGCCAGGAAAACGGGACGCTCCTCAACTTTTCGCCCTATGTCTCGGGCACTTCGCCGTCATGGTGCTCGGGGGCGACCAACTACTGCGTCGACCAGTCACAAGACCTCGTGACCCTGGAGCACAACGGGCCTGGCACCTGGACGATGGTGCGCTACACCGACGGCAACCCGATGACCTTTGGCTTTTCGTCGACAGGAGCCTTGGTCAGCGAGACGAACGAAGCCGGCAGCTCCCTCACTGCGAGCAGCGAGAGCGCCGGCAGCGGAGCGTGCCCTTCAACGGCCTCTACGTGCACGGTATGGACAAGTTCGTCTTCAGGACGCTTGATGACGCTCGCCTTCGACAGCTCGGCGAGGCTGTCCTCCGCCACCGATGGGTCTGGCAACACGGTTTCTTACTGCTACTACGGCCAGTCCTGCGCAGGCGGGGCGAGCGGCGGGGGTGCGCACGACCTCTACTCGGCCACCTCCCCGGGCGGTGCTGTCACGAGCTACGCCTACGACTACTCCAATTCGACGGCCGCTTTCGACCACGACCTGCTGTCTGAGGCGCTCCCGAGCGGTGGCACGGTCACCAACACCTACAACAGCTCCGGCGAGTTGAGCAGCCAGGACGACCCCTCCGCCGACCTGACGCTGACCTACAGCGGCTCGGACCAGAGCCTCGCCGGCGGCTCGACGGTCATCTCCGATTGGCCTACGGGCACCTCTGGGCCCCTGCCCGCCGAGGAAACCGAGTACAGCTTTTCGAGCGGCCTGCTCGTGTCCGAGACGACCGGCTATGGGACCTCCTCTGCCAGCACGACCTATTACACAATCGACCCGGCGTCGTTGGTCAGCACCCAGGTCCAAGACGGCGACGACAACATCTCGCTCAACACCCTTACGAGCACGGCCAGCCCAATGAACGTTGGCGACGTGACGCTTTCGAGCGACGGCATGGGCAATGTCACCCAGTACGCCTACAACGCCGACAACCAGATCTGGTGCGAGGTCGGCCCAGCCGAGTACTCAGACGGCGTCACCTGCCCGTCGAGCGCACCATCGTCGCCACCGTCCCCGGGCGCATCGGACCCCTACCCCGGGGCGACGATCAGTTTCTACAACTCAGCAGGTGAGCTCACCGCCCAGACCGACCCCCTCGGCAACACCACCACTTACTCGTACACCTCTGGCGTTTCTGGTGTGCCGAACGGCCTCCAGTACTGCAGCGTCGACCCAGTCGATTACCAAAAGAGCGTCACCTGCCCAGCTTATGGCGCCTCGCACCTGACGGGGACGACGACGGAGACTTATGACTCGGCAGGCGACCTCACTTCTTCGACCGACGCTCTCGGCAACACGACCAGCTACACCTACGACGTGAGCGGGCACCCCGGGCTCGTTTCGTCCGAGACCAGCCCCGATGGGACCACCACCACCTATACCTACAATTCGGGCGGGCAAGTTACCCAGCAGGTCGAGACTTTTGGCTCCTACTCAGCGACCACCCGTTACGCTTACAATTCGGCCGGGGAGCAGTACTGCAGCGTCGCTCCGCTCGAAGTGGCTAATGGTGCCACTTGCCCGTCCTCGCCACCGTCTTCGCCGCCCACGCCCGGGCATGACTCCTACCTCGGGGCGACGATTACGACGTTCAATACCGCCGGCCAACCCGTCCAAGTGACGAACCCGCTTGGTGGCATCAGCTATACGGCCTACGACGAGGCGGGCAACGTCTACTGCACCGTTGCGCCGGCTGAGGCGGCTACTGGTGTTACTTGCCCGTCCTCTCCGCCGTCTAGCCCGCCGACGACCGGGGACGGGGCCACGATCACCAGCTATGACACGTTTGGCCGCCCCGTTCAGGTGACCAACCCGCTCGGCGGTATAACGCTTTACCAGTACGACGCGGACAACAATGTCCTCACTTCTACGGCCGAGTCCGGCGCGACCGCTGACCCGAACGTCGTCGTCGCTTACAGCTACGACGGCGACGACCGGGTCTACTCGACGACCGTGGACCCGAGCGGTGGCACGGCGGCGTCCACGATCGCGCAGTTCTACGACCCGGACGGCAACGTCTACTGCTCCGTGTCTGCCGATGCCTTTGCGGCGGGGACCTCCGCCTACCAGTGCCCCGCCTGGCTGTCCTCATGGATCTCGGCCCCTCCTAGCCCCACATCGCTCTATTCGACGTCGCCGACGGCCACCCAGGCCGACAACGTCACGATGAGCTTCTACGACGCCGACGGCGAGGAGCTCCAGACGACCAACCCCGACGTCGAGACCACGATCTCGGCCTTCGACGGCGACGGGCGTACCTACTGCAGCTCCGACCCGACAAACGTGGCCAACTGGCTCACCGCCAACGAGAGCGGCGCGTACCCGTACCTCTGCCCGTCGAGCCCACCCTCAAGCGCTCCCGCACAGGGTTCCAATCCTGGTTATGTGACCACTATCTACGACGCCGCCGGCAACCAGCTCTCCAGCACGGACCAGGTCGGCGACACTACGAGCTATACCTACGGCCCCGACGGCCAGGTGCTCACGACGACCGACCCGAGGGGCAAGGTGACGACCAACTGCTACTACTACGAGAACGAGACGGGCCAGTGCGCCGCCTCGGCGCCCTCCGGCGGAGGTGCAGGGTCGGACCTCTACTCGACTACCACGCCGGCGACTTCCACCGACCCCTCGGGCGAGACGACGACGTACACCTACTACCCGGGGGACGCTCCTGACGTCACGACGAACCCTGCTGGGACGGCCACTGACGCCTACGACGCTGCAGGGGACCTCGCGTCAGTCACTTACGGCTCGGTCGCGTCGGGCTACTCGACGCCGCCCAACGTCTCCTACACCTATAACGCCGACCAGACCCGGGCGACCATGACCGACGGCACGGGGACGACCACCTACTCCTACGACGGCATGGGCGACCTCACCTCCGAGGCCCTCTCGGCCGCCTCGGGTTCGGGGCTGTCGAACGAGACCACGTCGTACGGGTATTTCACCACCGGCGTCCTCGCATCGGTCACCTACCCCGCCTACAGGGGCTATTCGAGCCCCGAGGTCTCCTACGACTACGACGCGACAGGCGCAATGGCGTCGGAGACCGACTGGCTCGGCAACACCGTCAGCTTCGCCCATGACGAGAGCGGCAACGAGACCGCGCAGGACAACGACGTGAGCAGCTCTAAGCCCAGTGGCACGAGCTCGACCTCCTGGGCCTACGACCCGGCCGGCTACAACACCTCGGCCACTTCCACCCTCGCCCAGAGCTGCGGGGGCGGCGAGACGCTCACGCAGTCGTTCTCCGGGCGCAACCCCGACGGCCAGTTGACGTCCGACGCCGAGAGCTACACGGGCTCGTGCTCTGGACAGGGCTCCTACCAGCGGGCCTACAGCTACGACCTAGCGGGCCGCGTCGTCTACCAGGGCAGTTCGGCGCAGGGGTCGTCCCCCAACGACTTCGCCTACGACCCGTCGGGGGACCCGACGACGCTGTCGGCGCACGACGCCTACGGCAATTTCGACACCTACACCCAGGCCTTCGACTCGGCGGGTGAGGTCACGAGCCAGACGCCGGTCACGGGGAGCTCAGGGAGCACCTCGAGCTACACATACGACACCTTGGGCGACCTAAGGTCGACGACGAGCGGGGGAGGATCGGGAGCAGCTTACGGCTTCAACTCACTCGGCGAAATGACCTCGACCTCGGGCAGCGGTGCCACCTCCACCGTTACCCTCACCCCAGGTGACCTCTACACCCTGGCAGGTTCGGCCGAGGACGCTAAAGGGACCTCTGGAGACGGCGGCTCGCCCACCTCGGCTCTCCTTGGCGAGGTAGGCGACGTGATCGCAGACCCCTCCGGCAACCTCTACATAGCCGACACCTCTAACAACCGGGTCCAAGAGGTCGCGGGCACTACTCACAGCCAGTGGGGGATCTCGAGGACCGCAGGCGACATCTACACGATCGCCGGCTCGTCGTCTGGCACGTCTGGCTCCTCGGCCACCGGCACGCTGGCGACTTCTGCTCTGCTGTCCGCCCCGACGAGCATCGCGCTCGACTCGTCTGGCAACCTCTACGTAGCCGACAGCGCCAACAACCGGGTCGTTGTAATCGCCGCATCGACCTGCACCTCGTGCGTCTTGGGGCAGTCGACCACTATTGGTTATATGTACGTCGTGGCCGGTACGGGGACGGCCGGCCACTCGGGCGACAACGGCCCTGCGACCTCGGCCCACTTGGACCTGCCGAGCGGGGTGGCCCTCGACTCGGCGGGCAACCTCTACATCGCCGACCAGTACAACAACCGCGTCCAGTTCGTGGCAGTTGCCAGCTGCACTAGCTCGTGCCCGTGGGGGCTCAGCTCAACGACGGCGGACGACATCTACACCGTCGCCGGCTCGTCGAGCGGCTCGGAAGGAGCATCGGGCAACGGCACCGCCATGAGGAGCGCCCTCTTGAACGGCCCCGACGCCGTCGGCCTTGACCCCTCCGGAAACCTCTACATCGCCGACACCGCCAACAACCGGGTGCTCATCGTGCCGAAGGTGAGCTGCTCGTCTTCGTCGACCTGCCCGTTCGGGCTCTTCAGTTCGATGACGGCCGACGACATCTACACCATCGCCGGGTCGTCGTCGGGCACCTCCGGCCACTCGGGCGACGGCTCGGCCGCAACGTCTGCGCTCCTCGGCGAGCCAGCAGGCATCGCCCTTGACCCCTCGGGCGACCTCTACATCGCCGACACCGACAACAACCGGGTCCAAGAGGTCCCAGCTGCCGGCGGGGCCCAATGGGGCGAGACTGTGGCAGAGGGCGACATCTATACCGTCGCCGGGTCGATGAACGGGACCGGGGGCGAGTCCGGGGACCGCGGGCCGGCAACCTCAGCGCTCCTTGACGCGCCGAACGGTGTCGGGGTGGATGCCTCTGGGAACCTGTTGGTCGCGGACACCTATAACTACGAGGCGGAGCTCGTCCCGGCGGCCGGTTGCGCCGTCAACTGCTCTTGGGCTCCCCTCGTCACCACCGCCGACCACCTCTACTTGGCGGCTGGCTCGGCCGAGGGGAACGAGGGCCACTCGGGCGACTCCGGCCCTGCGACCGATGCCCTCCTCGGCGAGGTCGGCGACGTGATCGCAGACCCCTCCGGCAACCTCTACATAGCCGACACCTCTAACAACCGGGTCCAAGAGGTCGCGGGCACTACTCACAGCCAGTGGGGG
>Ga0335074_10010701_pt1 | contig 12831 bp, 11 predicted proteins | sample Lox_Sample_23_FD_206715 | JGI IMG/M metagenome (GOLD analysis project Ga0335074, IMG submission 206715) | Soil microbial communities from Loxahatchee National Wildlife Refuge, Florida, United States - Lox_Sample_2.3 | ecosystem: Environmental > Terrestrial > Soil > Wetlands | place: USA...
ACAGGCCGTGAGCTTGAGGCCGAAGCGAGAGCGCCGCAAGACGACCCACACCAGGAAGACCACAAAGGGCATCAGCGCGACAAGAATCGACAGCACGCCGAAAGCGCCGAACTTGGGCCCGAGTCTCGGAAGGCCATAGGGCGCGTTCACCGTCGCCTCGCTGCCGTAGATCGCCTGGACGGCGAGATCCGTCCCCCCGAGGCCAAGCCCGGTCAGCCCAAGGCCGGCGATGATGGGATTGGCGCGGAGCTTCTCCACGACGAACCAGAGCAGCGCCGAGGCAAGCACGCAAAGCACGATCGCAAGGCCGAAGCCGAAGACGAGCGAGCCGCTCTGCACGAAGCCCAGCACGGATGCGCAGCATCCGATGATCATCAGGCCCTCGAGGCCGAGATTCCACACTCCCGCGCGCTGCGAGAGCGCGCCCGCCAAGGTCACATAGACGAGCGGCGTCCCATACCGGAGCGTGGCGACGAGAAAGTCTTCCACTTATGCGCCTCCCGCGGCGGCGCGCCGCCGCGGCAGGAGCCGGTTGAGGCCAGGCGCCGCGCGGGCGGTGATGAAGAGCGCAATCGCTGCGTTGATGATGTCGATCGCGGCGGCGGGAAGCCCGGCCAGCACCGGAAGATATAGGCTCGCCGCGGCAAGGCCGCCGAAGAACAGCGAGACGACGGCGGCGCCTGCGACCGAAAGCCCGGCGACCAGCGCGATCAGGATCGCGGTGAAGCCGTGCGTCGGCAGAAAGCCGCTGACCAGCCTGCCGTTCGGACCCAGCACCTCGATGACCCCGGCAAGACCGGCAAGGGCGCCGGAGAGCGCAAAGGCGCCGAGACCGAGTTGCGACATCCGCGCGCCCTGCCAGACGACCATCGTGGGATTGCGCCCCGCGAGGCCGGAAAGAACGCCAAAGGCTGTGCGATTGACGAGCACCCAGGTCAGCACGCCCACCGCAACCGTGATCCCGACGATGGCCGGCGACAGGCCGATCTCGGAGCTGATCCGGTAGGCCTCGGCGACAGGGCGGCTCGCCATCACCTGGCCGGTCCCTGACGGGTCCTTCAAGATTCCGCCCGTCACATAAATGAGGATGAGCGAAGCGATGAAGTTGCCCATGAGCGTCGTGATGACTTCGTCCGCGCCCGACGCGACGCGAAGGTAGCCAGGCCACGTCGCCCAGAGCGCGCCACATACGATCCCGGCGACGAAGGCGAGCAGCACAACGAGCACGGCAGGATAGCCGTTGAGGAAATCCACCACGAAGGTCGCTCCGATCGCCCCCATATAGAACTGCCCCTGCGCGCCGACATTGAAATAGCCGCTCCGGAAGGAGACGATGACGCCGCAGGCGGTGATGAACAGAGGCATCGCCCAGCGCAGGCTGCCCTGCCAGGCGTTCTGATTGAGAAAGGCGCCGTCGGCGATGCTCTCGAACATCTCGATCGCCGAATAGCCCGCGAGCTGGAACAAGACGCCGCAGAGGGCGAGCGCGAGCAGGACAAAGGCGAGCGCCCGCCCGACCGCGGCAAGATTCCCCTGCATCTTTAGCGCGCTCCCGTCATCGCCGCGCCGACGTCGCTAAGATGGAACGGCGGCTTAAATTCCGCGACGATGCGGCCCGACAGCATCACCACGAGCCGGTCGCTGATGTCGAACAGCTCGTCGAGATCGGAGGAGATCAGCAATACGCCGCATCCTCGCGCCGTTGCGTCGCGCAGCGACTTCCACACGAACGCGGTCGCGCCGACGTCGAGGCCGCGCGTCGGTTGCGCGGCGATGACAAGTCTCGCATCGTCGTCGACCTCACGCGCGAGGATGAGCTTTTGCGCGTTGCCGCCCGAGAGGGCGCCTGCCGGCTGAAGGGTGCCCGAATAACGAACGTCCCACCGCTTCAGGGCGTTGTCGCACTCAGCGCGAAACCGCGCCGGCGAAATGAATTTGAGCGGAGAGCCCTGCAGAAGCTGGCGCGCCGACCAGTTCTCCCAAAGGGAGCTCGAGAGGCTCAAGCCCTCGCTATTGCGCTCGAAAGGAATGACCCGCAACCCGCGCGCCCGCCGCTCTCCGGTGGAGAGGCTGGCCACGTCCTGGTCGCTCAAGCGAATGCGGCCCGATTCGATTTCGGCGAGCCCCGTGAGCGCGCGCACCAGCGTGCGTTGCCCGTTTCCCTCGACCCCCGCGACGCCGACGATCTCTCCCGGCGCAATGGCGAGGCTGACTTCGGCGAGCGCCGGCCCCTCCGGATCCGGCCGGGTCGAAACGCGATCGGCGGCGAGAAGGGCCGGCGCGTTTGACTTGTCCGTGATAAGAGAACGCGCTTCGGCCGGGAGGTCCGAGCCGACCAGCGCTTCCTCGTCCCTGACGCCCAGGGTCTGCTCGGCTTCCGCGCCGATGATCGCAGCCGAAAGCTCGCGCGCGTTGACCGAGCTCGCCGCAACGGGCCCTTTGATCAGCCGCCCGCCGCGTAGCACGGTCACGGTGTCGGCGACGGCCAGGACCTCCCGGATCTTGTGAAGAACGAGCAGGATGGTGACGCCCCTCGCCTTGAGGCCCCTCAGTCGCCGAAAGAGCGTCTCGACGCCCTTTGGCGACAACACCGCCGTCGGCTCGTCGAGGATCAGGAGCCTCGCATCGGCGACGAGCGCTCGGGCGATCTCCACGCCTTGCTGCAACTCGACGGGCAGGTCGCGAATACGGTCCTTGAGCCTAGCCTGAACCCCGAGATTTTCGAGATGCCGCGCCCAGCGCGCTTCGAGCTCGCGCCGGGTGAAGATCGCACGGCCCCGCCTCGCGCCGAACTCCATCGCCTCGGCAACGGTGAACGAGGGAGGCAAGGCGAAGCTCTGGTGAACGAGCTCGACCCCCGCCGCACGGGACCGATTGACATGACCGGGGGCGACTTCGCGGCCGTCGATCTCAAGCGTCCCGGAAACCGGTCTCACGATCCCGGCGACGACGCGGGCGAAGGTCGTCTTGCCCGCGCCGTTCTGTCCGACCACCGCGTGGATGAGCCCTGGAGCGAAGGCGACGCTCACGTCGGTCAGCGCGGCCAAGTCGCCGTAGCGGACCGAGATTTGCCCGCATCTTAGAGCCGATGGAGGTTCAGCGATCATATGAGGCGCTCAATCCCGCCTTCGGCGGCGAGGCCCGCATCGGCCCGCCGCTCCTTCTCGTTGACGAACCTCTTCCGCCTGCCCCAGCGCGCCCGCCGGGCCGGACCGGCGGCCCGCGATCAGAGTTGCGTGTTGAAAGGCGGCTTCAGCGCGCCGGAGATGATGTCCGCCTTGGCCTTTTCGATCTCAGGCCAGACCTTCTTGGCCTTCTCCACGAGGTCTTTGGGCCCCTGCTCCTGCCAGACCGGCGAGAGCACGAAATCGATCACGCCGGTCCCGAGACCTGTCGCCAGATGTCCGCCCTTGAAGTCGGGCCCGAGCGCCTTCGAGACTTCGTTGTAAAGGGACTGGCCGAAGTCGAGCGCGACCAGCGCCGCCACGGTCTTGGGGCCGACCTTGTATTGCGCGGGCGAGATTGCGCTCACCATCCGGCCCTCGCCTTCATTCGCTGCCTGAATGATGCCCGTGTCGGTCGCGGCGGAGTCGGTCTGAATGTAGTCCACGCCGCTCTGATACATCTGGCTTGCGATCTCGTGGCCCTTGGCTGGGTCCTGGAACGAACCAGCGAATGCGGGCGTGAACGTGTCGTGCGGATTGACGGAGGCGATCGCGGCCTTGAGCGAATTCACGTCCGCGTTCAAAGGCGGCAGGCTGACGCCTCCGATATAGCCGATCTTACCTGTCTTCGAGACCTTGGCGGCGAAAAGGCCGGAGAGGTAGCAGCCGAGATAATAATCGTAGGAGACCGTCTCGAAATTGGGGATCGGCGGCTTGATCGGGTCGCCGAATATCTCGATCCACCTGGTCTTGGGATATTTCGGCGCGAGCGCCTTCATGGGCTCAGCCACCTCGTTGAAGGTCCCGACGATGATCGCCGCATGCGCGTCTGCGAGGCTCTTGAAGATCGTGCCGTAAGTCGCCGCGTCCTGGGCGTAGATCGTCCGGATCGGGAAGTTCTTCTCATGCGAGAGCTTTTTCAGCGCCGCGATCATCGAGTCGATCGGGCCATTGTCGCCCGCGGCCTGGGTGTGCACCAGCGCGACCAGCCCGCCTTCCGCCCCGGCGGCGAGCCCCGGCGCCGCGAAGGCGCCCGCGCCGGCGAGGCCCACGCTCGCGGAAACCCGCAGGAACGAGCGGCGCGAAATCACCTCAGCGCTTGCTTCATGATCGGAATTTTTCGGCATGGTGCTCTCCCTCTCCTCCTGCGCGTCCGGGCGCGCAGGGAATTCTCGCGTAGCGCAAGGCCGCGGTCGAAAACTCAGGCAATTCTCGTGCCGGGCCCCGCTTCCGTCAAAGGCGAATGTAGACGAGACCCTATCTTGTTTCCGGGCCGATTTCTCCCGACGGTCTCCCGGCGTCGTTTTGAATGGCTCGCTGGAACGTGGACCATCAGACGCTCCGCGCAATCCGCTCTTTCACGACCGGCCCCAAATCCGCGCCCGGCTCTGGGCTCACGCGCACGGCGCTGCGAATCCGCTCGGCGGCGCGCTCAAAGCCGCTTTCATCGCGCGCGTGCACAAGCGCGAGCGGCCGTTCTCGCGAGACTTCGGCGCCGACCGGCGCGATTGCGGTGAACCCGACGGAGAGGTCGATCTCATCCTCGGGATGCTTGCGGCCCCCGCCGAGCTCGACCAGCGCATGTCCGATCGCGCCGGCGTCCATCCCGGCGACAAAGCCCGCCGTTTCCGGAAGCACAGCTCGCACGACCGGCGCCGCGGGGAGATAGTCCGACGCCTTCTCAAGAAAATCGCCCGGACCACCCAGCGCCTTCACCATCCGCGCGAAGCGCTCCGCGGCCGAGCCGTCGTACAGCCGCGCCTTAGCCAAAAGCCTGGCCGCGGCCGGCTCGCGCTCCACGCCCGCGAGCGCCGCCATCTCCGCGACAATGGAGAGCACGAGATCGAGCGTGCGCCTCTCGCGATGACGACCGAGAAGGAAGTCGACCGTTTCCTGCACGGCGACCGCATTGCCGACGGAGGCGCCCAGAACCGAGTCGAGATCGGTCAGCAGCATGACGCTCGGCACGCCGACCCGCGCCGCAACTTCCGCCATATAGCCCGCGAGCCGGCGCGCGTCCTCGAGCGTCCGCATATAGGCGCCGGAACCGGAGCCGACCGTGATCGTGAGCCCGCGCGGCGCGACGGCGAGCTTCTTCGAGATGATCGATCCCGTGATCAGCGGCACGCTTTCGACGGTCGCCGTCACATCGCGGACGAAGAACAACTTGCGGTCCGCGGGCGCGAGATCGAGCGTCGGCCCGATCACCGCACAGCCGACCTCTTCAACGACGCGCGCGAACAGATCCATCGACGGCGCAGTCTGATAGCCCGGCACGGCGTCGAGCAGATCGACTTCGCCCGCGCAATAGTCGAGTCCCCGCGCCGAGAGGTTGGGCACATAAACGCCGCAGGCCGCGGCGAGCGGCGCGACAAGAAGCGTAATCTTCTCGTCCCCGACGCCGCCGGAAGAGTGCTTGTCGATCAGCCGGGCGAGGGCGAACCGGGAATGAGGCCAATCGAGAACCCGGCCGGAATCGCGCATGGCGAGCGCCAGGTCCGCCGCCTCGTCGATTGTCATGCCTCGAAGGAACACGGCCATGGTGAAGGCGCCGATCTGGCCCTCGGAGACCGGGCCGTGCGTCGCGCCGTCGATGAAGAACCTGATTTCGTCGGCGCTCAACGCCAAGCCGTCGCGCTTCTTGCGGATGACGTCCTGGGGCAGGGCGCTCAGCGTCACAGCCTCGATTCCTTCGTCACGAGCAAGAGCGCCGCCCTCCCTTGATCCTCGCCAAAAGCCAGGATAGGCGGAACCTGACCAAAGCGTCAACTTTTTCCCGATGCGGTTTCAGCTTGATTTCTTCGGCGCTTTTGGCCTGATTGCCAATTCCGCCCGAGCTGCACGGAACTCATGAAGGCTCCCCGCCAGGCCAAATCCGCCGAAACTTCCGCGCTCCGGATCGGCGACCGGAACCGCGGGCGCATTCTGGCGGCGGCGATCGAGGTGTTTGCGCTGCGCGGATACGATGGCGCGCGGATAAAGGAGATCGCTGAGCGGTCGCGGCTGCCGAAAGCCAATGTCTATTATTACTTCCGGACGAAGCGCGCGATCTACGAGACCATCATCGACAATCTTGTCGGAGAATGGGACGCGGCGCTCGCGGAGCTCGACGCCGCGCGCGATCCGCGCGAGGCGCTCTCAGGCTATATCCGCGCCAAGCTTGAATTTTCCCGCAAGCGCACGGCGCAGTCGAGACTGTTCGCCAACGAAGTCGTGCATGGAGGACGATTCCTGTCGGGCGCGGTGCGCCGGCACATGCGCGCGGCCACGGCCGAGAAGGCCAAGGTGTTCGAGAGCTGGATGAAGGCGGGGCTGATGGACCCGGTCGACCCTGTCCATCTGTTCATTCTTCTCTGGGGGGCGACCCAATTCTACGCCGACTTCGGCGTGATGGCGAAGAACGGCCTCGGCGTTGAGCGCCTGACCCGCGCTCATTTCGACGCGGCGGCCGGCACAATCGCGCAGATCGTCCTAAAGGGTTGCGGAATTCGCCTGCGCGGTTCCCGCCGCGAATCGGGCCAGGCGGAAGCGCCCGGTCAGCGCAGTCTCCCGAGTCGTTCGGTAAGCAAGGCATAGAAGCCGTCAACATCGACCTCGCGCAGAAAGAGGGCGTTCGGCTCGCGGTCCGTCACCCGCCACCAGTCCACGACGGACATGCCCGACGTATAGGTTCCGGCCGTCTCGACCACCACGTTCACCTTCCGGCCGCTGAACATGGCGGGAGCGATCAAATAGGCGATCGCGCAGGGGTCATGCAGCGGCGCGCCCTCCCATCCGTATTTCGTGATGTCGAAGGTCTCGGAAAATGCAAGCATGTCCGCCGCCGCGACCGAGCAGAGGTTGCCGTTTGCGCGCAGCGCCGCGAGCCGCGCGGGCGTCGTCAGGCACTGATGGGTCAGGTCCATTGGAACCATGGTCAGCGTTATTCCGCTCGTGAGCACGACGTCGGCGGCTTCGGGATCGACATATTCGTTGAAGGCCGCGGCAGGCGTGATGTTGCCGTTCTCCGACCAGGTCCCGAGAATCGCCACGATCTCTCGGATCCGAGGGCCGATATCCGGCGCCTCCACCAGCGCCATCGCGACATTGGTGAGCGGGCCAAGCGTGACGAGGGTGATCGACCCTGCCTCCGCCTGGCGGAACGTCTCGATCAGATATTGCACGCCGTGCCGGCTCTGAACCGGCATGCTCGGCTCCGGCAGCGCCGGGCCGTCAAGGCCTGTTGGCCCATGCACATGCTCGGCCGTGACAAGAGGCCGGCGCATTGGCCGGGCGCACCCGGCATAGAGCGGAACGTCGGTCCTTCCAGCAAGTTCAAGCACCTGCCGCGCATTGGCGGTCGTGTGGGATAGCGGAACATTTCCTGCGACCGTGACCACGGCGAGGACCTCTAGGTCCTCGCCAGAGGCCAGCGCCAGCAGAAGAGCGACCGCGTCGTCCTGCCCGGGATCCGTGTCGATGATGACCTTGCGGGGCATGGTGTTTCTTTCCTTCCTGCCGGGGTCGGCGGCGCAGGGATTCCCTGGCGGCGCAATCCTGTCGCCTCAACAGGTATTTGCAGTACGCCATGTACCGATGCTGCGGAGAGCAGGGTTCAATTGGACGCCCGCTTATGATCCGAGCCTGAAGGGCCATGCGCGTTTCGCGCGTCACGACGCGACCTGAAGAAGACGGCGGAGGTCGGCAGGAATCCGGGCCGGGCGGCCGTCGCGGATCGCCGCGACTAGCGCCGAGGCCGTGACGAGTTCCTTGTCGTCGCGCAACACGCGCTGCTCAAATTCAATCGACGCGCCGCGCGCCTTGGCGAGGCCCGTCTCCACCGTCAAGAGATCGTCCATCAGCGCCGGCGCCAGATACTCGATTTTGAGCGTGCGCACCGCGAAGGCGACGCCTGAGCTCTGCGCCAGGTCGCGGTGCGCGAATCCGCGCCGGCGCAGCCACTCTGTCCGGCCGCGTTCGAGAAACCGGAGATAGGAGGCGTGATAGACGCGGCCGGAAAAATCAGTGTCTTCGTAATAGACGCGGACCCAGAACGTGTCCGGCGGGGGATGTGACAAGGCTTTGGCTCCTTGGGCTTGAGCCAAGGAAAGGCGCGGCGACGCCATCTCGTCAACCGTCGCCCATTCATTCCGCTGACGGAGCGGACGCGGCCGGCGTCGTCTCTCCCCTGAATTTGCCCGCCCTGCGCGGCGGGGCTAAGAGGGCGTCCTGTTCCGGCAGCGAGGGAGGGAGCCATGGCTGATCAAGCTGACATCGGCGTCTTCGGATTGGCCGTCATGGGCGCAAATCTGGCGCGGAACGCGGCCCGGCATGGCTTCGGCGTCGCGGTCTTCAACCGCAACCATGAACGGACCGATCAGCTCATCGCCCAGCATGGGCGGGAAGGCCGCTTTTTCCCCGCCAAGGCGCTGCCCGAGTTCATCAAGAGCATCAAGAAGCCGCGCCCGATCCTCATCATGGTCAAGGCGGGCGCGCCGGTCGACCAGGTGATCGACGAGCTCCTGCCTCATCTCGAGGAAGGCGATATCATCATCGACGGCGGCAATTCGCTCTTCACCGACACCGCGCGACGCTACAAAACGTGCGAAGAGAAAAAGATCCGCTTCGTCGGCATGGGCGTGTCCGGCGGCGAGGAGGGCGCGCTCGAGGGCCCCAGCATGATGCCCGGCGGCGATCGCGAGGCCTGGGACCGGATCGCGCCGATGCTGACCAAGATGGCGGCGCAGGTCGACGGCGTCCCTTGTTGCACCTACATCGGCCCGCAGGGCGCGGGCCACTATGTGAAGATGGTGCACAACGGCATCGAATATGCCGACATGCAGCTCATCGCGGAAGCCTACGACCTGATGAAAAGCGTCTACGGTCTCGGCGCGCCAGCGATGGCCGAGATCTTCCAGACCTGGAAACAGGGCGACCTCGACTCCTACCTCATCGAGATCACCGCCGCCGTCCTGCGCAAGACCGACGCTACGGGCAAGCCGCTGGTCGACGTCATCCTCGACGAAGCGGAGCAGAAAGGCACCGGGCGCTGGACGGCCGAGAACGCGCTCGAGCTCGGCGTGCCTCTGACCGCGATCACCGAGGCGGTGTACGCTCGCGTCCTCTCCTCGAACCGCGCTATGCGCCTGGCGCTGGAGAAGAAGACGCCCCACCCTCCGTTGCAGGCGCAGCAGCCCGAAGCCGCGGCGATCGACGCCATCCGCGACGCCCTTTACGCTTCGAAGATCATCGCCTATGCCCAGGGTTTCGAGCAGATGTCCGTAGCCTCGGCCCAGTTCAAGTGGGAGCTCAAGCTTGGCGACATGGCGACGATCTGGCGCGGCGGGTGCATCATCCGCGCCCGCTTCCTCGACCGCATCAAGGAAGCCTACGAGCGCAACCCTAAGCTCGCCAACCTGCTGCTCGACGACTATTTCCGGCAAGGGGTCGCGCGAACCGAAGCCGCCTGGCGGCGGGTGATCGCGCTCGCGGTCGCCAATGGCGTGCCGACCCCCGCGTTCTCCTCCTCGCTCGCCTATTACGACGGGCTCCGGCGCGGGCGTGGCCCCGCGAACCTGTTGCAAGGCCTGCGCGACTATTTCGGCGCCCACACCTATCGCCGGCTCGACAAGGAGGGCAGCTTCCATACCCGCTGGAGCCAGGACGGGAGCGAGGTCAAGGTCTGAGCGGTTCACGCATCTTTGATTTGTGCGCGCGCTCGGGCGCGGGCTCGATGCCGATCGACCTCTCTCGCAGGCGAGTTGCGCCGCGCGCGGGAGCGCAATTCCTCACTTGTGGTGGGAGACCAGCGATGACGCCGTTCAGAATCGCCCTTGCAGCGGCTTTCGCGCTGAGCCTCACCCCCGCCCTCGCCCAGAACCCGTCGATCGCGACCGCGCGCGCGACCATCAAGACAATGAGCGCCGACGGCGCGACCTTGGACGTGCGTACCCGCGCGGGCGAGGACCAGACCATCCATCTCACCCCGAAGACACGGTTCGTCCTTGTCGTTCCCGCGAAACTCGCCGACGTGAAGGCAGGGGACTTCATCGGCGTCGCCGCTCTTCCGGGCGAGGGAGGCGAGCTCAAGGCGATGGAGGTGCACATTTTCCCCGAATCGATGCGCGGAACCGGCGAGGGCTTCCGTCCCTTCGACCTCGCGCCGAAAAGCTCGATGACCAACGGAAACATCTCCGCCCGCGTCGACGCGGCGAGCGGCCCGAAGCTCACCGTCACCTATAAGGGCGGAGAACAGACGATCGTCGTGGATCCGAACACGCCGATCGTCGCCCTTGAGCCCGGGAAGAAGGCCGAGCTGAAGCCCGGCGCGAACATCATCGCGCGCGGGCCGAAGCAGGCCAACGGCTCGATCGACGCGGGCTTCGTGCTCGTCGGCAAGGATGGCCTCGTTCCACCGATGTGATTTGCCCCGATGAGCGTCCCGTGCTACCGCTCCGCAATTCTTGTGCGGGGCCAATAATACATGCTGGCGTGGTCGAGCTCCATCGGCGCTAAGCCGCATTCGCGCGCGATGGATTCGTTGTTCACCTTCGTCCTCATCAAGCCCACCCACTATGACGACGACGGCTACCCCATTCAGTGGTTTCGCTCCGTCATGCCGTCCAACACGCTCGCCTGCACCTTCAGCCTGGCCGAAGATGCGCAACGACGCGAGGTTCTGGGAACCGGCGTCAGAATCGAAATCGAAACTTACGACGAAACCAACCGCCGCGTTCTGCCTAGCCGGATTATTCGCGAGCTTAAGCAAAAAGGCGGGCGGGCGCTCATCGGCATTGTCGGGGTGCAATCGAACCAGTACCCGCGGTCAATGGATCTTGCGCGCCAGTTTCGCGCGGCGGGCTTGCAGGTGTGCATCGGCGGCTTCCATGTCTCGGGCTGCCTCGCCATGCTGCCGGAGACGCCGGAGGAGCTGAAGGCCGCGCAGGCGATGGGCGTCTCGCTGTTCGCCGGCGAAGCGGAGGAGCATCGGCTCGACGAGGTGCTGCACGACGCCTGGCGCGGCGAGATGAAGCCTCTCTACAATTTCATGGACAAACTGCCCTCGCTCGAGGGCGAGCCTGCGCCGATCCTGCCGCGCAAGCACGTCGAGCGGACCTCCGGCAAATATTCGAGCATCGATCTCGGCCGCGGCTGCCCCTATCAGTGCTCGTTCTGCACTATCATCAATGTGCAGGGGCGCAAGAGCAGATTCCGCACCCCCGACGACCTCGAGCAGATCATCCGCGCCAACAAGGCGCAAGGCATCGACCGGTTCTTCATCACCGATGACAATTTCGCCCGCAACAGCGACTGGGAGATCCTGCTCGACCGGGTGATCGAACTGAAGAAGGAAGGCATCCACGTCGGCTTCACCATCCAGGTCGATACGCTCTGTCACAAGATCCCGAATTTCATCGAGAAGGCGACGGCGGCGGGCGTCCGGCGCGTGTTCATCGGCCTCGAAAACATCAATCCTGAAAATCTCATCGCCGCCAAGAAGCGCCAGAACAAGATCACCGAATACCGGGTGATGCTGCAGAAGTGGCGCGCCCACGGCGCCCTGACTTACGCCGGCTATATCCTCGGTTTTCCGGCCGACACGAAGGAATCGATCCTGCGTGACGTCGAGATCATCAAGCGCGAATTACCACTCGACATTCTCGAGTTTTTCTTTCTCACGCCCTTGCCGGGCTCGGAAGACCACAAGACTCTTTTGAAGAAGGGGGTCTGGATGGACCCCGACATCAACAAATACGACCTCAATCACCGCGTGTCTCACCATTCGAAGATGACCGACGCGGAGTGGGAGGAGGCGTACCGGGCGGCATGGCAGTCCTTTTACGACTTCGATCACATCCGCACGATCTTGCGCCGCGCCGCGCAGATCCCGAACGGGCGCCCCAAGCCGATCCTGAGCACGATCGGCTGGTTCAAGCTGATGATCACTTATGAGGGTGTTCATCCGCTCGAAGGCGGCGCGTTCCGGCTCAAGTACCGGCGCGACCGCAGGCATGGCCTGAAAGTTGAATCGCCGTTCGTCTTCTATCCGCGCTACGGCTACGAGATCGTGACCAAGGTCTGGAATTATTCGCGGTTCTTCTTTCGCACTCGCCGCATCCTGAAGGAGGTTCTCGAAGCCCCGGACCGGACGACCTATGCCGACGTTGCGATCGAGCCCCCGCGCGATGACGAGTTCGAGCAGCTTCAGCTCTATCACGCCACCAGCGGCGGCGAAGCGGCACTCGCGCGCAAGGCCCTTGGCGACAGCATTCGCGAGCAGGCGCGCTCTCCCGCCGTGAGGGCAGCCGCGGCGCCGGCGGAATGATTTACAGCCGATGATCGAAGCCGCCCAGGTCAGAGCTGCGCGGGCCCTCATCGGCTGGTCACGGGCAAAGCTCGCCGAGAAGGCGGACGTGCCGATTTCGTATGTCGAGCGTTTCGAGACTCGCACGTCGGACGAAGCCCCCGACAAAATGCGCGCCGCGCTCGAATCGGCTGGCGTCGTCTTCATCCCCAAGGACGGCGGCGGCGGCATCGGGGTTCGGCTGCGCGAGGCGCTCGAAGGCGAATATATCGGCTGGGACGACCTCAACGCCTCGAACGACGAGTGAGGCGCTCAAGTCCGCAGCGACGCCCCGAGCTTGTCGAGCAGATCGCCCGTTCGACACTCGCGCGACCGGGCGACCGT
>Ga0335074_10010702_pt1 | contig 12831 bp, 11 predicted proteins | sample Lox_Sample_23_FD_206715 | JGI IMG/M metagenome (GOLD analysis project Ga0335074, IMG submission 206715) | Soil microbial communities from Loxahatchee National Wildlife Refuge, Florida, United States - Lox_Sample_2.3 | ecosystem: Environmental > Terrestrial > Soil > Wetlands | place: USA...
TGGGGTTTGGGCAGGGGGCTGGGGTGAAGTGCCGTTGGCGCGGCGTTTGTGTACCTGACGGTCGCGCGATGCGATGTGGCGAACGGGGGGCAGGCCCGGGCCGGGCCCAGCGGGGCTTGGTACCAATAATCAAAGACGCGCGGAAACAAAGACGCGCGGAAACAAAGACGCGCGACACAGTTCGCGCTCTCAGGCGGTCGCGTAGCTGGCACGGCCGATGGCAACCAGAACCCCCGCTTCATTGGCGATATCGATGTCCACCACGCCAACGCTGCGCCCGTTGCGGCGCACGCGCGCAGTCGCGATCAGCGCCGTGTTGATCGCCGGCCGCAGGTAATCGACCCGGAAGTTGATCGTTGGCAGCGGACGGCCGAGCAACATCACGAGCGCATAGTCGCCCACCGTGTCGATGACGGAGGCAATCGGTCCGCCATGCCACTGGCCGCTGCCGGGCCCGCGTTCGAATTCCGGACGCAGCGGCGCACGCACCACGATTTCCTCGCGCTGCGGATCGACCGAAAGGACTTCAAGATTCAGGAACGCGATGAAGGGCGATTGCCCCAGCATCTGCTGGATACGTTCCGCGGAAAGCGGCGTCGTGTCGCTCATGGCGTCACCACGATTTTGCCGAGCACCTCACGCGCTTCCAGACGCCGGATTGCTTCCGCCCCCTGCTCCAGCGGCAGGGCCGCATCGACGACGCCCTTGATCTTGCCGCTTTGCACCATGTCCAGTAGCTGCACCACGTCCTCCCGCATCCATCCGTTGGAACCGAGCACCTTCAACTCGAAGGTCCAGATGAAACGGATGTCCTCTTTTGGATCGAACCCGGCGGTCGCGCCGCAGGTCAGCAGCCGGCCGCCCACGCGCAGCACGCGCAGCGACTTCACCCACGTGTCACCGCCGGTGTAGTTCACCACCACGTCCACGCCGCGATCGGTGCCGGTGCCACGCCGCACCGGCTTGCCGTACAGCGCATAGACTTCCTTCACAAAATCCTGCGTGGCGTAGTTGATCGTATGATCGGCGCCCAGGGCGCGCAGGCGCGCGGCTTTCTCGTCGGTGCCGGCGCAGGCAATCACCTCGGCGCCGGCGATTTTCGCGAGTTGCAGGCAGCAGACTCCGACACCGCCGCTGGCACCCAGGATCAGCACCTTCTCACCCGCGGCGACGTGTCCGTTGGTGTACATCATCCGCAGTGCGGTGCCGTATGCGCACGGCAGCACCGCGGCATCGGCGAAGGAAACGCCGCCGGGAATCCGGATCAACTGATGCGCGCGGACGCGGCAATACTCGGCGAGCCCGCCATGCACGGTTTCGCCGGTCAGGCCGCCCTCGATACGATTGATCGGATCCGCCAGCACGTGGTCGCCAACGGACCAGTTGGTGACACCCGGGCCGATCGCGGCGATCTCGCCGGCAACATCGAGGCCCATGATCGCCGGCATGGCGATCTTGATCCCCGGCATGCCGCGGCGGGTGAACACGTCGTGGTAGTTCAGCGAGCATGCCCGCACGCGCAGCACGACGTCGCCTTCGCCGGGCGTTGGATCCGGGAAATCGGTTTCCAGCCGCAGCATGTCGTTGCCGCCATGCTCACGCAGCACCAAGGCTCTCAAGGCTCTCTCCTTTATCGTGCCTGCCGATCGGTCACGCGCGCTCGGCAGCCAGTTGCTTCAGTGCGGCGCGGTCCACCTTGTTGGTGCCCGCCAGCGGCATCTGATCCAGAAACCACACGCGGCGCGGATGTTGATAGGCGGCGGCATTCCGCAGCGCGTAGGCCTTTATCGCGTCTTCCGTCAACTCGGCGCCGGGGCCGGGGACGATGAACGCGACCGGCTTGTAGCCCTTGATCTCGTCCTCCACCGGCACCACCACCGCCTGCGCCACGGACGGATATTGCTCCAGCATCTTCTCGACCTCGCCGGGATAGATGTTTTCTCCGCCGCAGACGAACATGTCGTCGGCACGGCCGACAAAGTAGAAGAAGCCATCGGCGTCGCAGGTGAACAAATCGCCGGTGTTGTAATAGCCGTCCGGCGTCATCACCCGCCGCGTGACCTCCGGCAGGTTATGGTATTCGTTCATCAGCGCCGGACAGCGCATCTGCAATATGCCTTCGTTGGCATCCGTGCCGTCGATATCGATGAGGCGCAGATCGACATGCGGGTGCTTCACACCCAGCGAAAGTGGCGGGGTCGGAAGACCGTCCGGGTGGGGGGCGAACACGATGGGGCCGGCCTCGGTTGTGCCATAGCCGTTGCTGATGTCCGCGCGTGGGAACAATTGCCGCGTTGCCGCCATCAGCGCGGCCGAGACAGGCGCAGAGCCCATCCGAACGCCGGTCACGGGAGAAAGATCAGTGCGGGCCAGTAACTCTTCTTCCTGCAACATCATCGCCACCATCGTGGGCACCGAGGTGATCGCGGTGCAGCGATGCCGCCCGATCGCCGCGATATAGCTGCGCGTGGTGAAACTCGGCAGCATGACGATGGTGTTGTGCTGCGCCAGCGCGGCCTGGCTGACGGCAAGCGCGTTCATGTGATAGAGCGGCGCCGCGACCAGCACGCGTTGGGTGGCGAGGGGGACGCCGCGTCGCCTTTGCTCCAGCACCCACAAATGGCTCTGGTGCGACAGCACGACGCCTTTCGGACGGCCGGTGGATCCCGAGGTGTAAAGAAACATGGCCGACTCGGCTTCCGCCGGCATCACCGGATCGATGGGGCCGGGATCGAGCAAGGTATCGAACCCCGCGTTACCCGCAGCATGAAATAAGAGATGCGGCAGGTCCGGCGGGCAAAGGGGCAGCCGCTCGGCGTCGCAGAGCACCAGCCGCGCGTCGGCGTCGCGCAGGATGAAATCGATCGTGGCTGCCGGCAGCTTGAAATTCACCGGCACCGACACGAGGCCGGCGCGCATGGTGCCAAGGACCGCTGCCAGGTATTCGGTACTGTTCTTGGCCAGCACGGCCACGCGATCGCCGCGCCGGAGGCCCCGGCGCAGCAACCCGCGCGCGATGGCATCGGCGAGAGCGTCGAACGCAGCATAGGTGTGGTATTGCGGATTGGCTTCGTCGCGCAGATCGATCAGGGCCAGGGCTTCCGGATCGCCTTGCCGCTGAATCGCATCCCCAAGATTCCGCGCCAGCATGCCGGCGGCACCATCCGTTGCGGTCATTCCTCGAACTCGATGGCGACGTTGCCCGCGGCGTTGGCGGGCACCAGCAGATGCCGGTCGCGTAGGGTGCCGTGCGTGCCGATGATGTTCCGCGCTTGCTGCAACGACGTTGTCTTGAGGCGGATCAGCGCCAGGAAGGCGGATCGTCCGGCAGCATCCGGCGCCGCGTTACCGAGCAAGGCAGCGATCGTTGCATGTGATACGATCTCGATCACGGCGCCACCGGCGGCGAAGCGCAGCCCACGCGCTGGATCGCCGGCCGGGACGTCCGCAAACATGCGCGTCAGCAGCGCCGCGACTGCGTCCGGGTTGTCAGCGCTGATCACAAGGCGGGTGATTTCCTGCGCGCCGTTCGGATGACGCTGCCATTCGGGGCGCCACACCAATTCGCGAGTGAAGTGCTGGCAGAAATAGAGTCGCCCAAACGGTACCTCCTCGCGATTGAGGTGGGTCGTGCGGAAGCGGGCGTCGTGCGTCGCGCCGTCGGCCAGCGTGACCGGGCGCGCGAACGATTGCGGTTCCCGCACGCCGATGCCGCGTGCCTGCAAGTCGCGATAGCGCGCATCGGCGTCGGCGGTCGCGAAGACCAGGCCGTTCAGGCCGCTGGGAAAGCCGAGCAATTCCTGCCGAACCGTGCCGCCGGGCCGTCCCGGAGACAGCAATTCCAGATAATTGGTCGCGAACATCGCGAGGTGGTTCGAGGAACCCAGCGTATGATGGCCGCGTGCGGTGAGGTCGAAGCCAAGCGCGCGAAAGGCTTCCGCGGCGGCATCGAGATCCTCGCCGACATCAAGCACGAGATGGTCGATCGCAGGCAACGTCATGTCAGGTCCTCCGTACCTTTCCTTTAGCGCGGCATGTCCGGATTGCATACGATCGGCCGGCTGCGCTTGCCGGGCAGGCGAGGATGAAACGCCTTGCTGGGGCGTGCATTGTCGTGGATAACTGCGCAGTAACGCATGTTACCGACAGCGGCGAACGCGCTCACGCGATCAGGCAGCGCGTGCAGCCGTGCACGGCAGCGAATTGTGCAATGCCTGACCGTAACGGCACGATCTCCCGCCGCTTGTGTGCGATTGGGCCGGTGACCAAAGGCGTTGTTTGAACGAGCACACCAGCTTCTGGTGCGCGTCGTGCTTCAGACAGCCGGTGCCTCGCGCATACCACGGACCAACCGTCCCGGCAGGGCACCGGTCGCGACGCCATGGCGATAGACGATCGCTCCGGACACGATGGTGGCATCGAAACCCTCGGTCTGCTGGACCAGCCGCTTGCCGCCGGCCGGCAGGTCATAGACGATCTCCGGAGAGCGTAGCCTCAGCCGATCGTAATCGATCACGTTCAGGTCGGCTTTCAGGCCCACCCGCACCGACCCGCGATCGTTCAGACCGATCGCGGCGGCGTTGTCGCGGGTGAGGCGCTTGACCGCCCACGCGACGGGGAAAAGCCCGCCGCGGGTGCGATCGCGCGTCCAATGGGTCAGCGTATAGCTGGTCGCGGTCGCGTCGCACATGATCCCGACATGCGCGCCGCCATCGCCAAGCCCGATCAACGTGTCGGGATGAGCGATCATCTCGCGCACCACATCCAGGTTTCCAGCGGCGTAGTTCGTCACGGGAAGATACAGAATTGACCTGCCATCGCGCTGCATCATCAGGTCATAGGCGACCTCGTCCGGCGAACAGCCTTCCCGTGCGGCGATCGCAGCGACGCTGTCTTCGGGCGCGGGTTCATAGTTTGGCGGGTCGCCCAAGGGGAAGAGCGTATCCCAGCGCTGGACACGCAGCGCACGCTTGCTCCCTTCAAAGGGTTCCACCAGCAGCTTGGCCCGGAACGCGGGGTCACGCAGATGCCGCATTCGTTCGGCAAAGGGCAGATGAGCGATCTGTTGGTAGCTCGCCCGCCCCATGAACGGATTCTGTGACAGTTCGAATCCCAGCAACACGCTGGTAGGACGGGACCGCACCTGCCCTGTGATTCGCAGTCCTGCTGCGTTCGCTGCCGCGATCTGATCCAGCAGAACATGCCATCCCTCTGGCCGTGCCTGCGATTGCAGCAGGGTCAGTGTCACGGGACGGCCGGATATTTCCGCAAGATCGCGGAACAGTACAAACTCCTTGTCCTGGTCTTCGAAGTCCGAGACGATTTGCAGCCAACCTGCGCCTGCCGACCGCATGGCTCGCGCGATCGCGGCAAGTTCGGCATATTCTGCTCGCAGCGTTGGAATATGCTTGCCATCCAACGTCCGGTGATTGAGTGTTCGGGATGTGGAAAAGCCCAGCGCGCCCGCGCGGATCCCTTCCTCGGTCAGTTCCGCCATATGCCGGCGATCCTGCCCGGTCGCGGGTTCACGGTCGGCCCCACGCTGTCCCATGACGTAGACGCGCAGTGCGGCGTGTGGAACCTGTGCCGCGATATCGGCGTCGTACCGCCGTGCATCCAACGCATCGAGGAAATCAGGAAAGCTGTGCCAGTTCCATGGCAACCCCTCGGTCAGAACGACCTCGGGGATATCCTCCACGCCTTCCATCAGCTTCACCAGCATATCGCGCTGATCGGGGTGGCACGGTGCGAAGCCGACGCCACAATTGCCCAGCAAAACCGTGGTGACGCCGTTCCAGGTGGAAGGCGACAGGCGTTCGCTCCATGTCACCTGAGCGTCGTAATGGGTATGCACATCAACGAAGCCCGGTGTGACGAGTTTGTCGCGGGCGTCCATCTCTGCGGCGCCTTTGGGGATGCCGCTGCCGATCGCGCTGATCTGGCCATCAGTGATGGCAATATCGGCTTCGAATGGATCGCCACCGCTGCCGTCCATGATTGTGCCGTTACGGATCACCAAGGCCGGCGCAGTGGACATTCGGACTCTCCTGCGATTTGTCGAGGCAGGAAGCGTATCGGCGGCTTGGCCGGCGAGCAAGGCAAGGCATTGCCGGGTCAATTGCAGCTGGCCTGTTGTCTGCCGCCCCGCCGTCCTCGATCCGATCACGCCGGCTCGCGGCTACTGTCCCATTCATTCATCGCTAGCCACGCGCCAATCGTGTGCGGCATGGCCAGGAGTTTACGCCACCTTGATGGGCGTACCGCACTATCCGTGCAGGAAGCGTCGCAGCGCCTCGCGCGTATCGTGTTCGGCCTGTTTGGTCACGCGGGCGTTCGTTGCCCGGTAGAAGCCGTGATACGCCCGCGGATACATGTGAAGCTCCACCGGCACTCCGGCACGGCTCAGGCGGTCCGCATAGCTCAGGTTTTCTTCGAGGAAGAGATCAAGACCACCGACCGAAATGTAGGCCGGGGGCAAGCCTGACACATCCGCTGCCCGCGAGGCCGCCGCGTACGGCGAGACGCCAGCCGAGCCCGGTGCGCCGCGGAGCAAGGATTGCCAGCCGAAATGGTTGTTCGCTTGCGTCCAGACAAATTCACCGACGTGGGGATGCAGGTCCTGGCGCACCGCGGTGCGGTCGTCGATCATCGGGTAGATCAAGTGCTGAAAAGCGAATCTTGGCCCGCTGTGGTCGCGGGCGTAAAGCGCCGCCGCAGCCGCGAAGCCACCACCGCCGCTTTCACCCTTGATACCGATACGGGCGGGATCAAGCCCGAGTTCGCCGGCATTCGCGTGCAGCCAAACGAACACCGAATAGATGTCTTCCAATGGTGCCGGATGCGGTGCCTCCGGTGCAAGACGATAATCGACGGAGTAAATCGCGCATCTCAGCTCCGACGCGAGCAGTCTGTTCTCCACATCCTTCATCTCGGGCGCGCCCATGACGAAGCCGCCGCCATGGATATGTACGATCGCGGGGAGTGGTCTTGCCGATTTTGTGTGGCGATAGGTCAGAACGCGGATTGGGTTTGCGCCGAATGCGCTCGGTACACGGATTTCGACGGTGGCAATATCGGGCAGATCCGGCACCGGAACGGCGTCCAGGCCCTTCAGCAAATCGGCGCGGCGTTGCGTCAACGAATCGGCCGTCAGCGGCAGTGATGGCCACAGCGCGAGCGCATCGCGCAATTCAGGGTCCACCATTTCAATGGTACTCATGAATGTCCGTTGCGTCCGTTTGATGTCAGGCAACACCGTACTGCAGCAATTGCCTGACGACAAGCGGGCACTGGCTCGCAATGTTCCGATTGCGATTGCCCACGAACGATTTTAGCGGGATGATTCACGCCAACCTTTGCCGATACAGAGCCCCTCCAGTAGAACCTCCCGATGTCAAGCAACCACGCGCAAGTCTCTGGTCAGGGAACGACGCGTTTCCAGCAGCTCGGGCTCGCTCTTCTGGGAGCGTCGCTTGCCGGCCTGGGCATCTGGATGCTCAGCGGCTTCGCTGATGCGTTGACCTGGAGCGCCATCTTCGCAATCGCCACCAGGCCGCTCTATGTGAGGGTCCGGCGGCGGTGGCCCCCTGGAGGCCACAACGTTCTTCTGCCCACACTCTTCACCCTGGTCGTCGCGCTTGTCTTCCTTGCCCCGCTTGTTGTCATCGGCATCAACCTGGGCAAGGAAGCGTCGAGTGTCATCAAGCTTGGGTTGGATTATCAGAGGACCGGAATCCCGGTGCCTGCCTTCGTCTCCGAGCTGCCGTTCGGTCATATGGCGGTGGTGAACTGGTGGCAGGCGAACCTCAGCGACCCTGGCAGCTTGTCGGAAATGATCGGACGCATCAACCGCGACAAGGTGGCCGCTTTTACGGCTACTTTCGGAACCAAGCTGCTGCATCACGTCGTCTCATGGGTGTTCACCATGTTGACGCTGTTCTTTCTGTTTCGTGATGGGGACACGATCGCACGGCAGATGCATTGCGCGGCAACCCGCGCCTTCGGCTACCGGGCGGAAGAGGTGGGGACGCAGCTCATCGCTTCCGTTCATGGGACGGTCAACGGCCTGGTCCTGGTTGGCATTGGCGAAGGCGTGCTGATCGGCATCTCCTACTGGATCGCAGGGGTGCCACAAGCAACCCTTCTGGGCACAGGCACCGCCGTTGCCGCCATGGTTCCGTTTGGCGCCCCAATCGTGTTCGGCTTCTCTGCCTTGATCCTGGTGGTCAACAGCAAGCTGGTTGCTGCCGCCGTCGTGCTCGCGTTCGGTTTTCTGGTCACCCTTATTGCGGACCACTTCGTCCGCCCCGCCCTGATCGGGGGCGCGACCCGGCTGCCGTTCCTGTGGGTGTTGCTGGGCATCCTCGGCGGCGTCGAGACCTTCGGCCTCATTGGCCTGTTTATTGGCCCGGCTGTGATGTCCGCGCTCATCTTCCTGTGGCGCGAATGGGTCGCTGGCTACGGTTCCGCTCAAACCACCGGGATGGCCGGCCGGCCGGACGCCACCACGCAGCGGTAGCGGGGGAGCGGCGAGCAGGCTGAGGAATTCCTGGTTGTTGACCCAGGCCGCAGGTTGGCTGGTAGGTAAGGATGGGCGGTTACAGTTCCACGAGGGCCTCGGGCATGACTGACACCGATGATGATGATGATGGACCGCCAAAGCTGCCAGGCGGCAAGTTTTTACATGACGCCAGAAGGCCACGCCCGGCTCACGGACGAATTCCGGAGGCTGAGGTCCGAGGAGCGGCCCCGTGTCGTTGAGACTGTGGCCTGGGCTGCGTCCAATGGCGACCGCAGCGAGAACGCCGACTACCAATATGGAAAGCGGCGCCTGCGCGAAATCGACCGCCGCCTGCGGTTTCTTAGCCGCAGGCTTGAATATGCCGAGGTGGTGGACCCATCGGCCCAAACGCAGCGGGACCGGATCTATTTCGGCGCCACCGTGACCTACGTGAACGGGCGCGAGGAGGAGATCACCGTGACCATCGTCGGCGTGGACGAGGCCGACATGGCGGCCAATAAGGTCAGCGTCGGGTCGCCGGCCGCCTTGGCGATGCTCCGGGCGCGCCGGGGCGACGAAGTGACCATCAGGACGCCGCGCGGGCCAGAGGTCATCGAGATCGTCGAGGTCAGCTACCCCTCACCTATGCCACCCCTTCGGCCCTTGCCCTGAGCCGCGAACCCGGCTGCCGGGCGAGACCCCTGGGGATCGATGACGCGCAAAGGCCGCCGGTTCCGGGAGATGTCTGCGTCGCAATGCCGGGTGGATGCAGGGCTGTTCGCGGCACAGAAAGCCACCGAAACCAGAGCTGTCCAGACCGCGAGGCAGGAATCGCGCAAACGGCTGATTAACCGTTTTCACTCATACTGGCGGCTTCGATGCCAAGAAGGGACAGACTGTGCCGTTTTCATCGCGTGGCCTGGGTGGTTCCCTGGTCAATCCCACCCGATCGGCACGGGTCAGTGATGGCGTGCGGCTGGCGCCCGACGCCCTGAAGCTGCGCCCCATACTGGCTTTCAATGATCCCGGGTACGAGCACGATTTTGTCCTGTTTTATAACAACTTCTACTACCGCTACGCCCAAGCCAGCCTGACGGTCGGGTTTGTGCTGATCCTCGCCGATTTCGTCGCGGACTTTCTGTTTGCCCCATCACTGACAGCCAATTTCTACCGGCTGGAACTCTGCCTGCCCATCCTGGGCGCCGGAATCTGCCTCTCGTTCACCCCCTTCGCGCGCCGCCACTGGCAGCCCATCATGGCCGGATTCATCGCGCTTGTCGCGGTAAGCCTGTTTGGGGTGCTGCTGTCCATCGACCATCAGGGCGGCCTGGGCCTGAAGTCCTGGGTCGGCATCCTCAACTTCGTCTTTCTTGAATTCTATTGCCTGGTCATCCTGGGCGTGCGTTTCAACTTCGCGTTCGTATCGGGCGCGCTGATCCTGATCGCCTTCGAAACCGCCATGTTTTCCGAATTGGCTGGCGACCGCCCGACAATCTTTTTATTTGACGTACCAGGCGGTCACGACCTTCGTCCTGCCCACCGGCATCGGTTGGTGGCGTGAATATGTGCTGCGTAAGGAATACTCGACCCGGACCACCCTCCAGGCTGCCAGGGACTTTCTCAAGCACCAGAACGTGTTGCTGGAAGCCGAGGTCAAGCGCCGCACCCACGAACTGCTTGCCAGCCAGGATGCTGCGATCCTTACGATCGCTGCCCTGGTGGAAACCCGCGACAACGAAACCGGCAACCATATCCGGCGCACGCAGCACTACGTTCGCGTCCTGGCCCGGCAACTGCAGACCCACCCTCGTTTCGCCGACTATCTGACCGAGCATCAGATCGACATCCTGTTCAAGTCGGCCCCCCTGCACGACATCGGCAAAATCGGCATCCCCGACAGCATCCTTCACAAGCCGGGCCGTCTCGGTGTCGAGGAGATGGAGATGATGAAGACTCACACGAGCCTTGGCGCCAACGCCATTCAGGAGGCCGAAAACCAGCTTGGCGTGAAGGTCGGCTTCCTTGCCTGCGTCCATGAAATTGCGCTCGGCCACCATGAGAAATGGGATGGCACCGGCTACCCGCGCGGGCTCTCCGGCACCGATATCCCGATCTCAGCCCGCCTGATGGCGCTCGCCGACGTTTATGACGCCCTGATCAGCCATCGGGTTTACAAGCCTGCCATGAGCCACGGACAGGCCGCCACCATCATTATCGGCGGCAAAGGCACGCAATTCGATCCCGATGTCGTCGACGCCTTTCTTGCCGTCCAGGACGGCTTCAGGCAGGTTGCAGACCGCTATGCCGACCGTGAACCGCTGACGGCCTGCGCCGAGACGGGCAAGAGCGTTCGCTGCGAGGGCTGAGTCGGCGAGAATTGCACGATGCATTCCTGCCGTTGCCGGCAGCTTCTCCTGGTCATGAAGGCGCTTTTGCGTTGTGCGGCACCCCGGTGCTTATGGCGCAATTCGCAGAAAAAACAGGTTTTCTCCGCAGCGCGGCAGTTCCTTGAACTGCGAGCCAAGGGCAGCCCGGACCGCTTCCTCCGATCCCGGGCGGAACCGATCATGCGTCTCCACGACGACCATGTTCACACGTGGGAGCCAATTTTGCACGTTCTCAGAGAAGATCTCACGTTCCGCTCCCTCTATGTCCACCTTCAAAAGATCCACTTTGTCGAACATTGCCATCGAGAATAACGTTTCCATTGTATAGCATGCCACGCGATGACCAGAAGCGGACGCGGTGTCCCCTACCTGTACGCCCCAGGCCCCCAACGATTGCCCGTTTGTGTCTTCTGTCTTCAGGTTGACAACCCCGTTTCGCGTCCAGACTGCAGCCTGCAGTTGGTACACCCGGTCACCCAGCGCGGCTATGTTCGACGCCATGGCAGCGAAATTTTCACCGTCTGGCTCAACGCAAAGGATACGCGCCTTGGGATAGCGCAAGCCGAAGAAGACCGCAGACAGTCCGACGTTCGCACCAAGGTCCACAATAGTACTGACCGTGGCAGGCAGGCCGGGAGAGTTGTACTCTTCGTTGATGAATATTTGAGCGAATGTCGGCAAGTCACTGGTGTGCAGCCGCAGCCCAATCTCGTAGCCTGTGTTTGGCAGACGGACATGAACGCGTGTCGGTACCAAGAGTTGCCCGGCTATTTTTACCGCATTCATTCTCTCCAGACCAGGCGCAAGTCTCAGCAGGGACTGCGATATGTAGCTTCCGGCTACCTCAACGAATACCTCAGGCGGGAACTTCTCCCAGTATATGGCCAGAACGCCATCCGACAGTTGATACCTGCCCTTGCTGCCGGGGCCTTCGTGCACAACGGAACCATCGCGGGGTGACAACCGCAAGGTCCCTCGCCAATCCTGGTGAACCGCTGCTACCGAAACGTCGGCGTCAGAAGCCCCAGAAGTCACCCTGCATCTCCCATGTCTGATCCGCCCATGCGGGTTCAGGCCGCGTCCCGCGGCAGTCCGCATGTCGCGACGACGGTCGAATCATCCCACGATGGATCTGGCCTATCGCCCGATATCAAGGGTGATGGTCGCAGGCCCGATTCCGGGAGAGTTAACGCCTATTGGTTAACGAGAGGTTAGCGGCTCTCCGCGCCGCGTTTTCCCACCTGGACGGCCAACCCGCGCGGATTCCCATAGCCAGGACCTTTGAGGAAGAGCGTACTGCTCGTTAACAGATTATTAACCATACTCGATTATGCGCGGTGGGGTTGCGTCGGCAGCCATGCAGGGGGGCGGATCTTGTCAAAGGCCGGGTGGGCAAAGCGGTCATCGGCCGCGCGCATCGAGGCCGATCGCGCCGGGTGCCCTGTGAAATGCACAACAGCAGGGCTGGCCGCTCTTTGCTTCGCGTTGTCCGATTCTTTCAGAGATTGCCGCGATGGCTGGCGCAAGGAGAGATCATGATGGATGTGCTGCGTGTCATCAATCTTGATCGCGCTGCCTGCCGGATGCGACGGTTCCAGGCCATGCATCCCGAGGTGCCGATCCGAAGAGTCGAAGCTCAGGATGGAGCAACATTGGATCGGCACAAGCTGGTGCACTCGGGAACTTTTGCGCAGAACAATTGTTTCACGGCAGGGGCATTGGGTTGCGCGATGTCGCACCTGCAACTTTGGCGGATGTGCCTGGCGGACGGTATCCCTTATCATATCGCTGAAGACGATGTTACCCTGTGCGAGGACCTTTGGACGACTGCCGGCCATTTGCTTCGCGGCCTGGATCGGTGGGATATCGTACTTTGGGGATATAATGCCGACTGGCCACTGCAGTTCCGCGGCGAGTATGGCAATAACCCGAGCCTGCTGATTA
>Ga0335074_10010703_pt1 | contig 12829 bp, 10 predicted proteins | sample Lox_Sample_23_FD_206715 | JGI IMG/M metagenome (GOLD analysis project Ga0335074, IMG submission 206715) | Soil microbial communities from Loxahatchee National Wildlife Refuge, Florida, United States - Lox_Sample_2.3 | ecosystem: Environmental > Terrestrial > Soil > Wetlands | place: USA...
ACCATGAGCGTCGCGAGGGCATTCACGTCGGGACTTACCCCGAGCCGCACCTTCGAGAAGATCACCATCGGCAAGGTGCTCGCGCCGGGGCCGGCGACAAACTGGGTGATGACGAGGTCGTCCCACGAGAGCGTGAACGCAAGCAGCCACCCGGAGGCGACCGCCGGAAAGATGAGCGGCAGCGTGATGCGCCGGAATACCGTCGCAGGATGCGCGCCGAGATCCATCGCCGCCTCCTCGAGGGATCGGTCGAACCCGACGAGCCGCGACTGTACCACCACCGTCACGTACGCCATGCAGAAGGTGATATGCGCGAGCGCGATGGTGAAGGCGCCTAGACCGCGAGGCCAGCCGATCGCCTGCTCGAGCGCGACGAAGAGCAGCAGCAGCGCGAGTCCCGTGATCACCTCCGGCATGACGATCGGGGCGGTGATCATGCCGGAGAGGAGCGTGCGGCCACGGTACGGACCGAAGCGCGCGAGCGCGACGCCCGCGAGCGTGCCGAGCACAGCGGCGATCGTTGCCGCCGCGAAGGCGACGCGCAGTGAGAGCCAGGCAGCGTCGAGCACCTCGGGGTCCGCAAGGAGCGTTGCGTACCACCTGAGCGTCGGGGAGTGGGCGGTATCCCAGACGGTCACCAGGCGCGAGTTGTTGAACGAGAAGACGATCAGCGAGACGATCGGCGCGTACAGAAAAGCGAGCCCCGCAACGAGCATCGTGCGGGAGTAGGCTCCCGGAGAGCCCGGCGCTCTCATGGGCTCGACTCCAGCTCGCGCCGCTCGAAGCGCTGCAGCAGCATGATCGGCACGACGAGCAGCACCAGCATCACGATTGCGACCGCGCTCGCGACCGGCCAGTCGCGATTTTCGAAGAACTCATCCCACAGCACCCGTCCGATCATGAGCTGATCGGTGCGGCCGAGGAGCGAGGGCACGACGTACTCGCCTACGGCCGGTATGAACACGAGTAGCGCACCGGCGGCGATGCCCGGTACCGACTGCGGCAGCGTGATGCGCAGGAAGGCCGTCGCCGGATGCGCGCCGAGATCGGCCGCGGCCTCGAGAAGCGTCGCATCGTGCTTCTCGAGGTTCGCGTAGAGCGGCAGGATCATGAACGGCAGGTAGGAGTACACGATGCCCACGTACACGGCGAAGTCGGTCTGCAGCATCACGAGCGGCTGATGGATGAGGCCCAAGTAGATGAGAATATTGTTGATGACGCCGTCGCTCTTCAGCAAGCCGATCCACGCATAGACCCGCAGCAGGAACGACGTCCAGAAGGGCAGCACCACGAGCATGAGGAGCGCGGTGCGGCGCGCGGGCGGCGCGCGGGCGATCGCGTACGCCATCGGATAGCCGATGAGCAGGCAAGCGAGCGTCGAGACCGCCGCGACCTTGATCGAGTACAGAAACGCGCTCGCGTAGAGCGGATCGGTGAACAGGTAGCGGTAGTTGCCGAGGTGCAGCTGCGGCACGGGAAGGTGCCGGCGCCACTCGAGGAGCGGTGCGAACGGCGGCACCGCGAGCTCCATCTGCGAGAAGGAGATCTTGAGCACGATCAGGAACGGCACGAGGAAGAGGACGAGGAGCCACCCCGTCGGGATCCCCGCGACGAGCCGCCTGCCCACCTTGCTCACCGCGCGCGCCACGGCCATGCTCCTATTCCCTGAGCACGACCGGGCTCGTTGCGCGCCAGCTCAAGCGCACGCGATCCTCGCGCATGATGCGCCGTGCGCCAGGCTGCGCGACGTTCGGCCGCGTGACCCGCAGCGTCCGTCCCGACCCGATCGCCACCAGGTACACGGACATCTCGCCCATGTAGCCCACCTCCTTGACGACCCCCTCGAGCCGAGTGCGGCCGTCCGCGGGCGCATCCGCCGCGGCGTGCGGCTCGATGTCGATCCGCTCGGGACGGACCGCGACCCAGACGAGCGCACCGTGCGAGGGAGTCACGGCGCCGGCCTCGGCGTGCGGACGCACCACGCGGATCGCGCCTCCGAGCTCGGCGCATTCGATCGTGTGGCAACCGTCCTGCGACTCGAGCGCGCGGCCCTCGAACAGATTGACCGAGCCGATGAAGTCGGCGACGAAGCGCGTCGCCGGGGCCTCGTAGATCTCCGCGGGCGTGCCCACCTGTACGATGCGCCCGCGGTTCATCACGCCCATGCGCGAGGCGAGCGTCATCGCCTCCTGCTGGTCGTGCGTCACGACCACGAAGGTGACGCCGAGGCGCGCGTGGATGGCGAGCAGCTCGAACTGCGTGTGCTCGCGCAGCTTTCGATCGAGCGCCGCGAGCGGCTCATCGAGCAGAAGAAGCTTCGGGCGCTTGACGAGCGCGCGGGCGAGCGCCACGCGCTGTCGCTGGCCCCCGGAGAGCTGATGCGGCTTGCGCAGCGCATACGGCGTCATCCTCACGATCTCCAGGATCTCCCCGACCCGCCGCTTGATCTCCTCGCGCCCGAGCCGCTCCTGCTCCAGCCCAAAGGCGACGTTCTTCTCGACGCTCATGTGCGGAAAGAGCGCGTACGACTGGAACATCATGTTGACGGGTCGCCGGTGCGGCGGAATCGCGCTCATGTCCTCGCCGTCGAGATAGATGCGGCCGGCGCCCGGGCTCTCGAATCCCGCGAGCAGTCGCAAGAGCGTGGTTTTGCCCGAGCCCGAGCCGCCGAGCAGGCAGAAAATCTCCCCGCGGTGGATCTCGAGCGACACATCGTCCACGGCGGGGAAGTCCCCGAACCGCTTGCTCAGATGCTCGATGCGCACGTAGGCATCGCGCGGACTCCCCTGGGTCGACACGCTCACTCGCCGGTCTTGAAGCGCGTCCACATGCGGTTGAGGAGGCGCGTGAACTCCGCGGACTTCGCCCGTTCCGGGGTGAGCCGCGCGAGCACCTGCGGCGGCGGATAGATGCCGGGATCGTCCCGCACGCTGGGCGCGAGCAGCGGGAGCGATGCCGCGACGCCATTTGCGTACTTGACGAGGTTCGAGTTGCGCGCGGCCACATCCGGACGCAGCAGGTAGTTGATGAACAGGTGCGCATTCCTCGGGTGCGGCGCGTCCGCGGGAATCGCGAGCATGTCGAAATTGCGAATGGCCCCCTCCCGCGGAATGGAGTAGCCGAGATCGAGGTTCTTCCCGGCCTCGTGCGCTCGATCCCGCGCCTGCTTCACGTCGCCGGACCAGCCGAGCGCGAGGCAGATCTCGCCGTTCGCGAGATCGTCGATGTAGCGGGAGGAGTGCACGTAGCGGATGTACGGCCGGATGGCGAGCAGCACCTTCTCGGCCGCGGCGAGGTCATCCGCAGACTGGCTGTTCGGGTCCTTGCCGAGGTAGATGAGGACCGTTCCCACCACCTCCGAGGGCGCATCGAGGATCGAGACCCCGCAGTCCTTGAACTTCGAGACCACCTGCGGATCGTAGAGCATCCGCCAGCTGTCGAGCGGTGCGTCCGGCATGCGCGCGCGTATTTTCGCGCGATCGTAGCCCGGACCCGAGGTGATCCACATGTAATCGACGCCGTACTGGTTACCCGGGTCGTAGAGTGCGGTCGCGCGGGCAACCTCCGGATCGATGTTCTTCAAGTTCGGCAGCAGCGCCTTGTCGAGCCGCTGGTAGACACCCGCCTTGATCTGGCGCTCGAGGAACGGCCCCGAAGGAACCACCACGTCATAGCCCGTATGCCCCGTCAGGAGCTTGGTCTCGAGCACCTCGTTCGAGTCGTAGACGTCGTAGTTGACCTTGATCCCATATTCCTTCTCGAAGGCGGTGATGACGGCGGGGTCGATGTAATCGGACCAGTTGTAGACATTGACGATCCTCTCGGCGTCCGTCGCCCCGGCGCGCGCGCCCGCCGCGGCGCTCGCGCCGCCAGCCGAGGGGCCGGAGCCGGAGCAGCCGCCCGCCACGCACGCCGCAAGGGCGGCGAGAACCGCGGCCGCGTTGCGCAGACGATGCGGGAGGCTCACCTCGCTCACCTCAGACGTTGAGCAGCAGGTGCTCGCGTTCCCAGGAGCTGATGACCTGGAGAAACACCTCGTACTCGGCTTGCTTGACGATCGTGAAGGCGGCGACGAACGTCTCCCCGAGAAGCTCGACGAGCGGCTCGCTCGCCTTGAGCTCGCGCAGCGCCTCATCGAGGCTGCGGGGCAGCCCGAAGGGCAGATCGTGCGCGCTGCCGGTGATGGGATCGGAGGGCTGCAGCCCCTCGACCATGCCGAGATATCCGCATGCGAGCGACGCGGCGATCGCGATGTAGGGGTTCGCGTCGGCGCCCGCGCACCGATTCTCCACGCGCCGTGCATCGGGGCTCGACATCGGCACGCGCAGGCCCGCCGTGCGATTGTCGTAGCCCCAGTGCATGTTGATCGGCGCCGTCTGGTAGCGCGTGAGCCGCCGGTAGGAATTCACATTCGGACAGAAGAGCGCCATCGCGGCGGGGAGATAGCGCTGCAGTCCCGCGATGTGCGAGAAGAAAAGCGGGGTCGGCGTTCCATCGGCGCCGGAGAAGACGTTCTTGCGGGTCTTGCGATCCACCACGCTCTGATGGATGTGCATGGCGCTGCCGGGCTCCTTGGCGTGGGGCTTCGCCATGAACGTCGCGTACATCTTGTGGCGCATCGCCGCCTCGCGCGCCGTGCGCTTGAAGAGGAACGCCTGATCGGCAAGATCGAGCGGATGCCCGTGGATGAGATTGATCTCCATCTGCGCCGGTCCGTCCTCGTGGATCAGCGTGTCGATCTCGATGTCCTCCTCCTCGCAGAACTGATAGATGTCGTCGAAGAGCGGATCGAACTCGTTCACCGCCGCGATGCTGTAGGACTGGCGGCCCGGCTCGGCGCGCCCGGAGCGGCCGATCGGGGGCTTGAGCGGGTAGTCGGCGTCCGTGTTCGGCTCGACTAAGTAGAACTCGAGCTCCGGGGCGACGATCGGCTCCCAGCCACGCTGCGCGTAGAGCTCGATGACGTTCCGCAGGACGTGGCGCGGGGCCATCGATACGCGCCGGCCGTCGGCGTAGAAGCAGTCGTGAATCACCTGTGCGGTCGGCTCCGCGGCCCACGGCACGCGGCGCACCGACTTCGCATCCGCCTTGAGCACGATGTCGATCTCCGCCGGGCTCATCGCATCGCCGGTCTGCGTCGGATAGTCCCCCGTGACCGTCTGCAGGAAAATACTCTCCGGCAGCCGCATGCCCTCGTCCTCGGCGAATTTCTCCGCGGGCATGATCTTGCCGCGGGCGATGCCGGCCATGTCGGGGATGATCGCCTCGACCTCGTCGATGCTGTGATCGCGGAAGAACTGCTGGATGTCACTCGGCATGCTTCACCTTCCGTCCGCAGCGCGCTCGCGGCTCGCGGCGCCGAAGGCGGCGAAGAGCGCGCGTGAGAAGGAGTTGCTCATCACCTTCCACTCCGGGTGCCACTGCACGGCGAGCGCGAACCGCGGCGCGCCGCGCACGCGGAACGCCTCGATCAGGCCGTCCGGGGCGCGCGCCTCGACGATGAGCTCGCTCCCGAGCCGCTCCACGCCCTGCGAGTGGAGCGAGTTCACCCGCACCCGATCCGATCCGGCGAGCTCGCGCAGCAGCCCGCCGCGCTCGAGGGTGACATCGTGCGCCGGCCCGTACTGCTCCTCGAGCGCGAGCGACTCGTCGTCGCGGTGATCGAGCAGGCCCGCGACCTCGTGCACCTTCTGGTGAAGCGTTCCGCCGAACGCGACATTCATCTCCTGGAAACCGCGGCAGATGCCGAGCACGGGAATCCCGCGGTGCACGGCCTTCGGGATGAGCGCAAGGGTCGTCGCGTCGCGGTGCGGGTCGTGCAGAGTGCCCGGGCTGCTTGCCTCGCCCCGATAGTGCTGCGGCTCGACGTTCGAGGGACTGCCCGTGAAGAGAACGCCGTCGACGTGCTCGAGGACCGCATCGATGTCGAGCTCCTCCCCGAGCGAGGGAACGAGCAGAGGCAGCGCGCCCGCGGCATCCACCACCGCTCGGATATATTTCTCCCCGACGGCGTGAAAGGGATGCTTGCCGATCATGCGCCGGTCGGCGGGAAGCCCGATCACGGGTCGGCGGTCGGTCATATGGCGGTGCGGCGGAGCGTCATGCGTCCATTGCGCCCCCGGGCGGCTCGTTCCCGGTGCGCCCTTCAGCTGAGCGGCGAGGCGTATTATTACACCACAGCTCGGCCCTCTACGGCGCGCCGGCGCCAAGCGGGCACGATCACGCCCGGGTCGGCGCCGTTGGGCGAAGTTCGGCCCAGAACTCCGCTTACAATGGGCGGATGATCCACTCGGCGCGGATGCGCTCCTATTACCAGGCGACCGCGTTGTCCGCGCCGCGGCGAGCGCCGCTGCTCGAGCCGATCGAATGCGACGTGTGCGTGGTCGGCGGCGGCATCGCGGGCTGCTCTACCGCGCTGCACCTCGCCGAGCGGGGCTACCGGGTCGTGTTGCTCGAAGGGCAGCACATCGGCTGGGGCGCCTCCGGGCGGAGCGGCGGCCAGGTGCTGCCGGGCATCGCCGCGGGTCAGGAGGCGCTCGCACGGCTCGCCGGCCGCACGATCGCACAGGCCGTGTGGGAGCTTTCCGTCGAGGGCGTTGCGCTCGTCCGTTCCCTCATCGCGCGCTACGCGATCGCCTGCGACTGGATGAGCGGTCATCTGCAGGTCGCGCTGCGCGCGCGGCAGCAGGCGGAGATCCGCACCGGGCTCGCATTCCTCGAGCGCGAGTACGGCTACGCGAGCCTGCGCTATGTCGGCCCCGAGGAGTTGCGGTCGCTCATCGCCACGCACCGCTACCTCGCCGCGCTCTACGATGCGAACGCCGGTCATCTGCATCCGCTCAACTACGCGCTCGGCCTCGCGGCCGCCGCGGAGGGCCGCGGCGTGCGGCTCTTCGAGGAGAGCCGCGCGCTCGACTACCGCCGCGAGGGTGCCCAGCTCCTCGTCCGCACGGCACGCGCGCAAGTGCAATGCCGCTATCTCGCGCTCTGCGGCAACGCGCACCTCAAGTCGACCGCGCCGGAGCTCGCCGCGAAGATCATGGCGGTGGGCTCGTGCCTCATCGCCACGGCGCCGCTCGGCACCGAGCGCGCACGGCGGCTCATCACGAACAACGCGGCCGTTGCGGACATGAACTGGGTGCTCGACTACTTCCGCTTGAGCGCCGATCGCCGCCTGCTCTTCGGTGGACGTGTAACCTACTCCGGCTTCGACCCGCAGCGCATCGCGGCGAGCACGCGCCGCAGGCTGCTTGCGGTCTTTCCACAGCTCGCGGACGTGCCGATCGAGTTCGCCTGGGGCGGGTACCTCGACATCACGCTCAACCGCGCACCGCATTTCGGGCGGCTTGCGCCGAACGTCTATTTCCTGCAGGGTTTCTCGGGCCACGGCCTCGCCCTCGCGGGCATTGCCGGCAAGGTCCTCGCCGCGGCGGTCGCGGGTGAGGCCGAGCGCTTCGATGTCTTTGCGCGGATCCCGCATCGGGACTTTCCCGGCGGACCGCTCCTCAGGCGACCCGCTCTCGTGCTCGCGATGCTCTACTACCGGCTTAAGGATCTGCTATAAAACAGCGGCTGTTCGCATCGAGGGGGAACTCATGAGCTACTCGAGCCGGTTGAAGTTGATTGCCGCGATTGCGGCGCTTGCCGCATCGAGCGCCGCGCTCGGCGCCGAAAACTGCAATCGTGCGTGCCTCGAGGGATTCGTCGACCGCTACCTCGATGCGCTCATCGCGCATCAGCCCGCGCTCCTGCCGCTCGCCCCGGGCGTGCGCTTCACGGAGGACGGACAGAGACTCCTCGTGGGCGACGGCCTGTGGCGCTCGATGCGCGCGAAGGGTCCGTACCGGCTCTTCGTCACCGATGTGCCGGCCGGTGAGGTTGCCTTCTTCGGCTCCATCGAGGAGGAGAATCGCGACCCCAGCAAGGGCACGCCCGCGCTGATCGCGCTGCGCCTGCGGGTGAAGAGCCGGCAGATCACCGAAATCGAGCAAATCGTGATTCGCGATGAGCGCGCCGCCCAGCGCGTGAACGCGCGCAAGCCCGATCCGATCTATCTCGAGGAGGTGCCGCCTGCGGAGCGCATGTCGCGCGCGGCGCTCATCGCGACCGCCAACAAGTACTTCAGCGGCATGCAGCAGAACGACGGCAAGGGTGACTACCCCTTCGCCGCTGACTGCAACCGGATCGAGAACGGCATGCAGACGACCAACCAGCCGACACCGCCCGGCCAGACCCGGCCAGATCCGCGCACCTCGACCAACTACTCGGCCCAGTGGAGTTGCATGGAGCAGTTCCGCTCGGGCCTGCTGCATTTCGTCACGCGCATCCGCGATCGCCGTTTCGTCGCGGTCGACCAGGAGCGCGGGGTTGTCTTCGCCTTCGGATTCTTCGACCACTCGGCGGGCGCCACGCGCACGTTCGTGACCCCCGGCGGGCGCTCGGTGACCGCGGGCCCCGTGCAGCCGTGGACGTGGGAGATCGCGGAGCTGTTCAAGATCCGCGATGGCAAGATCCACCGCATCGAGGCACTGCTCCAGCGCGCGCCCTACGGCATGCGCTCGGGCTGGAGCACCTGGATTCAGGGGATGTCGAGCGAGCCGCACGACGTTACGATGGAGTGAGCTTGCTCCTCGAGATCGCGGTGAGGATGCCCTGAAGGATGCGCACCGGGCTCGGCGGACAGCCGGGCACCGCAACGTCCACCGGGATCACGTTCGAAACCCGCCCGCAGCTCGCGTAGTTCTCGCCGAAGATCCCGCCGGTGCAGCCGCAATCGCCGATCGCGACCACGAGCTTCGGCGCGGGCGTCGCATCGTATGTGCGCCGCAGCGCGCTCTCCATGTTGCGCGCGACGGGTCCCGTGACGAGCAGCAGGTCCGCGTGCCGCGGACTCGCGACAAAGCGGATGCCGAGCCCCTCGAGGTTGTAGATCGGGTTGTTGAGCGCGTGAATCTCGAGCTCGCAGCCGTTGCAGGAGCCGGCATCGACGTGGCGGATGCACAGCGCCCGCCCGAGCACGGCACGGATCTGTGCGTCGAGCGCCGCGCGCACGCGCAGCGATTCCTCGGGCGCGGGGGGAGGCTCCGAGACGATTCCGACTGAGGCGATCTTGCGCAGAGTCTTCAGCATGTCGTCACGCGCACTAGAGGTCCGCTCCGCTGTAGGAGAGGTTGAACGACTTATTGATGAGCGGGAAATCGGGCACGATATTGCCGAGGATCGCGTGCTCGAGCGCCGGCCAGTTCTGCCAGGACGGATCGTGCGGATGGCAGCGCCGCAGGGTGCCGTGCGGACCTGACTCGAGCGCCACGAACACCGGACCGCGCCAACCCTCGATGAGGCCGACGCCGAAGGCGCCGGCCGGCGGTTCCGAAGGCTCGACCGAGCAGGGGCCCGCAGGGAGCACTGCGAGGATGCGCTGCACGAGCCGAGAGGACTCGGCGAGCTCCTCGAACCGGACGGTGACGCGCGCCGCCACGTCGCCGGCGGCGCGGACGATCCTGAGCGGGGCGAGCTCTGCGTACGGCGCGCACGGCAGATCGATGCGCACATCGAGCGGCTGGCCGCTTGCCCGTGCGACGAGCCCCAGTACTCCGAGCCGCGCGGCAAGCTCCGGGAGGAGGACGCCGGTGCCGTTCAACCGGTCGCGCAGGCCCGAATGGTCCTCGTAGATCGCGCGCAGCGTCACGCTCTCCGCGGCGAGGGACTCGACCAGGCTCGCGAGCCGCTCCGCGCCGCCCGCCGACAGATCGACCGCGACCCCACCGGGTACGAGCGCGTCGAGGAGATAGCGCGCGCCGAAGGCGGCGTGAATCCCCCGCAGGAGCTGCTCCTTCAAGCGCGAGAACTGCGCGAGCCCGAAGGCGAAGCCGGCGTCGTTGCCGAGGGCGCCCAGGTCGCCCAGGTGGTTCGCGATGCGCTCGAGCTCGAGCATGAGCGCGCGCAACCAAAGGGCGCGCGGCGGAGGCGCGCACGCACAGATCCCCTCGAGGGCCTGGCAGTACGCCCAGGAGAACGCGACCGCCGAATCGCCGCTGACGCGCGCCGCGAGGCGCACACCCTCGCGCAACGAGAGCTCGGCGAAGCGCCGCTCGATGCCCTTGTGAACGTAGCCGAGATGCTCCTCGAGCCGCAGCACCTTCTCGCCGACCACGGAGAAGCGGAAGTGTCCGGGCTCGATCGTGCCCGCGTGCACCGGGCCGACCGCGATCTCGTGTACCCCCTCGCCCGCCACGCGCACGAACGGATACGGTCTCGAAGGCTCGGGTGAAGCGGCCGCGGTGCTCCCGGGCTCGGCCGGACGCTCGAGCGGGTGAAAGTCCACGGGCCATGCGCCGTGACGCAGCCAGCCGCGACGGTCCGGGTCGCTCGAGCGCACGCCCGAAAGATCGAACGCGGCGCGCTGCAGGCGCGCGGCCGCGGGAAAGGTCCCTTCGAGCCCCGGATACTGTGGCTGGTCGGCCCCCGGAGCGCGCAGCGCCGCGGAGCGCACGTCCGTCAGCGCGAGCGCGAGAATCAGCACTCCCGGCTCGATCAGAAACGCGGCGTAGACGCTCTGCGCCGGCGGGCTTTCGTGCCGCTCGGAGGCCCAGAGACTGAGGAGCCGCCCGCCCCCCGCCGCCGCATCGCGCGCCGCCTGAGTCCACTCCTCGGTGCTCACTGCGAGCCCGCGCACCATCACGGCCCCGGGTACCTCGCGCGCCCGCTCCCACCAGCGCCTGAGCGGCACTTCAGGGACCTCCGACGAGCCGCGCGGCCGCGCGGTACCAGTCGGCCAGATAGGGCGGCACGTAGAGCCCGAGCACGAGCACGATTGCGAGGTGCACGAATACGGGCAGCAGCGCCGGTGCGTGCGGCAGGCGCCGGGCGCTCGTCTCGCCGAACACCATCGGCTGCACGCGGCCGAAGATCGCCGCGAAGGCGATGCCGAGCGCGACGAGCAGGATCGGCGCGGTCCAGGGCTCATCCCGCATCGCCGTGGTGACGATGAGAAACTCGCTCGCGAACACGCCGAAGGGCGGGAGACCGAGGATCGCGAGGGCACCTAACATGAGTCCCCAGCCGATCGTGGGCGACACCGTGACGAGCCCGCGGATGCCATCCATGAGCGGGGTGCCGCATTTCTGCGCGGCGTGCCCGACGACGAAGAAAATGGCCGACTTCGTGAGCGAGTGCACCGTCATGTGCAGGAGCGCCGCAAAGCTTGCGACCGGTCCACCGAGACCGAACGCAAAGGTGATGATTCCCATGTGCTCGATGGAGGAGTACGCAAAAAGCCGCTTGATGTCCCGCTGGCGCCACAGAAAGAACGCCGCCGCAACGAGCGACAGCAGCCCAAAGCCCATCAGCATGCGTCCCGGCACGGGTGAGTGGAGCGATCCCTCGACGAGCACCTTGCAGCGGACGACGGCGTAGATCGCCACGTTGAGCAGCAGCCCCGAGAGCACGGCCGAGATCGGCGTCGGTCCCTCGGCGTGCGCATCGGGCAGCCAGCTGTGCAGCGGCACCAGCCCCGCCTTGGTGCCGTAGCCGACGAGCAGGAAGACGAACGCGAGCGCGATCACCGCGGGCTCGAGCTCGCCCTTCACTGCATCGAGGTGCGTCCACAGGAGCGCTGTCACGCCCTCTGCGCCGAGAACCCTCTCGGCGGCGAAATAGAGCAGGATCGTCCCGAAGAGCGCCTGAGCGATCCCCACGCCGCACAGAATGAAGTACTTCCAGCCCGCCTCGAGGCTCTGCGGCGTGCGATAGAGCGTGACCAGCAGCACGGTGGAGAGCGTCGCCGCTTCCATCGCGACCCACAGCAGCCCCATGTTGTTCGTCGTAAGCGCGAGCAGCATCGTGAGCATGAAGAGTTGATACATGGCGTGATAGAGCCGCAGCCTCCCTGCGGTCACCCGCCCGTGTACCACCTCGGTGCGCATGTACGGCCGCGAGAAGAGCGCGGTCGTGAACCCGACGAATGCCGTGAGGGCGACGAGAAAGACGTTGAACGGATCGACGAAGAACTGCTCGTGCGCAAGCAGCACTTGCCCGTGACCGATGACGCGCACGGTGAGTGCGCAGGCCGCGAGCAGCGTCGCGAGGCTGCAGAGCGCGTTCAGCTCCGGTCCCCGGCGCCCGGCGCCGAAGAACGCCGCCACGAGCGCGCCCGCGGCGGGAAAGCCGAGCAGGAGCGAGAGCTCGATCACTGCCGCTCCCTCAGGCTCTCGAGATGGTGCAGATCGAGGCTGTCGAACTGCTCGCGGATCTGGAAGAAGAACACCCCGAGCACCAGCACGGCGACCAGCACGTCGAGCGCGATGCCGAGCTCGACCACCATCGGCATGCCGTAGGTGGCGCTCATCGCGCCGAAGAACAGCCCGTTCTCCATCGACAGAAACCCGACCACCTGCGACATCGCCTTGCGCCGCGTGATCATCATGAGGAAGGCGAGCAGCACCACGGCGATCGCGATGCCGATTCCGCTGCGCATGGTGGTGGCGGCCAACTGAGTGATCGGCTGCGCGAGCGCGAAGGCGAAAACGACCGTGAGAATGCCGACGAGCATCGTGCCGGAGACATTGAGCAGCGGCTCGGTGTCCCAGTAGACCTCGAGGCGGCGGATCAACCGGTGCAGCAGCCACGGGAGAAAGACCACCTTGAGGCCGAGCGTCAGTGCCGCGGAGACGTACAGGTGGCTCTGTCCCGTGCGCCAGGCGAGGAGCAAGGTCGCGCAGGTGAGCACCGCACCCTGCACGATGAGCAGATTCACCAGGCTCACGATGCGCCGTTGCGAGAGCATGGCGAAGGAGAGCAGCAGCAGCAGCGCCGCACAGGCATTGAGAAG
>Ga0335074_10010706_pt1 | contig 12825 bp, 10 predicted proteins | sample Lox_Sample_23_FD_206715 | JGI IMG/M metagenome (GOLD analysis project Ga0335074, IMG submission 206715) | Soil microbial communities from Loxahatchee National Wildlife Refuge, Florida, United States - Lox_Sample_2.3 | ecosystem: Environmental > Terrestrial > Soil > Wetlands | place: USA...
GGCGGCCGGATCCTCGAGCTCATGGATGAGATGGGCCCCGGCCACTTCGGGCTCGAGTAGCGACAGGAGCGCTGAAAGATTAGTGGCGGGCTTCTCGACAGGCGCGGGTAGACCGCTGCAGGGGCGCGGAGGCTCGCCCGGCTTCCGCTTCTTTCTCTACGCGGTCGTTTCGATCGGTTTCATGATCCTCGACCAGCGGTTCGACTGGCTCGAGCGGGCGCACTACATCCTGCAGGCGGCCAGCTACCCGGTGGAGCTCGCCGTGGGCTCGCCGGTCGAAGCGTGGCACTGGGTCCAGGCGAGCTTCGCGACCCGCGACTCGCTCGAGGCCGAGAACGAGCGCCTGCGCACGCGGCTGCGGGGTCTCGAGCTGCGCTCCATGCGCTATGACGCGCTGGCGCAGCAGAACGCCGCGCTCATCGGGCTGCGCAACTCACTGCCTCCGGTCGCGGACCGGTGGCTGCCGGCCGACATCGTCAACGTCCAGCTCAACAGCCTGCGCCAGCGCGTGCTCATCGACCGGGGCTCGGTGAACGCAGTCGCCGCGGGTCAGGCCGTGCTGGATGACGACGGCGTCGTCGGTCAGACGATGCACGTCGGTCCCTGGAGCGCGGAGGTGATCCTCATCACCGACCCGGAGCATGAGTTGCCCGTGGAGATCGAGCGCACGGGACTCAGGACGATTGCCGTCGGGGCGGGCGACTCGACCTCGCTCGGCCTGCCCTACCTGCCCGCCAATGCCGACGTCCACGTGGGCGATGTCCTCGTCACTTCCGGCCTGGGAGGAGTTTTCCCTCCGGGCTATCCGGTCGCCCGGGTGACGGAAGTACACAAGGACACGGTGCAGCCGCTCGCGCACGTGCGTGCCGCTCCGTTCGCGCATCTCGACACCGACGCCGAGGTCATGCTGATCTGGTTCCGTCATGACAGCCCCGCGGCGCCTTTGAAGGAGCGCAACGGCAAGCTGACGACCGGCGACCGGAGCATCCAGCCGCTGCCCGTGCCACCGAAGCCGCAGGCTGCGGCAACGACGTCAGTAGTGACAGCGAAAAGGACCGCAACGAAGCCAGCGGGTCCGAAAGCGAACGCGGCACAGAAAGCGGCAGCTCCAAGCACGAAGCCGCCGGTGCACGCGCCCTCGAAGCAGCCCGAGCAGCCGCCAACATGAGCGGCTCCAGCCCACGCATCGCGATGTTGAAGACCGTGGTAGGCGCGCTCATCCTCACGCTGCTGCCGCTGCCTTCGTGGCTGGAGATCATCCGGCCCGGGTTCCTCGCTCTCACCGTGCTCTACTGGTCGATCGCAGCGCCCCGCGCCGGCGGCATCACTCTCGGTTGGATCTGCGGCCTGCTGCTCGATGCCTTCGAGGGGCCGGTGCTCGGCGAGCACGCGCTGGCTCTGGCGTTTCTCGCCTACATCGGCGTGCGCGAGCATCAGAGAATCCGCTCGAAGCCCATCTTCCAGCAGGCGCTCATCGTGTTGCCGTTGCTCGCCGTCTACGAGGGCGTCCTCTTTGCCATCGATGGCTGGAGCGGCCATGCGTTGACGACGCCGCTGCGTTGGCTGCCGACGGTCACCGGCGCTTTGGTCTGGCCGGCGGCGGCGGCGATCCTGGCGCGTAGCTACCGGCCGCAAACATGAGCCGTAAAAGTGAGTGATCGCATCGCAAGACGGTGCTGACCGATGTCCCCCGTCCGCATCAAGGATCATTGGCGAGAGCAGCGGATCTTCGAGCGCCGCGCGCTGTTCGCAGGCGCGGCGATGGTGCTGCTCGCGCTCGCTCTCGTCGGGCGCCTGTACCTGCTGCAGGTGAGTCGTCACGACTACTATGCGGCGCTCTCGGCCGAGAACCGGGTGCGCACCGATCCGATCCCGGCGGCGCGCGGACTCATCATGGATCGCTATGGCGAGGTGATCGCCTCCAATCAGCCGACATTCCAGCTGGAGCTGATTCCCGACGAAGTACCGGATCTCAACGCGTCGCTGCGCCGTCTGGTGAATCTCGGCCTGCTGCAGGCCGATGACATCCCGGAGCTGATCCGGACCATCAAATCCCGCCGCACTTTCGACAACGTGCCGATTCGCCTCCATCTCTCGGATGAGGAGGTGGCGCGGTTTGCGGTGCGGCGATACGAGTTCCCCGGCGTCGACATCACACCGGAGGAGGCGCGCTGGTATCCCGAGAACTCGCTCGCCGTCGATGCGATGGGATACGTGGGCACGATCAGCGAGCAGGACCTCGCCCATATCGATCGTGCGGCCTATGCCGGTACCGCGGTGATCGGCAAGACGGGAGTGGAAGCCACCTTCGAAAAGCAGCTTCACGGCACCAACGGCTTCCGCCAGATCCTGGTGGACGCGCAGGGGCGCCCGGTACAGAAGCCCGGCGTCTTCGGCAAGGACCTGGAGATGAAGGCGCCGAAGCCGGGCGATGATGTGATTCTGTCGCTCGATCTGAAGGTGCAGAAGCTGGCCGAGGCGGCGCTCGCCGGCCAGGAGGGCGCGGTGGTGGCCATCGACCCCGCCAGCGGCGACATCATCGCGCTCGTGAGCGCCCCGGGCTTCGATCCCAACCTGTTCGCCCGCGGCATCACGGAGAAGCAGTATGCGGATCTGGAGGGCGATCCCAACCGGCCCCTCTATGATCGGGCGCTGCGCGGCGAGTACTCCTCGGGCTCCACCATCAAGCCGGGCCTGGCGCTCGGCGCGCTCACCGACGGCGTGCTCGATCCGGACAAGCCGATCTACTGTCCGGGTTACTATCACCTGGCCGGCAGCCGGCACATCTGGCACGACGCGAACCACGAGCGTCACGGTGAAGTCGATCTCGATCACGCCATTGCGCGGTCGTGTGATGTCTATTTCTATGGTGTCGCGCACGCGATGGGCATCGATCGCATCTCCGCCTGGCTGCCGCTCCTCGGCTTCGGGCGGCCGACCGGCATCGACATCGGCGGCGAGAAGCCGGGCCTCGTGCCCTCGCGAGCCTGGAAGGAGACGCACTTTTCCGATCCGGCCAACAAGGTGTGGTTCCCGGGCGAGACGGTGAACCTCGGCATCGGCCAGGGCTACTTCCTGGTCACACCGCTGCAGCTGGCCCACTACGCCGGCATCATAGCGACGCGTGGGCGCATCTGGCGACCGAGGTTGGTCACGGGGTTGCGCAGTCCTGACACGGGCAAGATCGAATGGTTCCCGCCCATCTACGAGGGTTACCTGTCCAACATCAGCGCCGATTCCTGGAAGCGTGTCATCCATGGCATGATCGGCGCGACGACCTATCCGAACGGCACCGCGTATTACCCGATGCGCGGCTCCGTCTACACCATCGCGGGCAAGACCGGTACCGATCAGGTCGTGAATGAGTCCGTCACCGGCAATCTCGGCGAAGAGCACGGCTTCAAGAAGATCAAGGAGCAGTTCCGCGACAATGCCTGGTTCATCGCCTTCGCGCCGGCCGAGGCGCCGCGCATCGCGGTTGCGGTCATCGTCGAGCACGCCGGCTACGGGTCGGACAGCGCGGCACCTCTCGCCCGCAAGGTGATGGACGCCTATCTCCTCGGGCCCGACGGCAAGCTGCTGCCCGCGGCTCCGCGCGGACCGTATTCGGAGCCGGCTGATCTCAAGCCGAAAGTCGAGCTCTCCGTGCCGGCGCTGCCCGCTCCCGCGCCGCCCGCGCCGGTCCAACAGGCGGCCAACCGGGCGCGACCGGACGCAGCGAGCACCCCGTCGGCCAAATAGAGTCATGATTCAGCCCGCATGATCTACGAAGAAGTCAGCTCCGAGTCGCGCGCTCGCCGTACCCTCTCCGGCGCGGCGCGAGTGCTCTCGGCCCTCAGGATGGACGGACCGTTGGTAACCGCACTCGCGCTCACGGCGGCCTACGGACTGGTCGTTCTCTACAGCGCCTCGGCGGAGAACCTGCCGATGGAGCTGCGCACGGCGATGCGGCTCGTGCTGGGCTCGGCGGCCATGCTGGCGCTGGCGCGGGTCAGCCCGAACTTCCTGCGGCGCATCTCACCGTGGCTGTATGCCGTCGGCGTTTTCCTCCTCCTCGCAGTCGCGGTGGTCGGTCACACGCGCCTCGGGGCCCAACGCTGGCTCAGCCTGGGTCCCATCCGCTTCCAGCCCTCGGAGCTGATGAAGCTCGCCGTGCCCATGATGTGCGCATGGTATCTGCACGAGCGCCCCCTGCCGCCTCGCTGGCCCAACCTGCTCACGCTCGGCCTCATCATCCTGGTCCCGGTGGCCCTGGTCGCCAAGGAGCCGGACCTGGGCACCGCGGCGCTGATCGCAGCCGGCGGCGCGCTTATCGTATTCCTCGCCGGACTCAGGGTGCGGGTCATCGTCGGGATGCTGCTGCTCGTGGTCGCCGTGGCCTGGTTCGGACTTCGATTCATGCACGGCTACCAGCGCCAGCGTCTGCTCACCTTCCTCAATCCGCAGTCCGATCCGCTCGGCGCCGGCTATCACATCATCCAGTCGCAGATCGCGATCGGCTCGGGAGGCGTGTTCGGCAAGGGATGGATGAACGGCAGCCAGGCGCAGCTCGATTTCCTGCCGGAGCGTACTACGGACTTCATCTTCGCCGTCATAGGCGAGGAGTTTGGCCTGCTCGGGCTGGCAGTGTTCCTGCTGCTCTACACCTTCATCATCGGCCGCGCGCTCTACCTCGCGGTGCAGACGCCCGACACGTTCTCGCGGCTGCTCGCGGGTAGCGTCGCGCTCACCTTCTTCGTATACGTCTTCATCAATGCCGGAATGGTGACCGGGCTTCTCCCGGTCGTCGGTGTCCCGCTGCCGCTCGTCAGCTATGGGGGAAGCTCGGTGGTGACCGTGCTCGCCGGCTTCGGTATTCTGATGTCGCTTCACGCCCACCGTAAGCTCATGGGCTCCTAAGTGTCCCGATCCATCCCGACACCACTCGCGCTGCTCGCCCTCGCCACGCTCACCATCGCTTTGGCCATCGGCGGCGGCGCGCGCGCGGCGGAGTCCGAGCCCGGGCAGCCGTTTCCGCGCGCGCAGCTCGCGAAATTCGCCCTACAGGTGGCGCGGCGCGACGGACTCAGGCGCCGCGCGGTCCTCAGGGTGCTCACGCAGGCACGGGTGCAGCCAAAGATCATCGACGACATGAACCGTCCCGCGGAGCGGGTGCTGCAATGGTGGCAGTATCGGCAGATCTTCCTTACCGACAGGCGCATCTCGGCGGGGGTCGAGTTCTGGCAGCAGCATCGCGATTCGCTCGAGCGGGTGAGCGCGGAGCAAGGCGTGCCGCCGCAGTACATCATTGCCATCCTCGGCGCGGAAACCTACTACGGTCGCATCACGGGCTCCTACCGCGTGCTCGATGCGCTGGCGACGCTGGCCTTCGACTATCCGCCGCGCGAGCACTACTTCCGCAGCGAGCTCGAGCGGTTCCTGGTGCTGGCCCATCGGGAGAAAATCGATCCGCTGTCGGCGCGGGGATCGTACGCCGGTGCCATGGGACCACTGCAATTCATGCCGTCGGCCTATCTCAGATACGGCGTCGACGGTGACGACGACGGACAGACGGACCTCTTCAACGACTGGGACGACATCTTCGCCAGCATCGCGAATTATCTGCACCAGTGTGGCTGGCAGGCCGGCGGCCCGGTCGTGGCCGATGTCAGGATCGATCCGGGCGCCACCTTCCAGATCGATCCGAGCAATCTGGCGCTCGATGAGACGATCGACGCCCTGAATGCCCAGGGCGTGCGAGTGGACACCGCCGTGCCGGGCGACACGCGCGTGGTGCTGCTCCTGGCGGAGCAGCAGGACGGCCCCACCTACCGCGTCGGCTTCAACAACTTCCACGCGCTCACCCGCTACAACCACAGCGCCCTCTACGCCATGGCGGTCGATGAGCTCGCGGACGCGATCGTGCTGCGGCTCACCCCTGCCAGCCCCGGCACCCCGCCAGCGGTCGCGCCCACGACGAAAGCCACCGGCAATGCGGCTCGCGCCAGCCGCTCTGCTCAGTGAGCGCGGCGCATGAACGCCGCGGCCTACGCCTCCCTGCCGCGACGGCGCCTCATCTGGACGATTTCCCTGGCGGCGCTCCTCGCTGGCTGCGCAACCATCCGGCAGCCGCAGCCGCCGTCCAGACTGCCGCCGCTGCCGCCGAGCATCGGCTCCATTCCCAATGCCGTGCCGCGCTTCGAGCCGCGTGCCTCGCATGGGAACCCCCCCTTCTACGATGTAGACGGCAGACGCTACTACGTGCTGGCTACGGCGGAAGGTTATGACGCGACCGGCGTCGCCTCCTGGTATGGGCCAACGTTCGACGGCCTGCAGACCGCCGATGGCGACCGCTATGACATGTATGCCATGACGGCGGCGCACAAGACCCTGCCGCTACCCTGCTATGTGCGCGTCACGAACCTGAGCAACGGTCGCAGCATCGTCGTGAAAGTCAACGATCGCGGCCCTTTCGTGGCCAACCGTCTGATCGACCTGTCATACGTTGCCGCCGCAAAGCTCGACATGCTCGGAACCGGCACCGCGCTCGTCGAGGTGCAAGCCATCACCGCCGAGAGTGCTCCCGTGCTCAACCGGGCGGCGGAGAGCCCGCCTCCGACGCTGTACGTGCAGGTCGGCGCATATGCGGTGCGCAGCAACGCCGAACGCGTGGCCGCAAGACTGCAAGCGGCGGGGTTCCCGGGCGCGTTCATCTTCGGGCCGCCAGTGACGCGCAGCCGCCTGTACCGCGTGCGCATCGGGCCGGTGAGCAGCGTACCGGAATTCGACCAGCTCCTGGCTCGGCTCACCACTCTGGGCTACCCCGGCGCGCGCCTGGTCGCCCCGTAATCTCATGCTCTCCCTGATCCGATCGCACGATCGAACTTCGCCGCGCGCGGCGAATCGTACAATCCGCGCCCACGCTTCCCGCAACTCACGAGGATCCCGCAGGATGTCCCGCTCTTTCGTCACCGCGCTGCTCGCACTCTCCACCCTCGCGCTGGCCACCGTGGCTGGCGCCGCCGTGCCCACACCCCCGGCCCCCGATCTCGATGCAGGCTCATACATCCTGATCGACAGCCAGAGCGGCGATGTGATTGCGCAGAAGAACGCCGACGAGCGGATGGAGCCGGCCAGTCTCACCAAGCTCCTGACCTCATACGTGGTCTTCGCGGCGCTCAAGGACGGCCGGGTGAAGCTCGACGACCCCGTCACGATCAGCGAGGATGCCTGGCGCACCGGCGGCTCGCGGACCTTCGTCAAGGTGGGCACCCAGGTGCCCGTCATCGACCTGATCAAGGGGATGATCGTGCAATCGGGGAACGATGCCACCGTGGCGCTGGCGCAGCGCGTCGGCGGCACGAGCGCTGGCTTCGTGCAGCTGATGAACGAGTACGCGCAGCGGCTCGGCATGAAGTCGTCGCACTTCACCGATGTCGACGGCCTGCCGGACCCCCAGCACTACACGACCGCCCGCGACCTCGCGACGGTCGCCAACGCGTTGATCCGCGATTTTCCAGAGTATTACTACATCTTCGGCATGAAGGACTTCACCTGGAACCGTATCAAGCAGCCGAACCGCAACGGACTGCTGTGGACGGACCCGTCGGTCGACGGCCTGAAGACCGGCCACACCGATGAGGCGGGCTACTGCCTCATCGCCTCCGCCAAGCGCAACGGCACGCGGCTGGTATCGGTGGTCCTCAAGGCGCCGACGTGGCACTCGCGCGAGGCCGATAGCGAGGCCCTCCTCAACTACGGCTTCAATTTCTTCCAGACGGACAGGATCGCGACCGCGCACGCGGCGATTCTCAAGCCGCGCGTGTATGAGTCCGCCGCCGGCTATGCAGCGATCGGCGCCCGGAGCGACCTCTATGTGACGCTGCCGCGCGGCCGGGCCGCCAGCATCACGACGAACGCGGCTTTGACCGAGCCGCGGCTGATCGCGCCGCTCGCGGCGGGCACCGTCGTCGGCGAGCTGACCGTGACCGACGGCAACGGCCAGGTCGTCGCGCGCGAGCCGCTCGTCACGCTGGAGGCGGTACCGGCAGGCGGCCTGCTCACGCGTACGATGGATGGTATCCGCCTCTGGTTCGTCAAATAGATTGGCGCGCGGCCATGGCTGATCCTTTCCCGATCTGCTATCTGAACGGCGAGTACCTGCCGCTCGCCGATGCGCGCATCTCACCGCTCGACCGGGGGTTCCTCTACGGCGACGGCGTGTATGAGGTGATGCCGGTCTATGGCGGCCGGCCGTTTCGGCTGGAGGCACACTGCGCCCGCTTGAGCCGCAGCCTCGCCGAGGTCCGCATGGACGATCCGTACGGCCGGTCGGAGTGGTGCGACATCTTCGCCACGCTCATCGCCCGCAACGGCGGCGGCGATCAGTACGTCTACTGGCAGGTGACGCGCGGCGCGGAGCGGGGGCGCAATCATGCGCCGCTTCCGGACATTCCACGTACGGTGTTCGCTTTCTGCGCGCCGCTGCCGGTCGCCTCGCCGGCGGTGTTGGAACGAGGTGTTGCGTGCGTGACCGCGGAGGATACTCGCTGGGCGTGCTGCAACATCAAGTCGATAGCGCTTCTTGCCAACGTGCTGCTGCGACAACTGGCGGTGGACGCGGATGCCGCCGAGACGATCCTCCTGCGCAATGGCGAACTGATGGAGGCTTCCGCCGCAACGGTGCACGTGGTCATCGGCGGGGAGCTTCGCACCCCACCCAACTCGCGCAGGATCCTGCCGGGAACGACGCGTGGAGTGGTGGAGGAGCTTGCCGCGCGCATCGGCGTGCCGTACCGCGCCGCCACCATCAGCGAGGCGGAGCTGCGCCGCGCGGACGAGATCTGGATCTCCGCCGCGACGCGCGAGGTACAGCCCGTGACGACGCTCGACGCCAAGCCCGTGGGCGCCGGTCGCCCCGGCCCCCTGTGGCGCCGGGTGTATGATGAGTTTCAGCGTTGGAAGCAGGAACTGCAGCCTCAGCCATGGCGATGAGCGATCCGCCGCTGCTCGAGTTTCCCACCGACTATCCGATCAAGGTCATCGGCCGGCCGTCGGATGAGTTTCGGGCACGCGTGCACGCCATCGTGCTGCGCCATGCGCCGCTCATCGAGCCCGAGAGGGTCACGGAGCGGTTGAGCGAGAACGGCAATTTCCTGTCGATCAGTTACCGCATCCGGGCCGAGTCACGCGAGCAGATGGAAGCGTTGGCCGCCGACCTGAAGTCCTGTGCGGGCGTATTGACGCTCATTTAGAAGCGCTGGATCCGGGCATCCTGCCCGGCCCAGCGCCGTCTCGGGCAAAAAGCGTGGTTTTTGCCCGAGACTCCGCCACCTGCGGCGGCGGGGTACGTCCCTGTACCTGACATAAGAGATGCTGTGACCGGTTTGTCACCGGCGCATAACCGGCGGGCGACTGACTGCACCCGAGGGGGTCGGTACGATCGATCGCGTGTCGATCACGCTCGATCAATTGACCAAGCGCTACCAGGGCGTTCCGGTCGTCAACGATGTCTCGCTCGAGATCGGGGATGGGGAGTTCTTCGTCCTTCTCGGGCCGAGCGGCAGCGGCAAGAGCACGCTGCTGCGCGCGATCGCCGGGCTCTCGGGGCTGGACCACGGACGCATCGCGCTGCATGGGCGCGACGTCACTCATGTCGCGGCGAGACGGCGTGGAGTGGGACTGGTGTTCCAGAACTACGCCCTGTTCCGGCACATGACAGTGGCGGAGAACATCGAGTTCGCGCTGCGGGTGCGGCGGATGCGCGCGGCGGAGCGGCGGCGGCGGCGGCAGGAGTTGCTGCGCCTCGTAGCGCTCGATGGGCTCGACGAGCGGCTGCCGGGGCAACTCTCCGGCGGGCAGCAACAGCGAGTGGCGGTGGCCCGGGCGCTGGCGCACAAGCCGGAAGTGCTGCTGCTCGATGAGCCGTTCGGCGCGCTCGACGCCAAGATCCGTGAGGGACTGCGGCGGACCATCCGCGAGGTACAGCGGGAGCTCGGGATCACGACCATCCTGGTGACGCACGATCAGGAGGAGGCGTTCGCCATGGCCGACCGGATCGGCGTGATGAACTTCGGGCGGCTGCTCGAGAGCGGCAGCCCACAGGATCTCTATACCCGGCCGGTGACGCGGTTCGTCGCGACATTCCTCGGCGCGGCCAACCTGCTGCTGGCGCGCCAGGGGGGCGACGGGCCGCGCTGGGGAGCATGGCCGGCGGCGCTGCAGGGCCCCGGCGCCGGGGCGCCGCGCGAGCGGGAGGTTGTTGCCGTAGTGCGGCCGGAAGAGATCGAGATCGCGCGCTCGCGCGAGGGGCTCTCCTGCGCGAACTACCTGGGTCACGGGGTGGTGGCGGAAGTGCTCTTCACCGGCGCGCTGGAGCGGGCGCGTATTCGCCTCGATGAAGCGCCCGACGCTCCGATCCTTGCGCATGCCAACGGTGACGGCGCCGTTTTCCTCGAAGCCACGCGTGCGCAGTTCGAGCAACGAGCCTTCGCGATCACTCCGGGCCAAAGCGTCACCGTCGGTGTCCGGCGGGCGCACATCCTGCCGACGCCGCTCTCCAGCTTCACGATCTGTGCGCCCAACAGCTCCGCGGCCGAGAGGCTCGCCGGCAACCCGCTGCTGCTGGACCTTTCGTCGCGCATGAAGACGCACATCCGCAGGCACCTCGAGCCGATGTTGGGAGCCTCGGGGCCGGCCCGCGACGCCGCGGCCTCGCTGCCGGGAACGACCGTCATCGCGGCGGGCGGCAACGTGACGTCGAATACGAAGTGGCTGTTGGACCACGGAGTGGAGGAGATTCTCATCTTGCCGGACCATGCATCCTCCCCGCAGCGGGTGCTCATTCACTGGACGGACGACTCCGCGCGCAAGGCGACGTTGGCCATGTCCGCCAGCGTCCTGCGGCATCTTGCGGCGGAAGCTATCTACGTCGGCGTATTGCCCGAGCAGACCCCCGCGACGGAGCGCTCGTCCGGTATTCGAGGCTTGCTCGATGCCAGGTCGGAAGCGCGCGCGGCGCACGGCCTCGAGATCCGGACGGAGATGCGGTTCGGGGTGGCGGCACGGGCCCTGCGACAGCAGCTGGACGAGTCGCCGGGACAGATGCTCATCGTCGGCATCGCGAGCACGAGCCAACTCGATGGCGAGCTCGGGGAGCTGCTCGCCAAGCCGCGCTGGCCGGTGCTGCTGGTCCATCGCGAGCAAGAGGCGCCGGCGCACAGCCGCTCTGCGGCGTGAGCTGATCCATGAGAGACGGCCAACCCACCGTCCTGCCCGGTTTCGGGCTGACGCTGGGATTCACGACGTTCTTCCTGAGTGCCGTGGTGCTGTTGCCGCTCGCCGCGCTGGTGCTGCTCGCCGCCTCGACACCGCTGCACCAGCTGCTCGATGCGGTTGCCAGCCCGCGGGCGCTGGCGTCTTACCGACTTTCGTTCGGCGGTGCGCTGCTCGCCGCCTGCATCAATCTGGTTTTCGGCTTCATCATCGCCTGGACGCTCGCCCGTTATGAGTTCCCGGGGCGCAGGCTGATGGACGCGATGATCGACATGCCGTTCGCACTGCCGACCGCGGTCTCCGGAATCGCGCTCACGGCGGTCTTCTCTGCCAACGGTTGGCTCGGACGCTACTTGGCCGAGATCGGCATTCACGTCGCCTACACCCGTCTCGGCGTCATCCTGGCAATGACGCTCATCGGGATGCCCTTTGCTGTACGTACCGTGCAGCCCGCGTTGCTCGAGGTCCAGCGGGATCTGGAGGACGCCGCCGAGACGCTTGGAGCCCGCCGCTGGTACGTAATTCTCAGAGTAGTCCTCCCCGCAGTGCTCCCCGCGATACTCACCGGATTCACCCTCGCCTTTGCGCGCGCCCTCGGCGAGTACGGCTCGGTCATCTTCATCTCCGGCAACCTGCCGATGCAAACCGAGATCACGCCGCTCCTCATCGTCATCCACCTGGAGGAGTTTGATTACCGCGGCGCCGCGGCGCTCGGCTTCGTCATGCTGGCGGCCTCCTTCGTCATCCTCCTCGCGATCAATCTGCTGCAGGCGTGGGGCAGGGACCGCATGGTCGGGAGGGACACGTGATGAGGGGCGGCGCCCACTCCGGTGCTCTCGAGGAGCTCGACACACGTCCCGGACGTGAAACGGTCGTCAGCGCGCTCGTGCGCCGGGGCCTGATCGGTCTCTCCGTGGCGTTCCTCGCGGCGCTGCTCCTGGCACCGCTCGCGGTCATCTTCGTCAGCGCATTGCAGAGCGGGCTGCGGCCGTATCTGCACAGCTTCGCCGACCCCGACACCCAGGCCGCCATCCGCTTGACGCTTCTCACGGCGGCAGTCGTGGTGCCGGTCAATACGATCTTCGGGCTCGCCGCCGCGTGGGCCATCGCGAAATTCGAGTTCCGCGGCAAGAGCCTGCTCATCACCCTGATCGACCTGCCGATCGCCGTCTCGCCGGTCATCTCCGGGATGCTCTTCGTGCTGCTCTTCGGCATGCAGGGCTGGTTCGGGGCCTGGCTGGCGGCGAACGGCATCAGCCTGGTCTTCGCCATCCCGGGTATCATGATCGCGACGCTCTTCGTGACGTTCCCCTATGTCGCGCGCGAGCTGATTCCGCTCATGCAGCAGCTCGGCAACGACGAGGAGGAGGCAGCCATCACCCTGGGCGCCGGGGGCTGGATGACCTTCTTCCGCGTCACCCTGCCCAAGATCCGCTGGGGACTGCTTTATGGAGTCATTCTCTGCAACGCGCGCGCCATGGGAGAATTCGGCGCAGTGTCGGTGGTCTCGGGCCACATCCGCGGATTGACCAATACCATGCCGCTCGCCATCGAGGCGCTCTACAACGACTA
>Ga0335074_10010707_pt1 | contig 12825 bp, 6 predicted proteins | sample Lox_Sample_23_FD_206715 | JGI IMG/M metagenome (GOLD analysis project Ga0335074, IMG submission 206715) | Soil microbial communities from Loxahatchee National Wildlife Refuge, Florida, United States - Lox_Sample_2.3 | ecosystem: Environmental > Terrestrial > Soil > Wetlands | place: USA: Florida...
GACCCCGGTGCCGTAAGCCTCCTGGTAGCGGTCATCGAGCGACCACAGTTCGCGTGGCTTCCCGCCCGCCTGGTCCAGTAGCGCGCTGGCGGTCACGGCATCGCGGGCACTGATGGCATCGTGCAGGTCGGCAACGAACTCGGGGGAGTGCGCGCCATCACCCGGGCGTGCGGGCACGGCCGTGCCGCCGTCGGGGAGCAGATGCGCCAGGTGACCGCCCGGGTCAAAGCCCACGTCAGCGTGGCCGATGTCGGTGGCCAGGTCGCGCCCTGTCAAGCCCGCGTAGGCAGCCTGGACCCGCTGTGCCGTGACCGGGTCACCGCCGGCCTCATGCAGCCGTGCCAGCAGCGCCGCGCCGTCCGGGGCGTGCGCCTGCAGAATTCCGGCCAGGTTCCCTGCTACCCGGGAAGCGTCGGGTATCGGCCGCTCCCCATGTCCGGCCGCCGCGGTCTCGGCCGCGCGCAGGCTCTGCCGGGCGGCGGCGGGAACCTCCGGCGCCGGTGACAGGTCCGCGGCACCGCCCTGACGCAGCGCTGTGTCCAGCGCGTGATTCTCGATCGAGACTGGATCGGTGCCGAAGTCGAGAGCTGCCCAGTGTTTGACGTTGAAGACCTTCCACAGGTCCTTGTCGATAGGGACCGGTTCGGGAAAGCCCTTTTTTAGCGGCACGTCCGGCCCATCCGGCGGGTTGGGCGTGATCGGGTGCCCGCGGTCAGCACCGGCCTGCAGCCTTTTGGCAGCAAGTTCCCACGGGTTCTCGCCAGCCGGGATCGGCTCGGTATATCCCTTCGTGCCGACTGCGTCGGAGCCTCCGTGCGGGTTGTGCGCGTTCAGGTACCCGCCGTCAACACCGCCGTGCAGCTTGCTGACGATACTGAAGATGCCGTAGGCATGGTGCCAGTACAGGTTCGAGGGCGCTTCTGCCATCGTGGCCCGCTGAGCCGGGTCCCCGTAGCTGCCCCGCGTGCCACCGACGACCGGCAGGTCGGCCTGGCGGACGGCCTGAACGGTCTGCATGAAGGCCACGGGGTCTTTCGTCTCCGCATCCGAGAACGTCCGCGCGCGCCGGCCGGTGAACATGGTGAGCACCGCTGGCCAGTCAGAACCCTCGCTTCCGTCCAGAAGCTTGTAGCCGGTATCCCCATGGTGGCCGCTGCCTTGGGTTCTGTCCTCGGGCCGGAACAGCGTCGGGGTCTGGTCGGCTGCTGCGATGGCCTTTTCCATCATTCCGACGAACAGCGCCTTGGCATGCCGCACGTCCACGAACGCGGGGCGGCCAGGGTCGGCACTGTCGGACTGGATAACAACCTCGTCGGTCATCTCAAGCTCGTACAGTCGGCCGGTGGGTTCGGAAACCAGCCACTCCTTGGTGCCGTACCAGGTGATCTTGCTGTCATAGATCCGGGCGATCACCTTGCCCTCGTCCGGGTAATGGGTGAACATCTGCTCGATCGCCTGCGGATCGTGTTTGTCCAGGAAGCGGAAGGCTTCGAGGGCCAGCGACAGATACCCGCAGTCGCCCTCAGCGCCTTGTTTGAACTGATAGGGACTCACCTTGCCGTCAGCCGGCATGAGCGGCAGTTCCTTGCCGTCCAGCAGCGCCTTCCCCCAGTGCCAGCCGAGTTTTTCGGCGCCATAAGTGAGTTCGGGATTGCGGACCTTGATCCGGACGACTTCGTTGACCTCCACTCGTTCCGGCGCAACGGCGACGACAAGCGGCTGTTGTTGTGTGCGGGTATCGCCAGTGGCGGCAGCGTCGTGCGTTCCAGCCGGTGCCTGCCCGGAGCGGGCACCATCGTCGTCGGCGTCTGCCCTGGCGCGGTCCGGGCGCGCCGCGGCCTCGGCCCGGACGGGGTCCGTGCCCGCCGCGGCCTCGCCCCGTCCCGCGTCATGATCTGGCACCGGATGCTCCCGAGCCCACGTGAGATCGGCTCGCCCGGCGTCTGACGCCGACTGCCCGGTGCCAGACGCTGCCTGGTCACCGGTGCTCGCGACGTCATACGAGCCGGGCTCCCGCAGCGGGGCACCCACGCCGTCCGCGGGGTGCAGCGTGGCCACGTCGGCAAGGTGCGCTCCGCTCGCGTTGCTGGCGGTGATGTCGGTGCCGCCGCCGACTCCAACCGGGGCAGCCTGCCACACATCGTGGCTTGCCGGCACGGCATGACCGTCTGGTCCAGGAGCGCCCAGTTCATGGGCGGAAGCTGGCAGCGGGCCCGGTGCCTGCGTGCCGGCCAGACTATCGGCGACCCCAGAACCCGGGCGGTCGTCGGCCCCGGCCGCGGCCGGGATGGGGTCGCTGTGGCCGCTGGCCGGGACTGAGCCGGGCAAAGGGTCGTTGTGGCCGCCAGGGTGGGCCACGTACGGGACAGGGTCACCATGGACGTCGGCTGTCATGTGGCCGGGGACGGAAGCGCTAAAACGGTCGGCCGGGGCCGTGGCCGGGCTGGCCGGATCGGCGTGGCTGCCAGCGGCTGCCAGCCCCTCGGTACCCGTCTCCGCCGTCGGCAAGCCCGCAGTTGACTGGCCCGCCGTCGAGGGACTGGCCGTCGAGGGACTGGCCGTGGATGCGTCGGCCGGGGAAGCGTCTGGGGTCGGCGGGCTGGTGCCTTCGGCGACTGAATCGTGGAAAGTGGTGGCCAGCGCGGCCTGGACGCCGCCGTGGCGGGGCGGCTCAGCGGATGGCGGCGGGCCCGCCGCGGCGGTCTCGCCCTCACCGCCTCTGTCATCGGCTGTGAATCTGGCGATGCGGTAGCTGATGGCGGCTCGGGTGCCAGCCTCGGTGCCCTCGCCGATGATGCCCATGCTGAGTGCGGTGCCGACCGCGCTCTTCAGATCGACCTTCTGGTCGACCGCTGCCTGGGCGGCGACATTGCCGCCGGTCCCCGCGACTGTATTAACGGCGATGCGGGTGAATACTCCCCGGGCACGGACGGACAGCGACGCGGTGGCGTCGTTCTCCATCCACCCCACGACAGTCTGCAGCGCCTTGGAGCTGCCTGCGCCCAGATGCAGCCCGCGGACGAGCCCGAACGTGACCAGGCTGGCCACACCGCCGGTCCCGGCTGACCTGAAGAACTCGCCCTCGTCGAAGCCGTCCTGCAGGTGCTCGTGCATCTTTGCGAACTGATCGATGACGTCGTCCCCGGCAGAGAAGATCATGCCCTCGATGACCATCCGCAGCACAAATATCAGCATCGCCCGCAGCCCTATGCCCTGGCCGACAACGGCGGCCAGGAACCCGCCCTCGGACGCGCCGAAGCTGAAGACCGCCAGCGCCTGCGCGGCGGCGAACATCACCGCGAGGAACGCCAGCGATGTCCAGAACTCGATCCGGGCCGCGTGTTTCTGCGCCAGCAGGTTATCCGCCGAGGACGCCAGCGCCTCGCACTGCGAGGCCAGCCACTCAAGTCCGGCGATGATGCTGCGGGCGTGCGCTGCGAACGTGTCGGCCGCCTGCCCGCTGTTGGCAGACGACACGGACCTAGCGGCTCGCCGCACCGTGTGGACGATCGCCGTGATGCCATTCGCCGCGGCCCTTAGCTCCGCTGAGATGTTCCCCAGCACGCCAAAGTTCCCGTCCGGGTAGTCGCAGCCGACCACCGTGGACGACAGCATCTCCAGGATGTTCATCCACATCGCCGGGGGCGAGTCGGACGGGACGATTTCCCTGGACACCGCCGGGAGTCTGTAGCTGGGCGGGCGGGCCACCCGCCACGGCCCGGCCGCGGGCTGCCCGCCGATCGTGCTGGCCGCGTCAGCCGCCGCGTAAGTAGCGCCCGAGACTTGCATCCCCCAGCCGGTCTGCGCTAGCAGGTTGACCATCTGCGCGAGTGCCGTCAGCAGGTTGTCCGCCGCTGACCCGAACCCGGGCTTGCCGTCTGCACCGTTGCCGAACGCCTCGCCGATATCGTCCTTTCCCCACGCACCCCAGCTGTCGGCGAGCACCCGGCACAGATGGTCGGTAACCGCCGTCAGTGATGACGACGAGTCGTCTACCTGATTCCCGGCAGCAACCCAGCATTCCGGCCGCGCCACGAACCCGGTGGTGGTCAGCATTGCCTGGTACACCTCCCGCTCTGGCGCACGTCGCCCGAGCTTAATACGACAATCGCAGGTATGTCGTAGTGTGCGCCGCTCGCCGCTGCGCGGTCACTAGCTGGAAGCACCCGGCATCTTCACCTAGCGCCGCTCCTTGGGGCGGATGCGGCAATCTGTGTTGTGCAGTAGGGTTTGCGTGCGCCTTATAGCGATAAAAAGCTATAAAAGATAAATATCCTAATTAAGGAGCTAATGCGATGATGGACCTTCCAGCTCGGGGAGGGCTGGCATGATCCTCACCCGCCGGCCGGCGCGAGCCGGTCTCGTCACCGGTCTCGGACTAGCGATGACCGTGATGACGGGAAACCTGGCGACGTCAGCGGCAGCCTCGCCTGCCGCCGCAGCATATGTGGCGCTCAACACCAGCACGCTCAGTGTCCACGCGTCCCGGACGGGAACCTACAGCAGCCCGCGGATGTCGGTGGAGGTGGCCCTGGCCCCCAGGAACGAGGCCGGGCTTAACGCAAGCCTGCAGGCCATGTACACCAAAGGCAGCGAGTACCATCACTGGCTGGCCAAAGGCGAGTTCGACAAGCTGTATGCGCCCACGGCTGCCACCCGCTCGGCGGTGGCGCGTTACCTGACCCAGGACGGGCTCACGATCTCCACATCGGCGTCGCCGTTCATGGTGCGGGCCGCAGGCACCAGCAAGCAGGTGTCAACGGCCTTCCGGACCACGTTCAGCACCTACAGCGGGCCTGGCGGGGAACGGTACTTCGCCAACTCCACCGCGGCGCAGCTTCCGGCTTCGCTGACACAAGGCGTGCTCGGCGTGCTCGGGCTGAACAACGCGCTTCGGCTCCGCCCCGCGTACGACGTCGCGACGACAGGCACGCGGGAGCCTGCAGGCTCAGCGACGACGTCGCAGTCCACATCCTGCGAGACGCCGTACCCGACAGTCGCGCAGCTGGCCGCCTACTACAGCAGCGGCACGGCCTTCCCGTTCGGCTACGGTGGCGGACCGGACTGCACCGGGCTGACGCCGTCTCAGGTCAACTCGATCTATGGCGCTCCGGCGGCATCAGGGAAGACCCAGGGTGCTGGCGTCACCCTGGCGCTGTTCGAGCTCTCGGCCTACCAGCCGTCGGACATCGCCACCTGGGCGCATACGCTGTACGGCTCGCAGTACGCCGTGCCGGCACTGGACACTGTCCTCGTGGACGGCGGCCCGCTGGACCCGCAGTGCCCATCGGCCGGCGACAGCTGCCCGGCGGACTGGAGCGGTTACAGCGGCGATATCGAGGTCGACCTCGATATCCAGCGCGAGCTCACGGTCGCCCCGGACGCCGCGAAGATCATGGTGTACGAGGCGCCGAACGATGAAACCGGTCAGGACTCGCTCGATAACTTCACCCAGATCGCCAACGACGACGCCGCATCCACGGTCAGCAGCAGCTGGTACAACGGCGAGGCCGTCGAGACCGAGGCCTATGTGCAGTCCGAGAATGTGATCTTCGAGCAGATGGCAGCCCAGGGGCAGAGCATGGTCGCCTCGGCGGGCGACTGGGGGCCGATGGGCTCGTACCTGATCAATGGCTCCACCACCCCCAGCCTGGTCGATCCCGCGGCCCAGCCGTGGGTGACCGCCGCTGGCGGTACCTCGCTCGAGGGTTACAACCCGGGCAGCAACCCCAGCCCGGGCTACCCGGCCGGGGCCGAGCAGGTTTGGAACGCCGACAACCTGTGCCATGCCAGCGCCACCGAGGTAGACGGCAACACCGGCTACTTCTACTGCACCGCACCCGATCCGGCCGGTGGCGTCGGAAACGCCGGCGGCGGCGGATCGAGCGAGTACTGGGGCCGACCCTTCTACCAGACGGGGCCGGGCGTCAACAACCCGTACACCACCGACGGCAACGGCACCACGCAGTGTGCGCTGGCCTCAACCGGCACGCCCTGCCGCGAGATACCCGATGTCTCGGCGATCAGTGATTTCTATACGCCGTACTCCGACTACTGCACCGGCACCGCCAGCCTGCCCTACAGCGAGTGCTACACGCTGGAGAAGACCGAGAGTGACCCGGGGTGGATCGGCGTGGCCGGCACCAGTTCGTCGGCACCGCTGTGGGCCGCGATCGCCGCTGACCGCGACAGCTACACCGGCGGCCGGGTCGGCTTCCTCAACCCGCTGCTCTACGGGCTGTTCAATACCGACCCGGGAGCTTTCTTCCACGACATCACCGGCGCCGGCCAGACCATCACCACCAATGGCCTGTACCCGGTCACGCCCGGATATGACGAGGCCACCGGGATAGGCACGCCGAAGATGGCGGCACTGATCACCGCCGGTTCCTGATCACCCGGCGGCAGGGCACCGAGGGGACGGGCAGACCTGCCCGTCCCCTCGCTTGTCGCTGATCAGGCCCGGCGGACCGTGAGACCCAGCGAGCTGAACTGCTCGAACGGGCGGTGGTAGCCGCGTTCAATGTGATGGATGCCGTGCAGTTGCGACGACTGATCGGCGACCGCGGCGGCCAGCACAGCGGAGAACCCGGCCCGCACGTCGGGCAGGGTCACGTCGGCACCGCGCAGCTTGGAGATGCCCCGGATCACCGCTGAGTGCACCGCGTTGGTGTCGTGGTAGCGGCAGGCCGGGCCGCCGAGGCAGGCAGCGAACACCTCGATCTCGCAGCCCAGCTTCTGCAGCGCCGGAACGTAGACCAGCCGGTTCTCAAACACGGTCTCGTGCAGCACCGACATCCCGTCGGCCTGGGTGAACAGCACCATTAGCGGCTGCTGCCAGTCGGTCATGAAGCCCGGGTGGGTGTCGGTGTGCACGGCTGCCGGGCGCAGGCCACCCGACGCCGACGCGGTGATCCATTGATCCGTGATGTCGAACTGGGCGCCCATCCGTGCCAGCGTGGTAATCGCAGTGACCAGCCGGTCCTGCGGGCAGCCGTGTACCCGTACTTCACCGCCAGTGATCAGCCCGGCCACCAGGTAGGAGAACGCCTCGAGCCGGTCGCCGGCCAGCCGGTTGGTAGCGCCGCGCAGCCGCGGAACCCCCTCGATCACGATCCGCCGGTCGGGATGAAGCTCGATATGCGCGCCCATCCGCTGCAGGAACAGCGCAAGCTCGACCACCTCGGGCTCGGTCGCCGCACCGTGCAGGACTGTCTTGCCCTCGGCCAGGACGGCCGTCAGCAGCACCGTCTCGGTAGCGCCCACGCTTGGGTACGGCAGCTCGATCGGTGCCCCGTGCAGCCGGGTCGCTCGGGCTGTGATCCCGGTCGGGCCGACGGCCACCTCCGCGCCCATGGCCCGCAGCGCCGTTACGTGAAAGTCGACCGGCCGCCGCCCGATCGGGTCACCGCCGACCAGCGGCACGAAAGCTTCGCCGGTCCGGTGCAGCAGCGGGCCCAGCATCAGGATCGGGATCCGGTTCAGCCCGGTGAACGCCTCCGGGACAGTGGGCTCGATGGCGTCGCCCGCCACGATCGTTATCTCAGCGTCGCCGCGCACCACGTGGTAGCCGATCGACTCCAGCATCGCCGCCGTAATGTCGGTATCGCCGACTTCCGGGACGTTCCGGATCGTGCTGGGCGCGTCCCCGAGCATCGCGGCGACCATGTGTTTAGTCACCGCGTTCTTCGAGCCACGCACGTGAATGTCACCGCGCAGCGGCCCAGATGGTTCCACAAGCCAGGTGTCAGTCACGCAGATCACTGTACGGGCAAGCCGCGGTGCCGGGGGCTAGGCCGTAGGGCCCGGGCGCGGGGGACATACTGCCGAAACATTCCTCGTTAACACTGGTGTAAACGGCCCAACAGCGAGGAGTACGGAACGTGACCGAAACCGTAAGCGCAGGCGGCGCGACCGTTATTGAGGCCGATGTTCGCGAAGGCGCGTACGGCAGCAAGGTAGCCACGATCGAACCCGGCGGCGCCGAGTACATCCCGCTTGGCGACAGGCACGGCCGGCCGGTGCAGCAGTTCCTGACCTGGGTGTCGCCGAACATGGAGTTCGCAACCGTCTTCGTCGGCGTGATCGGTGTCTGGTATTTCGGCCTGTCCTTCTGGCTGGCCGCGCTGGCCATCGTGGCAGGCACCGCGCTCGGCTCGGTGTCCATGGGCGCGCTCGCGGCCCGCGGGCCGCTGTTCGGCGTGCCCCAGATGGTGCTGTCCCGGATCGGGTTCGGCTGGGTCGGCAACGTCCTGCCCGCCGGGGTCAACGCCGTGGTTGCCGGGGTCGGCTGGTTCGCCGTCAACAGCGTCAGCGGCGCGTTCGCGCTGAACGCCCTGCTGCACTGGAACACCAAGATCTGCCTGGTCATCATCGTTGTGCTGCAGCTCGCCGTCGCGTTCTTCGGTCACAACCTTGTGCACGCGTTCGAGGGGGTGGCATTCCCGTTCCTCGTGGTGATCTTCGTGATCGCCTCGGCGGTCATCCTCAGCAAGTCGCACCCGGGCGCGCACATCACCCCCGTCGCCGGCGGGTCGCTCGGCGGCTGGCTGATCACGTTCGGCGCTGCGTTCGGGTACGCGGCCGGGTGGAACCCGTACGCCAGCGACTACACCCGCTACCTGCCCAAGAACACCAGCCGGGTGGCGACCGGGCTGTGGGCGGGCCTCGGTGTTTTCATCTCCTGCGTCGTGCTCGAGATCGTCGGGGCCGCCGCTGCGACGATCACCAGCGTCGCCAAGTACTCGGGCAACCCGACGGCAGGCTTTGTCAGCAACATGCCGGTCTGGGTCGGTGACATCACGCTGATCGCGATCGCGCTCGGTGCGGTCTGCGCCAACGCGCTGAACGTCTACTCCGGCTCGATGTCCTTCCTGGCGCTCGGCATCAAGCTGCCGCTGACGCTGCGGCGCGCGATCGTTGCGATCGTGTTCGGCGTCGCCGGGTTCTTTGTGGCGCTGTCCGGGCTGAGCGACGCTGGCCAGAAGTACAACAACTTCCTCCTGGTGATCGCGTACTGGATCGGTCCGTGGCTGGGCGTGTTCTTCACCGACCAGCTGCTGCGCCGCCGCAAGAACGTCGCCGGGTTCCTGTTCGACCGCAAGCACAACCCGTGGGCCGGAGTCACCGCCATGGCCGTCGCGATCGGCCTGTCGATATGGCTGTTCGCTAACCAGTCCGACTACGTCGGCGTGGTGCCCAAGCACTACCCGGCGGTCGGCGACCTGACTTTCGAGGTCGGCTTCGTGCTGGCCGCGCTGCTGTACGCGCTGTTCTTCCGGTTGCAGGGCGGGAGCAAGCGCGAGGAGAGCCTGGTAGTGCCGGGCGAGGCCACCCCGGTGGAGGCCGGATAGGACCTCGCGGATCGTCGCAGGTCACGGGCGCAGGTGTAGCTAGCACCACCCCGTGACTGAACTCTGCTGTATAGGCGCTTCGCGACGGAGTGCCTACGGTGTCGGCTGCGACCACACGCGCCAACACCAAAGAGGAACGCGATGCACATGGAATGGATCTCCCGGCACCGACCGCACAACGCGCGGCCGCCGCGCCGGTGGCCTTGGCTTGCCGCCGTGCCCTTGGCGGCTTGCCTGGCCGCCGCGTACCCGGCTGCTGCTGCCGCCAGCGGCACGGCCGCGTCCGCGCCGAATACCTGCGGGTCGGGGAAGGGGCCGTCGTGCTACACCCCCCAGGAGTATCAGGTGGCGTACGGCGTCGCGCCGCTGCTCAGCCGCGGAGTCGACGGCAGCGGCGAGACCGTCGTCTTTCCTGAACTGGCCGCCAGCGCGCCCGCCACTGACATCCGCCAGGACCTGGCCACGTTCGACAGCACGTTCGGCCTGCCCCCGGCCAGCCTGCAGGTCGTGAACACCATCGCCGGGTCGGCGACGCCCTACCTCGCTAACGACGAGGAAGTCCAGGACACCGAGATCGCGCACGCGATGGCGCCTGACGCCACCCTCGATGTCGTGCTGGTGCCCCAGCAGGACGAATCCAGCGTCGCCAGCCTCGTCGCCGCGATGGCCAAAGTGGTGCAGACCGGTGTCACCCTGCATGCCGCGGTGATCTCGGTCAGCGCGAGCATCGGCGAGCAGTCTCTCACGAGCTCCGAGGTAGCCCAGATGAACGCGGCGATGGAGCAGGCGAGCCAGCAGCACATCACGGTCGTCGCCTCCTCCGGCGACGCAGGCGCGATCGCTGACGACGGCCCGCCCGTGCAGGTGAGCCTGCCAGCTTCCGACCCGCTGGTGCTGGCAGTCGGCGGCACTACCCTGGACGCGGCCAACCCAGCCGGCACCTACCTGGGCGAGATGGCCTGGAACGAAGGCACCGAAGCCTCCGGCGGCGGGTACAGCAGCCTGTTCTCCCGGCCGTCCTACCAGGACGGCGTTGCCCGGGCCGGCGCCACACGCGGTGTCCCGGACGTGGCCGCCAACGCGGACGGCTCCACCGGCATGGCGCTGGCCTTCAGCGACGGCGACATCCAGGCGGCCACAGGCACCAGCGCTTCCGCCCCGCTGTGGGCGGGCGTGATCGCCCTGGCCGACCAGGAGGCCGGGCACCATCTGGGCTTCGTCAACCCGGCCATCTACGCCGTCGCCCGCGGGCCGGCCTACCACCGGGCCTTCCACGACGTGGTCACCGGCGACAACTCGGTGCTCTGGCCCACCGGTGTCTTCGTCGGCTACAACGCAGGGCCTGGCTGGGATCCGGTCACCGGCTGGGGCAGCCCCGATGCCCCAGTACCTCGTCCCGCTACTGGCGCATACAGCCCGTTAGGCGGCGCTGTCAGCCGCGCAGGAACGTGACCTGCTCCTCGGTGCCGTTCCAGACGACCGTGTGCTGAGCCGGAACCGACCGGGCCACGACCCGCCCGCCGCGGAGCACCAGTGTGCGCGGTGCCACCAGCCGCAGCGCGTCGGCCTCGGACGGCGCGTCGAACACGACGAGGTCCGCCGGGCCGCCTGGCCGCAGCCCGTAGCCAGTCAGGCCGAGGGCTGCGGCCGGGCCGGCCGTGATCATGTCGATCAGCCGACGCAGTTCGGCGTCGCCCGACATCTGGCCCAGGTGCACGAGCACGAACGCCGCCTGCAGCGGGTCGCCGTAGCCCAGCGGGTACCAGGGGTCCATCACCGAGTCGTGCCCGATGCAGACGTTGACCCCGGCCTCCTGCAGTTGCTTCACCCGGGTGTGGCCGCGCCGGATTGGCCCGGTATCAAACCGGCCCTGCAGTACCGAGTTGTCCAGCGGGTTGGTCACCATGTGCAGCCCGGCCCGGGCGATGTTGCTGATCAGCCGGTAGGCGTAGGCGCTGTTATAGGAGTGCATCGCGGTAGTGTGACTGGCGGTGACCCGGCCGGACATGCCGCGCCGGATCGTCTCGGCCGCCATCACCTCGACGAACCTGGAGTGATCGTCGTCGGTCTCGTCGCAGTGGATGTCAACGGCCAGCCCGTGCTCGTCGGCCAGGGCCATGGCGAACCTGACCGACTCCACCCCGTCCTCGCGGGTCAGCTCGTAGTGCGGGATCCCGCCGACCACGTCGGCGCCGAGCTCAACCGCCTTGCGCATCAGCTCCTTGCCGCCGTCGAAGCCGAGGATGCCCTGCTGCGGGAACGCGACCAGCTGCAGGTCGATCAGCCCGCGGACCTCTTCCCGCAGGTCGACCAGGGCCTGCAGCGCCCGAAGCTGCGGGTCGCAGACGTCGACGTGGCTGCGCACGTGCTGCACCCCGCAGGCGAGCTGCCAGCGCAGCACCTGCCGGACCCGCTCCTGCACATCGGCATAACTCAGCTGCGCCACCCGCTCGGCCCAGACCGCGATGCCCTCGAACAGCGAGCCGGACACGTTCGGCCGCGGCTGCCCGGCTGTCAGCACAGCGTCCAAGTGAATGTGCGGCTCTACCAGCGGCGGCGTGACCAGCCGACCGGCCAGGTCGATCACCTCGGTGGCGCTCGCGCCGGCCGCGCCCAGGCCGGCCTCTGCGTTGCCCACCGAAGTGATCACGCCATCTGCTACACCAATGTCGGTGAGCGTGTCCTGGCCGGCGATACGGGCGTTGCGCAGCAGCAAATCGGTCATTTGACCATCATCGCCGGTATGGTTGCTGTCCGCGAACACAAGCTGGAGGTGCGATGGCGGGTGGAAAGGCGCTGGTCCTGGGCGGCGGGGTCGCTGGGATCGCGTGGATGAGCGGGCCTGCGCAAGCCAGGCAGGACATCACCTGCCGGAAAGGCCTGCCGTCATGACAGCCCCAACCGCACCGGCGCCCAGCCGGCCGCTCAACCGGGTCATCGCCGACGAGCTCGGAGTGCGCGAAGGCCAGGTGACAGCGGCCGTCGACCTGCTCGACGGGGGCGCGACGGTCCCGTTCATCGCCCGCTACCGGAAGGAGGTAACCGGCGCACTTGACGACGCGCAGTTGCGCACGCTGGAGGAGCGGCTCAGGTACCTCCGCGAGCTTGAGGAACGGCGCGCCGTCATCCTCGAGTCGCTCCGCACTCAGGGCAAGCTCGACGAGGCGCTGGAGGCGCAGGTCCGGGCGGCGGAGTCCAAGGCGCGGCTGGAGGACATCTACCTGCCGTACAAGCCCAAGCGCCGGACGAAAGCCCAGGTCGCACGAGAGGCTGGCCTGGAGCCGCTGGCCGACGGGCTGCTCGCCGACCCCAGCCGCGACCCGCGCCAGGCAGCCCTGTCCTACGTCGCCCCGGCCAAGGGGGTGCCTGACGTGGCCGCCGCCCTTGAAGGCGCGCGGGCGATCCTGTCCGAGCGGTTCGCCGAGGATGCCGACCTGATCGGCGATCTGCGGGACCGGATGTGGGCGCGCGG
>Ga0335074_10010708_pt1 | contig 12825 bp, 6 predicted proteins | sample Lox_Sample_23_FD_206715 | JGI IMG/M metagenome (GOLD analysis project Ga0335074, IMG submission 206715) | Soil microbial communities from Loxahatchee National Wildlife Refuge, Florida, United States - Lox_Sample_2.3 | ecosystem: Environmental > Terrestrial > Soil > Wetlands | place: USA: Florida...
GAGGTTGGCGACCTCGGTTTGAGCCAGCGCGGTGTTGGGCGCCGAGACATGCGTCAGGTCAGTGATGATTCCCTGGGCGACGTACATCGACGCGACGGTGGAGACCTCGTTTACCACGACATAGTTGGACGAGAAGTTTGCATCCGTGCAGTTGCCGACCGGAGCAACCAGCGAAATTGCCGAATTGCTGCCCGAGCCGGAGTCACCGCCGAGGGCAAGGAGGTAGGTTGTCGAATAGGACGCGGACGCTGGGCAAGAGGTGTAATCGCCCGTGATGGTAAAGGAGCCGTCGGAGGCGGTGGTCACGTAGTAGTTAGTGCCATCGGAGGTGCCACTGGTGAGCAGCGAGACAGCGTTGCCTCCGTAGCCGCTGTTGCCGACGGCGTAAAAGTAGACGTGCGCTCCGTTGATGGGATTCTGGCCGCCGTGAACGACGCCGTGAATCGCGCGGAACGCACCCGAAGCGCCGGGACCCGATGGATTGCTTGAAGAACCCAGCGATGAGAGGCCGGAGCAACCTGAAAGGACGATTGAGCTGAACAGCACTGCAACAGTTAGAGAGACGCGCACGAGCGTGTTCCTTTCCTTCAGCAAATTGTCATCAAGACGGGGCCGAGGAGCGGCTTTGAGCCAGGGACGAATGGAATTCGACAATATGGTTATATAGCAAAAAGGCACGCAATCAACAGAAAAAGACGAGCTTGACGGAGGATTTTAAGGAGCACTGCGAATGGATCGGGGTGACCCGGGCGGTGAGACGGAGATCAATGCAATTGAAAGCATTCCGGCTTGTTCCGTTTGGCGATCGCTGGTCAAGTTACACACGGTTGCATTCGACGGCCCCGCGCGAGAAACCATCAGAAGGTGAAGCGGCCGCCAATTGTGGGAGCCCAGTTGCTGTTGTGAAGATAAGGGACGCCGGGGCCATGTGGAATGGCGATGGCTAGACCGCCTGAAACAAAGGAATATGCGAGTCCGGCAAATCCGTCGAAGCGTTTGGTGAAGCGGTGATCGGTATAGAGGGAGCCCTCGTCGAGGGCGCCGGCGCAGGAGCTGCGGAAACCGGCTGCGGCGGAACAGGTTGGCGGGGAACGGAAGTCATTTTGCCGTTGTTCGTACCAGGAAAGAGTGACGTCGGTCTTACTGGCGTAGGTGTACTTGATCCCTGTCCACCAGATCTGCACCAGCTTTTCGGAATCTAGGTTATTGTCTTCGACTCCGCTCATCAAATATCCGCCCTGGTCGGTGGCGCCCACGCCCAGCGGGTTCGCGGGATTGTTCTGCCAGATGTATTCATAGCCGGCATAGAACTTGAACGGGTCCCACGTGTATTTGGCAGTGGCCATCACGGCATTGTTGTCGGTAACGATGCCATAGACCGTGTTGTCGGTACTGATCAGATTGGTCCCGGTGATTTCGACTGTATTGATGCTGTCAGTGGTGGACTGATATGGCTGGGTGGGACTGGTGGGCCCCAGAAGCGGATTCAGAACGCTGATCGCCTGGTTGTAGTGCTGGTAGACGAGGTCGGCTGAAAGTTTCTCATAATTTCCGCCCAGGTTGAATGCCCAGGCGTTATTATGCGGATTTTCCGGCGTGCAGGTGGAGGCGGTCCAACTGGTGGCTGACGGGGATGGAAGGTAGCAACCGCCAGTACCATCGACGAATTTATACATGGCGGCGAAATGAACCGGGCCGTAGGTGAGTCGATACTTCACCGCATCGTCCCACCGCGTGTCCTCGGTGTCGCCGCCGGCGGCCGTGGTGCCGTTGTACCCGATGTAAGAAAAGGCATAGCCGCCGGAGACGGGATCGTAAAGCAGCATGGAATCGGTCCCGAGAGAGCGCTGGCGGCCGAAGGTAAGCGTGCCGAAGTCGGCAGATGAGATGCCGGCATAGTATTCGTCATTGAGGGGTTGGCCGGCGCGCGCGCCGTCGATCGCTTCAGCATATCCCGCCCTGGGAAGGCCGTTGTCTTTGATGTCGGTGAGCGACGCATTGGAGAGCTGGCCAGATTGCGGATTGATGCCGGTGGAAGCGTTGAAGACAACGGACCAGCCATGCGCAAACTCTACGTGCCCCCTGATGCCCAGGCCGGTTTGTGACAGGTTATCCGGTTCGACGAGGAATCGAGAACCATTGGCGTTTCGGTTCACCAGCGATGAGCCTTCGTAGTTGTACGGACTTTGCGGCAGGCCGTGGCTGACCCAGCCGATGCCTATGTCATAGGCGCCATAGACCGTGATGCCGTGCCAGGTGAGGGTGTCGGAGGGACTTGAAGCAGCCGCGACTGGGTCACGGGACTGGATCTGGTTGAAACCTACGATGCCGGTGAAGTCCAGGTCGGCTAACTCAAATTGGGACGGGCGGAAAGCCGGCGCAGCGAACCTGGCGAGATTGTCGCCGGTAGGCAGCAGCGAGAACTGCCATCGCGGCTGCTCTCTTTGGGTCATGTCCACAGGTTTTAACCAGTTCGGGTTGTATGCATTCTGGGCAAAGGCGAGGGTCGATGAGAAGAGAGCGCAGGGCACGAGCAGGCGAACGAGGGAACTCCGGGGAAGCATGGGGCGTCTCCTGAAAAGAACGATTTCAGGATGAGTTTAACGGATCGAAAAGGATAATCGTATTGAATTGTGATGATGGGGAGCAGAGACCAGATGGTGGGTGCAGTTACGGCAGGAAGTGCGGGAGGCTTGGCTGGATTTTATGGGCGGATGATCATGACCTCGGTGGCTTTGATGAGGGCGGCAGCGGTGTCACCTTTCTTGAGGGCAAGTTCGCGCGCGGCGTCGGCCGTGATGATGGCGGTAACGTGTTGTTCGCCGACGGCGAGGACGACTTTGGCGAGGAGGCCTTGGATTTTGACCTGGGTGACGGCGCCTACGAGCTGATTGCGGCCGCTTATGCGCGGCGCGGCGGCGAGGGCCTGCGAGGCGGGGAGGAACCTACTGAGCGCGCCGGCGGGGATGCGGTGGTGACCGCCGGGAGTCTTGATGGTCTTGATGCGGCCGGCGAGGATCCAGTGTTTGAAGGCCGCATAGCTCATGCCGATCTTCTCCGCGGCCTGGCGTGGAGTGAGGAGGGTGGACGAAGTCATGGGAGGGGACTCCTTTCTAGCCCTGAAAGAGTGTTAACCGATTCTCATTTAGACGCAAAGGCAAAAAGCTGCATCGAACTTAGTTTCCATGGTAAACAGGCCGTGACAGCAGTCACTCGACAGCATTGTATGGGAATGATAGCCTTCCCGGTGGCCGTTGTCGGGCGGAACGAGGTCATCTACCGAACGACTTCCGTCATTCGGATTCATTACATTCAGGTTGGAGGGAACGTGACTGTAAGCAATGGGTTGTGGTTTTTGGCTGTTGTGAGCGCTATGTGGCTCATGGCCGCGAAGGTTTTTGCGCGTTGGTCGAGCGGTTCGGAGATTGGCCTGCCGGGGAACGATGGGAACCTGGCGGCCATGATGAAAGTCGCATTTGATCTTTTGCGGCGGCAGCACAAGATGGTGGCAGCGCTGGCGGCGTTGGTGTTTGCGGCCCTAGCGCCGGCCGCCGCATTGGCGCAAGGAGAGCAATCGGGCGGAGGCGAAGCCAACCTGGTGGTTCCGGATTTGAAGACGGTGAGTTTCGCGAATTTTGGCGGTATGAACGGACACGTTCTGTTGATGTACGGATTGTTGTTCTGCGTGGGCGGCATGCTGTTCGGCCTGGCGATCTACACGCAATTGAAGAACCTGCCGGTTCATCAGAGCATGCGCGAGATCTCGGAGATGATCTACGAGACGTGCAAGACCTACTTGGTGACGCAGGGCAAGTTCATACTGCTGCTCTGGGCCTTCATCGCGGTCATCATTGCGCTGTACTTCGGCTACCTGGCGCCGGTGCCCGGAAAATCGATTGCGATTACGCTGCCTATCATTCTGTTGTTCTCGCTGTTTGGCATCGCGGGCAGTTACGGGGTGGCGTGGTTCGGCATTCGCGTGAACACCTTTGCCAATTCGCGGACAGCGTTCGCGGGACTGCGGGGCAAACCGTATCCCGTCCATGCCATTCCGCTCAAGGCCGGCATGAGCGTGGGCATGCTGCTGATCTCGGTCGAGCTGCTCTTTATGCTCTTCATCCTCTTGTTCATCCCAGGGGCCTATGCGGGGCCTTGCTTCATCGGCTTCGCCATTGGCGAATCGCTCGGTGCGGCGGCGCTGCGTATTGCCGGCGGTATCTTTACCAAGATCGCCGACATCGGCGCCGACCTGATGAAGATCGTATTCAAGATCAAGGAAGACGATGCGCGCAACCCGGGCGTGATCGCCGATTGCACGGGCGACAACGCGGGCGACTCGGTGGGCCCGAGCGCCGACGGTTTTGAAACTTACGGCGTAACCGGCGTGGCCCTGATCGCGTTTATTCTGCTGGCCGTGCCGAACCCGACGACACAAGTGCAACTTCTGGTATGGATCTTCGTGATGCGCGTGGCCATGCTGGTTTCGAGCGCGGGCGCATATTTCCTGAACAGCGCCATCGCGCGCGCAAAGTACGCAAACGCCGACGAAATGAACTTTGAGGCGCCCCTCACTTCGCTGGTGTGGGTTACATCAATCATCTCCATCATACTGACCTATGTCGTCACTTACCTGATGATTCCGGATCTCGGTGACGGAACGATCTGGTGGAAGCTTGCATCCATTATCTCGTGCGGGACATTGGCCGGAGCGATCATTCCCGAACTGGTGAAGGTGTTCACTTCAACCGAATCGGGCCACGTGAAAGAAGTGGTGAAGTCGGCGCAAGAAGGCGGAGCTTCGCTGGGAATCCTTTCGGGATTCGTGGCCGGCAATTTTTCGGCCTATTGGCTAGGATTGTGCATGGTGGCACTGATGGGACTGGGCTACTACTTCACGACGGGGATGTCGATGTCGGCCTTGATGCTGGCTCCCGCTGTCTTCGCCTTTGGCCTAGTGGCGTTCGGTTTCCTGGGCATGGGCCCGGTGACGATTGCCGTGGATTCCTATGGGCCGGTGACCGACAATGCGCAATCGGTCTATGAGCTGTCGCTGATCGAAAATGTTCCGAATATCGAAGCCGACCTGAAAAAGAACTTCAACATCGATGTGAAATTCGAGCGCGCCAAGCACCTGCTGGAAGCCAACGACGGTTGCGGCAATACCTTCAAGGCTTCGGCCAAGCCGGTGCTGATCGGCACGGCGGTAGTGGGGGCGACCACGATGATTTTTTCCATCATCATGGCGCTGACTGGAGGACTGACCCATAACGTTTCAAGCCTGTCGCTGCTGCACGCGCCCTTTGTGCTGGGGTTGATTTGCGGCGGAGCGACGATTTACTGGTTCACCGGCGCTTCGACGCAAGCGGTGACAACAGGCGCATATCGCGCGGTGGAGTTCATCAAGGCGAACATCCGGCTGGAAGGCGTGGAGAAGGCGTCGGTGGCGGACAGCAAGAAGGTAGTGGAGATCTGTACCCGCTACGCACAGAAGGGAATGTTCAACATCTTTCTTGGCGTGTTCTTCGTGACGCTGGCGTACGCGTTTTTCGAGCCGTTCTTCTTTATCGGCTACCTGATTTCGATTGCGATTTTCGGGCTGTACCAGGCGATCTTTATGGCGAATGCCGGCGGCGCATGGGACAACGCGAAGAAGGTTGTGGAGGTCGACCTGAAACAGAAGGGGACGCCGCTGCATGATGCAACCGTGGTGGGAGACACGGTAGGTGATCCGTTCAAGGACACCTCATCGGTCGCCATGAACCCGATTATCAAGTTCACGACGCTGTTCGGATTGCTGGCTGTCGAGCTTGCGGTGACACTGAGCCAGAAGAACTCGGGGTTGGCGCATGGGCTGGGCGTGGCGTTCTTCCTGATTTCGGTCTTCTTTGTGTGGAGGACGTTCTACGGAATGAGGATTGAGAAAAGCGGGGAATAGAACGAGGACCAGGGAGCAGGAAAGACTCATCGGCCTCGCGTGCTATGGCATGCGGGGCCGAGTTGCGTTCGGGGTCTTTGGACGCCGTAAGAGCCCAGAGAAAGTTCTGTCCTTACGGGTGGATTCATGGAGCAGATACGGAGCGACGGCTGCGACCGAGGAAGCCTTTCAGGGGAATACCCTGAGAATTCCTGCTACAATTCGTGCGCGATTCAAGAACATGAGGATGAGTGGCTTTCCGCGGGCTCAGTGCTCGTCTGTGGCCACGGGGTAAGGACGGTGCGTATGGGACTTCGCAATCTGTTATATGCGACACTGATTTGCGGCGCGAGTGGTCTGCCGCTGAGTTCGATGGCGCAGAAATTTCACGATCCAACACCGGACGAACTGAAGATGACTTCCGATGCCAAGGCGCCGGGAGCGCCCGCTGTGTACCTTGACCGCGAGGAGACGACGGACAACACCAATCATTACGTGAGCGAATATGCCCGCATCAAGGTGTTGACCGAGAAGGGCAAGGAGTACGCGACGGTGGAGGTGCCTTATGTTCCGGGCTTTTCGGCAACGCCTATCATCGAAGCCCGCACGATTCACGCCGATGGCACAGTGATTCCCCTGACCGGCAAGCCGGAGGATCTGCTCGTGGTGAAGACCGATAAGAACCGCGTAAATGCGGCGGTGTTCAATATGCCGAGCGTCGAGGTGGGCAGCATTCTGGAATACAAGTGGACGATGTCGCTGCTGGGAGGAAGCTCGGTGAGCGGGGTCAGCTACGGCGAGAACGGATACTACGCGTCTTTGCTGGCTTCATCGGTGCCGGTGTGGAACGTGCAGAAGGACATCTTTATTCACAAGGAGCACTTTTATTTCAATCCCAAGACCGACCTGGAAAAGAATGTGATTGGGAGCCCTGTTACGCATTACAACGATGAAGGAGAGGTGGCAAGCTATCTTTTGTATGCAGGCCGTCTGCCGCTGGGGGGCAAGGTGCAGGTGACTCCGGAGCCCAACAGCGTTTACACACTCGACCTGACGGATGTTCCCGCAATACCCCGCGAGGAAAATGCGCCGCCCGAGCAGAGCCGGATCTACCAGGTGCGGTTCTACTATACGCCGTACGTGGCGGGCGAGATTTTTTGGAGTGACGAGGGCAAGCGCTGGGCGAAGGAGATCGACCGCATGGCTGAGCCCAGCGGGGCGCTGCGGTCTGCTGCGGCGCAGATTGTTGGCAGCGCGTCGAGCGACGATGAGAAGGCGCGCAAGCTCTACGACGCCGTGCAGGCGCTGGAGAACACCGCGTTTTCGCGTGAGAAGAGCGAAGAGGAGAGGCGAAGGCTCGGGCTGAAGCGAGAGGTGCGGTCCGTTGAGCAGGTGTGGAACGAGAAGAGCGGAACGCGCAACGAGATTGCGACGCTTTACCTGGCGCTGGCCCGGGCAGCCGGTTTGCAGGCCAGCGCCATAAGCGTGGCCGACCGGGAGGAGCGCATCTTCGATCCCAGCTACCTGTCGCTGAGCCAGTTGACCGCGACGCTGGTGGTGCTGCACATCAATGGAACGGATGTGTACGTGGATCCCGGTGAGAAGCTTCTGCCATATGGTCAACTGACGTGGAACCACACGCTGTGCGGCGGCCTGCAGGAGACGAGCAATGGCGTCGTGCACAATGCGATTACGCCGGCAAACGCCATCAAGGAAGCGATCACGGCCCACGCTGCAAATCTGACTGTGGGTTCGAACGGCGCGGCAACCGGAACCCTGCAGGTGGTGATGAACGGGCCTCGCGCGCTTTACTGGCGTCAGCTCAATCTGACCGACGGCGGACCGGAAGTGGAAAAGCGATTCGACGAGCAACTGCGCACGATTTTGCCGGCCGGGCTGCAGGGCGAGGTCGAGAAGATGCAAGGGATCGACACGTCGGCGGGATTCCTGACGGTGACGGCGAGCGTGAGCGGTCAGCTGGGCAACGCGATGGGGAAGCGGATTGTGTTGCCGGCATTTCCGTTTTCGCAGGGGGAACAGCCGGGGTTTATCGCCGAAGAGAAGCGCGAAGAGCCCGTCGACCTGCATTTTGCCGAGCAGGTGATCGATGACGTGGTGTTTCATCTGCCGGCCGGATACGCCGTGGAGAGCGCGCCGCAGCCCGTGCAACTGCCGTGGATGGAGCGCGCGCAAATGGTGGTGAAGACACAGCCCGGAGCAGGAACGCTGGACGTGCGGCACACGTTCGCGCGCGGTTTCGTAATGGTGGATGCGAAGGATTATGGGGCGCTGCGCGATTACTACCAGAAGATCGCGACCAACGATCAGCAGCAGGTGGTGCTGGCGGCGCAGTGAGCCAAGAGCCTCCGGCGACGGATATCGTTCAAGTCCCCGGGGTCGCGGGGAGTTGAGGTGCAGATGGCGTCTACTCGAAATCGCCGCCGGCGCCGATCGGCATACCGGGCGGAGCTTCGACGGGCTTCGCGGGAACGAACTTCGCGGGATCTTTCTCAAATTCATCGATGCGCTCGATAAGGGCCTTGCGATGGATGGCCTCGGCCGTGTCGGTTGGCAGCGGCGTGGTGATCCACTGCTGGTGAAGATCTTCAATGTGCCAGCGGACGATGGCGCGCGCTTGCGAGGAGGCGGCCGGATTGATAGCGAGCGAAAGCATCGCTTCAAGAGCGCGGAACTCGACGGCGCGTTCGACTTCAGACGACATGGTGTGGCCGCCTTCAGGGCGCACGGCGGTGGCAGTCGAGATCGCTTCTAGGACGCTGCGCAGACTGGGGGCATCGGCGACCCGCATGTGATATTGCACGAGGCGCGAGGCGCGCGCAGGATTGAGCAGAACGGAGAGCGTGAGGTCCGCTGCGGATTCCGCGGCTGCGACGGGATCGAAAGTGGCGCCAGTTTCAGAGGCGAAGGCCTCCGATGTTGTTTGAGAGCCGGGCGGATGAGGAGGAAGAATTCTCAGCAGGGATTCGGGGATGGTGAGGGTTTCTGGCGAGAGCGTTTTGAGAACGGCGTCGAGAGCTTTTTTCTGTTCGGCGGGCGAAACAATCTCAGGGAGCGGCTGGCCGTCGCCGCGAAGATTGTAGCGGTAGTCGAGGCCGCCAATCATTTTGACCGCAGCTTCAGTCTGGTAGCGATGGAGGAGATAGATCGGGACGAGCGTGTCGTCGAGCTGGGCGAGTGGAGTACCAGGCTTGACGGCGTTTTCGCCGAAGCGTGCCAGGGCGGCGGAGCGAATGGTGAGGATGCGATTGAGCTCGTCGGCGGGGTCGGGGCCGTTGTCCCAGAGATGTGCGTGGGGTTGGGCGCTGCTGTTGGGGCGCGCATCTTCGTCGGTGATGAAGTAGAGGCCGCGCCTGGCGGCGTTCTCGATAATCTTGCCGAGCTCAGCCTGCTCGTCTGCGCCGGCGGGGAACTGGCGATAGCCGTAGTCGATGGCGACCTTGTCCCAATCGCCGATGTTGGCGGCGTAAGCGTGGCTGAGGTCGGGTGTGTTGTCAGGACCGAGAGTGACAAAGGGAGCGGGATAGTCCATGACGGAAACGGACTGCTCAGGCGTGTGCGGAAACGAGCTGGCGGCGAAGTTGTGGGCGAGACCGAGGGTGTGGCCGGTTTCGTGGGCGGCGAGCAGGCGAAGGCGCGCGAGCGCCATTGCCAGCATGGGGTCGTTGGCCGGTGTGAAAGTTTTGCCCTGCACGTAGGGGCTAAGCAGCGCTTCGGCGATGAGGTAATCCTGGCGGGCGCGCAGGCTGCCGAGCGTGACATTGCCCTTGATGATTTCGCCGGTTCGCGGATCGGCGATGGCGTCGCCGTAGCTCCAGCCGCGCGTGTAGCGATGGACCCACTGGATGATGTTGTAGCGGATGTCCATGGGATCGGCGCCGGAGGGAAGGATGTCAACCTTGAAGGTGCCTGGCGCCCAGCCGGCGGCCTGAAAGGCCTGATCCCACCAGCGCGCGCCTTCGAGGAGCGCGGTGCGAATCGGCTCGGGAGCCCCGTTGTCGACGTAATACTGAATAGGCTGCTCGGCGGCGCAGCTTCTCGTGCAATTGGGATCTTTCTTGATGAGGCGGTGGCGCTCGATGAATTGCTGGTCCAGCGGCGAGCCAAGGGGAGCCGAGTAGTCGCGCCACATATCGGAGAAATAGCCGGCGCGGGGATCAAAACGGCGCGGTGTAAAGCCGGGATCGGGAAGAGCGAGGAACGACTGGTGTTCGTGAACGGTGAGCGCGTGCGGGTCTGGCGCGATGTCGCGGACGAAAGATTTCTGATCGGGTAGCGTGTCGGTGGCGAAGGTGAGGATGGCGTCGACTTCAGTGTTTTTGGGGAAGGCCCTGGTGGCGCTGAGGTCGAAGGTGGAGCGGGTGGAGTCGAGCCGGTATGAACCCTGATGGAGGTGGGTGAGCGTTTCGGCGACGCCATGCGCGTCGCGAAGGAAGAAGCCGGTAGCGTCAATGAGCACTGCGCCGGAGGGGTCGGCGGCAGCGATTGTGAATCCGGCGAGCACAGAATCGGGAAAGGACTGGCGGACGGCGAGCTGTTCGGCGGGATCCGATGCGGAGGAGCGGAATGATTCGTTCTGCTGGATGAGCAGGATCCTGGGGCCAATGCGCTCGAAATCGACGATGATGCCGGGCGAGATCTGGCCGCGATCCAGGCCGAGATCGTTGGAGCCCGTTCCATAGGGCAGGGAGTGAAAGTAAAGAAACTGATCGCTATTGCCGTTGGCGTGGAGGGGAACTTCGATGAAGAGCTTGCCTTCTTTCGCGTCCCAGTCGAGGGAGAGCAGGCCGGACATGCGGGTCATGGAGGCGGTTTCTTGCCGGATGGTGGGAAGGGAGACAGATGCGGGCGGTGCAGCAGGTTGGGGTTGCTGGGCAATGAGCAGAGGCGCGGCAAGCCAGGCAAGGGAAAGCAGGACGGAGGGGCGCATGGAATTGTTGTAGCACGTAGGCTGGCGTCCGGATGGGCAGACCGGCCGACGCGGAGAAAGGCTCCAGCGGGAATGTCTGCGACAGCGTGAGGAAACCAGCGAATCAGCACAAATATTACGCATTGAGTCAACAGTTGCAGTGAACCGGACGCGGCAGGGGATTGACTTGGCAGCACTGCCTGGTGGGAAATGGACTAGGATTCCGCGCGAACGTTCTTGCCAGGATGGGGATTGATGCAGCGTAAATTGCCCGAATGAAGCGAGAATACCGGCGGGTCGCGGCCTTCTTCATGGCGATTGACGGCATGTATGGCCCGCAGGAGATTGGCGGACGATTTGAAGAAGATCTTCTCTTTTCCGATGGCGTTGTGCAGTCTACTGGCCTTCCTTGCGGTGATGACAGCCCGCGGGCGCTTTGACGACAACGACATGTGGTGGCACTTGAAGCTCGGCGAGTTGATGTGGACGACGCATGCAATTCCGACAGAGGACGTGTTTTCTTATACCGCGTTCCACCATACAGTCGTTCCTCAGGAATGGCTCTCGGAAGCGACAATATACGGCGCGTACATGGCGGGAGGCCTGCGCGGCCTGATGGTGTGGCTCTGCGGCATTTCCGCTTTGATGTTGATTCTTGGGTATGGGCTGTGCTGGTTTTATTCGAAGAACGCAAAAGTGGCGTTCGCCGGTGCGCTCGTCATCTGGTATTTCGCGACGGTTGGTTTCTCAGTCCGGCCGCAGTTGATTTCGTATCTGTTGCTCATTGTGGAACTGCTGCTGATTCACGCGGGGCGGACGATCAACGCGAAATGGTTTCTTTGCCTTCCGGCGGTCTTCCTTGTGTGGGTGAACTCACACGGGTCGTTCATTCTTGGAATTGGTCTGGCCTGCGTGTATCTGGGATGTTCATTCGCCGAGTTCGAAATGGGGTCACTGATTGCCCATCGGTGGGAAACGGTGCGCCAGCGGACATTCGCTATCTCGATCGCAGCGTCGATCGCTGTGCTGTTCATCAATCCCGCGGGTTTGCGGCAGGTTGTTTATCCCTTCGACACCTTGCTTCATATGCCGTATCTGCTCAGCACCATCGAGGAGTGGGCACCTCTGTCGATGACCGACCAGCGCAGTATCGGCCTTCTCGCAGTTTTCTTTGTCTGTCTGCTGGTTGCTGTACTGCGCAAGGCGTCACTCCATTTCGACGAGATGGTTCTGCTTTGCCTGGGAGCATGGATGTCCATTTCTCACAAACGAATGTTGTTTGTGTTCGGCATGCTCGCGGGGCCGATCCTGGCGCGTGAACTTGCGGGTCTCTGGGAGAATTACGAGTCGGAAAGGGATAAATTGCTGCCCAATGCGCTGGTGATCAGCGTTGCTCTGCTTGGCGCGGTCTTTGCCTTTCCGAGCCAGAAGAATCTTGAGGCCCAGGTAGAGGCGGGCAGCCCGGTCAAGGCATTGGAGTTCATCGAGCACAGTCACCTAAGTGGCCCGATGCTGAACGACTACGCATTCGGCGGCTTTCTGATCTGGGCGGCTCCGGAGTATCCGGTCATGATTGACGGTCGCACGGACCTGTATGAATGGGCGGGAGTATACGATGCCTACGACCGTTGGATCATGCTGCAATCAGACCCCTCCTCATTTCCCGACCAATATAAGGCGAACTTCTGCCTCGTTGGTTCCGGGTCAAGCATGGATCGAATTCTGAAGCTTTTGGGGAATTGGAAGCGGGTGTACGCGGACAAGCAGGCCGTAGTCTATGTGCGCACGCCCCAGGCTGCGGGCCAGGCTTTGGAATGAAGGCGGAGGGATGCCGAAGATCGCCCGCCGGGGAGCAATTCTTGCGCAAATGTCCACATCTGCACAGGAAAATCACTGAAACTGCACTGTTTCTGCCCCTTGTGCAGGAGTAATTGCCGGGAATAGGCTGGGAATCGGTGAGATTGAGCTGGGAAAGGCCTAATTT
>Ga0335074_10010709_pt1 | contig 12825 bp, 10 predicted proteins | sample Lox_Sample_23_FD_206715 | JGI IMG/M metagenome (GOLD analysis project Ga0335074, IMG submission 206715) | Soil microbial communities from Loxahatchee National Wildlife Refuge, Florida, United States - Lox_Sample_2.3 | ecosystem: Environmental > Terrestrial > Soil > Wetlands | place: USA...
TTTTGGAACCGTAGTCCCTCGCATTTCGGTCCCTCGATGAGCCCAAAATAATCTTGCACAACCGGCCGCGCTTCAACTGAGACACATGTTCAGGTCTTATACGGTTCTAGGCGTTGGCTTAGCCATGCGCGCGCTTCGGCTTCGCTGCGGCATGGCGACACGGCAGCGACATCGTCTAACAGAGTTTCTAACATCCTTATAGCACCGAACTCTACATCGGTTGAAACAATCACGGCCGTGGGTCCAAATTTGTTTTCCACGCTCATCTCTCGCACAAGCGCAACTATTGTCCGCACCTCATCAGAGGTGAAATCTACATTTGCAGCCCGGGCGTCGATGATCTCTGGATAGAGGAGGCCGTTAAAATGGCGCTCCAATTTGAGGTGCTGATCAACGTCTTCGGAGGTCACGCGGCCAAGTGCAACCGAGTCGATTCTCCGCTCAGCGTGGTTGATGTCAGCAATAATCGGCACACTAAATTCCTCGCGAAGAGAGCTACCAAGGCGAAGACGCAGCTCCGAGAGCAGCTCCCGCTGGACCGCCCATTGCCGCTCCTACGAAGCCCCTCCGTGACGCCCACCACCGCAGCCCCCGCCTTTTCTCTGTGTTCGTCACCCATTTCTCGAACCGTGACATGGCCCTTCTCATCCTTCTAGGTGACAGAATAATCCGCCAGTTCAAGCCAAGCGTCGCGGCCAAGCGCCTTTGCCACCTGCAGGCCTTTCGTCGCCCCATCTTTCGAATTTGCCGTCAACGCAACCAAAGTCAGGTCGCCCATACTTCTAACCTTTATCCAAAAGAATTATCTGGGATTTAGTCGGGATTGCCATTGAACAGCCTGAACAAATCTACGTCTGTGACCGACGTCGCTGGCTGTTGGATCGGTGGATGCTACCACTTGTTTCAGTATTAACGCAACCAAATCGCGCGGTCGAAGAGCGGATCTGTTTTCCAGGACAGCTTGCAAAATTTCAGCCCGCGCGCGTATAAATTGTGTGAGTCGCGACGATGCGGACCTTTATTGGCATACTGGCGTTGCTTGCCGCGGGGATACCGTCGCCTGGTCTTCCTCAGTCAAGTCCAAAGCTGCAAAGGTTCTTTCAGCAGAACATTGGACTGAATGAAGATCAGATCAGATCCATCCGAGATGGAGAGCCCGTAGCGAAGGCGCTTCCATCCCGTACTCCGGACGAGATGTTTTTGTTTGGGGCGGTGTACATCGATGCCGCTCCGGAGGCTTATCTCCTATATGCGCGCGATTTGGATCGGATTCGAAAGGCTCCCAGCTTTCTGGCCCTCGCCGCTTTCAGCAGTCCGCCACAGATTTCCGATTTGAAGGATTTTTCGTTCGATAGTGAAGAGATTCAAGACTTACGGCATTGCAAGCCCGGCCACTGCCCGATCCAGGCTCCCGGCAGTACCATCGAACTGCTTCAGCGATCCATCGACTGGTCCGCCCCGCAGGTGGATGAACAGGTCAATCAGTTCGTGCGAGAAAACGCACTGGAGTTTCTGCTTGGTTATCAACGCGACGGCAATCAGGCGTTGGGCGTTTACAATGATAAGCGTGATCCGACCGTAGTAGAGCGCCAGTTCGCCTACATGCTCAGTTACAGCAACGCCCTTCCCGAGTATCTGCCGGATTTCTACCAATACCTTCTTTCGTACCCAAACGCGAAGCCCCGGAACGTCCGGGACACGTTTTATTGGTCAAAGGTGAAATTCGGATTGAAGCCCACGCTGCGCATCGTGCACATGATGACCATGCGCGGGAACCCTGCCGATGAAGTTGCCTACGCCATTGCTGAGAAACAGCTGTATTCAAGCCATTATTTCGAAACCGCTCTGGACCTTACGTTCTGTGTCCGTGGCACGGACTATAACCCGGCCCAGCCTGGTTTCTATCTCATCAAAATTCTGGGTTCCGAACAGGCTGGTCTGACGGGTGTTAAAGGCTCGGTTGTTCGAAAGGCCGCCGTCGATCGGTCCGTTTCAAGTCTGCGCAACTTGCTCGCGGCAGCCAGAAACGCAGTGGAAGGCAGATAGCAGGTAGGCCGTCCGTCGCCAATTTTACCCTCCGCGAACGTTCTCTTCTTCAAAAACCGCAGGGCCAAGCTTGCACGAGATCCCAGTTGGTTATGCGAACTGATTTGTGGCCGTCCAGCAGGAAGATCGTGCGACGAAATCAATTTGCTTTACATTGCGAAATGCCGGGCGTATATAACGGCCCATCCGGGAGATCAAAGCGGAAGTCCTGGTTGAGAGGATTGCCGTGTCGCGCAACGTAGCTGATCTGATGTGGGAGATGCTGGAAAAGGCTGGGGTAAAACGATGCTACGGCATCGTGGGCGACGCGCTCAACCCCGTAATCGACGCGCTCCGCCGAAACGGACATATCGAATTCATCCACGTACGCCACGAGGAGTATGGCGTCTTCGCGGCGGTCGCCGATGCATACTTCACCGGCAACCCGGTCGTTGTGTGCGGCACGGCGGGACCGGGAGTGACGCACCTCATCAATGGTCTAATAGACGCCAAGAAGGAAGGCGCGCCCATCATCGCGATCGCGGGAGACGTCGAAACCAGCCTGATCGATACCTCCGCCCTCGAGGAATTGAATCCCTACAAGTTTTTCGATACCGCTTCGCTTTACACGGGACGGGTCGTAGACCCCGAGCAGGCGCGGGCCGTGATTAATACGGCGATTGTTACGGCGGTGATCGACCGAGGGCCGACTGTGATTTCCATGCCTGGCAACGTGGCCGCGGCCGACGCTCCTGCGAAAGCAAATGACGTAGCTATTGCGGTTCAACCCGTGCTGCGTCCCGCGGACACGGATTTGGCAAAGCTCGCGGCGCTAATTGAAGACGCGAAAACAGTCGCCATCTTCGGTGGCGATGGCTGCCGCGATGCGCGAGACGAAGTCATCGCGCTCGCGACGAAGCTCAAAGCCCCGGTGGGCTATTCGCTCCGCGGCAAGCAGTGGCTGGAGCACGACAATCCAAATGCAGTCGGCATGAGTGGACTGCTCGGCTACGGCGGCGCCTACAAAGCGATTCATGCCGCCGACCTGCTGCTCCTGCTCGGCACGGATTTCCCCTTCTCAGAGTTTCTTCCCACCAAGGACGTCAAAAAAGTGCAGCTCGACCGCAATGCTAAACACATCGGTCGCCGCACAGCCGTCGATTTGGCGCTGGTGGGCGACGTGAAGGCGACAATCGCGGCGCTCCTTCCGAAGGTTCACGAGAAGAGCGAAACGCGTTTACTCGAAGAGTGTCTCTCTGAAACGCGAGAGTTCGGCGAACTCCTCGGCCATTACGTCGAAAAAGGACCGGAGATCAAACCGATTCGCCCAGAGTTTCTTGCCGCTGCCCTGAGTGACGTGGCAGCGGACGACGCCATGTTCTTCGCCGACACCGGCACGCCGGTTATATGGCTGGCTCGGCACATCAAAGGCGGAAACAATCGCAGGCTCTTTGGCTCCTTCACTTGGGCATCGATGGCCAGCGCGGCGCCCAACGCCTTTGGCGCACAACTCGCCTATCCTGGCCGCCAAACCATCGCACTGTGCGGTGACGGCGGCTTCACAATGCTGGCTCTCGGCGATCTTGTGACTCAGGTGCAGCGGAAATCCCGCGTGGTCCAAATCATCTTCAACAACGAATCGCTCGACTTCGTGCATATCGAGCAGCAGGAAGCCGGTTTTGTACCGTTCGGCGTCGAATTCAAGAATCCGAATTTCGCGCGTGTCGCCGAGGCGATGGGCGCAAAAGGCATCCGCCTGGAAGAACCCGCCGATGTGAAGGACGCACTGAGGGAAGCTCTCGCCCACCAAGAAGGGCCGGTCGTCATCGACGCCGTCGTCGAGCCGTTCGCGCTTTCGCTGCCGTCGCATGTGCCTTTCCACGTGGCGAAGAACTTCACGTTGAGCCTGGCTAAGCAAGCGCTTTCAGGCCAAATGGATTCGGTGATCAAGACACTCGAGCGCAACATTCGTCTCGTTTGATCCACACCGCTCGGGCGACAAGTGAAGGAAAGCTGCGCCTGGTGGCAATTTGCTCAGAAATAACGCACGCATGGCTTTGTGCACACCAAGGTAACTCGCGCGAAAACCACCGGTTCGCCTTTAAGCGTCAAAACCGTGCAATTTAGCCCATTTTAAGGTGCCATTTTTGACGCCGCAGCAGCCCCCTCCGCCCGCCGCGTCGGCTGAAGCCGTGCTCCTCTGCCCCCTTTGCCTCCTCAACCTCCTCTGCTTCGTGGTCCTATGAGTTCCATACTGCGTATTTCCCACAATAGAAATCGCAGTTTGCGCATGCTACCCTTGGCTCGTTTTTGAAGCTGAAATCCGCGCAGTCGCGGAAAAAAATTCCGCAAAAAAGCGCGGAAATAACACAGGAGGAGTGTGCGCGGATCGCGCCAAGTCACAAAACACGAAATTTCTAATCGATAGTAATTACGATTAGAAATCGCCGTAAGCGGCGCATTTTCAATCACATAAAAATTTCTAATCGATAGAAAAACAGCCCCTGCGAAAGCAGCAAAAGCGCACAAAAGGCGAAGGGCGGGGGGCCGCGAATCACCAGTCGCAAGTCACTGCATGATCCGGCTAGGTGACCCAGAGCAGCGGTTGGCGAATCGGATAGTTGCGGATGATTTCGGCAACGGTGGGGTCGGGATTGAGGCTGCGCCAGACGGGGAAATATTGGGCGCGTCCGAGCGCGATGCCGGCGAAGAGCAAACTCGGCTGGCGGACGGGCCAGTCGTCCCAGTATTCGACGTCATGCTTATAAGGCCATTTGCTTTTATCGGCGATGAACGGAAACATGAAGGCCATCGCGTTTGCAAAGCTGCGGCCTTCGGGTGAGGTGAACGAGAAAAGATTGTCGTGAGGGGCCGAAAGAATCTGGCAGACGACGGACATTACGTCGAGATTGAAAATGCAGTAGCCGTAAGGTTTTGTGCGCGCGAGCTCGAGCGGGAAGCTGCCGTCGGCGGCGATCTGGTTGGGCACGATCACTTCCTTGAAGCGCGTGCGGCAAAAACCGGTGATGTCCGTCTGCCCGGTGAAGGTGGCAAATTCAGCAGCTTGCGCGACCCAGCAAGTGCCGTGATTGTTCTTCGCGTCGCGCTCCTGGATGCCGTTTTTTGAAGTGGCCATCCAGGTGACGTAGTCGCTGAACCATTTGCGCAGGCCGGCGGATTCGCCAGGGGAGAAAGCGCGCGCGCGTTCGAGGAACCGAATCGAGCGCACGACTTCGACGAGATGAAGTGTGTCGATGATGCCGGTTCCCCGCCCCGTGGTGATGCCGTGAATCGCCTGCGCGTATTGCAGGTTGGGATTCATCATCGTGGCGGGATCGAGGAACCACGCGCGCAGATGTTCCGCGGCGTGCTGGGAATAGCGCTTTTCGCGAGTGAGCTGCCACGCCGCGGCGAGCGCCGGCACTTGCACGCTGAGGCGAATCAAGGCGAGGCGATGCGCGTTGAAATTATCGGGATTGGACATGCCGTCGTGCTGGATGTAAGGCCCGTTCGGGTTCTTTAGATCGGGCCACCAGTAATCGCCTTCGGAGAAATAGTCGTGTTTGCCGCCGGCGCTGCGCGGGCTGGAATAGGCCGTGATCGTGACGGGTTGTTCGGTGAGGTATTGATCCGCGGCGGTGAGGATCCTTTGGCGATCGATCGCCGCCACATTGGGAATTTCACGTTTCGGCAATTTCGCGAACGCGGTGCGGTTTGCAAATCCGGCGGCAATACCGGCGGCCAGCCCGCAGAATTTTCGTCGAGAAATTTGCGACATGATTGCCTCACGAAAGCACCGTTACATGCCGACGCCGAGCCGCGGGCGCTCTTTTCGCACGAAGAGATTGTCTTGCGTCGGCACGTCATCGCATTCGATGGCGATTGTGGTCACGGGGTGGTCCGGCGCTTTCATCGGCAAATCGGTGAAGCGCACGCGGAATTTATCCTGGATGAAATTCACTTTGTCGCCGGTGGCGAGCATGCGCGCGGACTTCACGCCGACCATGAGACCCGCGATGGCGACGTAATCGCCGGGCCAGAAATGGACGTGCATGTAAAGCGTGTTGCCTTTTCTGGAGAAGCTCGCGTAATTCGAGCGGCTCGGCTGGCACGGCTCGGATTCGTAGATCGATTCGCCGTTGCGCTGCAGCCAGCCGCCGACTTCGGTGAGAATGTCGATGGAGGGCTGCGGGATCGAGCCGTCGGGCTTGGGGCCGATGTTGAGGAGATAATTGCCGGTGTCTTTGGCGCACTGGATGAGATTCTGGACGACGCGGCGCGGGCTCTTCCAATCATCGTCGGCGCGCTGATAGCCCCAGCTGTCGTTGAGCGTCATGCAGGATTCCCAGGCGCGGCCGTTTTTATCGGCTGTAATTTGTTGCTCGGGCGTTTGAAAATCGCCGGGCAGGCCGTTGCGATTATTGACGATGATGTCCGGCTGAAGCTGAAAAACCATTTTGTTCATGTCTTCGGAGCGCCATTGCTCGGCGTTGAGCGGCCAATCGACGTCGTACCAAAGCACGTCGATCTTGCCGTAATTGGTCATGAGTTCGCGAATCAGGCCGTGCGTGTATTCGACGAAGCGCTCGCGGGCGGCGTCGTCTGTGGCGCAGATGGCGCCGTCGGGATGGTGCCAATCCATGAGCGAATAGTAGAAGCCGACGTGCATTCCCTCGGCGCGGGCGGCTTCGACGTATTCCTTGACGAGATCGCGGCCGGGCCCCTGCGCGGGAGCGCAATAATTCGTGTATTTTGTCGCGTCGAAATTGCAGAAACCTTCGTGGTGCTTGGTGGTCATCACCATGTATTTTTGGCCGGTGGCTTTGGCGAGCCTGGCCCAGGCGCGCGCGGCGTTCGGGATCGGCTTGAACATTTTGGCATGCTGCTGATAATCGGCGACGGGCCAGCCTTCGTTTTCCATCACCCATTCGTGGCGTTCAATGGTGCTGTAGAGTCCCCAATGAATAAACATGCCGAAGCGCGCCTTATGCCACCATTCCATGCGGCGCTGGCGATCGGCGATCACTTCCGGCGATTCGGCCGGGGCTACGGCGGTGGTTTGCGTTTGCGGCGATGCGGCAGGCGCGGCATTGGCCGCGCTTGCCACAAGCCCCGGCGCCACGGCTAATGAGGCGAGCGAGCCCGCCGTGGTCGTGATCCACCCACGGCGCGTCATTCGATTGCGATCCTGTTCCATGACTTCGACCTCCTTCTCGAAAGCTGAATTTTTGACGGCCCAAACACTTTTGGAGCTTACTTTTCCAAGGTGAAGATGTTTTCCATCAGCATCCATTTTTCGCCCGGTTTGGCGCCGGGGAGCGCCTGCTGAAACTTCCACATCAGGGTTTCCCACTCCTGGACTTTGGGATTGTCGCGGTCGGCTGCTGCTTTCGCGGCGAAAGAGAAATTATCGTTCGTCTCCATGATCATGAACATCCGTGTGCCGACGAGATAAATCTCCAGGTCTTCGATGCCAGCCTCTTTGATGCTGGCGGTGATCTCGGGCCAAATGCGCTCGTGATATTTCTTATAGGCCGTGATCAGGCTGGGATCATCTTTCAAATCGAGCGCCAGACAGTAGCGTTTGCTCATCAGACTGTCCTCAAGGCTGCCGGAGTGGCGGACGAGGCGGTGGGCTTATAGCCGCTGGTCGCAAAATAGAACACGTAGACGTAGCAGGCGAGCGGCACCGTGAACGCCCACTGAATGTTGCTCTTATCGGAGATGAATCCCATCAGCACCGGAAAAAGCGCACCGCCAATGATCGCCATCACCATGAATGACGAGGCCAGCTTCGTATACGGCCCGAGATTCTTCAAACCGAGAGCGAAAATCGTGGGGAACATGATGGAGTGGAAGAAGCCGATGAAGACGACGGCCCAGACCGGAAACACGCCGCTGGTGAAAATGGCGATCAATGCACAAACGACGGAAGCGGCGGCGAATGCGCTCAAAAGGCGAGGCGGCGCAATCTTTTTCATCATGGCCGAACCAGCGAAGCGGCCAATCATGAATCCGAGGAGATGCCACCAGAGATAATCTGCGGCGGTCACGTCTGACGTGCCGGGGAGCGTGTGTTCGGCAAAGCGGATGATGAAGCTGGTGACGCCGACTTGCGCGCCGACGTAAAAGAACTGGGCGAGGACGCCTTTGACCAAGTGTTTGTGCGCCAGCAACCCGGATAATTCACTTTTGCCACCCTCGCGCTCGCGTTCTTCTTCTTCGATCCTGGGCTGCACTTCGGGAAGGCGTGCGAAAAAGATCAAGATGAAAACGAAGATGAAGACGCCAGTGATCGCAAGATAGGGCATCTTGACGCGCGCCGCCAGAGACGCGGAATAGGCCTGTATTTGGGACGCGCTCATTTGGGAAAGCTGCGCCGCAGAATATCCCACACTCGTTAGAATGAAAGCTTTGCCGATGTAGGGCGTCACGAATGCGCCCACGGCGTTGAAGGATTGCGCGAGGTTCAGGCGGCGCTCGGAGCTTTCCGGCGGGCCGAGGATCGTCACGTAAGGGTTGGCGCCCGTTTCGAGAAAGCCTTGGCCGAACGCCATCACAAACAGCGCCAGCAGAAAAAATATGTACAAGTGCGCCGAGGCGGCAGGAATAAACAAAAAAGCGCCGAACGCGCAAACGAACAGGCCGAAAAGCAGTCCTTTCTTGTAGCCGATGCGCTCCATCAGCTTGCCCGCGGGAAGCGCGGCGAGAAAATAGCCGCCGAAAAAGGCGAACTGCACGAGCGAGGAGGCACGGTCGCTCAGCTGGAAAGTTTTCTTGAACTGCGGGATGAGAATGTCGTTGAGATTGACGCCGAGCGCCCAAAGAAAAAAGAGGCTCGTAATCAGAATGAATGGGATCACGTAACGGCGCTCGGTCATCGGCGCGGATTGTGGCGTGGGCGTCTCCTTCTTTCACCGACTACAAAGTACAAAAACGAACCTGCCTACCGAAATGCGCCCGCGACCTGCACGGCGACGGTGGCCGCGACAAAAACCACTCACTCTAGCGCGCGATCGAGGTGCACATAACCACCATCGACGTACACGTGCTGGCCGGTGATGTGGCTCGCGCGGGAAGAAATCAGGAATAAAACCGTGTCCGCGATTTCGCGTGGCTCGGTCATGCGCTTTCCCAGCGGAATGCGGGCGACGATCGACTTCAATTTTTCATCGGGAAACGGAAACGTGCTCAGCCACTGCTTGTAAAGCGGCGTCATTACTTCGGACGGGACGACCGCATTGACGCGAATTCCGTGGCGGAGCAGTTCCGCGGCCCATTCGCGCGTGAGCGCGAGAATGGCGCCCTTCGCCGATGCGTAACCCGATGTGTTTCCCTGGCCCGTAACGGCCGTTTTCGAGCTGATGTTCACGATCGTGCCGCGCGCCGTCTTCAAGTGTGGGAGCGCGTAATGGGCCATGTTGTAGTAATGAAGCAGATTGCGCTGAAGCGAGCCGAGGTATTTTTCCGGGCTGCCGCGCTCGAGGCCGACGCCGTCGTTGACGCCCGCGTTGTTCACCAGAGCGTCGATGCGGCCGAACTGCGCGATTGTTTCTTCGACTGCCTTTTTGCAATTGTCCGGATTGGTCAGCTCGACCGCGAGTGAGTCGCCTTTTGCACCGGCCTTGGAAAGCTCCGCTTTAAATCGCTCGCAGGCTTCGGCGTCGCGGTCGACGATCACGGGGATCGCGCCTTCGCGGCTGCACTGGCGGACGATCGCAGCACCGATGCCTTTTGCGCCGCCCGTTACAATCACCACTTTATTCCCAAGTTCGAGGTCCATCAGGCGTTAACTCGCAGGCCATAAAAGTGAACTGCATTCGCGCCGAAGATTTTGGCTTTGTCGGCGGCTGAAAAATCGGCTGTGTAATCCACGATCAACTGGCGCACGCGGGTATATGTGCCGGCGAGCAAGCACACCGGCCAATCCGAACCAAAAATAAGCCGGTCGATGCCAAACGCGTCGAAAACAAGATCGAGATACGGGCGAAAATCCTCGGCGCGCCAGCTGTGCCAATCCGCTTCCGTGGCGAGGCCCGAGACTTTGCAATAGACGTTTGGATTCTGTGCAAGAGTTCGCATCTGGCCCGCCCATTGCGAGATGCGGCAGCCCCTAATTTCCGGCTTCGCCAGGTGGTCGACGATAAAGGGCTGCTTTGGGAATCGCGAAACCATTTCAATCGCGGCGGGCAACTGCTTGGGATAGATCAGAATGTCGTAAGTGAAATCGAATTCGGCCAGTACCGCGATTCCACGCAGGAAATCCGGATTCAGCATAAAGCGGTCATCCGCTTCGGCCTGCACCACATGGCGGAAGCCGCACAGTTTCTCAAATTGCGAGAAATAATCGAGCCGCTCGCCTATGTTAGGTGAGCGCAAATCCACCCAGCCCACGACTCCCGCAATCGCGCTGTGCTGCGCAGCAAGGTGGAGCAGGAAAAGGGTCTCGCCCTCGGATTGATCGGCCTGAACGGCAATCGTGCCCTCGATGCCGTTCGCGGCGAGTTCAGGCAGCAGGTCCGCGGGGAGAAAATCGCGCTTCAGGATGGACATTTCGTCCGTGATCCAGGCGTCACGTTGCGCGTCGTAATGCCAGAAATGCTGATGCGCGTCAATTCTCATGGGGACCGACGGACATTCCGAAGGCAATCACAGCGAAACTCCGCGCTTCCAGGGAATGAAATCGCGCTGGCCCAGTATTTCGGCCTTGGTATGTGTGGCGCCGCTTGCGACGCCGACCACGAAATCCAAAATCGTCGCGCCCATTTCGTCGATCGTCGTTTCACCGGAAACGACAGGACCGGCATCAATGTCGATAATGTCTCCCATACGGTGCGCCATATCGGAATTGGTCGAAATCTTTACCACGGGGGCAATCGGATTACCTGTGGGCGTGCCGAGGCCGGTGGTGAAGAGGACGACGCTTGCGCCGGCGCCCACTTGGGCCGTGACGCATTCAACGTCATTGCCCGGCGTACACTGTAGATTGAGCCCGGGCACCGAGGAATATTCCGGATAATCGAGGACGGCGGTGACGGGCGAAGTGCCGCCCTTTTTCTCCGCTCCCGCAGATTTCATCGCATCGGTGATCAAGCCATCGCGGATATTTCCGGGCGAAGGATTCATGTCAAATCCGGAGCCGACCGCCTTGGCGCGCGCCGCATACTCCTCCATGAGTTTCATGAAGCGGTCGCTCACTTCTCTGCTTACACTCCGGTTGATCAGGTCTTGCTCGACGCCGCACAGCTCGGGAAATTCCGAGAGAATTCCGCGGCCGCCCAGCGCCGCCAGCAAATCAGCTGTATGGCCGATTGCGGGATTCGCGGAAATACCCGAAAAACCGTCCGAGCCTCCGCACTTCAGGCCCAGCACGAGCTTCGACAGGGGGGCGGGCGCGCGCTCATTCTTGTTTGCCTCGGCCATACCCAAAAAGGTCTTGCGGATCGCGTCCGAGAGCATCGCGAATTCCGAGGCGCTTTGCTGCTGTTCGAAAACAATCAGCGGCTTGTCGAAATTCGGGTCACGCTGGCGGATCTGTTCGCGCAAAATGGCGGTTTGTGAATGCTGGCAGCCGAGGCTGAAGACCGTGGCGCCCGCGACGTTAGGATGATGAATGTATCCGGCGAGAAGGCCGCAGAGATTATTTGCATCCTCGCGCGTGCTGCCGCAGCCGGCCTCGTGAGTGAGGAATTGAATGCCGTCGATATTTTTGAATAGAGACGAGCGCGGCAGAGTCTTCTTCTGCTGCGCGAGCTTCGCGCTCTGCTCCTGAGCCTGATCGAGTTTTCCTTCGCGATAAAGGCGCGCGAGCTCCGCAACCTGCTGGCGATAGACCGGCGGCTGCGCGAAGCCGAGCTCTTCCTCAAACGCCTGCTTCATCATCAGAATATTGCGGTTTTCGCAGAAGACGAGGGGAACTACGAGCCAGTGATTGCGCGTTCCTACTTGGCCGTCGAAGCGGTGATAGCCGAGAAAGGTCGTGCCGCGCCAGCGCGAGACGTCGGGCGCCTTCCAATGAAACTCACCGGTCTTTTCGTGAAAGGGTGACGCCTCATGGTGCAAATTGCGAACCGTAATGACCTCTCCGCGCCGAATGGGCGCCATAGCTTTGCCGACCATGACGCCATACATCACCACGGCGTCGCCCACGGAGAGATCTTTCAGCGCGAACTTGTATTTCGCCGGCACGTCGGTGGCGAGGTCGACCTCGGTGCCGTTCACCGGGACACGCGCGGCCGCGGGCAAACTCTTCAATGCGATGGCGACATTGTCGCGCGCATCAAGCTTTAAGACATTTCTGGGCTCTGCCATTTTCGTCGGTTATTCCCACTCTCACTCGCCAGTTGAGCGGCGACAATGCGAGGTGCGCTCCTGAATTGTGCGGTAAGTGCGACGCGTTCCGGCGCACAGTGTACACCCATTAGGGCCGGATAGGACCCAAGCACGCGAAATTTATGTAAGCGATTACAAGTATTTCACGGAGCGAAACGTCGGAATCAGAGGCGAAGAAGCGCAGCCGTTGTTGTTTGCCCGTGGCAAAGCGTATACTTTGATGAGGTGAACCGCATGGATCGGCCCGGCCGGATTGCGTGCATCTCATTGGTCGCCACACTCGCTGTCGGTATCCCAACCCTCGCATTTGAGTATCCTCTTTCGGACACGGCGATTCGCGAGGCATTCCTTACGGGTAACGCGAACAACGACGAAGCGGCGCAGCTATTCCTTAAGTATGCCCATAGCTTGCCGGCGCCTGAGAGCGGACCTTACGTTTCGACGATCAGCGTGAGGACTCCGTATGAG
>Ga0335074_10010712_pt1 | contig 12824 bp, 12 predicted proteins | sample Lox_Sample_23_FD_206715 | JGI IMG/M metagenome (GOLD analysis project Ga0335074, IMG submission 206715) | Soil microbial communities from Loxahatchee National Wildlife Refuge, Florida, United States - Lox_Sample_2.3 | ecosystem: Environmental > Terrestrial > Soil > Wetlands | place: USA...
GCAGGTCAAGGAACTGACCCCGCGCGAGATGGAGATCTTCCTGCTCGTCGCCAAGGGGATGTCCAACGCCGAGATCGCCGCCAAGCTCGTCATCGGCGAGACGACGGTGAAGACGCACGTGACGCGGCTGCTCATGAAGCTCGGCGTCCGGGACCGCATACAGGCGGTCGTGCTCGCCTACGAGGCGGGCTTGGTCAGGCCGAGCCAGCGTTCTCGGTGACCTCTTCCGGCGCCTAACACTTCAATGGCCCAATTTCACCCGTTGAGCAGCTGGCGCGCCATCACCATGCGCTGGATCTGGTTGGTGCCCTCGTAGATCTGGGTGATCGTGGACCAGCGGGATCCACAGCTCCGGCTGGATGCCCTCGACGCTGACCAGGGTAGCCGCATTGGTGTAGTGGGCGCCGGTGTCAAGAGCGAGGACAGGCAGTCCGCTTGCGACCAGGTGGTGCAAGCCGTAAAGCCGTTGGAGTCCCGGGCCAGCCGGGTTAAACCTAGATCAGTCCAAGTCGCGCATGTTGTGACATTCGCATCTACGGCAGGGCGGGCAGCGCGGGGAGAATGGCGGTGATGATCGTTTCTTTTGGCCGGACGCCTGATGCGCACCTATCCTGCCGGTATCGCCGTTTTGTGCTGACCGTCCGCGGGATGGTGACGGGCGTCCAGGGAGCTTTCATGGGGAAGCGGTGGCGGGTTGCGGCGGCAGACGGCGACGAGCCCGTCGCACTCGTGATCCGGCTCGGGGTCGCCGGGGTGGTGCTGTGGAACCTGGGGCAGGTGGGAAGGCTCGCCTACCTCGCCTTGGCCGAGACCCCGCATACCATCTGGTGGCAGGCGGGCGCGCTCGCGCTGGCGCTGCCGGCCGACATCGTGCTGATCGTCGCGGCCGTCCGCAACGTCCGGCCGCGGTGGTCCAGCTGGCTGCTGGCCGCCGTCGCGCTGCCGGTGGTCGCGGTGGCGCCGCTTGCCGGTTACGACTGGGCGCTGATGCTCACGATGCCTGCCGCGCTGGCGCTCATCTACTTCCGGCCGCCGGCCAGCATCGCGGCGTTCGCGCTGGTGCTGGGCCTCGCGGCGGTCTCGGTGGCGCTGCTGAGCACGCACCCGGCCGCCTCGGCGCCGCTGCTCAGCTCGCAGGACAAGGTCCAGTACGGCGCCGTCGACGTGATGGACGTGCTGTGGGCCGGGGTGGCCCTGGCCGTCCTGGTCTGGCTGACCAGGACGGCCAGGGAGCTGGACGCCGCCCGCCGCCAGCTTGCCGCCAAGGCCGTGATCATCGAACGCCAGCGGATAGACGACGAGGTGGCCGGCACGCTCGGCGCCGCGCTGGAGCGGATCGCGGCGCGCGGCGAGCTGGCCCAGGCCCTGGCCGAGTCGGCTCCCGACCGGTCCGCCGGGGAACTGGAGGCACTCACCGCCCGGTCGCGGGACACGCTGGCGCGGGCCCGCGCGATGCTGTCCGGTTACCGGGACGTGTCAGCGGAGGGGGAGCTGCGCGCGGCCGTGACGCTGCTGTCGGCCGCCGGCATCCGCGGCCGCCTAGCGCTCGACTCTCCGGAAAAGCTCCCGGCTGAGCTGCCCGAGACCGCCCGCACCGCGCTGCGCGAGATGGTCGCCCGCGCGCTGGAGGACCGCGGCCTGCGCGAGTGCGTGCTCACCGCGGCCACCGCGGACGGTGAGCTTGTCATCGGGCTGAACCGGCCTGCCGATCGCGCGTGCCGTGAGGACGCGGCGTGACCACCGCGTTCTGGACACCGAAGACCCCGTATCGGGCGATGGTCGCACTCACCCTGGCGGTGGCCGCGATCTCCCCGGTCATCACCTCGCTCGGCTCCCCGGGGGCGCCGGGGCGGGCCCCTTACGCGCCGGCGGCGTGCGGCGCCGCCCTCGCCGCGCTGCAGGTGCGGACCAGTTACGCCGCCTCCCGCGGCGAACGGCCGCGGTGGGCGTGGCCGACGCTGCTCGTCACGGCGGCGCTCGTCTACGTGCCGATGTACTGGTACACCACGAACTGGTGGGGGACCCAGGAGATGCTCGGGGCGTCGGCGCTGATGCTCGTCCCCCGCCGCCGGCTCGCGGTCGCACTGGCCGCGGCGCCGGTGATCGGCACATTGGCAAGCTGCGCCTGGGTCTACCTGACCAGCCACCCCGGGACGGGCGCAGCCGCCTTCGCGTTTGTGATGGAGTGGTGGGGCATCGCCCTGACCTGCGGGATCACGGCCCTGTACGGCGCGGCGCGGTTGGTGCGGGTGGTCGGCGAGCTGCAAGACGCGCGGACCGAGCTGGCCGAGCTGGCGATCACGCGGGAGCGGCTGCGGGTCAGCCGCGACCTGCACGACCTGACCGGGCAGAGCCTGACCGCGATCTCGCTGCGCGGCGACCTGGCGCTCGCGCTGCTCGAGCAGGACCGGGACGCGGCGCGGGCGGAGATGGCCACGCTCACCGCGACCGCGCGGAACGCGCTGCACGACGTGCTGACCGTGACCAGGAACGCCGCGGCCGTTGACCTGCGGGCCGAGGCCGAGGGCGCTCGCGCCCTGCTGGCCGCCGCCGGCATCGAGACCGTGGTGCAGCTGGGGGACCAGGGGATCCCACCCGGCGTTCGGACCGTGTTCGCATGGGCACTGCGGGAAGGCGTGACGAACGTCCTGCGCCACTCCGAGGCCACTACCTGCCTGATCACGGCATCGCCGGACCGGCTGGAGATCATCAACGACGGGGTAAGGTCCCGCCCGCCGGGTGCGGGCAGCGGCCTTACCGGACTGGCCGAACGAGCTCGCGCCTTTTCCGGCCGCGTCACCTCGGGACCGGCCGGCGATGGACGGTTCCAGCTGGTAGTGGAGTTCCCATGATCAAGGTGCTCATCGCCGAGGACATGCACCTGATCCGGGGTGCGATCGCAGCGCTGCTCGGACTGGAGAAGGACATGCAGGTCGTCGCCGAACTCGACCGCGGCGACCTGATCGTGGCGGCCGCGCTGAAGACCGAACCGGACGTGGCCGTGCTGGACATCGGGCTGCCGGGGCTCGACGGGCTGACCGCGGCGGAGCGGCTGCATGAGGAGCTGCCGCACTGCCGGGTGGTGGTCCTGACCGGGATGAGCCAGCCCGGGAACCTGCTGCGGGCGCTGAAAGTGCACGTGCGCGGGTTCATCCCGAAGGACGCGCCGGCGAGGACGCTGGCGGACGGCATCCGGCGGGTGGCGGCCGGGGAGCGGGTGATCGACCCCGGCATGGTCGCGGCCGCGCTGGAGACGGGGGCCAGCCCGCTCACCGCGCGGGAAGCGGACGTGCTGCGCGCGGCCGAGCAGGGGCTGACCACCGACGCGATCGGGCTGCGTCTGTCGCTCGCGTCGACGACCGTGCGGAATTACCTGTCGAACGCCATCGCTAAGACCGGCGGGCGTAATCGCCTCGACGCCATCCGGATAGCGCGCGACGCCGGCTGGCTGTGACATTCGTCAGCGGTGGCCTGACATTCGTCATCACGAACCCAACACATCCGCTTCTACGCGGATGACCGGGCGGCCGGCAGACTTTCGAGTAAGAGATCACACTCGAAAGGACACCGGAAGAATGACCGCGACCCCGCATTGGATGTTCCTTCAGGTACCGGAGGGCAAGACGGCGAAAAACGGTGCCCGCTTGATCACCCCTGCCGATCCGGAGGGCAACGAGTTCGACGTGATCGCGGACACGGCGGTGGAGCAGTGACGCCGCCCGCGATCAGGGTCGCCGGCCTGCGCAAGTCCTACGGCGATCACACCGTGCTTGACGGGGTCAGCATCGAGATCCCCGCTGGCACGATCTTCGCCCTCCTCGGGCCGAACGGCGCCGGCAAGACCACCATGGTGCGGATCCTGTCCACGCTGAGCAGGCCGGACGCAGGGCAAGCCTGGATCGCCGGGAAGGAACTGGCCAGCGAACCGGACGCGGTGCGCGCCGCGATCGGCGTCACCGGGCAGTTCGCCGCCGTGGACGGACTGCTCACCGGTTTCGAGAATCTGGCGCTGATGGGCAGGCTGCACCACCTGGGCAAGCGCGAATCACGGCAGCGGGCCACGGAACTGCTGGAGAAATTCGACCTGGCCGAGGCCGCGGGCAAGTCGCTGGCCACCTATTCCGGCGGCATGCGGCGCAGACTGGATCTGGCCATGACACTGGCCGGCAAGCCCAGGATCATCTTCCTGGACGAGCCGACCACCGGGCTCGACCCGCGCAGCAGGCGCACCATGTGGCAGATCGTCCGCGACCTCGTCGAACAGGACGGCGTCACGATCTTCCTTACCACCCAGTACCTGGAGGAGGCCGACCATCTGGCCGACCGGATCGCGGTGCTTGACCAGGGCAGGCTCGTCGCCGAGGGCACCCCGGCCGAACTGAAGAAGCTGGTTCCCGGCGGCCACGTGAGCCTCCGCTTCACCGACGCGGCCCAGCTCAGCCTGGCCGCCCGCGCGCTCGGCACGATCAGCCGCGACGCTGAGGAACTGACCCTCCAGGTGCCCGGCGACGGCGGTGTCCGGTCGCTGTACTCCCTGCTGGACCGGCTCAGCCAGGCGGAACTCGAACCTGCGGAGCTCACCGTGCACACTCCCGACCTGGACGACGTCTTCCTCGTCTTGACCGGCCGTTCGGCCTACCTCACCACCGCCTCGACCACGGAAAACGGAGCAGGCCGATGACCGCCGCCACCTACACCCTCACCGATACCCGCACGCTGCTGCACCGCAACCTGCTGCACGCCCTGCGCTATCCCGCGATGTCGCTGAGCAGCCTGCTTATGCCGTTGATCTTCCTGCTGCTGTTCAGGTACGCGTTCGGCAGCACCCTCGGCGCCGGTATCGGCGGAAGCTACATCAACTACCTGGCCCCGGGCATGCTGATCATGACGGCGACGTCGAGCATGGTGAGCACGGCCGTGTCGGTGTGCACGGACATGACCGAGGGCATCGTGGACCGCCTGCGGACCATGTCGATCTCGCGGTTCGCGCTGCTCGCCGGGCACGTCGTGGGCAACTGGATCCAGGCCCTGCTGGCCATGGGGGTGCTGCTCGGTGTCGCGGTGGCCGTTGGTTTCCGGCCGCACGCGGACGCGCTGCACTGGCTGGGCGCCATCGGCGTCGCCGCGCTGACCGCCTGGGCGCTGACGTGGGTGGCCATGGCCATGGGCCTGTCCGCCAAGGCCCCGGAAGGCGCAAGCAGCCTGCCGATGCCGGTCATCCTGCTGCCGTTCCTGGGCAGCGGGTTCGTACCGGCCACCTCGATGAGCCCGGGACTGCGGCAGTTCGCCGAGTACCAGCCGTTCACGCCGATCACCGAGACCCTGCGCGGCCTGCTGCTTGGCACGCACGTCGGCACCGATTGGATTCAAGCGGTGGGCTGGTGCGTGGCGCTGACCGTGGCCGGCTACCTGGGGTCGCGCAGGCTGTTCAACCGGCGCGCCGAACTCTGACCGGCGAAGGCGGACCGGCGAGGCAAGGAACAGGACAATGGCATCAAGGTGACGTGCTTCACCGGCGCCGTCACCACGGAACGGCTCATCCGCATCGGCGAACAGTCGATGCGGATGGCGCACACCGTCACCGACGGGCCGCTGCACGCCGAGCATTACAACGCGCCGGCTCAGGTCGTGCCGTACGGAGGACAGCACTGCCGGTCCGGCCACCCTCACGGCCCGCACGACGACAGCAGGGCTCTCATGATCAAGGGCCTGCTATTCTCCGGCGCTCAGCCAGATCACGGAACCGATGTCGCTGGCGAGCCGATGAGTTCCGGGTGTGCCGTAACGCAACCGGTCATGGCACGGGGTTATCAGCACCGATTCAGCACGGGGTCCGGAAACGACGGGAAATAAGCCGGATCAACCGGGCAATACGGACACGAGAGCGGGTCGCCCGACTCATGGGTCTGGCGGCCCGTCTCATGCGCGACATGCCCGAGAAGCCCCAGGTCAGCGACCCATCACCAGCCCTTGAGCAGCTGCCGGGCCATCACCATGCGCTGGATCTGGTTCGTCCCCTCGTAGATCTGGGTGATTTTGGCGTCGCGCATCATCCGCTCGACAGGGAAGTCCTGCGTGTAGCCGTAGCCGCCGAGCAGCTGGACCGCGTCGGTGGTGATGGCCATGGCTGCGTCCGAGGCGAAGCACTTGGCCGCGGACGAGACGAACGTCAGGTCCTTGGCCCGCTGTCCCCGCATGGCCTGCTCGGACAAGGCGGCGGCGTGGTAGGTCAGCTGCCTGGCCGCCTCCAGCTTCATGGCCATGTCGGCCAGCATGAACTGGATGCCCTGGAAATCGGCGAGCGGCTGGCCGAACTGGCGGCGCTGCTTGACGTAGCCGGCCGCGTAGTCGAGGGCGCCCTGGGCGATGCCGAGTGCCTGGGCGGCGATGGTGATCCTGGTATGGTCCAGGGTCGCCAGGGCGGTCTTGAAGCCGGTGCCCTCGGCGCCGATGATGCGGTCGGCCGGGATGCGCGCGTCGGTCAGGATGACGCTGCGGGTCGGCGAGCCCTTGATGCCGAGCTTCTTCTCAAGCGGGCCGAAGCTGACTCCCGGGTCGGTTTTCTCCACCACGAAGGCCGAGATCCCCCGCGCGCCCCTGGCCGGGTCGGTCACCGCCATCACAGTGTAGAAGCGCGACTCCCCCGCGTTGGTGATCCAGGTCTTGGTGCCGTTCAGCACCCACCAGTCGCCGTCCCGCACCGCCCTGGTCCGCATGCCGGCCGCGTCGGACCCGGCGTCCGCCTCGGACAGCGCGTAGGAGAACAGCGCCTCGCCGCGCGCGACCGGCGGCAGGTAGGCCCGCTTGAGCCGCTCGGACCCGGACAGCAGGACCGGGACGGTGCCGAGCTTGTTCACCGCCGGGATCAGCGAGGAGGACGCGCAGACCCGGGCGACCTCCTCGATCACGAGCGCGGTGGCGAGCGCGTCGGCGCCCTCGCCGCCGTACTGCTCGGGGATGTGGGTGGCGTGCAGCCCGGCCCCGGTCAGCGCGTCCAGGGCTTCCCGCGGGAACCGCGCGGTCGCGTCCACCTCGGCCGCGAACGGCGCGATCTTAGCCTCCGCCACCGCCCGCGCGGTCTCCCGCAGCGCCTGGTGCTCCTCGGACAGCGTGTAGCTCATCGGACCTCCCGGCCGGCGTTCCCGCATGGTTGTGACAACCAGCCGCCTATAGGCGTATCGCTGCCGCAGCCATCGCCTGGGATCGATGGCCAGCAGCCGAGCCTGGTGATGTCGCCGGTCATACGTTCCGCCGGTACTGGCCGCCGACCTCGAAGAACGCCTCGGTGATCTGCTGCAGGCTGCAGACCCGGGCGGCGTCCATCAGGGTGGCGAACATGTTGCCGCCGTTACGAGCCGTCTCCTTGAGCGCGGCAAGGGCCGCGTGGGCCTCGTCAGCGTGCCGCTGCTGGAAGTCGCGGACCCGCTCCAGCTGGGACTTCTTCTCTTCTTCTGTCGCGCGGGCCAGCGGGGTGGACGTCTCGGCCGGCTCCGGGTGCGGGCTGCGGAAGGTGTTGACCCCGACGATGGGCAGCGACCCGTCGTGCTTGCGCTGCTCGTACAGCATGGACTCGTCTTGGATCTTGCCCCGCTGGTAGCCGGTCTCCATCGCGCCGAGCACCCCGCCCCGCTGGCTGATCTGCTCGAGCTCGGCAAGCACCGCCTCTTCCACCAGGTCGGTCAGATCGTCGACGATGAACGAGCCCTGCAGTGGGTTCTCGTTGACCGCAAGGCCCCACTCGCGGTTGATGATCAGCTGGATCGCCAGCGCCCGCCGCACCGACTCTTCCGACGGCGTCGTGACGGCCTCGTCGTAGGCGTTGGTGTGCAGGCTGCTCGCGTTGTCGTAGATCGCGCACAGCGCCTGCAGGGTGGTACGGATGTCGTTGAACGCCATCTCCTGCGCGTGCAGCGACCGGCCCGACGTCTGGATGTGGTACTTCAGCTTCTGCGAGCGCTCGTTCGCGCCGTACCGGTCGCGCATCGCGACCGCCCAGATCCGCCGCGCCACCCGTCCGATGACCGTGTACTCGGGGTCCATGCCGTTGGAGAAGAAGAACGAAAGGTTCTGCGCGAATTCGTCCACCTTCATTCCGCGGGCGAGGTAGGCCTCCACGTAGGTGAACCCGTTGGCCAGGGTGAAGGCCAGCTGGCTGATCGGGTTGGCCCCGGCCTCGGCGATGTGGTAGCCGGAGATGGACACCGAGTAGAAGTTGCGCACCTGGTGGGCGATGAACCACTCCTGGATGTCGGCCATCATCCGCAAGGAAAACTCGGTGGAGAAGATGCAGGTGTTCTGTCCCTGGTCTTCCTTGAGTATGTCGGCCTGCACGGTGCCGCGCACCCGCCGCAGCACCTCGTCAGCCGGCAGGCCCTGGGCGGCGCCCTGGTCGATGGCGGTGTTGAAGAAGTACGCGAGGATAGTCGGGGCCGGCCCGTTGATCGTCATCGACACCGACGTACTGGGCGCGGTCAGCTCGAACCCGTCGTACAGCGCCTTCATGTCGTCCAGGGTCGCGATCGAGACGCCCGAGGTGCCGACCTTGCCGTAGACGTCGGGGCTCTCCCCCGGGTCGCGGCCGTAAAGGGTGACCGAGTCGAAGGCGGTGGACAGCCGGGTCGCGTCGCTGCCCTCCGACAGCAGCTTGAACCGGCGGTTGGTGCGGAACGCGTCGCCCTCGCCGGCGAACATCCGGGCCGGGTCCTCCCCCTCCCGCTTGAACGGGAACACCCCGGCGGTGAACGGGAAGTAGCCGGGCAGGTTTTCCTTGCGCAGGAACCGCAGCAGTTCCCCGTGGTCCTCGTAGCGCGGCAGCGCCACCCGCGGGATCGTGCTGCCGGACAGCGACTCCCGGGTGAGCTTCGTGCGCACCTCCTTGTCGCGGATCCGCACCACCTGCTCGTCGCCGGTGTAGGACGCGGCGACGGCGGGCCAGCCGTCGATCAGCGCGGCGCTGTCCTCGTTCACCTCGTGGCGCGCGCGGTCGAGCAGGGCCGCCACCGCGTCCGCGGCGCCGTCGGGAGCGGCGGCGGCAGGGGAAGAAACACGCCCACGTTCGGGATCATCCAAGAGCTCGTCATGGACGGCGGCGAGCCGCTGCACCCGCCGCACCGCCGCGGCCTGCTCCTCGGTCTGCGCGTGGTACCCGCGGACGGTGGCGGCGATCTCGGCCAGGTAGCCCGACCGGCCCGCCGGGATCACCGACGCGGCCTCGGCCGACGTCTTCCCGGCGACCAGCGGGAGGACCCCCTCGGCGAGCGGCAGGCCGTGCTCGCGCAAGGTGGCCGCGAGGTGCTGGTAGAGCGCCGTCACGCCGGTGTCGTTGAAGGTCGCGGCGCTGGTGCCGAACACCGGCATGTCGGCCGCCTGGGCGCCGAACGCCTGCCGGTTGCGCACGAGCTGCCTGGCCACCGCACGCACCGCGTCGGCGCCGCCGCGCCGCTCGAACTTGTTGACCGCTACCACGTCGGCGAAGTCGAGCATGTCGATCTTCTCCAGCTGCGAGGCCGCGCCGTATTCGGGTGTCATCACGTAGAGGGCGACGTCGGCCAGCTCGGTGACGGCGGCGTCGCCCTGCCCGATGCCAGGGGTTTCCACGATCACCAGGTCGTACCCGGCTGCCTTGCAGGCGGTGACGATCGCCGCCATCGTCTCCGGCATCTCCCGCGCGCCCCGGGTTGCCAGCGAGCGGAAGAACACGCGCCCGCCGTCGAGGGCGTTCATCCGGATCCGGTCGCCGAGCAGCGCGCCGCCGCCCCGCCGCCGGGTCGGGTCGACCGCGAGCACCGCGATGCGCAGCTTGTCTTCCTGGTCGGTGCGGAACCGGCGGACCAGCTCATCGGTCAGCGACGACTTGCCGGACCCGCCGGTGCCGGTGATGCCGAGCACCGGCACCCGGCGAGCCCGGGCGGCGGCTCTCACCGTTTGCCAAACCGGGTCTGGCAGCCGGCCGGCCTGCAGGCAGGTGATGGCCCGCGCGAGCGCGGTACGGTCACCGGTCAGCAGCGCCTCTGCCGACGGGGGCTGCGCCGCCAGGTCGGTGTCGCACGCCGCGATCAGCTCGTTGATCATCCCGGCGAGGCCGAGCCGCTGGCCGTCCTCGGGTGAGAAGATCCGCACCCCCGCCGCCGCCAGCCTGGTGATTTCCTCGGGGACGATCACGCCACCGCCGCCGCCGAACACCCTGACGTGTCCCGCGCCCGCGTCGGCCAGGCTCTGCGCCAGGTACTCGAAGTACTCGACGTGCCCGCCCTGGTAGGAGCTGACCGCCACCCCTTGCGCGTCTTCCTCGAGTACGGCGTCGATGACCTCGCGGACCGAACGGTCGTGCCCCAGGTGCACCACCTCGGCGCCCTGGGCTTGCATGATCCGCCGCATGATGTTGATCGCCGCGTCATGTCCGTCGAACAGCGCGGTCGACGTCACGAAGCGCACCGGGTGCGCCGGGACGTGCAGCTTGCCCTTCCCCGGCGAAGCGGGCATGTCACACCCTCCGCATTATCAGGCCGCCTTATTTTGGGCGCTCAAATTTAGTACGTTCAATATTTTGACGTTAAATGATTTTGCCTCGTGTCGTCAAGTGCTTCGCCTGTCGCGCCTGGCCAGCCCGTCGCGTACGGTTGACGGCGTGCCCGACCGCCATCCCGCCGACCCGATCGCCGAGGCCCGGCGCCAGTGGAGTGCCCGCTGGCCAGAGCAGGCCGATCACATGGCCGCGGTCACGTCGATCATGCGCGCCCAGCAGATCCTGCTGGCCAAGGTGGAGGACGTGCTCAAGCCCTATGCGCTGACCTTCGCCGCGTACGAGGCGCTGCGGCTGCTCGCCTTCAGCCGGTCCGGCTCGCTGCCGATGGGCAAGATGGGGGTACGGCTGATGGTCCACCCGGCCGCCGTGACCAATGCCATCGCCCGGCTCGAGCAGCGCGGACTGGTCCGGCGGCAGATGTCACCCGAGGACCGGCGGGTGGTGCTCGCCACTATCACCCCGGCCGGGCGGGCGCTGGCCGAGGAGGCGACCGACGCGCTCAACCAGGCCGCGTTCGGGCTGCCCGGGCTTTCGCAGGAGCAGGCGGCCCAGGTCACCGCGATGCTTTACCTGATCAGGGCGTCGACCGGCGACGTATAGCGGACGCGGCGTGCCCGCCACCCGGGATGCCCGGATGCCAGCCCGAATGGTTGTGACAACGAACCGCCTATAACCGGCTCGTTGTCACAACCATCGGGAGGCTGCGGGTGGCAGCGGGAACTGCGGGAGGGTGCGAGGGTCAGGTCGGCGGCGCCCAGCCGATGTACTCGTCGGCGCGGCGGCGCAGCAGCCACCTGCCGCCGGCCTGACGGAACACGTCGTAGTAGCGGGCGACGATCTGGACCGACCACGCCCCGCCGTCTCCCTGGGCAATGAACACCACGTCGGTGGTGGCGCGGGCCTCATCGTCGTTCCAGTCGGTGATCACGACGTTGACCGGCATGTGGCGCTGCAGCCCCTTGGGCTTCCACTTGTCCCAGGAGGCGCGGATCGCGTCCGCGCCCTCGAAGACTCCCATGCCGGGGACCTCGAGGACCGCGTCCGGCGTGTAGAGCGCCATGATGCCGTCGGTGTCGCCCGCGTCCTGGTGCTGGGCGTGCGCGGCGACGGCGGTGCAGACGCCCGCGAACACTTCCGCGTAGCTCGTCATCGGCGCCCCTACTTGATCGCGATCGGGCTGAGCGGCGTGCCGACCGCGCCGGTGACCAGCAGGCCAGGGGCGACGAAGAGGAACTCCCACACCCCGTCGGCCTCGCAGTCGGCCTTCAGCGCCTCGAAGTCGAACATCTCGCCCAGGGTCAGCCCGATGTCGCGGATCATCACCTGGTGTACCGGGATAGTGGCGCCGGGCACCGGGGTCGGCCAGACCTCGCCGTTGGACTGGTCCAGGGCCAGCGCGGCGATCTCGCTGTCGTGGATCCACCGGCAGAGGTCCAGGCCGGGACCGGGCGTCGGGCCCACGTACTTCTGCCGGTCGCCCTCGCGGAAGTACTTGGTCCAGCCGGTGCGGATGCACGCGATGTCACCGGACTCGACCCGTACCCCCTGCCGCTCCTGGGCCGCCTCGACGTCGGCGGTCGTGATCTCGTAAGAGTCAGGCAGCACCTCCACGCCCTTCAGGCCGGCGATGTCGAGCAGCACCCCCCGGGAGACGAGCTTGGTGGCGACCTTGGCGATGTCGTTCTTGGAGGCGCCCTGGAAGTTGTTGACCGCGCTGGCGGGCACGCCGTTGTAGAAGAACCCGTCGTAGCCGACGTGGGCCAGGCCGTCCCACTGGGTCGAGGCCTGCAGGCCCATGATGATGATGTCGTCGGCCGCGATCTGCCCGTCCTTGGCATAGAACGAGTCCGACGGCAGCAGGGTGAACAGGTGCTGCGGGTTGCGCCGCCAGCCGCCGGGCGGGAACGGGCCGTCCTTGTCGAACGGGATGCCGCAGTCGATGGTCTTGCCGGTGCGTACCATCTTGGCCGAGGCGACCAGCTTCTCCGGGGTGATGAAGTTGAGCGTGCCGATCTGGTCGTCGTTGCCCCAGCGGCCCCAGTTGGACAGCTCCTTGCCGAGCTCGTGGTGCGGCCACACGGTGGTGTCGGTCATCTTTGGCCTTCCTCTCAGAATCGGTGTGACATGTAGCGGGCCGACCAGTTCAGCGTGCTGGTTGGCACGTAGTAGCCGGCCTCGTCGTTGATCGCCGCCCAGTTGGCGGCGACGTCCTCGATCGTTGGCGCGGCGTCGTCCGGGTGCAGGTAGCCGTCGGTGGAGGCGACGAAGAGCCGGGCGAACCGGCCGCCGCCGGCCAGGT
>Ga0335074_10010713_pt1 | contig 12824 bp, 8 predicted proteins | sample Lox_Sample_23_FD_206715 | JGI IMG/M metagenome (GOLD analysis project Ga0335074, IMG submission 206715) | Soil microbial communities from Loxahatchee National Wildlife Refuge, Florida, United States - Lox_Sample_2.3 | ecosystem: Environmental > Terrestrial > Soil > Wetlands | place: USA: Florida...
ATCGAGAGACATCGGTTGGAGATGGCGTGGTATACCATGGCACAATTCCGTGGTCTTTCGATCATCAGCCTCGTTGCTCCCGCCAGCCGGGTTACGGGATGGAACGCTGTGCGCCGTAGCCATCTGACCTGAGCTGATTGTGGCAGCAGGCTAGCAGACGTGTTAGGGATGCGCTCAGACTTCGGCGCGTTTTGTGGTACGAACCTCACTGCTCCTTATATGTAACTGGCTGTGTCTCTTATTGTATAGGGTGCGTCTACGTTGACACTGGGTGTCGGATTTCAAGGCCCTACCAATTACACCGCTTAGCTGTCAAGGTAAACTGCGATGAAAGCTTCGCTTCTACTCAGGCGCTAATCACTCTCGCCTGACCCTTTACGAAAATTGTTCAACTCTACACAACCATATTCAGGGAGACCAAGTTGGCTCCTAGGGAGCCTAAACATGAATCCCCCAAAAATTATATCTTTTAATCTCTTAAGGCAGACTGTTCTTTGCAACATAGCGTGGCCCTCCTGCCACGGCTTTTGTATTTCTTTCGTGTTCTGGCCTTTAGTCTTTTCTTCCGCCAGACTGCTATAAACTGAAATCAAGAGATATGGCTTAATCTTGTGGAGTTGTTCTGCCTAAGGAAAGGGTTGCTGAGGAGCGAGAATCGGGATGTTTATACTGCCAGTTAGTCACGTGCCTATGAACCACGTGACTAGTCGGACTTTTATAGTAATAGCGGAAGTGATTATGATAAGATGGATGATCGCTCGACGACGTTATAGGATAAGCATTTATCACTGAAGCAACAGCCCTGGCGCTTGATGGAAACTCGGAGTTACACCTTAGATATTGCATTATAAGCCAGGAGGTATAGATCCTCACCACTTGGGGACAGCAAAACGACTAGAATTTCTTAAATACTTATACTAGGATAGAAACAAATCACTTTTAATCTAGTGTCTTAATCTAAAATTTCTCTCTCTTCTAGCTCTTCTTCGATCTAGGTCTTCTTTTTCTTATAGTGTTGTCAGCGTCTTGTCTTATGTTCTGTTGGGATTCCAACGTCTCTAGTATTAGACAGTAAGCTTGCAATCCTTCGCAGGGTGCAGCTAGGTTGAATGCTTCGTGTTTCCTAGAATTTGTTATCTTTAGCTTACTTTAACCTATAGCTCTATAGCTATAACTTACTTGATCTTTAGCTAGTAACATAGAAGCCACTTTCTCCTGTCATTCTAATCTGTCATGCTCGAGAAAGCGCCCTTAGAGATTATATTTTCTATTAGAGCTCGCATAGTCTACGCTGAGTTCTGCGTTTATATCACACAGAGCATGTAACTTATTATAATTGGTAGAACGCTTTGGTATTAATATATAGGTTTCGTTGGTTTTTGAATCTTCGTAATGCTATTTCTTCTAATTCATATTGTATGCTTAATGCCCTAGAGACTCCGTCCCTTAACTTAACGCTAGTTTATACAATTAATTACTTTAGATTCTAGTATTGCTAGTGCTCTGCGCCTACTTAGAAAATGTTCTCTGTGTTAAGAATCTTATATTTTAGTCCTTAAGAGGTTTTGACAGTTAGATTATAAATTGCAGGATAAGGGCGGTCTGCTCCGCATTGATGTTTGAGTAGTAGTTGCGTCTAATAAGACGATGTCTAGGAAACAGAAACGGAAACAAAATATCAAGTTTAAAGCTAAAACTTTGCAGAAATATCATGCGCTAAAGCTTTAGCGGAGAGTATCTGCCTATTCCCTCGGCTGGTGCAACATCACTATAGCCTGCCGCAGACAAATGCCTTTTGAGCTTGGAAAGATCGCAATTGAATTCCCACTCAACTTATATAGTGTGCGACCCACAGCTAGCGGCTCTTAGCTTTGCCCCGACATCCCCTAAGTTGTTAAGCTACAGCTACATGCCTTGCAAGGATATGGGCTTTCCTAACCTTGGAAGTATGCGATGTTAGTCTGAGTCTTCTCCGGTCAGGGTTCAAAATGCAGTCCAGCTGCAAACCAGTCTTGTTCACAGCCTTTGCAGCTTTGAGCGCTGCTAAGACTCTAATGTATTCTTAAGGGTTATTAAGTAGATTCAAGTCGATATCCCCCTTGTCGAGAAGGAATCCATTTGCTATTTCATGATATGTTAAGCCAGAAAGAACAGTTATAGTAGCTTTAGTGAGTACTTGATTCTAGTCCCACTTTAAATCTAACACGACGAGTCCTCCTTTTACTTTAGTTATTATCTCTATTTCATAGATGACCTTTACTAGTTTAGGCGTTAGCTTCGTAAAAGTATTTTGAAAAAGCTCCTGAGCCTGGAAGGTTGTTATGCAACTCACAATCCTGTGTGTCTTAAAGACTTCGTCCCTGTCCGTTGAGGCGACAAGCCATAGATGTTGTTGACAGCAGATTGATGGGGGATAACGAGGCTTGCTACAATTTCCGGCCTACGTGCATGTTGAGGTCTTGTCGCTAGGCTTCACAAGCACATTCAGTTTCAGAAATGCTGTAACTCGTCCGCTAAGTATGAAGCAGAGGGAACACTGTGTACGGAGGCGGAGTACTATACTTTAAGCTTCGTTTGGTACATATAGTAAGTAAACTGCTTGCAGAGAGAGTATTCTTTAAAAGCATGACTTTTTTATAACAAGCTTGAGCCCTACTACTGCTTAGAATCGGGCCTGCGCAAGCTTCCCCTTGGGAATCAACAGGCGCTGCAAAGAACAGTACTGTTATACGTCAATCTCGAATTGCTAAGCAAGAACAAAAATGCAAACTTACAACGAACGGACATGTTGCAACTCAAATTAGCTTGCTTCTTTGTAGTGGTGAATATCATCTAGAAGACATTAGCTCTTATGTACTGTAGTAGACGAGGATTTACTTTATTATACACTACGTTTTTTATCTTCTGAAAGCCACAAGGAATCCTCTAAGTTGTCCTTATAGTTTGCATTTACAGGAACATCGCTTATCCTAGAGACACTCGGAAAGTCCAGCCGCTTCCTCGTTGTACGCTTAAAGAACATAGCTACAGCATAAGCATTACTATGCCTTGCTATAACGTTTTCATAAGCTGTTGTTCCTTTGTGGCACTTGTACACATAACAGTCTATTTCAGATGCATCTTTAGTAATAAAATCGCAAGATTCTTCTATGCAATCAATGACCTCACTTATGTGAATAGCCTTGTTATAGTCTTGGAGGCCTTTCTCAGTATATTTCTTTTTATTCTTCGCTTCGCATTCCACCTCTAAACACTTATAAATCGCTTCCTTATGTAAAAAGCTGTAATGCAATTTCAAAGCACGTTCTAAGTACAATTTGCCTCTAATTACGCTACTACAGCCAGGTTTGAGACATTTGTAAAACTTTTATTGGAGCTATAGGTTATAATTTGAAAGATAATCTAGCCGAATTCTCCTCTTGCACTTTAAGCAGGCGATTTTAATCTAGTCTTAAACTGCTGCTATACTTTTAGTGATTATCCAAGGTCGAACCGCTAAGCACCTTACTATATTTGTTACACGCTATATATGCAATGCTTGTTTTCGATCTATGCTCACAAGAGTGTTGCTAGAGACTGTCTAACTTAGGCGGGATCATTTCTTTCTTGCATTTAGGGTAGGTCACTCTCCGCATTGGTCTAAATGAGCAGTAATACTTAACATGTCCTTGCATGTCTATAAGTGTTGTTTGAATTTTGCAATTAGGGCAAGAAGATTGAATGTTTAGTCTTAAGGGGCAGAAATACGAGAGATAGTGCTGCATGTCTTTTGGTTTTAATAAAGATTTACAGTTTTTGCAGCTGTCTCTTATCTATAGTCTAAAAGAACAACTAAACTAGTAATGGGCCTTTAATGTTAACGGCTGTATGAGAACTCCGCAATCGTTGCAGGGCATCTGAGTCTTCGGCCTAGAAAGGCAATGATATTCACAGTGCTCGTGCAGATAGTTCAATGTAATCAGACTTCCATAATCGGAGCAGGCTTCTAGAGGAGGTTTCCCTTCTAGTAGAGTTTTCGCTTTAACTTCCCTTTCTCCTACCCGCCCTCCTATTCCTACAACTATACTCTGGCTCTTGCGTCCCACCACCTCCATTGTGCCGTTTCCACACCTATCCTGCTTTGTGCCTGCAGAGATAGAGGTGAGGGCGTACAGCACATCTTCCTTGGGATTGGCTTGCGGCAGGCCTTTCACTTCTAGTACTGTTTTGTCCCTTAGCCTTAGCTGACAATGGTACCTATAGTGGTTAGGGATGTAGCTTAGCACTAGTAAAGAACCACAGCATAGACAGGGTTCTTTAATCCGCAGGTCAAATTCGCAGTAATGTTACCAATAACGCTTTTTATTACCTTAGCTTAGTTCAGCGTTGTAAGACTAGCCAGAAGTTTTAGCTTGTGTAGGAGGACTCTATAGCTCTTCTAATAACAAGTCAGGCATAGTATCACCTTAGCTATAAGACGGGTGGGTGGAAGCTCTACATGAGGCTTCCAGCAGGTTTTAGACGTAGACGTAGAGGGATCTTGTTGTTGAATGCTAATGTCGTTCTAATCTGGGTAGATGAAGATGAAATGCTCGAGGATTTCGTGTACGGTTGGATTATCGGAATACCTGTGACACTTAACGCAAGGGCAAAGCCCTTGACCAAACGAAGAAGAACTGCTGTGGTTATAATAGGCATGCAAGTTGTGTACACTCAGGTCCGGACACGGCATTTTGCACAAGCAACATAGGCCTGGGCCGGGCGGAAACGGACTTTCTTTAGTGGCAGTGACAACGGCTATTTTGTATATGGTTGGGTTGACAAATGAATGGTGGTCCTTTTGAAGTTTTCGTAACGATGCCAATGGGCGATTTTCGCATAAGAAGCACACACCTTTAGCATTTGGGAAAGAATTGTGAATTGCCCACGAAGAAACATGACTGTTGTACATATAACTCAAGCTGGTTCTTGTAGCTTTTGAGGCAAATCAAACAGACCCATGCTACTTCTAAGATAGAGAGGAGGCAGAGTAAACAGGATTGGCGTGCTTTTGACTTCTGTGGTTAGCTAGGTTTGCGACAAACTCCTTGCAGTAACAACATATTCCATTTCCGCTGGGAAATGGCTCCGTTAACGTCGGCTTCTGCTTGCGGATCAAAACTTCAAAAGCGAAGCTCATAGGCGCCGAATTCTCTTCTTGCATTGTAGTTGTCAAATTAGTGGTTTTATTATTGAAGTTGTATGTACTCCGTAGGAGAGGAAGTTCGTTTGGGGGGCACGGCAACGTGGGTACTGGCACCCAAATGCCGAGACACTAAATCTTAGTGCGCACTAGCGTCCGCTTGCCTCTTAAGTCGTCTCGCTTATAAGTCACATGATTTGCTAGGCCACGCTAGGGCCGTTAGCGTCTTTTGATCGCTTTCGTTTTCCGTTCGATTTTCTTTCTTTTCCTTCTTTCTTTCTACTATTATACTCGTGTTTAGCTTGAGCTCCAACTTGCTTTAAAGCGTAAGGAGTCGCTATTCACCTTGACTACAAGGAGCCATCAAATTCTATGATGTCAATTATCCAGTCAACGGGTCTAAGATTGATTATATATTACTTTGACGTCTTGAGCCCTCGTGGAGCTCGACGAAGAAGTAGTATCAATGCCACTATATTCCAAATCTTTTCGCTGAGTGGCCGTCGGCTGATGATGCTAAAGACTCGCCATGGTGCCAACATTTTTGATAAGGAATAGTTTAATATGAATGTGATTTTTCGAGGTTTGCGAGTCAAGCGCAGTCAAAGTCGCAACTTGGAGGTGCCATCGTGAGCACAGCGCAGACATGGCAGCACACCAACTAGCGGGACAACACACAACGCGATCAAAATTTTTCGGAAACCACCGCTTCTATCTACCCCTAACCAAGCTCTAGAGTTATATACTAATTATATTGCTTGATTTCAGTTCAAACTAGCCTTCGCGCGCACCTCAAAACACTCAGACGCAATGACGCGACGCGACTCGACGAGCGACTCTCTCCGAAAATACGAAGAAGCATCTCAACGCCTACTACAAACCTACAGATAGTATTTCTATGAGCCCCGAGGCACGATTAAGTCATAAGGAGCTACGAAGGGTATGAGGAGGCGCGGTTACGTGCGGAGTATCTGCGAGCCCTATAAACGGGAACTACCAGGGCAGAAGACTACGAGTATGCAAAGCACACATTATATATTAGCAACCGCTCTTCTATAGCCCGTGCCTGCAAGCAAAGGAACAACTAGCTTTTATTATCCAACCACAAAGACACCCCCGATGTCAAGTCCTACATGCGTTGCAGAGAAGGGCCAGGAATAAGGAGGAGAGGGAAAGGGAGCAAAGTGTAGAGAGGGCAGGCATATTATCACAGTCAGGATAGGAGGGGCATTCTTTAGCTTCTTTTCCCATTGGGTTTTTGCTGTTTATTAAACGGCTTCAACAAACAGCCCCAACTGGCGATTTCTTAGCAACGACAATCTGCTGTTGGGTGGTCGGGGCCGAGCATGGCTGGAGCCAGGCTTCCTTAACGGGGAGCCGCACATACCTACCTCCCATCGTTTATCCTTGTTGCAAAAGCCCGTCACCATGCGGCCCTGGCGGGGCTGCGATGCTGACTAGAAACGAAGTCGATCAGGTTTCGTCGCAGACTGTTAGAACAGGACCCCGTTTATACGACAGCCAGCACTAGCGGGCTACCCCAGCCCCACTAACCCAAATATGTATAGGAACTGCAGCCCCCGGCTGCCTCCTATTCCCACATAAAAATGAAGCTCTAGATTAGTATAGGAATTAGAATATACTCCTTTTTTCAGGAGGTTTGGTCACTTTGGCATGCGTGTGACTGTATATATTGATTTAAATTATATAATATTATAAACTAACCCTCCCTATCCCCCTATCCCTCCTCGCTGTCGCTGAAGCTGTCGTCAGCGCCGTATGCTGCCAGGCAGTTTCCCAGGCCGTCAGCGACATCTTCTCGTCGCCCATCTCCTTCCCCTTCTCCCAGCCTATCTCCTAGACAAAGTGGCTGAGGCCAATTGTCCCCGTAGCCCCTATAGCCTCTGTCAGCTACCCGATCTACTAGGTCATTACCCAGTCGGCATCGCCCAGCGCCATTTCCTTGACGTCGGCCTCTAGTGCGTAGTACTTAGCCAAGAGGCCATCTAGCACCTCCTAAAGGTCTAAACGCCTCCGCACAAGAGCTCCAATTGCCTCCCGTACCCCTTTCTCTACCCACTCCGTCGTCACCCCTTATAGATCTCATAGCCGCCTTCATCCCAAGCAAAAGAAAGGATGCCGCCAAGTTCTCCACTTCCGTTCAACCTCCTCAACATAGAGGTCGTACTCCTTGTTAATAGCTAAGCTATGCTTAACTATTCCAAGGAGGCTAAAGCACTAAAGGATGTCCTTGTGACACCCTTACACTTTAGTATAAAGTATTAAGTCTCTATAGGGTTAGTAGTAGGGACTTGGAGGAGAAGAGGGGAGTAGCACTAGGCATAATGTGCTTAAAGGGGAAGAATTAGGATAAGTCGATTTTGGATATATACAATATCTGCAGCCTCCTTCTTTTTATCTATACTGCTACAAGCCTAAAAGGCCTTTATTTTAGAGGCCTCTGCTCCTACTTAAGTTCTCTAAGTCTTAAGGACTGTTAAGAGGTGCTGGAGAGCTGGATGAGATGCCTTAAAGCAGCTTCTCAAAGTCTGCTTAAAGTGCACGATCGTCAGGGCAACGGGTAGGTCAGCGTACAAGCTCGAAGCAAAATACACAAAAGAAACAACTGTATTCTGTGTCCGTAAAGAAATCTCTGTCTAAAGGTCCGTATATCGTCCGTAAATCTAATCTGTATCCGTAAAGCCCGTAAAACACCTGTAAAACCTATCCTGCCGTAAAGGATAACTTTAAAGGAATGATCATGCTCGAAGGTAGTCTACGAGCTAGCTAAATACATCGATACCCTAGTGCGGGCTCTGATCATGTGATTTTTATATGGACCACGACGAGGAGCTACTTCTAAGACTTAAGCTTAAGGGGTAGGGAAGCTTAGCTGCTTCTACTGCCGCCTACAACTACAGTTACTCTTTCTACTAGATCAGCTAGAATAATAATAATAAAAGCACTTAAAGCACATTAGAGGAGCTAGCGCCTTATTCTCTATACAAGCTGTTGGACAAGGACAGTAGAGGAGACAGTGGCAAAAACGACTTTAACCTTGAAAAGGACATGCTACTGTGGAGGGAATGAATGGATGTGCCGTCGAAGTGCACGATCGTCAGGGCAATAGATGGATCGGCGTACAGCTCAGGGCAAAACTCACAAAAGAAACAACTGCGTTCCGTGTCCGTAAAGAAAGCTTTGTCTAAAGGCCCGTATATCGTCCGTAAACTGTCCGTAAGCTCTCTAATCTCGTCCGTAACTAATTCCTATAACAATCGCTTGTCCTGTGCACATCTGTAAAACCCCCTGTCCCAATTCTCTGATCCCGTCGTGGATACTAAATCAAAAGGAGAGTCTACAAGCTAACTAAATACTCTAATATGAGCCGACTATCGTCTAAATCATGTGATTTTGTAGGGGACCACGGAACCCCACCACACTACTAGCTTTTAAAGAGCAAGAGAAGTGGTTGTTAGTTACTGCCTTTAGCTCCCTACGGCCTCCTTATTGCTATACTAAGCAATCGTCCCTTCAGATTAGCTAGGAAGATGACTAGGGTGACACTAATTATAGCAGGTTAAATGAGCTAGGATACAGCTCTCCTGCTTTGTGAGTAGGACTACAGTAAGGAGGAGCTGCAAAAGCAACAGCTGCAACAGCAGCAACAGGAGATAGCAGTAGAGGCAATAAAGGAGGAGGACGACGACAATAACAACAGTAGCAATAACGACGATGGAGAGTAACAAAGAGAGAAGCGGCAGCACTAGGACAAGATTAAACAAATTTATACTAACGTCTACTATTCTAAGAACAGCGGTTACAGTTATAACACAAGCAGTGACGAGGATCTGCGGCCTGCAAAGCAGTAGAAGTTTCCTCTTAGACGTCCTTGCGGTCTTATGCTGCCTTTAGCCACGCAAGTTGAGATTGGCGATGCACATTCCCATGCCAATTACAGGTGTCCACCGGCCTGTATACCTAGCGACCATATTCAATCCAAGATGGCCCCTAACCCTACCTCTACAGGCGAGAGAATGGCAAAGAGACGGCGAGGACAACCTCGGAGCAAGCGCCCTCGATTCACGACGGAGGAGGACGCGAAGTTGGTGGATTTAAAGGAGAGGAGACTGTTGGAATTACGGCTGTCGTGGCCATGATCCAGTAATTCTCATAATATTATACGGCTTTCACTGGGCGAGCAAGCCCTGTTAAGGCTTGCATATGAGGCGGAAATCAGGGCTTACTAGCATGAAGTCCTAGTCTATATAGTGAGTATTCTACTCCCTGATTTAGGAGTAAGCTTCAAGCAATTCAATCAATTCAAACGCTGCGAACACAATCACTTATTACAACCTTGTGATTCCAACAGAGAGGCTGGTCGTGGGAAGACATTCAACGTTCCTTTCTAGGGAGGCACGGGGTCGCTACGGGTGCGCTATTCTACAAAGTTGAAGGAGAGAAACACTGCATCATGAGAAAGGTGATACTATTGATTTACAAGTTTCTTTTAATATAGCCACTTCAATATTCACAACTTGTGTCCACTTTATTGACTATTCCGCCCTACCCTCACTAAAGTGCACCACTTCTCACTGTCGGTATGGTTGCCTACCTCTAAAAGACTGATCGCATTCCGAAATTATGATGGGGAGAGTTGAGGTGCTGCTCGATGTTAGAAATGAGAGCGCAGCGTGGAATTGAATGCACTGACTTCTGTTGGAATTACAGCTCTGCGGACCGTAAACCCTGCCCAGCTGGGCAGCGTGGCAATTACGGATAATCAAAGCTAGGTGTTCAGCAGACATTGTACGGGCGGCAAAATCTCTTTACGGATGGCAAATAAGCTTACGGACGGTGGCAATGGAAGGGTAGATAAATACGGACCTACGGTGCGTAAGAACAACATGCAACTTAAGCAATTCAATCTATTCTATGGTGCGTATATATCACTACTCTACTTGTGATTTCTTCAACTTCTCAACTCAATGGGACGTAAGTCCCATATATATATAGTTAAGTAGGTACAGCATCTCTGAGGAGCTTGCCTCCGAGGAGTTATAAGCTTCGGTGTCTCCGACACCTAATAATTCCAACACTCGAGAGACTGCTTGCTACTGAACGATTGATCGCAGTCGACGCATTCAAAGACGTGAGCTAGGGACCTGAGCTTGCCCGCTGCCAAATGACCGATCGCAATCGTCGCATTCGAAGATGGGGGTTGGTGAGTTAAGATGCTAGTTGAGCTAGCCGGCTGCCAAATGACCGATCACACACGTTACACACTCCACAGCATTCTTTTCCAAGAATCATCCACCATAGCATCAAGATTCTCTGGCACAAACACCGGAGCATCCTCTGGCGCAACATCCTCTAGCGCAGCGTCCACCGGCACAGGCTCTTCCACCGCAGGCTCCTCCACCACAGCCTCCTCCACGACATGGCATAGTCCACCACAGCCTCCTCCGCCACAGTCTCCTCCACTGCAGGCTCCTCCACCATAGTCTCCTCCACCCCAGCGTCCACTGGCATCGCATACTCCACCACAGCCTCCTCCACCCCAGCGTCCACTGGCATAGCATACTCCACCGGCACAGTATTCTCCTCTGTTAGCTCCTTTTCGTGTTCCTCCTCTTCTACAGGTGGCATATCAACTGGCGCGCCTTGCGGCTATGGGCATTCAGTACGATTTCTACAGACCCAGCCAGGTATATCTGAATGATCATGAAAGCGACAAGCCCCCCCTGAGCCAATAGTCGAAGCGTCTTCTTCCTTGGTCTGAATATGCTTAAAGTAGTCCCAACCAAGATCTAGACAATTGCAAAAGGCCCATTGGTTTTTCGACAGGAAAGACAAATTATGATATCTTGATGAAGAATGCCATTGGGAACCTCATCATTGCCATGTCCGGCTACGTCCCAGGATATTTCTTTACAATATTTCTCATTGAAAAATTGGGCCGGCGGTGGATTGAGATCCAAGGGTTCTTGGTCGTCACCCTCATGTTCGCAATTTTGGCCAGCGGTTTCTCCCAGCTAAGCACTGAGGGTAAATTCACGTGTTTTGCAATTGCACAAGTATATATCACACAATTTCTTTTTCATTGACTCTTAAGCTAATAAAATTTTCTAGTTTTTCTACAACTTCGATCCCAACGCAACAACCTTCATCATTCCCGCCGAAGTCTTCCCCTCCCGAGTCCGAGGTTTTGCTCACGGGTTCTTAGCTGCAGTTGGAAAACTCGGGGCTATTCTCTCAGCTCTTCTCTTCAACTCTCTTTTTGGCTCGGCAGTCATCGGGTTTGCGAATGTTTTTTGATCTTCTTTGCCTGCAATATTCTTGGTGCGATTATTACTTGGTTTTGGATTCCTGAGACAAAGGGAAGGGATGCGGATGCCGTTGATTTTCAGGAGTGGCAGGAGGCTGGGAGTAGGAGCGGGAATTAAGTCATACATGAAGAGAAGCTGCGAGAATAGGTAGTTGAGGTGAAAAAACACTAGGTACACTATTGTATAAGGCTACGTGCAGATAATTTGGTATAATAGTAAGTGCATGGATATTATGAGGCGAAGTTGGCGACCTACGGGGGAGATCTAGAATGGAGACATGTTTTAGTATAATAGTAATAAATAGACCGATATAGAAATTTTATTCAATCAAGTAAAGGGGAATACAGCTAGTAAAGTGCTCAAGTATGATATGCTCCTGAAATGAGCTTTAAACTCACTTGCAACAGGTCTACTGTAAATATTAGACATAGCACTACCCTATATCAAGTTTACAACAGGATAATTGCCGCCTAGCTCCCGGTCCACCTCCTAAACTCACTCCCGTCGGCATGTCCGACCGCGCCACAAGACTTGTTATTTGTCGTGCGAGCATGACCTGGTCCTGCCACAATTCGGTATCTACTCGAGCTTTAACCACGGTAATCACCCTTAGAACTGCGGACAAGGCTTTTACCATTGTTCACTCTCAAAGCGACCCTTTGCACCTTCCAAACCTTCATTTCGTAGACACTGGGTAGGTAATTCCCAACAGTCTTTCACAATTAAATACATGACGGAACGGCGAGATAACGGCGTCCCTTCATTGTTTTACTACAATTAGTCCACAGCCGAGTTTTCATTGCCTGTCTGTTGCGTAACAGATTCAGCGTCCGTATTCTGAGTGGCACTCAAATCATCCTCCGTCTTTACAGAATTTGTAGGAGTGAGTTTTGAGAAGAGTCCACGCCGCATCTTTTGCAGATGCTCTTCTGCTTTCTGAACAACGAACCTCTTAAGGAACGGTGTAACGTTTCCACCAGGATTTTGATTCACTTCCGGGGGTCCAATTTCATCCCCATTATCTTGCTTTTTCTCTTCTCGGCCGATGCAGGTGGTTGAGCCATCTTTAGAGAATACTTTATGCAACTTTTGGCGGAAACGCCCTTTCTCTCCAGAAGCGCTTTCTTTCTTGCTCTGTGCTCGCTGTTCGAGAATTAATTGCGCCACTTTGTCGTGTCCGTGAATTCTGGCCCATTTGAGAGCCGTGTGTCCGTCTTGGCTCTTCGCAGTAACATCTGCTCCATTATCAATAAGCATTCGAGCAATATTTTCATTCCCCATCCCAGCTGCCATGTGCAGCGCCGTCCCTCCTGCCCGAATCTTGCGATGGATTT
>Ga0335074_10010714_pt1 | contig 12824 bp, 12 predicted proteins | sample Lox_Sample_23_FD_206715 | JGI IMG/M metagenome (GOLD analysis project Ga0335074, IMG submission 206715) | Soil microbial communities from Loxahatchee National Wildlife Refuge, Florida, United States - Lox_Sample_2.3 | ecosystem: Environmental > Terrestrial > Soil > Wetlands | place: USA...
CGAAGTCGCCGACCTTGTAGTTGCGCATCAGGTCCTCGGCCTGGGCGGTGTCGTAGGTGACGACCTTGACGCGGCGCTCGCGGGTGAACGGGACGCCGTCGGGGTCGTAGCCGCGCTGGGCGATGGTGACCCGCAGTTCGCAGCCGACGCCGTTGCGGAGGTTGAAGATGCGGGGGTCTGCCTTGAGGTGGCCGGTGATGTTGGCGGCGATCTTGCTGTTCACGTGGTTCCTCCAGGGTGTGTGCCGGCGGGGCCGGCCGCCCGGGTGGCGGCCTGGGGTCTGGTTGCCCCTGTCCGGCATGCAGGCGTCCGCGCCGCGCCGCGGCCGGGAACGCAACGCCGGGCGGGCCGGGGCGGGCCAAGATGTTTGCCGGGCGGAGCAGGCCGACGCAGGAGGCCAGCGCAGCGGGGTTGCGGCAAAGATCTGTGGCCGCCTGGGCCGAGCGGAGCGAGAACCCGGCTTGCGCGAGCGGCAAGCGCGGCGCAGGCTGCACGGCCGGTACAGGGAAGCGACCAGGCCCGGCACGCCATGGCAGCCGCGGCGGGGGCGGCCTGCGGCACGCGGGGGGAGCAGGGCACGCAAGGCGCAGCCAGGAGGTCAGCCTCCGCGCGACCCTGGGCCTCGTCAGCACCGCGCCGGCGTCGGGGGCTGGCACTGACCGGGCGCGCTGCGGTCTCTCACCCGGCCCGTTTGAGGCACGCGATCACGTCCTGGTCCGAGCTGACGCAGGCCGCGCCGTGGTCACGGATCAGCTCGTGGCATCCGGCTGACTGCACGGAGGTGACCGGGCCGGGCACCGCCATCACTGACCTGCCCAGGTCGCGTGCATGACGCGCGCTGGAGAGAGTGCCGCTGCGCAATGCCGCCTCGACAACGACGAGCCCGCCGGCCAGGGCCGCGATGATCCGGTTCCGGGCGAGCAGCGACACACGGTCCGGGGCGCGCCAGGGCGGGCACTCGCTGATCAGCACCCCATGCGCCGAGATTGCCGCGAGCATCGTCGTCGTGTCCTGCGGGTACCGGAAGCTCAGCCCGCCCCCGAGCACGGCGGCGGTCAGCCCGCCGGCCGCGAGCGCCCCCTGATGGGCGCGGGCGTCGACGCCGACGGCCCCGCCGGAGACCACGGTCATGCCCTGGCCGGCGAGGCCGGCGGCTATCTGCAAGCTCATGTGCTGGCCGTCGGCGGTCGCGGCGCGCGAGCCGACGACAGCAACCGACCGGGCGCAGGCATCTCGCAGGCTCGCATGGCCGCGGGCCCACAGCAGCAACGGCCGGGTGTCGCCGAGGTCATCCAGCTGCGGTGGCCACTCGTCGTCGCCCGGGCAGATCAGCCGCAGGCCGGCGGCCTGGCATTCTGCCAGCGGCGCGGGCGATGGCAGTAGGGCCTGACGCTGCCGCCACTCGCGCAGGGCAGCGGCCAGGCCCGGAACCTCCGGCAGCTGTCGCAGGCCGGCGTGCCGCGCCTCGCCCATGCCGGTGACCACGGCCAGGACTTCTGCCGGTGTCCGGGATCGCAGCAACGCGCCGATGACCGGATCGCCGGGGCGGGCCAGGAAGCTCAGCGTCAGCCGGGAGTGCCGGTCGCCGGGGTCGCGGGCGGTCACGGCGCTTCTCCCAGCCACAGGCTCAGCGCGGAACCGACCTCCGCCATGCGCGGCCGGGCGACGCCGGCCAGGTCCGCCAGTGTCCACGACAGCGCGATGATGCGGTCCGCGCTCCGGGTGCTGACCTGCCCGAGAGCCATCGCCCGCTCCAGCGGCACCGTCGCGGCGGGTTCGGGCGGGAACGCGCGCCGGATCTCGGGACCGGGCACGTTGGCGTTGAGCTGCCACGGGGTCCCGTTCAGGCGTCGCGCGGCCCGGTCGCGGGCGGCTGCCACCCGGCCGGCGACGACAGTGCCGGGCTCGGCGCTCCTGGCGTCGGCGAGCAGCATGTCCCTGGTCACGGGCAGCGGCGTGATCTTGAGGTCGGCCCGGTCCAGCAGCGGCCCGGACAGCCGGGCAAGGTAGCGGCGGCGCTCCAGCGGCGTGCAGTCGCAGGCACCTTCGCCGCCCGCCGCGGCGCGGCGGCAGGGGCACAGGTCCGCGCCGAGGACCAGGGTGAACCGCGCCGGGATCCGGACGGTCACCCCGGCCCTGGCGATCGCGATCTCGCCGGTCTCGGCCGGCTGGCGCAGGGCGTCCAGGGTGGCGCGGCTGAACTCGGGGGCGCAGTCCAGGAACAGGCAGCCCCGGTGGGCGAGGGACGCGGCGCCGGGCCGGATGATCCCGCTGCCACCGCCGCCGACGATGGCGGCGATGGTCGCGGTGTGGTGCGGGGCAATGAACGGCGGCCGGGTCACCAGCGGCATGCCCTCGGGCAGGGCGCCGGCCACGGACCGGATCGCAGTGACCTCCAGCGCCTCGGCTGGCGACAGGTCCGGCATGATCGACGGGATCCGCTCGGCCAGCAGGGTCCGGCCCAGGCCCGCCCGACCGCGCAGCAGCAGGTGGTGGCCCCCGGCCGCGCAGATCTCCGCCGCCCGCCGCGCGTGCGGCTGGCCGGCCACATCAGCCAGGTCGCGCTCCGGCACGTCCTCATGGCCAGCCTGCGGGGCGCTATCGCCGGGCGGTGGCAGCCCGGTGCCCGGCTCGGCGACCTGAACAGCGGCGCCGGCCTGGCGGTGGTCGTTCAGCCAGGCCACCAGCGCGGCCAGGGTCGCGGGTGCGACGACCCTGACGCCGGGCACGAGCAGCGCTTCGCGCAGGTTCCCTGGCGGTACCACGACCGTGGCGAAACCCGCGGCCGCGGCCGCTGCCGCCGACGGCAGCGCGCCAGGCACCGGGCGCAGCGCGCCGTCGAGGCCGAGCTCGCCGGTGAACGCGATGCCGTCCAGCGCAGCAGCCCGGATGGAGCCTGCGGCGGCGAGGATGGCGACGGCGATGCCCAGGTCAAAGCTGGTTCCCCGCTTAGGCAGGCTGGCCGGCGTGACGCTTACAGTGACCTGGCCATGCGGCCACTGGTGCTGGCTGTTGATGATGGCGGCCCGGACCCGGTCGCGGGCCTCGCGCAGCGCGGTGTCCGGCAGGCCCTCCAGCAGCAGGAGACCTGGCCCGTTGCGTATCGCGGCCACGACCTCGACCACATCACCGTGGACTCCGGTCAAGGCGATCGCGTGAGCGCGCGCGGCTATCACCTAACTCACCTCCCCGGCCCGATCGGTTCTGGAATGATCCGGCCCGGCAGGCATGCCGCCGGCGACGTGGCCGTGCGCCGGACAGGCGTATGCGGGCATGCCAGCGCGGCCATGGCTGGTGCCATCTGGTGGCAGCCCGAGACGCGTGGTGTCGCGTCCGCAGCGCCGGGCGGGGCGCTGGTGACGGGGAAGCCCGGGCCGTGCGCGGCGCGGAACTCGATCACCGGCTGCAGGGCAGCGCGCAGTTTCTCGGGCGTGGCGTCGGGCCGGTCGCAGCAGGCAGCGTCATCGCCCCGGATCAGCGCCGCCAGCGCGGAGCCTGCCCGCGCTGGCCCGCCAGAGTAGAGCCAGCCTTCGGGGAAGCGACCGGATACGTCACACAGGGCGGCGAGGGTGGCCGTGGCAGGGCCAAGGACCGGATGCGAGCGCCACCAGCGGGCAGCGGTGCCGATCTCCCAGGAGGTCATGTAGCTCATGCCGGGCTCCCGTCCGCCGGCGGCTGGCCGGCCTGGCCGGCGGGGCCGGCGGGGCCGGCCGAGGCATCGCGGATGGCGGCGGCGATCGTCGTGATGATCTCCTCGTGCTCGCGCGTCAGGGCAGTAGCGGCAGCGCGCGCACCGGGACCTCCGGTGAACACGGCCGCGCCTGCGAACAGTGGCCGGACCTGGCCGCGGGACAGGAACGCCACGATCGCCTCGGCCGCTGGGTTCGGCGTGGGGCCTGCGGTGATCAGGCTGTGGCCATCGGTCCACATGTCCAGGCCGGCGGTGCCCGGTCCGGGCTGGATGACGCGGGTAACGGTGAGGGTGCGGCAGCCGATGATGGCGCAGATCACCGCGCTGGCCTCGGCTGTGTCTTCGGGCACGTCGACGGGCTCGGTCGTTGCGTCGGGGCGTATTACTCGTGCTCCCATGGCTCGTTCCTTTCAGCGGATCGGGTTGCTCCTGGCCGGGCATGACGACGGCCGGGCGGAAGGGCCCGGCCGGGGCCTGGCACGGCGCGTGGCGCCGGCTGGCAGTAATTGAGTGAGGCGGTTAGCGGGCGGCAGCGAGCTGCAGCGCCTTCAGGGCTTGGGACTCCATGTCGTGGGCGGCGTCGGCGTCGTCCAGGGTCTGGGCGACGCTGGTGACGGCGTGCATGACCCCGCCCGCGGTCAGCGATCCGCCGCGGATGAAGTGGCCCAGGATGGCGTCTTGCTGCTCGTCGGTGAACCGCAGCTGCTGGGACACCAGCGCGATGGTGTCCTGCGGCCGCTCGACCAGGACTCCGGCGTCCCGCTCGATCCGGGTCACCACGGACTGGACGTAGGCGGGGTCGAGGAACCGGGCCACGGCGTCGCGGGCCTTGGCGGTGATCAGGTCGAGGCTGCGCTGCTGGGTGTCGGCGCTCCAGTCGATGACGCCCTCGGCGAGCTTGCCGCCCAGGTGCACGGCGCGGTGCGCGTCGGCGGTGATCGTGTACCCGTTGCGGCACACCTGCACGACCAGGCGTGGGGTGATGGCGGCGGCGCCGTCGCCGGTCTCGGAGTTGGTGATGACCAGGCCGCCCCATACCACCGGGTTCGCGGCGCCCTCGGCGCCGGTGAACGGCGACCGGTACCCGTCCAGCAGGACCGGGGCGAGCGCGCTGACCTGCTCGGAGTACAGCCGGACGTACATGCGCCGCTCGGTCAGGTCACAGCCGGCCACCTGCACCGGCACCCCGGCCCGCTCCACCCCGCCGAGAATGGCGGTGAGGACGTCGAGGTGGTCGATCCGCTTGTACCCGTCCGATAGCAGCGCCCGGGCCACCCCGCGCCCGGACTGTCCGCGGAAGCAGCGGACCAGGAAGCGGCGAGCCGGGTCGGCCCGGTCCAGCCAGCCGTTGACGTTCACGTCGTACAGGTCGATCGCCTGGTCGCGGAGCTTGCGCAGGTACCGCAGGTCGATGCCGAGCTTGTCGCTGATTCCTTCGTCGCACGTCGCGGTCGGCCGGTAGGTGCCGTCGGCCAGGTCCACGCCGGTGTCGGTGAGGACCGGCTCCGTGCCGGCGATGACCAGCATCCCGCCGCGTGCGCGCAGCGCGGACGGTGGCGCGACGACGTCGACCTTGCGGGCCTGCTGCTCGCGCAGCAGCGCGGCCAGGTCACCCAGGTCGGCATGCCGGGTGGTAAGGGCTGCCTCAGCCGGGACAGTCATCGTGTACTCCCCTTCCCTGCAGGTGGAGGGCGGGCGGTTCCTGCCCTCCGGCAGACCGGGGATCAGCGCGGCGGCCGCAGCCGGGAGTCCACCGGGCAGCCGGCGAGCCGGGCAAGATGCTTCCCGCGGCGGATCCGGCGGGGCAAGGGAAGGATCTGTGCCCGGTCGGCGGCGAGCGCAGCGAGAGCCTGGTTGACGCACGCAAGGCCGACGCGACACTCAGCCCAGCGCGGCAGGGCAGGAACCGGCGCTGCTGGCAGGTCGTCACCGCGGTGGCCGACTGCCCCATCGTCGTCGGGCGATTCGACGCAGGGGCCGTCTCGGACTATCGCGCCGCGCCGGCCACGGGAGCAGTACTGCCAGCACATCGGCCGTGGCGCGGATCGCCTCGACGCGACGCTCCCTGGGAACAAGCGCCACCAGGACGACTGTCAGCAGCGCGCCGAGCATGACGAGTGCTAGCAGCCCGGCAAGTCCTGCGGCGAGCAGGACGCCGTGTGCGGCCGCCGCCCCCAGCAGACCGTGCGTGGTCGCCACCAAGATCAGCCACGTCATCCTGTCTTCTCCTCACTGCACCCTGGGCCTGGCCGGCCCACCAGGGATATGATGAATTAGTCAGCTTGATTGGAGGCAGATTGGAAAATCTCCGCGGCCGGGTTGACGCAGAGCTTGATGAGCCGGTTGAGGACCATATCTGGGACCTCCTGGAGGAAGACGGCGCCATCCGGGATGTGGAGCTCGGCCGCAAGACCGTGGGCCAGATTGCTGCAAGCGTGCGGGGAGTCAGGGCCGCGATCCACCCCGCCGACCGGGCCGGGTCAGCGGTTGTCCGTGAGCCGGGGCTGCCGCAAGCTAGCGAAGCGGCCAGGGCCCGGATCGATGCTCTTTCCGTGATCTACGCGGCATGGGCCTCCGCCCGGCATGACGTCCTCCGGTACCGAAGCGCAGTCCTGGCCAGGACTCGCCCTATCATGGCCGCCGCCACTGGCGCCATGGCGCCGCCGGCCGGGGAAGACGACAGGCTGGAGCGGGGACAGGTAGCCGACTGGGTGAGGTGGTGCTTCGACGCCGACGCACCCCATGGCGACGGGATGCGCTACGTCCGTGAGCTCATCGCCGAGACCACACCGCGGGGGCCCCGGCGCGTGACGGATCTGTGGTACATCGACGGCACACAGGAGCGGGCGCTCACCGTGCCCTCCGCGCGAGTTCTCGGAAAGCTCGCCAGGCTGGCCGAGGACCTGTCCGAGGAGTACAGGTGGAAGCCGTCCGAGGCCACCATGTTCGTCCTGTGCGGCCGGACGCCCGAGGTTTTCGTCTACACCGGCTCCGCGGAGATTCGCTATCACGAGCGGAGCGCGACCACCAGGGTGACGATGATGCTGGACCCCTCGCTCAACGCGGAGGAAGTCGCCGGGATCTACGGCAGGCTGCGGCTCCGATTTCAACCAGGACGGCCACCCAAATACCAGTCGGCGCGCCGCTACCGGCTGGCAGGCCACGTCGGCCCCTACGTTCAGATACGCACCGGCGAGCCGGGCAGCCGCGTAGGGCCCGGCCGACCACCCAGGCCCGGCCCAACCGGGCTGGCAACCTTCGTCGAGCCAATTTCCGGACACAGCTGGAACAGTCTCCGGCGGACCTGGAATCAGGCTTTCGGCGAGCTGACCGACGTTGACGCCGGTCGCACATGGCGCTACGACAACAGCAGCAACTTTATCCGCGACGCCAAGAGCGCGCTGGAGCAGGTTCTATTCCCAGGGTGGACCACTCTTCGCTAAGTACATACCGGCCATTTCTCAGGCGCCGCGGGAGAGCTGCAGAGTAGTGATCAAGTCTGCAGTGCCCGCCGAGCGGCATCCGCACGCTGTAAAAGGTGGCTGCAAGCTGAATCGCGGTCTATATTGGTTGACACCTGGTCAACCGTTTCACGCAGCGTAGCGCCGTGACTGGAGGAGAAAACTATGCAGTGGACCGTACTGGTCGAGGCAGAAGCGCCCGGTGCAGGGCCGCAAGAGCGCCTGCACTTGACACAGCAGCAGGCGGCTGCGTTCTCGGCGGTGCTGGCGGTGCACGGTGGCGAAGCGTCGGGAGACGCGCGGCGTTGGTCGGCCAGGGTAGTTGTCGTGGAGAATGAGCCTTTCTCTCCGGTCCACAGCGCTGAGCAGGCCGGTCATTACGGCCAGAAGCTGGTCCTTGAAGCGGTTGGTCAGGTTGGCCTGCCGGACTGGCCTATCACACGGGTAGAGGTTGCTCCGGCGTTGCTCGGCGCGCAGGAGGCGGCGGCCGCGCTTGGCGTATCCCGCCAGCGGTTCCACCAGCTGCGTCAGTCAGGGCGGTTCCCAGTGCCTACGGCGGACCTGCGGAGCGGCCCGGTTTGGTCGCGGTCAGCAGTCGAGGGTTTCGCTGCCCGCTGGTTGCGCCACCCAGGGCCACGTCCAGCGCGGACTGCCGCCTATCAGACCGCCGACGGGGCCACGTATCAGCTGACGGCCACTGCCGATGAGCGGACCGGGACCGTATGGGTTCCAGTGTCCCTGGCCGCAACCGAGCCCCGGCTGCGGTGGATCCTGGACCTCGCGCTACCGAGCTCGCCGCGGGACGGGACCAGCGGGCCGGCTGTCTTTCGGGTGCCGCGATGGGAATGGGCACGGCAGATCACCGAGTCAGGGAACCCTCGTCAGGTCCCCGTCCAGTGAAGTCCTAGTGACCATCCGGTTGCGGGCTACCGAGCGTCATCGCAAGGCTGATGACTACGCGGTCCTTGGCGTAGCGTAGATCTGTGCAGGAGTACACGAACGTGACATGCGCACGCTGCGGAGGAACGCTGACTGTCAATCGAGCCGGGCAGCGCGTCGCAATCACGGGGGCAGCCGGACCGACGCCGTGCGCGTGTGAGGCACTCTTCTGTCCGTCGGGCTGAAGGACTATTCACGGAACTCGTCTGACATCGGTCCGCTCTGACAGCCGAGTGCGTGCGGGCTAACCCGGCCTGGGGTCAGGCCGTGACCAGCTGTCGGTGCTGGTCAGCGTGGGCCGTCGCATCGGGCCGTGTCCAAGTGTTGTTGCTGAGCGCGACGGCGTGTCGTAATTATCGGCTCTGGCAAGCAGGGTTGAGCTGCTTCTGAATGTCAGCACGATCGCGCGCGTACGTCGCAGTTGGTTCCCGCGCGGGCTAGCGGCCCGCCTGGCGTCGAAGCCGCACTGTGATGTCCTCGGCCTGGCTGGAGTGGTCCAGGAGAAGCGCTGCGCGCGGCAGGATCACGGGCGGACTGTCCGCTGAGTCCCGGCCGGAGAGGTTCATGCTGGCCCTGTCCGGTGACGCGGCCACCTCCGCGCGTGTGCGCCAGGGCATGTAGCCGGTCCCGTCGAGCCGGCAGGCGAGTGCTACTCGGCTCAGCCGGTGCGTCGGGTCGATGTGCTCCAGGAGCCACCCGGCGTAGTGGATGGCTCCGGCGACGCGGTCGCGCACATCCTCTTCGATGAGTGACGGGATTCCGGCCGTCGGGTGGCCTCTGCTGTTCGCGTCGCGTGCGGGCCGGCTTACTCGCGCGCTGCCCTGCTCGTCCAGGGTGATCTCGGCGTTCGATTGGCGGACACTGAGCGTGATCCCGGTGACGCTCCCCTGCACGCCCAGCTGTCTGTCGAGGATTGGGCGCTGCCCGTACAGCGCCTCTCGCTCCATGGCTTCCTGCAATGCCGGATCGTCCAGCTCACCGGGGCGAAGCAGCTGTTGTGCAGGCGCACCAGCCACTGCCACATGCAGCAGGGGCGAGCCAGGGGCGTGAGTGGACGCCCACGGCAGGAGTCCAGCCGCGCGTGCCGTCAGCTCTTCCTCGTTGACCGGCCCGGCCTGACGGCTCAGCTCCCACTCGTGCAGCGCGCGGGTCACCGCTGCCCGCAGCGACGCGGGCGTGTCGAATGGTTGGCGGTACCCGCCGTGCTCCCAGCCGCTGACCTCCTCGATGAAGGCTGTCTCACCCGGCTCGGTGGTGACGCCAGTTTGTACGAATGCAAGTACGGGCTTGGCCCCGCGCGCCTCGCGGTACTCCTCGTGCGTCGGCGACAGGCCAGAGGCCTGCGGCGTGCCGTAGCGCGCGCCGAGCAGCAGGACCACGACGTCGGCGTCGCGAACGCCGGCAAGGCAAATCTGCTGCGGGCTGCTGGGCGAGGCGCCGAAGTCCTCAGCCGCGACAACCGAGTAGCGCAGGGTCTCGGCCGCTTCCCGTGCGGCCGCCCGGTACTCCTCCATGCCGCTGATGACCGAGCTGATGAAGATCTTCACACTGGCCTCCGCCGTGTCCGGCACCCTCGTGCTGGCCCTACCACCGCGGGTTGAACTTCCCTGCTTCGGGCCCGTCGTGGTCCAGGTGCCGCTGGCCGGGGCCTCCGAAAGCCAGGTCCACCCGGGCGCCGAACCGAAGCGCCAGCTCTTGGGAGCCCTGCTCATCCGGCCATTCCGCGAAATCTTCCAGCAGCAGCACCCGCGGCTCAATAGCGGTCGGCGCACCGAAGATGCTGGCAGCACCCGGCTCTGCCCAGCCGGCGCCGAGGTTGCCCAGGACCGCTGCTGCCGTATCCGCGATACCGAGGATCGCGCGGAACGGACCGCCGACCTGGTACCGCTCCACCATTTGTCGCTGGAGGTCGAATGCTCCCCACGTCCAGCCGACCACCTTCTGCAGCAAGACCACGCGTCCCCGAGAACCCGGCGCGATCTCCCACTCCCGACCGCCCTCGACGCCGAGGAAGACGTCGACGCCACCATGCCAGTGCACGGCGTCGAAACTCTGCCACCGGCCGCCCTCCCTGGGCGTGAACCCTACGTAGCCGCTCGACGTACCACGCACCATGCCGTGATACGGGAGCTGGCGACCACCTGGCAACTTGATCACTTTCGGGACCACTGCGTCGGGACTCTCGACTGGCACAGGCTGCGCGGACGGGTCACCCGGCAGCACAACGATGCGCACAGTGGGATCCACGCCGAGAGCGGCAAGGCCACCTCGAGCAAACTGCCCGTCCGGCGTCTCCCGAGCCAGGCCAAGCATGGCCTGCTCTCGATGCCAGCGCCGCTCTACGGCATTCTCCACTGCTCACATCCCAGCTCGGCCAGGCCACCACCGGCAGCCCCGCTGTAAGCCTAGCCAGACAGGTGCCGGCATAACGCAACGTTGCCCGTCGCCGATGCCGGCAGCCTGCGATGAGGCTGCGGCCGCCACGAGGGCGAGCCAGCTCTTGCCGTTGTCCGAAGTCATATGCGATACCGGGCAATCTGACAGGTCGACCCGAACTGGTTCAGGATGCCAGCCGCAAGGTCGGCCGAGAGGGCCTTGGTGCTGTCCTCTGTCGCACCGGCAGGCAGCCCGGCATCGACTGGCCGGACCCGGACCAGTTCGGGTGTTGCCGAACTGAGCACGTAGCCGCCGAAGTCCCGTGTTGCGCACTGGACCGGATACTCCGGATCGGCTGCTTCACCGAGGTCTGGCAGGGCAGATGGCAGGCAGGCTACGCAGCCCCAGCTGTCCTGCGCCACCTGCAGCAAGCAGCAGAGCGTCCAGGCAATACCTGACCACTCTCACCACGTCAGCGTGACCTGCGGCCGCCTCGATTTAGGATCAGTGACGGCGAAATATGGCCGCCTACGTCAGCACGCCTCCCGTCGCAGGTGCCCGGCGTGGGCTCCGGTCGGGCCATGACCTCCTGGCGTGGCTGGTCAGTCAAGCGGGGCCAGAGGGTGGGGCTCGCCGGTGAGAGCGGCCAGGGCAGCGGCGACATCCGGCAGCCCGGCCCTCACGTAGGTCGCGGTCGTGCCTCCGTCTCCGCTATCGGCGTGCCCGGCGTACGCGCGGGCGGTGGCGTAGCCGAAGTTACGCTCGACCCAGGTCAAGGTGGTGTGCCGCAGCCAGTGTGTACTGACGCCCTGTGCCGCGGCCCACGGCAGCTGGGAGCGGATCCGCGACCACAGGTGGTCATACCGGCGGCTGGTCAGCGGCGCGCCGGTCGCATACCGCAGCAGCGGCCCGTCCGGCTCAGCATTCCGCTCGGCGGCGTGCTCGCGGAGCCGGGCCATCAGGGTGGGCGACACCGGCTGCCACCGCACCGTCTCGCCTTTCTCCCGCAACAGGATCAGGCACTGCACCGGGTCCAGGTCACGTGGTCGCAGGGCCAGCGCACCGCCGCGCCGGCACGCGGTCTCGGTGTGCAGCCGCAGCAGCAGGCTGTCCAGCGCCGGGTCGTTCCCGGTAGCGGCAGCGACTTCGTTGATCTCGGCCAGCGCGGTGCCGGGCACGGCCGCGCGGGCCGACGGGAGCCGCCGGGGCTTGTCGACCTTGCGGGCGGGGTTCTCGGCGATGCTTATGAGGCCGTCGTCCTCGGCGTGCCGGTACAGGCAGCGCAACGCGGCGACTAGGTGCTCGGCGGCGCACCGCCCGCCGCGGCCGTTGCGCCGGACCACCACGGTAGAGCGGACGTGCGCCATCAGCTGGCGGATCTCCGACGGCGACGGCTCGTCCAGCCGCCGGCCGGCCCACTCGTCCAGCACCTTGGCCCAGTACGAGCCGTAGGCCCGCCGGGTACCCGCGCTGACCGACGCTGAGACCACCGGCACGTAGTCAGCGAATGTCGGCACCTCGCGCCGGGGTGACCCGGCCGCGGCCAGGTCGGCGGGCGTCAGGCCCATCCGCTCCAGCAGCAGCAGCGCCGCGTCCACGTCAGCTCGCCGGCCGGCCGAGCGCCCGGTGTCCTGCGCGGCACTCATGGCGCACCGCCTTCACCGCCGGGCAACGACATTTGCGCCCGGATGACCTGATCGACGACGGCCATTGCGCAGGCCGCGAGCACCTTTCCGTCAGCGCGGCCCGCCAGGAGAACCCGGGTGCCCGGCGCCAGCCCGTACCGGCGGCGCAGCACCGCGGGGATCGTCAGGTGCGCGCTATCACCAACGACATGCAGGCCCGCCGGGTCACGGCGCGCGAGCACGACGCCGTTCGCGGCGGTAATCGTCAGCCGCTCACCGGCCTGCCAGCCCAGGGCACGCATCACCTGGCTGTCGCCGACGCGACCGGACGCGTCGACCCGGCCCATGCCGTACACGAACTCGGATGGGGGCGCGGGTGAGTCGGGAGGGACCGCCAGCGGCAGCGGGACCGGCACGGGCCGGCCGCGCGCTCCGCCCCGGCCCGCCATCCGCCCGGCCGGCGGGATCAGCGCCGCAGTGAGCTGCTCAGCCACGGCCGCCCCCTGCACAGAGGCGGGCAGACGGCCCGGATGCCGCGCCCGTGTTCAAGCGGGGCGCGCGCGTGTTCAAGTAGGGATGTTTTAGGGGAAATATTGCGTGTTTTGGTGTCCGAGGGGGGACTTGAACCCCCATGCCCTTTTGGGGCACTAGCACCTCAAGCTAGCGCGTCTGCCTATTCCGCCACCCGGACGTGGTGCGCTCTGCCCAGAAGCTGAGCCGGCCTCACGATAG